>Ga0210387_10004376_pt1 | contig 10820 bp, 13 predicted proteins | sample IncBWC7OmetaG_FD_160108 | JGI IMG/M metagenome (GOLD analysis project Ga0210387, IMG submission 160108) | Forest soil microbial communities from Barre Woods Harvard Forest LTER site, Petersham, Massachusetts, United States - Inc-BW-C-7-O ... | reverse complement strand
TATCCATATGAATGGTGCTCCTAATGCCATCTTCCGACGAATCGAAACGCGCGCCACTATTTGTCCTCGGCGAGAATCTGCTTCAGGTCTTCGGGCATTTCCTCGACGGGGGATTCGCGGCGCTTCATCTCCGCACCTTCGCGAACGATGATGTTGTGCTTTTTCTCCCAGACGGGATCGTAATTCGGATAATCGATGCGGCTATGTGCGCCGCGGCTTTCCGTGCGTGCCAGCGCGCTGAGCGCGACCGCTTCGGAAACGGTGAGCATGGATTTCAGTTCGCGGGCGAGATGCCAGCCGGGATTGAAAAGGCGCGAGCCTTCGACGCTGGCTTTTGCGGCGCGAGCTTTTAGTTGTTCGAGTTCGGCGAAGGCTTTCTTTAGATCTTCTTCGGTGCGGAAGATGCCGACCAGGCTTTGCATCACGTTTTGCAGATCGCGGTGAACGGCGTAGGGACTTTCGGAATTGGGATTCGAAAAGGGCGCGAGAAGTTCTTTTTCGGCTTCGGCGATTTGCGACGCGGCGAGCCCGGAATACGGAACGCGCTTGGCGTGTTCGGCGGCGGCGAGTCCGGCGCGGCGGCCAAAAACGAGCAAATCGGAGAGCGAATTTCCGCCCAGGCGATTCGAACCGTGGAGACCGGCGGCGGCTTCGCCGGCGGCGAAGAGGCCAGGCACGGTGGATTGCGCGGTTTCGGCGTCGACGCGAATGCCGCCCATGACGTAGTGGCACGTGGGGCCGACCTCCATGGGACCTTTGGTGATGTCCACGTCGGCGAGTTCCTTGAACTGGTGGTACATGCTGGGAAGTTTTTTCTTCACGTAGTCGGCGGGCTTGTGGGAGATGTCCAGATACGCGCCGCCGTGTTCGGTGCCGCGACCTTCCTTGACTTCGGTGTAGATCGAACGAGCGACGACGTCGCGTGTGGAGAGTTCCATGCGCTTCGGATCGTATTTTTCCATGAAGCGCTCGCCCAATTTGTTGCGCAGGATGCCGCCTTCGCCGCGGACCGCTTCGGTAACGAGGAGACCTTGCACGCCGGGCGGCCAGACCATGCCGGTGGGATGGAACTGGACGAACTCCATGTCCATCAATTCGGCGCCGGCTTCGTAAGCGAGTGTCATGCCGTCACCGGTGTACTCCCAGGAATTGGAAGTGACGGGCCAGGCTTTTCCGATGCCGCCGGTGGCGATGACGATGGACTTGGCTTTGAAAACGATGAAGCGGCCATTTTCGCGCCAATACGCGAAGGCGCCAGCGACGCGGCCGCCATCGGTGAGGAGGCGCGTGACGGTGCACTCCATGTAAACGTCGAAGCCGAGCTGCACGCCGCGGTCCTGGAGCGTGCGAATCATTTCGAGGCCGGTGCGGTCGCCGACGTGGCAGAGACGTTTGTAGGTGTGGCCGCCGAACGCGCGCTGGAGAATTTCGCCCTTGTCAGTGCGATCGAAAAGCGCGCCCCACTGTTCCAGTTCGCGGACACGGTCGGGGGCTTCCTGCGCGTGAAGCTGCGCCATGCGCCAGTTGTTCAGGAATTTTCCGCCACGCATGGTGTCGCGGAAATGAGGCTGCCAGCCGTCGGCGGTGTCAACGTTGGCCATGGCAGCGGCGATGCCGCCTTCGGCCATCACGGTGTGGGCTTTTCCGAGCAAGGATTTGCAGACGACGCCGACGCTCGCCCCTTTCGCGAGAGCTTCGATGGCGGCGCGCAACCCGGCGCCGCCGGCGCCGATGACGAGAACGTCGTGCTCGCGAGTCTCGTAGCTAGTGGTCACAGGATCCTCAGGTCGTGGATGGCGCCGCTGGCGACCAAACGGATGTAAAAGTCCGTGAAGCCGACGGTGATCAGACTCGTCCAGGCCAGAAGCATGTGGCGATCGTTCAAAAAGCTGACGCCGCGCCAGGCGGCGAAACGGGATTTGCCGAAGGAGGCGCAGGAGAAGCAATCGAGTTTTCCGCCGGCGAGATGGCGAAGAGAGTGGCAGGAAAACGTGTATAGCGTGAGCATGATGATGTTCACGCTCATGACGAGAGTGCCGAGACCGATGCCGAAATGGCCGTCGAAATTGTAGGCGAGCACGGCGTCGTACCAGAGGAATCCGAGGAATACGAGCGCGAGATAGAAAAAGTAGCGGTGAATATTTTGCAGGATGAAAGGAAAAGCCGTCTCGCCCGTGTACTTGCGATTAGAAGGCTCGCCGACGGCGCAGGCCGGCGGATCGAGAAAAAATGCCCGGTAATAAGCTTTGCGATAGTAGTAGCAGGTGGCGCGAAAACCGAGAGGGCCGGCGAGAATGAGCAGCGCGGGAGACAATTTCCACCAATGATGCTGAGGGTCGATGAGCGGCGAATAGAAAGGCGAAAGGTATGGCCCCCATTCGAAATACGCGTTCTCGAAAGCGCGCAGAGTGGCATAAAGGCCAAAACCGCCGAGAAGAATGATTACAGGTACGAGTTCGACCCACCAAGCGTCGCGGCGGAGAGTGCTTCCGAGCCGCGATTCGGGCAAGAGGGTTGGCGAGCCAGCCATCTAGAGACCTCCAGGGTGGCAGTGAGTAAGTCAGATACGAATTATTGCAGACGGATTATATCGAAGACACGGCGGAACGGCTAATTCCGAGAGCAGGCTTGGGGTACAAATGTGGGGAATCGAACCAAGGCGGAAAACCCGCCGGGCTCGTTGGAAGGCGAAATCGTTGGTGCCGGGAATAGGCCGCTGTCCAAATCGGCGGGGACCGAACGTCATTGTAGTAGCAGAACATGAGTCCTGCGAACCGCAGCACAGAGACGTGGAGGATTGCCATGAGGATTAAAACAACGTTGCTGGTTATCGGAATCGTGTTGACCGTTACCGGAGTATTGCTTGGGCATCGCTGCTGTTTTCTTGCGGCGGAGGCTTTCGTGAGACTCGCGACGGTCGTGTTGATATCCGCAGTCGCGGTGTAAGTGATAGGGTAACTGGCGCCGGAAAAGAAATTTGGTTGCTTGTCCAAATCGCCAAAGCCCGAGCGTCATTGTAGTAGCGGGACAATACTCCCGCCGATATCCGATAACGGAGGCTCAACATGAAATACATTCTGATGGCTTATGTGAACGAGGCCGGCTGGCCCACTTTGACCAAGGCCCAGCAAGAACAGGGGATGGCGGCGTACACCGCGTTCACCGAGGCACTGACGAAGTCCGGAGCGCTTGTGGGTAGCGGCCGCCTGCAGCCGAGTTCCATAGCGAAAACCGTGCGGCAAGTGAATGGCAAGTCGCAGGTGCTGGATGGACCTTATGCGGACTCGAAAGAGCAGCTCGGCGGCTACTACATCATTGAGGTTGCCGATTTTGATGCAGCGCTCTCATGGGCAGCTCGTTGCCCGGCCACGGGTCACGGCACGGTTGAAGTACGTCCATTCTGGGCCATGCCGGAAGCAGCTAAGACACAGGCTTAAGCGCCTGGGCGGAGGGTGCAAATGAAATACATGCTGTTGGACTATGTGGGCGAAGCGGGCTGGCCACAACTTACCAGGGAGGAGCAAATCCACTGGTTGGGGGCTTATAAAGCCTACATGGAGGCGATGACGAAGGCTGGCGTGCTGAAAGACAGCAGAGGCTTGCAGCCTACCTCGACAGCGACGACCGTGCGGGCGAGGAGTGACAAGACCCAAGTGCTTGACGGACCTTATGCCGACTCGAAAGAGCAACTCGGAGGCTTTCATATCATCGAGGTGGCCGATCTCGATGCAGCCATTGCCTGGGCCGCTCGCTCCCCGACCGCGCTGCACGGTGTCGTTGAGGTACGTCCCGTCGTTGAAGGAACCTGGCTGACCAGGAACATCCTCGATTTCGTTAAGCCAGAGTAAGCCGCAAATCGGCGCAAGTTTCCAAATCACACTTCATCAAAACAAAGGAGAAGAGTCATGCGCAAATTGATCGTTTTCAATATGGTGTCCGTGGATGGATTCTTTGTGGACAGCGAAGGCGACATGCGGTGGGCCCATAAGAATGATGCCGAGTGGAATGCTTTCACCAGCGGGAATGCCAGCGGCAGCGGCGTGCTCGTGTTCGGAAGGATTACCTACGAACTTATGGCAAGCTATTGGCCGACGCCGATGGCATTGCAGAATTCTCCCGTGGTGGCCAAAGGGATGAACGAGATGCCCAAGATCGTGTTTTCGCGAACGCTGGACAAAGTATCCTGGAGCAACACGAAACTGATCAAGGGCGACCTAGCGGCGGAAGTCCGAAAGTTGAAGCAAGAGTCCGGACCCGACATGGTGATTCTTGGAAAGCGGAAGCATTGTCTCCCAATTGACGCAGGAAAACCTGATCGATGAATACCAGCTTGCTCTGTGTCCCATTCTGCTTGGCAAGGGCCGCACGCTTTTTGAGGGCGTCCAGGCGAAGATGAACTTGAAGCGGTCGAACTCGCGCACCTTCGGCAATGGTACTGTCTTCGTGTGCTACCAGCCTGTTGCATGAAGGAACAGCTTGGAAGCAGGACGGAATAAAACGATGACTCCAAAAACGGCGCGGCCCGCGAGTATCGCCGAATACATCAATGATGCGCCTAAAGAGGCCCGCAAGAAATTGCGTGAAATGCGCGCCTGTATTCGCAAAGCCGCGCCTGGAGCCAAAGAGAGCCTGAAGTGGGGGATGCCGGCTTTCTCCTATCACAGGATTCTTGTTACGTTCGCCGCGTTCGAACATCACATCGGCTTCTATCCCACGCCGCCGGCCGTGAAAGCCTTCGCGAAAGAACTATCCAAATTTGTCACGGCTAGTTCTTCGATTCAGTTTCCGTTGGATAAGCCTCTGCCTCTTGCATTGATCCGCAGGATCACCGAGTTCCGCGTTCAAGAGAGCATGCAGGAAGACGCGAAGTGGAGAACGGGACGCAAGGTTATGTCCGCAATCATTTTCTGAGCGCCGGTGAGGGCATGAACTCCAGCGAAGGCGACGCGCAAGCGCGCAGCACGGCCGACGCGGTGGCGCGCCGCAGCTACGGCAAGCTCGTTGCTTTTCTCGCGGCGCGAACACGGGATGTAGCGGCTGCCGAGGACGCGCTCTCGGAAGCGTTTGCAGCGGCGTTGGCCGATTGGCCCCGGAACGGCTGTCCGTCGAACCCGGAAGCGTGGCTGCTGACCGTGGCCCGGCGAAGGGCGATCGATATGCACCGAGGACAGCGCAGGCATGAGATTGCCGGTGAGCAGGTGCGTATCATGGCGGAAGGCCTGGACGCGGCTGCAGCTGAATCGGAAATCCCAGATCAACGTCTTGCGCTGATGTTTGCGTGCGCACATCCTGCGCTCGATTCCGGAATCCGCGCGCCGTTGATTTTGCAAGTAGTACTCGGACTCGATGCGGCGATGATTGCCTCGGCGTTCCTCGTGTCACCGGCGGCCATGGGCAAGCGGCTGGTCCGTGCCAAAGACAAAATCAGGCAAGCCGGCATCCCATTCAACATCCCTGAACGCGAGGAACTTCCTACCCGCCTCGACACCGTGTTGGACGCTATTTATGCCGCGTTCACAGAAGGTTGGACCGACCCGGGAGGAACCGATGTCGTGCGCCGCGATCTGACCGAGGAAGTTTTCTTTCTGGCAAGGCTCGTGACGGAGCTCCTGCCGGACGAGCCCGAGGCCCTCGGCCTGCTTACTCTCATGCTTCACGCGGAAGCCCGCCGCCGCGCGCGCCGCAATGCGGACGGCGAATACGTTCCCCTCGCTGAGCAGGATCCTGCGCTTTGGGACTGGCAGATGATCGAGGAGGCCGAGACGCTGCTCTTTCGCGCCAGCACCTTGGGTTCGATTGGGCGCTATCAACTCGAGGCTGCGCTTCAATCGGCGCATGTTTCTCGTGGCCGCACCCGCCGCGCCAACTGGGCCGACGTGGTGCATCTGTACGACGCTCTTTTAACGCTCGTGGGCTCGCCAGTGGTGGCCATCAACCGCGCACTTGCGATTGCAGAGCTTCATGGCGCCGGCGCCGCTCTCGATGCCATGCCGGATGTCGCCACCGATGCGCGACTCGCCGAATACCAGCCCTACTGGGCCGCGCGGGCGGAGTTGCTTGCCAAGTCAGGCGAACACGCTCAAGCCCGCCATGCGTATGAAATCGCCATCGGCCTCGAGCGCGACCCCGCTGTCCGGCGCTTCCTGCAACAGCGACAGTCTGCTTTGCCGCTTTGAACTTCTTCCCGAGACGTAGCCCGCTTGCTATCGATTTCTAAAGGATGGAATCGATCTCAGAGTCGATGGAGACATGCGTGGCGGGGATTCCGTTGATCGAGAATTTGACGCCGTCGCTTTCGGAAAAATGGAAGAACCGACTGATGTGGTAGTCCTCGTCGTAGGAAGAAAAAAGCTGTTCGATTTCAGTTAGCGAGAATTGGAACCCCGATAGTGGGACGGGCTGGCCGAATTGGCCGCCTAAAGACAGGTAGAGGTCGACAAGTTGTCGGAGCGTCATGGAACTGGTACGGCGAGCAGGCTCGGCACTCATGGATAGCTCTGCACGCAGTGTACTGCGAGCAGCCCGCCAACAAAAGAGATCAGTGGATGCAGGGGCAAAATATTTTCCCTCTATCCATCTGGTTTGTGGCCAGACTGGGGGATTGGTAAGATGTGGGATGGGATTTAGCGAAACGAGGAGGAAAGTTTATGAGTATCGCGGTCGGACAGACGGCGCCGGATTTTACGCTGATGAACCAGGAAAAGAAGGAAGTGAAGCTGTCGGATTTCGCGGGGAAAAAGAATGTCGTGCTGATGTTCTATCCCTTGGACTGGAGCCCGACCTGCACGTCGGAACACGCCTGCATGGTGAATGACATGAGGTCGTTCGATACGTTGGACGCAGAAGTCTTGGGTGTGAGCGTGGACAGCGTTTGGTCGCACAAAGCCTATGCGGAAAAGATGGGGATTAAGTATTCGCTTTTGGCGGACTTTCAGCCGCGCGGGGCGATGAGCGAGAAGTATGGCGTGTACCTGGCAGACAAGGGGATCACGGGGCGCTCGATCATAATCGTTAACAAGGCAGGAAAAGTGGCTTGGGTGAAGCACTATGACATTCCCGTGGTGCCGGATTTGAAGGAAGTCGCGGCGGCGCTATCGCAAGTGAAGGCGGCTGCGGCGTAAGACAACTGAATGAAGTAAGGAAGTAACGAGGTAAAGACAAAACAGAACCGGATCCCGTTCGACGGGGTCCGGTTTTTGTTTGAGAGATGCGCACGACGGAAGACAGGTGAGGCCTTCATAGAGCAGACGAGGTCCACCCGACAATGCGTATTTCAAGTTAGCGATTGGCGGGCTCGGAGGCGGCGAAGGAACGCACGAGAAGGACGAGTTGCCAGCGCTGTTCTTCGGTCAAGCGTTTCTTAAAGGCGGGCATGGGTTTTCTGCCCACACTGATTTCGTAAAACAGTTCGCCGTCGGTAGCGGCGCCCATGCGCTTGGCGTCGGTGAGGCTCGCCGGGGATGGGTAATACATCGCGGCATCCGGGCCATCGCCTTTCCCGGTTTCGCCGTGGCACTGGACGCATTTATCAAGATAGATGGCGCGGGCAGTGGCGAGCGCAGCTGGCGAAGTCTGGATGGGATTTTGGCGGCGCTTGGCTTCTTCGGGGACTTTCCATTCGCGGTTTTGATAAAGGGCAACCGCGATGGAGATAACAATCGCGGCGAGGAGAGCAGCGAACAGCAGTTTGCGCAGGCGGAGAGAGCGTGGCGCTCGAGTGGTCATCGGCAGTGAGAAATTTTCGCATACCGAACAAGAAGACAAAAGAAGGAAAAGGATTTACACGGAGAGCGCGGAGGCACAGGGACCGCAGAGAAGCAAAAACATCAGAGAGTTGTGTGAGAAAAAGTGCACTCGAACTACTGGCCGCGGAAGATGAGCCAAACGAGTTCGGCGTTGAAGAAGAGGATGGCGGCGGCGACGATCCAGGCGATGACTACCGTGAAACGCGAGTTGGTGAACTCGCCCATTTTGTTGCGGTCGCCCGTGAACTGAATCAGCGGGATGACGGCGAAGGGCAACTGAAAGCTGAGAACGACCTGGCTGAGGATGAGCAGTGAGGTCACTTTCTTTTCCCCGGCGATGCCAATGACGAGGACCGCGGGAAGAATGGCGATGGTGCGCGTGATGAGGCGGCGCAGCCAGGGCTTGAGGCGAATTTGCAGAAAACCTTCCATGACGATTTGGCCGGCGAGAGTGCCGGTAAGTGTGGAGTTCTGGCCCGAGGCGAGGAGGGCGCAAGCGAAGATGGTGCTGGCGAAGCTCACGCCTAGAACGGGACTAAGAAGTTTGTAGGCATCGGCGATTTCCGCGACGTCATGGTAGCCGCGGGTGTGAAACGCCGCGGCGCCGAGGATCAGGATAGCGGCGTTGATGAAGAGCGCGAACCCTAGAGCCAGCGTGGAATCGAAGATGGCGTAACGCATGGCCTCGCGGCGGTCGCGGACGGAATTGCCGAAGGCACGGGTCTGCACGATGCTGGAATGAAGATAAAGATTGTGAGGCATGACCGTAGCGCCGAGGATGCCGATGGCGATGTACAACATCTCGCGATTATGAAGGATTTCGGCGCGGGGGATGAGGCCGACGACGGCCTCTCGCCAAACGGGATTAGAAAAAAAGATTTCGTAAGCGAAGCAGCCGGCGATGGTGGCGATCAGAGTCACGACAAACGCTTCGATGATGCGGAAGCCGCGGCCTTGCAGCGCAAGGACGATCAAGACGTCGAGACCGGTGATAATCACGCCGGCGAGAAGGGGCAGTCCGAAAAGGAGTTTGAGAGCAACGGCGGAGCCAAGGACCTCGGCGAGGTCGCATGCGGCGATGGCGATTTCGCAAACGATCCAAAGCGCAATCGAAGTACGGCGAGAGTAATGCTCGCGGCATGCTTGCGCCAAATCGCGCCCCGTGGCGATGCCGAGTTTGGCGGAAAGCGCCTGAAGAAACATCGCCATGAGATTGCTGATCAGAATGACGCTGAGCAGCGTGTATCCAAATTTCGAGCCGCCGCCGATATCGGTGGCCCAGTTGCCGGGGTCCATATAGCCGACGGCGACAAGGTAGCCGGGACCGGCAAACGCGAGCACTTTGCGAATCCAGGACGCGGTGTGGGAGATGGGGATCGAGCGATGGGCCTCGGGCAGAGAGGGCAAGCCCGCCGCCCGGGGCGCTCCGGAGGCCGAGGATTCTGCAGCGATGGATGCCGCGCCAGCGGCGGGCTCGGTTTCGAGTTGGGGCGGGAACGTGGGTGACATGATTCTTTTAACTGATACTTGGTAACAGAATTTTTGTTAACTACAGTAAATGTCCATACTAAACTAGCCTTAACAGAATAATTTGTCAATAGGACTGAAGCGGATTGTTGCCTAGCCAGGGGCTGCCCGAGCGGAGCGCGTATCGCGAGGACGAGCGCAGGAGGAAGGGCTGTGATACCTTCGAACGGAGGGTGCAGAGAGCAAGCGATTAAGGGGAGAAGACATGGAAGAGCAGCGGCCAGTGCCAGGGCAAGTGCAGATCAAAGCGGACGAAAAAGAATTACAAGGGCAGTACAGCAATTTGGTGATGCTGCACCACAGTATCGAGGAATTCACGCTCAATTTTATTTACATCTTCCCGAACGGCACGCAGGGCAAGCTGCTGAGCAGCGTGATTGTCAGTCCCGGACACGCGAAGCGCATTTGGCGGGCGCTGGGAGAGAATATCTCACGCCATGAAGCGCAATTCGGGCCGATCAAAGAGTCGCCTGAAGGCAGTGGCCAGCCACCAAATGTGGGGTTTGTGCAGTAAAACAAAAATTGTCTGCGGGAAGCTAGCGGCTAAATGGTTGAAGCGCCGAACGCAAGTCGGCATCTTGTGCGAGCGCCACGCCGTGATAAACTATTCGCCTGCGTTGTAGGAAGGGCCTGTAGCTCAGGTGGCTAGAGCGCGCCCCTGATAAGGGCGAGGTCGGTGGTTCAAGTCCACCCAGGCCCACCATTACAATCATCAGTAAATATGTGGTGATTCGCACTTTTCCCCTTTCGGGGAATATCTCTCAAAGAATCGGTGGCCCGCGCAGCTCTGCACGCTCCTCAAGACGTAGTCACCGCGCGGCGAGAAGGGACAATCTGAAGCGGATGGGCGAATTACAAGAGTCGACCGGGCGATAGTCATCTCGAGCATCGCGACGAGCGGCCCAGATCGAATTGTGGCAAAGTATCGTATTCTTACCTTTTCTTACCTTACCGAAAACAGTCGGCGCTCCTGACGCAGCGGTAATGAATCGAGGGATCCGATGCTGACACGACGAAAATTCCTTGCCACCGCAGCCTACACGGTGGCTGCAGCGCGTCTTCACGCGCAGGGCCAAAGCAAGGTTCGGGTTGCGCTCGCCATTCCCAGCGAAGCGACTGGCCCTCATATGCCCGTTGACTTTGTCGGCCTGTCTTACGAGGTGCAGCAACTTGCGGACCCGACTTTCTTTTCGGCGCAGAACAGCGGCCTGATTGGCGAGTTCAAAGCGCTTTCGTCAACTGGGGTTCTGCGCCTTGGGGGCAACACCAGCGAGTTCGCTTACTGGAAACCTGCGCCTGATTCTCCCGAGCCAGAGCATCCTCAAGTCCGGGAGGTTGAGGGCGAGCCGAAAGCCCACTACTACGCGGTGACGGTCGAGGCAGTCAGGAACCTGGCGGAGTTCCTCCAAGCCACTGGTTGGACCTGCCGGTACGGCATCGGGATGGGCACGAATACACCGGCACGCGCCGCGGAGGAAGCGGCCTTTGTAGCGGAGACGCTGGGCAACCGCCTGCAGTATTTTCAGGTCGGAAACGAGGTGGATCTAT
>Ga0210387_10004375_pt1 | contig 10820 bp, 11 predicted proteins | sample IncBWC7OmetaG_FD_160108 | JGI IMG/M metagenome (GOLD analysis project Ga0210387, IMG submission 160108) | Forest soil microbial communities from Barre Woods Harvard Forest LTER site, Petersham, Massachusetts, United States - Inc-BW-C-7-O ... | reverse complement strand
GGCGTCATCCAGTCGGCACTGACCTCCTCTCGCGTCGAGGTGGGCGGCGAAAAATTGCGGGCGAGCCGTGCCTTGCTGGGAGTGAGCTCGACGCGCGAAATTCCTTTCTCTGAGATCGACAAGATTCTCGCCGTGGCAAGCACCCAACAGGGTACAAATCCCAATAACGCCTCCTATGCTCTCCGCCTGCAAACCAAGAGCGGGAAGAAAATTGCTCTCGCCGACGGCATCGACAGCCGTCAGGAAGCGCGCTGGGTCGCCGCTCAATTGGAAAAGTTCGTCGGCCTCAAGCTGGATACGCACGTCGCAGTCGACAATGTTTTCGGAGTGTATGGTCCGCCACCGCAGCGGGGCGTAACGCCACCGCCCCGCCAACCGATGACGTTGCGTCCTGGCGGAGCGATGGCGATAGCCATCAGCGCCGTTTTCGCTCTCGCATGGATCGGGTTCATGGGTTATCACTTCAATTCCGCCATGCGCGGCGTACCCAAGCGACCGGCGGCTACACGATCACAAAGTGCAGCTAAGTCGCGAGCGCAACGTGTAACCTACACGCCGCTTTCCGACGTGGATGCACAGCGTTTGCGACTGTTGCCCGAACAGACCCAAGCGGAAGAATTGTTGGACCGTGCAATTCACCACGATGACAAGGCCCGGGACTTGTTTGAACAGAACATTGTCATCTGGCAAGGGGACATCAAACTCACCGACAGCATGAAGCAACTGGAGTGGCGTTCCCGTTTCTCCACCGACCTGCGGGTGCGCTACGCCAATGCCGATCTGAACCTGGCGATTAACGGCTGGGCGAAAACGGAACATTCCGCCGACTTGCTGATCACGCAGGCGCAGACCGACAAGGCGTCGCGCGCCGCCGCCGTGTATCAAATGGGAATGCTGGCTGGACGCGGCATCGGCTACAACTTGATTTATCCCGTGCTGACCGATTACGCGAAGAACGATCCTGATCCGTATGTCCGGCAATGGGCGGTCGAAGGCATGCGCTACCTGGGCACAGACGAAGCGCTCGACCAGCTGTTCTATTCATTCACTCACGACCCCTCGAACGCAGTCCGCGATCGCGCCGGTTGCAACATTTCCGACTGTGGAAACTTCATGCGCAAACAACGCATGCGCATGGTGCCACAACTGATCTCGCTGGCGCAGGATTCTCAGACCACACCGCAAATGCGCAATTGGACATTCCTGGCATTGACGGAAATCACCGATGAACACCTGCCTGCCGATGGCTCCGCCTGGGAGCGCTGGAATAACGACCACGGCGTCGACAAGATGACGGAGTTCGAGCAGATGGATTGGTGGCGGGTCCGAGGCGACGAGTAGCGCGTCGGCCTACTAAGGACTGTCTCGCTCAGAGAAACTTCATCAGCGCTTCCATCGTCTCCTTGGGACGTTCTTCCATCACCCAATGTCCAGTGTCCTTCAGAACGACCAGGGTTACGTCGGTGGCCACCAGTTTCATCTGTTGGCCGAGCACTTCTCCCAAGGATTTTTCGCCCCCAATCGCCAAGACCGGAATCGCCAGTTTCGCCTGAGCGAGCTGTGCGAAGTCCTTGGCCGTCTGCGGCCAGGCAGCAAAATAAGCCCAGCCGGCGCGCATACGCCCGGGTTGGGAGTACGCCGCGACATAAGCTTCACGATCCGCCCGAGGCAGGGAGCGCGTCTTGTCCGCCGCGAGGTCGTTCCAGAAATACGCAAAGTATGTCCGTTCCCGCCCGCTTACTAGAGCTTCCGGCGTGGGGCCGTGGAAGCGGAAGTGCCAGACATTTGGATCGTCGTAGACTGCTTCCCACCCGGCCACGCCCGGGAGGAACGCGTCCATCACAGCAAGTTTTTCCGTCTCCAGGGGAAATTGCGCAGCGTAAGCGTACGCAACCATGAGCCCGATGTCATGGCCGACGACTCTCGCTTTCTCGACGCCCAGCGACTTGGCGAGCGCGTGTATGCGGATAGCGGCGGTCTTCATATCCAGACCGTCCTTTGGAATCCCCGATTCGCCGATCCCAGGAAGATCGGGAGCGATCACGGTAAATTTCTCGGCCAAAAGCGGAATGATCGGTCTCCACATGCGCGACGTCTGCGCGTAGCCGTGTAGCAGAATCACCGCGGGTCCGTGACCTGCCGTCAAGTAGTGTATTTTGACTCCCTCCACCGCCGCGTCACGGGAGGCAATCGTCCCATCGGTTGCGTTGGCTGTCGCGGAGAGCGCCATGCAGAGGAAAATAAACGCGGCTAGGCTATAAAAGTGATTCACGGAACGTTGCATCGAAGAAGCTCCTGGGAGAAAGGCGCACCAAGCGAGTTGTGAATGTCTGATCATGAATGAGCGACCCGGCCTCCGCCGCAAATAGCGAAAGGCCGGGCGCTACTCGAGTATGACACGCAAGCGCCGTGCCCCGACTAAGCAGCCGCTAACTTGCGCTCCTTGATGAACGCCAGCAGATCGGCATTGATCTGGTCAGCATTGGTTGCGGGCATCCCGTGCGGGAAACCTTGATAGACCTTGAGCGTGGAATTCTTGACAATCTTTGCGGATAGCGGACCAGCCGCGATGATGGGCACGATCTGATCATCGTCGCCATGCATGATCAGCGTTGGCACATCAAACTTCTTGAGATCCTCAGTAAAATCGGTCTCTGAGAAAGCCTTGATGCAGTCGTAGTGCGCCTTCATGCCCCCCATCATTCCTTGAAACCACCAGTGTTCCCGGATGCCTTCCGAAATCTTGGCGCCTGGCCGGTTGTATCCATAAAACGGGAGCGTTATGTCCCTGTAAAACTGCGCCCGATTCGCCGCAAGCGCAGCTCGCAGGCCGTCAAAGACTGAGATGGGCGCGCCGGTGGGATTCCTTTCCGTCTTCAACATCAGCGGAGGCACGGCGCTGATAAGCACGGCCATGCCGACACGTTTCGTGCCATGCCGTCCGATGTAACGGGCAACTTCTCCGCCGCCGGTGGAGTGGCCCACGTGGATTGCGTTCTTGAGGTCGAGTTTTTCGGTGAGCACTGCGAGATCGTCGGCGTAGGTGTCCATATCGTTGCCATCCCACGTCTGAGTGGAACGGCCGTGCCCTCGCCGGTCATGCGCAATGACTCGATAGCCGCGCTGGCCGAAGAAAAGCATCTGTCCGTCCCAGTCGTCGGCGGTAAGCGGCCAGCCGTGGCTGAAAAGGATGGGCTGGCCTGTTCCCCAGTCCTTGTAGAAAATCTGCGTGCCGTCTTTGGTCGTGATCGTAGGCATAGAACCTCCTCCTTAGATTTGTCCCTGCTGCAATCCGCTGGACAAACAATAGATGTTTTCATCCAGCGGTTCGAACCTGTTAATTGTGGAATTTCTTGGCGGCACCAATGCCCAGACCGATGAAAATCGCCATTACTATGAGCTGCGCGATCAAAAATGGCGGCTCGTTCCCGGCGGGGGCTAGAGCGTGCAATGCCGGAACCTTCAGGAAGCCCTGCACCACCAGCACGAACACGTTGAGATAAAGGGCAATCACGGCGCAGATCACGTAGGTCCGGCGCCAGCCACCGGCGAGCTTTTGCGCATAACGCGCTACGATGGCAACCGCCAGCACCACCAGCGAAATGATGCCGACTTTGTGCGAGGGCAAAAGATGAGCAAAGGGGAAGCCAAACCCGCTAACGCTTGTCAGCACGGTCGTCAGCAAGAAGAGTCCGTTCCAACCGTGCAGGAATTTTCCGTTCAGCATCCCGAACACAACGATCAGCCCCGAACCGATGCCAACCAAGCTGATCACCACGTGCACTGCGGTGTACGTCTCCAAACTCATGCCAAGCACCACGGGGTCGTCCTTTCCGAATCGCTAGGATGTTACGACGGTGCGACGGAATTTTCCACTCGTTGCAACCCAAATCTCAGGCAGAAATCTTCTCCATACGGACGGTCCAAGAGATGAGGAATGTGGAACGCGCTGGTTACCCGCAACGGTCGGCGTCCCCAATGGGATTTGAAGCCGTGTTACCGCCGTGAAAGAACAGAACCGATACGACAAAGACGTGGGCGGTATATAACGAGCGCGTACCCATTTTTGAGGGGACTCTCCGAATCAGGCAGGATGCACAGACGAACTCCGGCATGGAGTTTTGCCGGTTCGCTCGGAAAAGATGGATGATATTCACGATCGCCGGAAAGCTTGAATACCAGGCTTGCGACAAAGCCAAGTACATGACCCTTGCGCATCCACTGGCAGGAACGGGAAGAACGGCTTAAAATGTCCTTTCCTTTTCTTCCCGTGGCAAACTGGCACGGCATCCATGGGTAGGAGGTTCCACGATGATGACGAACGCAACTCCAACGCAAAATGTGACCAGCCAACTGCCCGCGGCAAATGGGCTGGCTATCGTTCGTATCACGATCGGCGCGATGTTGGTGTGGGTGTTCTTCGAAAATCTGGGGAAGGGCCTCTACACCCCGGCGGGCTACGCAGGCCTGATCAACTACTACATAAAGAACAGCCACTCACCGGCCGCGTGGAAGGCAGTGATGGGTTTGGCGGCGAGTCACGCTGCGATGGCGGCGCCCATGCAGGCGCTGACCGAGATTTCTCTCGGGATTCTGCTAGTGATCGGCCTGCTGACGCGCCCGGCTGCCTTTGTAGCCTTTCTCTACCTGGGTAGTCTTTGGGTGTCCGAGTGGGGCACGTCGTGGATTTGGGAGCTGCTGGTTTCCGTTCTCGCGGCGCTTGGGGTCGCAGTGGGGCGAGCCGGTCGAGCGTGGGGCGTCGACGCCTGGCTGGCGCGGCGCTGGCCGTCTTCCCCATGGTGGTAACTTGGGCCAGAATCACCTGAATCAAGATCGAGTCCGAGTGTCGGTCGTCATTCCTACTCACAATGAAGCGCAGTCCATCGGCCGCGTCTTGGCTGATCTCCCCGCCGATCTCACGACGGAGGTCATCGTTGTCGACAGCAACTCGAATGACGGGACTCCCGAAATCGCCTCCAAGATGGGAGCCCGCGTCCTCCACGAACCTCGTCGCGGATACGGTCGCGCCTGTTTGACCGGACTGTCGGCTGCGAGTAACCCTGACGTTGTGGTGTTCCTCGACGGCGACTACAGCGACCGGCCGGCTGAGTTGCCTCTTCTGTTGGCTCCAATTATCGATGGCCGTGCCGATATCACGCTCGGTTCGCGTCTGGGGAGGCAGAGCGTTCATGGAGCATTGCCCTGGCATCAGGTGTTTGGAAATCGTCTGGCCGCTGGACTGATCAGGCTTCTGTACGGTGTAGAGATCAGAGACCTCGGGCCGTTCCGTGCCGCGCGGGCGGATGTCCTTCGCGGGCTTGAGCTTCAGGAGAACACCTACGGCTGGGCGGTTGAAATAATTCTAAAGGGTACAGTCGCGGGATTTCGCATCGTCGAGGTGCCCGTCAGCTACTATCCGCGGATTGGGAAATCCAAGATCGGCGGCACGCTGAAGGGCACAGTTGGGGCGGCGTGGTTCATCCTCAGCCTGATCGTGCGCTATTATTTCCGGCAGCGAAGGCCGGGACGTCACGGCCAGCGTAGGTCCCGACACAGCAAACCACACCCATAATTAAGACGCAGCAATCCGATCAAGCCGCGGCCGCCGCCCTGGCGAGGCTCCGAGCAGCCTTGGGCTGAGGACGCACCAGCCAATAGAGTGCGACGACGTGCGTGATCATCAGGATTGGCACGTAGATGACCGGGATTGCGTATCCGGCGCCCAACTGCCCCGCCATAGCAGGAAGCCCGACCCGGAGGGCGTGGTAATAGTCGAGGATGAGGTCGACCGCCCCCACGAGGTTGAAGGCGACCACGAACAGCCAAAAGAGCGGGCGTATCCTTACCGTGAGAAGCGCCAGCATGGCCAGCACCCCCGTTGCCAGGTCCCAGTAGGCGGCGAACGTGGCAAAGCTAACCGGCAGATTCGAGCCGACGAAGCCGGGAAGGATGAAGACCAGCCCGAAGAAACGGAAGCTGTGCAGAGTAGCGATGGCGCGTTGCGCTTCGAACCGGTCCATCGACCGGAGCCTGGGCAGGATGTACACACGGAAGCAAAGCAGCCATACGACGTAGCCTAGAACGAGCTGCAGATTGAAGAGGGTTTGGGTTGACATTGGTCCTCCTTTTGGTAATAGGATTATGTACATAATCCTATGGATTCAAAATTTTCTTCCTCAACCCGTTTCAGAAGAAAGCCGACAGTTGCACCCATGAGATGATGGCCAGCATCCTATAATCAGTCATGCGTTACCGGCCCGAGCACAAAGTCGAAGTTCATCGGAAGATTCTTAAGGACGCCTCTCGGCGTGTTCGCGCTGAAGGCATCGTTGGCGCCGCGGTTTCATGCGTTATGCGCGACGCCGGCTTGACCAACGGAGGCTTTTACAAGCACTTCGGCAGCAAGGATGACCTGCTTACCGAGTCGTTAAGCGAGGCATTCCGAGAAATGGCCGACCGCCTGACTCAAGTCGCCGAAAAGTCCAAACCTGGGACGGCGTGGAAGGCGATTGTGAAAGCCTACCTCAGTCCGGAACACTGCGATCATGCCGAGTCCGGGTGTCCGTTGGCTGCACTTGCGCCCGAGTTGGCGCGGGCCGACGGCGCAATGAAGGCCCCGATCCGTAGGGAGATGATCAAGTACAAAAGTCGAATGCTTCCCTTGATGCCGGGCCGACGGGCCGCTGACAAAGAACGCGCATTCTCGGCGATCTTTTCAACGATGATCGGAGCAATCGCAATCGCCCGAATCCTGCCAGACCGGGCGGCACGAGCGGGAGTGCTCGCGAGCGCACGCGACTTTCTCTTATACAGCTTCTAAAGATCCATGAGATTATTACTCAGCGTGAAGCTGCCTATATCCTTTAGCAACTCAAATACTCGGATTAGAAAAGTGCTGGATTGATCGCACGCCTCCGAAAACCACCTGCTATGAAATCGCCCAGCGAGAATAAGGCACGGTCTCCCAACGATGGTCGGACGCTGGTTATTATGGCGAAAGCGCCCAGGCCAGGCGAGGTCAAAACCCGCCTGACGCCCAGCCTTTCTCCCGAAGCGGTCACTGCTTTCTATTGCTGCCTTCTGGACGACACGCTGACGCTGGCACGGTCATTGAGTGATGTGGAAGTCGCCATCATGTGCCCGGATTCCGACGTAACCGAACTGGCGCGGTTGGCAGGCAAACGAGCAAACGTAATCGCGCAGACAGGCGAGGGCCTTGCTGCCGGCCTCGCTTCGGTGTTTGCGCACTTCGCAGAAGGCCATCATCGGCGCACCATTGCCTTCAACAGCGACAGCCCGCACTTGCCACGCTCTGTCCTCGAAGATGCGTTCGAAGCGCTGGCCGCACATGACGTTGTCGTGGGACCAACCCACGACGGAGGCTACTATCTCGTCGGGGCAAAGGCTTCGCATCCGACGCTTTTCGCAGGCGACGGAATGGGCACAAGTAGCGCGCTGGAGAGACTTGTGTCGCGCACACAAGCCCTTGAGCTTTCCGTTGGCTTCGCAGTTCCCTTTTACGATATTGACGTAGGGGAAGACCTGACTCGGTTGGCCGAGGAGTTGCGGCTGGCGCCGGCCAGGGCGCCACGCACGGCGGCGTGGCTTAAAGAGTGGGGTCAGACGGTGGCGCAGTCGCGGACGGGCACAGGAGACCTGTGAAGGTCACCCCCGCGTGGAGAGTGTACGCACTCGGCGCCACGTTGTGCGTGGCGCTGACCATCTGCTCTCGCAACTTCGGCGATAGAGGTGGACCGTACTTCATTTCCTCTTTAACAATTGCGGGCATCGTGTACCTCCTCGCCGTTCGTGAGTTTTCCTCCACGCCAATATTCCCGAAGCGCGTCATCGTCATCGGGCTCATTTTGGCCGCTGTGTGGCATATTGCATTTCTACGGATGCCGCCGGGTCCAGATGATGACATTCATCGCTATGTTTGGGATGGCCGCGTGCAGCGGCTTGGCTACAACCCTTATATTGTCGTGCCCAGCGACCCTGCGTCCGCCGGGCTGCACACTCCCGAAACTCGCACGCTAAACCATCCGGACCTACCCAGCCCCTATCCAGCCGGCGCTCAGCTTTTTTTTCGCGCCGTAACCGCGATTCATGAATCTGTTTTCGCGCTGAAGGTAGCATTCGTGGTTTGCGATTTCGCGATCGCCCTCATTTTGCTCGATATATTGCGTCGCAGTGGGCAGGGAGCGCATTGGGTCCTGGCTTATGTCTGGAACCCACTCCTGGCAATAGAAGTGGCGGGCAGCGGGCACATCGATATTGTCGGCGCGCTGCTGCTGTTGGTTTCTTTCGCCGCGCTGGGGCGGCGCTGGCGTGCGGTTGCCGCCGTGGCATTCGGGCTGGCAGTTGCGGTTAAATTGCTCCCGATTGTGCTGCTGCCGCTTTACTGGAAGCGTGTTCGTATCCGCGATGCCGCGCTTGCGGCAGTCGTGGTTGGACTCCTATATGTTCCATTTTTCAATCACGGACGAATTCCGATCGGCTCCCTCGGAACTTACGTTCAGAGTTTCCGCTTTAATGATCCGGTATTTGCAACCCTCGAGCGAGTGGCGGCTCCCAAGGTTGTAGCTGGGCTGGCAGTGCTCGCCGGCTTTCTTACCGCAATCTGGATGAGAAGCAAGGCGCCAGAGTTTTCTCAGGACGCATTCGCCTGGCCCATGGCGGCATCGCTTCTGTGCGCGCCGGTCGTGTATCCCTGGTACCTGCTCTGGCTGCTGCCATTTGTGCGGTCGGCCTCGACGGTGCCGCTCATCATTTGGACGGTTACCATCATCCCAACTTATTATGTTTGGCATTTGCGCACGCTTGGTCGTCCGTGGCTGGTTCCTGGCTGGATTATGCTGCTGGAATATGGGGCCGTAGCAATGGCCGCCGCGATTATTGCGAGTCGGCGCGTCGCCCCAGATGTGCGGTATAATTCGCAGCCAACCAAGCAAACGTGATTGGCTGACGTGGTTAAGGGTTTGTACCGTTGTGCAACTCCTGTATCCCCGCGCTTTTGACCGTCATCCAACACAGCATCCGTCAAATTTCACCGAGGAGCGAACTCTATGAAAAATGCCCGCCGTTTAACCTTGATGGGTCTTCTGCTTTGCGGAGTCCTGATGCTTGTTCCAACCTCCTGGGCACAGCAGCGCCCGCCAATTCTCGAACAGGTCGCCAAAACGTATGGTCTGGACTCGTTTGGGCAGGTCGAAGCAATTCGTTACACCTGGAACGGGGAAATCACCGGGCTCTTCAAAGCTTCCCGGACGTGGGAATGGGAGCCCAAGACCGGCAAGGTCTCCTTTGAGGGAAAGGACAAAGACGGAAAGCCGGTCAAGGTTACGTATATGCGCTCGGAGATCAACGCGCAGGCCGACGAGGCGAAGAAGCAGGCCGACGCGGGTTTCACCAACGATAATTATTGGCTCCTGTTCCCGCTACATGCCTACTGGGACACCAGCGCCAATGTGACCGATGAAGGTATGAAGAAACTGCCGGCCGGGGCCGGATCAGCGACGCTGGTCTCGGTGAAGTATGGAGCAGAACTCGGTGGTTACACTCCTGGCGACACCTGGGATCTCTACGTCGGTAAAGGCGACCGCGTCGAGTACCTTGTCTTCCACCACGGCGGGGACAAAAAGCCGAGCCTCGTCAGTGCGACCTGGACAGGCTACAAGAAGGCGGGTCCTCTCCTCGTCTCAACCGAGCATCGCGGCTCCGCCGACGGCAAGCCGCTCCACATCTTCATTTCTAACGTGGCCGTCAAGCTGACGGGGTCGGACGCCTGGGTGGAGGCGAAATAGGATGAAAGCGCAGTGAACCACGGACAGGCTGGTTCGGGCAATTTATGTCGTTTTCAACGAATCAGCCTACTTGGCAATCACCACGGTTGTGCAGGAACTGCTCAGTTTGGGCAGATCGCGGGTAGCGGCCATGCGGATCCGCAGGCTGCGACGTTCCCCGCGAATGATCGGACAGTAGTAGTCAGGCTGCAATAGCGCGCCCTGGAGCCGTCGACGTCCGGCGCAGCCACCGTGGCATGAGTCCCGGAACTCGCAAGGTTGGCACGCCTCGGGAAGTGTGCGGGCCTGCTCGAAGGGCGCGGAGTCTAGAATGCCGGGCCCCATCGAGATCAAATCCGACAGCGGCTCCCCCGATCCTGGCCAATAAACGCACGGCTGTGTGGTGGCGCGCGGTGTAAATCGTACGGTGCTAACGCAGCATCCTCCCCGCATCGGCGGGAGGCCCGCCATCGCTCGAACCAGAGGCTCGCCTATGGCGACCACGTCCGTTTCCGCAAAAAGACGCCGGAACCCCTCCCAATACTCTTCGTAGGACAAGGCATAGATGTCGGATCGCACCGCCTGGTACACGTTCACACGCAGGGGAGCGTCAAACTGTTTAGCTACTCGCGCGACTTCCGCCAGACGCAAGTAGTTGGCCTTCATCATGACCGCGATGATGGTTACAGGCACGCCCAGCTTTACGCAACGCTCTGCTTGCCGGTGGATCAGCTCCCAATTGCCGTTCCCGCGCTGTGCATCCTGTTCCGCTTGCGTCGGGTAATCGAGCGAAAACTCGATGTCATGAAAGGCGTGCAATTCGTGATCTTCCAGCACCGCAACGCTGTGGCCGTTGGAAGTGATGGTGAGCTTGATAGGTCGCGTTCGCAGGTAGGCCAGTATTGGTTTGAACTCTGGATGCATCCCGTTCTCACCAGTGCCCAGGTTGACGGAGCGGACGGGCAATCGTTGCATGACGGAGTTCACTTGATCCAGAGAGAGGCGATCCGTGCGGGTCGGATCCCGGTAGCAGAAGGC
>Ga0210387_10004374_pt1 | contig 10824 bp, 6 predicted proteins | sample IncBWC7OmetaG_FD_160108 | JGI IMG/M metagenome (GOLD analysis project Ga0210387, IMG submission 160108) | Forest soil microbial communities from Barre Woods Harvard Forest LTER site, Petersham, Massachusetts, United States - Inc-BW-C-7-O ... | reverse complement strand
GCTTGGTGCTCGTGACCGGGCCGACGGGTTCCGGAAAGAGCACGACGCTCGCGTCGATCATCGACAAGATCAATGGCGAGACCCGCCAGCACATCATGACGGTCGAGGATCCGATCGAGTACCTTCACCCTCACAAGAAATCGATCGTCAATCAGCGCGAAGTTGGCAGCGACACTTCGAGCTTCAAATACGCACTGAAATACGTACTACGCCAAGACCCTGACGTAGTGCTCGTCGGCGAAATGCGTGATCTGGAGACGATCGAAGCGGCGCTCACGATCGCAGAGACCGGTCACTTGGTGTTCGCCACGCTACACACCAATTCGGCGATTCAAAGCATCAACCGCATCATCGACGTGTTCCCGCCGCACCAACAGTCGCAGGTGCGCGCGCAGCTCTCCTTCGTGCTGGAAGGGGTGCTGAGCCAATTGCTGTTGCCGCGCGCGGGCGCACCGGGGCGCGTACTCGCGCTCGAGGTGCTGATTCCCAACGCGGCGATCCGTAATCTGATCCGTGAGGACAAGATTCATCAGGTCTACACGCAGATGCAGGTCGGCCAGGCGAAGCACGGCATGCAGACGTTGAACCAGTCGCTCTACTCGCTCTACGCGCGCCGGCTGATCACGCTCGAAGAAGCGATGGGGCGCTCCAATGATACCGACGAGCTGCGCATGATGATCGAGGGACGCGTGTCGGGCGGCAACTTGTCGAGCTAGTCGCTCGCGCTCGACGCGGTCGCGGGGGCGCCGCTTTCAATCGAATTCGCGGCAGCACGCACTCGCCGCGCGCGAGCCATCACCACGAATGCCCGAGCCGAGCGCGCTCGCCGCGCTGGCCATTTGAGGCATTTCTGCCACGCATTGCCGATCGTTATTCGCGCGTCACCGGCCGTCGCATTTCGCATTTGTTTCCCGGACGGCCGGGCGGCTATGCGCGAAAGAGAAGAAATCGCCCTATTTTTTCGGGGCTGCGTCAACAATGCGTGCGTTCATGAACAGCGAAACGCACACGAAATACTGGTGACATGTTAGGACGGCACTCTCACGCCTACATGTCCGACAGCGGTCGCTACTGACCGTCGGCGGGCGCGCCCCGCTGCTTTTACCCCGGAGAATTCGTGATGCGAAAGAGTGGCTTTTCCCTATTGTCGACGCTGATTGTTGGCGTTTGCGCTTTGCCCAGCGCCGCCTTTGCCCAAGATGCACCGGCTGCTCCCGCACCGGCGCCCGCCGCGGCCCCAGCGGCGGCTCCCGCTGCTGCTGCCCCTGCTCCCGCGCCAGCAGCGGCGCCTGCTCCCGCTCCGGCTCCGGCGGACGCAACTCCTGCCGCCCCCGCGGCTCCGGCTGCTCCGCCGGCCGACGCGGCCCCCGCGGCTCCGCCGGCACCAACGTACCCCGCGACGACCATCACGGGCTTCGTCGAAGGTGGCTACAACCACGTGTTCGGTGCGCCGCACCCGCCAGACCAGGTCGCGATCCCCACGCGCGCCTATGATCCGGCGAACGGCTTCGTCCTTCACCTCGCGCACCTCTCTCTGAAGCACCAATTGAACGAGAACGTCTTCGCCGTGGTCGCGTTCGATGCGGGCGCCGACGCTTCGTGGAATCACGATCCGTCTGGAACGCAGAAGACGCTGTTCGACGTACCCGAAGCGTACGCCGTGGCGACTGGCGACGGGTTCACCTTCACCGCTGGTAAATTCACCACCTACGAGGGCATCGAAGTCTACCAAGGCCCCGCAAATCCAACCATCTCGCGTGGCTTCTTGTATTGGCTTGCTGAGCCGGTGACGCACGTCGGCGCTAAGCTCCATTACGCAACGGGCCCGCTCGATGTCGGTGTCGGCGTGGTCAACGGTTGGGACACCAACAACGGCGTGTTCGCCACTGGTGACAACAACAACCAGAAGACGTTCATCTTCCGCGCGGCAGTCACGCCTTCGCCCGCGTTTTTCGCGGCCTTGTCCGGCACCTACGGCGTGGAGAAGCCCAATCAAGACACCGACCCCAGGTTGTCCCTCGACCTCACCGGCGCTGCAGTCGTAAGCCCGATGATCACGATCAACTTCCAAGGTAACCTCGGCAGCGAGAAGAACTCGGACTACGTCAACCCGACGAAGAGCGCTTCTTGGGTCGGCTTCGGGATTCAGCCGGTATTCAAGATGGACGCCGAAAGCCTCGGCCTGCGCTTCGAATACTTCAGTGACTCGGGCCTGTCGCGCTCTGGCCTGGCCGGGACGATCAATCCGAGGGCGGCGGACGGCACGCTGGCTAACACGATCGACAAGGTTGGCCTGTGGAACTTCACCATCACGCCCGGCTACACCATCGCCAGCGCGCTGTTGCTGCGCGCTGAGTTCCGCGTCGATGGCGCGAGCCAACCGGGGCTTTGGGCCGACAAGAAGACCCAAGAGACCGTTTCTCTCGGCGCTTCCTACACGTTCTGATTGTAGACGCAGGACGCAAGGCCCTCCCCTCCCGGCGGGCCTTGCGCGCCACCCTCCCAGCTTGCTGACGTAGAGAACGACGAACCGCGCTCGCAGCTCACTTGAGCTCGAGCGCGGCTTCGTTTACGTCGGGGTGCTTGGGGACTTGCTTGGCGAGAGCCAGCACGTACGGACGGCCTCGCTTGTCGTCCGAAGCGGCAAGTGCACGCGCGACTAGGATGCGCAATTCGAGCGGTGTCTCGAGCGGCGGTAAATCCAGCTTGGCCAAGCGAGCGGTGGCTTGCGCTTTTTGCTTGTTGGCCACGTCCACGAGCACGCTGAGCCAGCCCGTCATCGGGCCGAGCAGCGTTGGGTGTTTGGCGAGCAAATCTCGCGCGGCAGGCCCGTCGTCCTTCTTGATTAGGTCGTAAATGGATTCGATCAACACGGCTGCGGTGGTCGCGCCGCCCTCGCGCGCCTCGACGGACGCTTTCACCGCGTCGTCCGGCTTGTTTTGATAGCGATACAGGCGTGCCAAGCGCTGAAAATGCACGGGCCGCACGGAGTCGCCTTGGCGACGCCCCAAAATCTTTGCGGCCAGGGCCAGGTTGCCCGTATCGAGCGCGGCGTCGGTCGCGATGATCTCACCCCACGGGGTTGCGGGGTTGGCCATGGCTTCGAGCTTCTCGGGGCTCGGGAAGGCGCGCCCGGTGAGGATCCCCGGGCCCGCGTCGAGCGCACTATACGCTTGGCGTGTGTGCGCCATTTCACCCAGCGAGTGCAACGCGCCGTCGAGATCGCTCGGCTCGAGCGACTCGTAAGCCACCACACCGCGCACGACCGCGACGTCCGGGGAGGCCGGATCGAGCTCTTCTATCGCCTTTTGTGCTTCATCGAGCCGCCCGCCCAAGAGCGCGACGCGCGCAGCGAGCGTGCGCGCGCGGGGGTACACGGCAGCAAACTGCAACGCGCGCAGCGCCGCCTTACGAGCCAACTGTTCGTCGCCCGCCTCGATCGCCAAAAAGCCGAGGCCGGTCGCTAGCGACGGAGTCATAGCGGAGGCCACGGCCGAGTCGATTGCTTGTGACGCCTTGTGCATGTCGCCAGCGTGCATCGCTTGCACGGCGTCGACCATCGCGGGCACGCCGCTCAAAGGCGCGGGGAGCTTGTCGATGTCCGCTGCTTCGAGGCGCGCCTCGCTCGGCAACGTGTCGGGGCGCTCCGGATCGACGACCCAGGCCAGGGCCGAAAGCGCGCGCGTGATCGGCGCGTCGCCGAGCTTCTTGTGCAGCGCGTCCAGCACCGGCTTCGCGCGCTCGCCACCAAACTCCAGGAGCAGCAAACGAGCCAAGAACATCTGTGCGGGGATGAAATCGGGGTCGAGCTGACGAGCCGCGTCGTAGCGCTCGATGGCTCGCAGATCCCCCGCCCGCTCCAAGACCGCGCCGGCCGCGAGTTGGTAGTATGGGTCCCGCGCGCACTCTTTGTCCCAGTGCGAGAGGATGCCGGCTCCGCCCGCCAGATCGCCCTCCGCCATGAACGACGCGATTTTGCCGAAAGCGACGTCTTTCTCGGGTAGGTTCACTTCGCCACCGCGGTGTACGGCCGAGTCGATGCCGCGCACCTCGTCACCAGTGAGCACCTCGTACAGCACGCGGTTTTGCAGCCAAAGGCGCGCCGCGGGTTGGCTGAGTGAATCGAGCTCGAACGACGTGTTCAGCTTCTGATCGGTTTGCTTCAGATCGCTGACCGAGCCGGTTTCGAGCAGCCGTTTGACCTCGTCGTTGAGCGAGGCCGCGTGCTCCATACGCTCGGCGCGGATCTTCTTCGAGTACTCATAAGAGCCGACACCAGCGCCCGCGAAGAGCACGATGGCGACCGTGAGTGTCCAAGTGCCCCGCGTTTTCGTGCGCGCCGGGCGCTCCCAAGCCGGCGGCGCTCCACCGCCGGGCTCGTACACGCCCACTCTGGAGAGGTGCTCGAGCACCAAACCTGGCTCGGGTTGACCGACGCCTATCCCCGCATCCAAAAACGCTGGCGCCGGGTTCGGTGGGCGCGGGCGAACGGAGGGTGGCGGCCGCGGCGCAGGCAACGGGGGCGCGAAGGCTTCCGTCTCCGCCACCGGGCTGGCGCGAGGCGGAGGCGGCGCAGACGGCAGCGGCAAAGGCGGGCGCGCTGGTGCTGCGGGCGCAGCTTGCGGCCAGGATTGCGCGACAAATGGCGAGGGGGTGACGGTCGTGATGATGTCGTCGAAGTTGTGCCGCGACGAGTCCGCGACGCGAGTGATGTCGTCGGAGGCGACCTCCCGCTCGGTGTACGCGGACGCCGCGGGCGCGACGCGGCCCGCCGCCAGGGATTTCGAGGCAAACGGATTGGGCGCGGCTGGAGCGCGCGGCATGGCGCTCGGCAAGCGCGGTCCGGGCGGCCCAATGCCGACGACCGTCGCGCGCCCGACGCTGCGTGCGGCAGTCGGCAGCGGCGCGACGCGCGGCGCCGAATCCTCCAGCAAATCCGCCTCCGAGACGCGTAGCGGGTCCTCCGAACCGAAACGCGGCAGCGCGTTCTGGGCGGACGAGATCGCCACGTTGGCCTCGAAGGCGAGCGGATTTTGCGCGCGCGGCTTGGTCAGCTCCTCATTGCCGAAGCGCTTGTGACTGAGGCCTTGCACGGTCGGCGGCGGAATCGAGTTCTGCTTCGGCATCGTGCGCAGCACCTCGGCCGCCACGGCTTCGACGCCGATCCGCTTTTGCAGCGCGCTGTAGACGACGGACCGGTCGTGCCACAGGCGCGCTTCGCTGTCGTTCGCATCAAACTGCAGCGAGCGCGCCAGCACCTTCTCGGCGCGCAGGGCGTCGCCGCGCCGCAGGAGTACTTCACCCAAGTAGCGAAAAGGCTTGGCATCTCGGCCGTTGGCTTTGCCGGCGGCGACGAGCGCGGCCTGCGCTTCAGCGAGCAAGCCCGCATCCAGATACATGCGCCCGACCGCAAGCATCACGCGGCCATCCTCTGCGTGCCAAGTCTCCGCGCTGGTGGCAACCTCGCGGATCAACTCCTCACGGGACGAGGTCCCGAGAAAGGAGCAGAGCGCGATGGTCGCATCGGCATCGGGGTTGCTCCGCCATTGGCTCAGGAGCTCGTCGAGCGCGCTCATATCGGGCCACAGGATACTCAGGACCGCCGAAAACCACTAAGCGTTGTTTGAATTTTTGCGCGCAGGCGTGAGGACTTCCACGCACCGTTCACTACTCCCAAGTGCAGCTGGCGCAGCTCTGCGCAATTCACCCGCGGACGAGCGCGTCAGCGTGAGCAGAATTCGCGCCACGAAGGCGTGACCGGCCCGGGCGCCGGATAGCGCGAGACTCGGGGCAACAGGGGCTGGCGCGCAGCCGGAAGAGCAGCCACAGTGTCGCGGACTTTCGCTAGCCAGCACTCGAGAATCGTGGCAGCGGTTCGCCCCCAACAAACGCTCCGGAACCTCCGGGCAGTCGGACCCAGAATGTGCGGCGTCTTCGGCATCTACGGTCACAAAGAGGCAGCGAACCTGACCTATCTCGGGCTGCACGCTTTGCAGCACCGTGGTCAGGAGAGCGCGGGCATCGTCACGAGCGACGGCTCGCAGCTCAGCCTCCACCGCGGAATGGGTCACGTGATCGACGTGTTCCCGCCCGAGCAGCTCGAGATACTCGGCGGGCCGCACGCGATAGGTCACGTGCGCTACTCCACCGCGGGCGGCTCTGCGCTCAAGAATGCGCAGCCGATTGCGGTCGACTACTCCCGCGGTTCGATCGCCGTCGCACACAACGGCAACCTGACCAACGCCGAAGCCTTGCGTGAGCAGCTCGAGGAGCGCGGCTCGATTTTTCAGAGCACGAGCGACACCGAGGTGATCGTGCATCTGTTCGCGATGAGCCGGCAAAAGTCGTTCGAAGATCGCGTGGCCGACGCATTGAGTCAGGTGCAAGGCGCCTATTCGCTGCTCATCCTGACGCCGGAGAGCATGATCGCCGTGCGTGACCCGATGGGCATTCGCCCGCTCTGTTTGGGGAAGCTCCCGGGCACCGAGACGTTCGTCGTGGCCAGTGAGCCGTCGAGCTTCGACTTGATCGACGCCGAATACGTGCGCGAGATCGAGCCCGGTGAAATGGTCGTGATCGACCAACACGGGTTGCGCAGCGTGTGGCCCTTCCCAGAGGTCCCGCGTCACACCTGTATCTTCGAGTACGTGTACTTCGCGCGTCCGGACTCCAACATCGACGGCGTGAGCGTGTACGAGGCGCGCAAGAATTTGGGGCGCGCGCTGGCTCGCGAGCACGGCGTAAAGGCCGACGTCGTGATTCCGGTGCCGGACTCCGGCGTCCCAGCGACCATCGGTTACGCGGAAGAATCGAAGCTGCCGTTCGAGCTCGGCCTCGTGCGCAGCCACTACGTAGGTCGTACGTTCATCGAACCACGCCAGAGCATTCGTCACTTCGGCGTGCGTTTGAAGCTGAACCCGATCAGCGCCATTCTGAAGGGCAAAGTCGTGGTCGTAGTCGACGACAGTATCGTGCGCGGCACGACGAGTCGCAAAATCGTGAAAATGCTGCGCGACGCGGGCGCCAAAGAGGTGCACATGCGCATCTCGAGCCCACCCACCAAATGGCCCTGTTACTACGGGATCGACACGCCAACGCGCGGCGAGCTGATCGCCTCGAGCCATTCCGTCGAGGAGATCAATCAGTACATCACGAGCGACACGCTCGCGTACTTATCACTCGATTCCATGGTCCACTCGGTCGTTTCGGCGCGCACCGAGGCAACCGGGCGCAGCACACGTCGCACGCTGCCCATCGCGGGCGCGCCTCCCGCTGCCGACGACTCGCTCGGGCAGACCTCGTTTTGTACCGCCTGCTGGACCGGCGAGTATCCGATCAAGTTCACGCCGCATCCGCGCAAGCTCCAGATGCGGCTCTTGGACTTATAGGTTTCGGCGCGTACACTTGGGCTTCGCGCGTTGGTCGCGCGCCCCATTGCCATGCTCGATGCGCTGCCCGATCAAGTTTCGATCTACGAGGTCTCGCCACGCGACGGCCTGCAGAACGAAGCGCTACCCATCCCGCTCGAAGGCAAACGCGAGCTGATCCGCGCGCTGATCGAAGCCGGCCTCAAGCGCATCGAGCTGACGAGCTTCGTCTCCCCCCGCTGGGTCCCGCAACTCGCGGATGCGGAAGAATTGGCGCGTGATTTCAAAGCGCCGCCCGGCGTAACGCTCAGCGCCTTGTGCCCCAACGCCAAGGGTTTCGAACGCGCGCGCGCGGCTGGGCTGGAGGAGATCGCCGTTTTCATGTCGGCGAGCGAGACGCACAACAAGAAGAACACCAACAAGAGCATCGCCGAGTCGCTCGACACGTTTCGAGAAGTCGTGCCGCCCGCGCTCGCCGCGAAGATGCGCGTGCGCGCCTACGTGTCGACGGTTTGGGGCTGTCCGTACGAAGGCAACGTCGATCCAGAAGCGTCGCTCTCGATCACGCGCGCGTTGCTCGACTTGGGTTGTTATCAAGTTTCACTGGGTGACACGATCGGCGTCGCCACGCCGATCGTGGTAAAGCGCCTGGTTTCGCGCTTTCTGCATGAATTTGCGCCCTCGCGCTTGGCTCTACATTTCCACGACACGCGCGGTACCGCGCTCGCCAATGCGCTCGTGGGCCTGGAACTCGGCATTCGCGACTTCGATTCATCCGTCGCCGGGCTCGGCGGCTGTCCGTATGCTCCGGGGGCCGCTGGCAATCTGGCCACCGAAGACCTCGTGTACATGTTGCAAGGCATGGGCGTCGAAACTGGCGTCGATCTCGACAAATTGATCGAAGCCGGCCGGGTCGCAGAGGCGGTGGTCGGGCGACGCTTACCCGGCAAAGTTCATCAGGCCGGGCCGCGCGTGCTGCGCTGAGCGCTTTCCACGCTACTTCGCGGGCATGACGCAGCCCATGCTCAAAAAGTAACTCTGCCGCTCGCCGGTCAGCCAATCATCGTACAGGATGCCGATGTCGCCGTTCGGGCCGAACGTCGTCGCCGGGTAGAGCGTGTCCGTGGGAGTCGTCGTGAGACGAGTGCGCGGCATCACCACTTGAAGATTGGAGTCGAGCATCTGCCAATACAGCTCGTAGTTACCGTCGTGGTCATCGGCCCAGACCAAGATCACGCGTTCACCGAGCGAAAGTAGCGCGAAGCTGCGCGCGAAGTCGGCGCCCGAGGTGATGGCTCGTTCGGGCACGAGCACGGTGCCCGATTCATCGACGAGCGCGCCGTAGATGGACGGACCCGAGCCGTCATTGTAGCGCTCCCAGGCAACCAAGAAGTGACCGCCAACGTAGACCAGATTCGGGTTTTGCACGTCCGTGCTGCTGAGATCGACGAACGCGCTCGGAGCGGTGAAATCAGGCGCCGTGGTGAAGAATTTCGCGTGCACGGTGTCGCCGACTTGCGATGCGAACACGATGCCGACCTTGGTCTGCCCGAGCGCCATCCCCGGATACTCCGCGAGCGTCCCCTGTGGGGTAAGCTGCACATTGCCGCCAACGGCGCTGCCGTCGAACCCGATGCGCTGCCCGAAGAGCCGCACGTCATTGCCCCCGGGGCCCTCGAAGCGCCGGTCGTCCCAGACCACGAGCGACTCGATGCCGTTCCACACCATCACGGAATTCAGCGAGAAATTCGGGGCGTTCGTGATGCGCAGATCGGGGCCGAGCTTCTTGCCGTTCGAGTCATAGCGATTGAAATAGACCTCGTAGTTGCCGTCTTGGCGCGCGTCCGACCAAGAGCTCTCGAAGTAGCTGCCATTGTGCAAGAGAATGCCGGCGTACGTCTCGCTGTTGATGTCGGTCATTGGCGTATCGGCGACGACGGCGGCTCCAGAGCGTGACAGGCCGGTGAAGTACGAGCTCCAAATTTGGTCGTGCCCGGAGTAGTTCGCGCCGTAGTTTTTGCCGTCGAAGGCGATGCCTCCGCGCGACGTTCGATCGAAGGTCGAAGCGGACACGCGCACGGGTTGGCTCGCGCCGCCGTAGGCCGCACCGTCGTCGATCTGTCCGTTGCAGTCGTTGTCCACACCGTCGCACACCTCGACCCCGCCCGGGTGCGCCGCGGCGCTGCTGTCGTCGCAGTCATTCCCACACGAGCCGGGCGCACCGGGAGCAAAACCGGGCAGCGGCGCTCTGTAGCCGTCCCCGTCGCGATCCGGCGTGCGCGGCGTGAAAATGCAGGCCGCGGTGTTGGGATCACAGCTGTCCGTGGTGCACTCGTCGTTGTCGTCGCAGACCTTGGTCGGCAACGGCGCGCACACGCCCTCCCGACATTCCGCGGGCGAGCAGGCGTCACCCGTCGCGCAGTCACTGTCGACCACGCACGGTTGGGGAGGCGCGCCCGCGTCTCCCGCTTCTACGCCGGTGCGCGCGCCGCAGGCCGAACCGCACGCTCCCGACAACACCAAGCCCGCTAGCAGCAGTCGCCTCGTGCTCACGAGCATACGCCGTAACCCTCGACATCGAGCTCGCCGCAGACCATGCCCCGGGGGCAGCCATTCGGGTCGTCCATGTGACAGAGCTGAACGCAGTGCTTGCCTGGTTGCGAGCCCACGACGCACAGGAAGCCAGACGCGCAGTCGGAGTCGCCGTCTTCGCAGTCGGCGCCTTGGCGACCGAGACCCTCGACCTCGCACTGTGTGCCGAAACTCTGTGCGCCGCAGCCGTCCCCGAACGGATGATTCACGAACGGATAACAGCCTTCACCGAGCGGACAGGTGGGCGTCGCAGAAAACGCATCACACGCATCGACCTGTGACGGCGGCCCCGCATCCGGACAGCCCGGGTCGGCGTATTCATCGAGGGCCGCGTCGAGCGGAACCTCACTCGAGCCGCCGCTCGCGTTGCCGGCACTGGCCGAGCTTGCCCGGCCCGCGTGCCCGGCGCTGCCGACGACCGTGTCACCTGCGGGGAGCGTCTCCACCGTCCCGCCGCAATGAAGCAACGCGAAACCGGTCGACAAAAGTGCCAAAGCCCAGAAACGCCCGCTCATGCGTGGCTAGGATAGCACCGCCGCTCGCTGAGCAAGTGTGTCGTCGTCTTTTTGCAAGACCGGTAACAAAGGCTCGATCCCTCCAGCCCGAGGTAATGCTAATAGCGAGCCTCGATGCGCGTTTGGGCCCCAGTTGGGTTGTGCTTGTCGCTGCTCGCCGCCTGCAATCGGACCGAAGAGCCGCATTCGTTGGAAGACGCCCACGTCGCTGCTCAACCGCTCGCGCCGCCCGTCGCGCCGGCCACGGAAAAGTCCACGCAGAGCGCGAAACCAAACGAGCCGCCGCCCGTAGCAGCGCCGCCGGCGGCGTGCGTCGTGCCCATGGCGGCGGAGCCACCGCGCGGCGCTCC
>Ga0210387_10004372_pt1 | contig 10826 bp, 9 predicted proteins | sample IncBWC7OmetaG_FD_160108 | JGI IMG/M metagenome (GOLD analysis project Ga0210387, IMG submission 160108) | Forest soil microbial communities from Barre Woods Harvard Forest LTER site, Petersham, Massachusetts, United States - Inc-BW-C-7-O ... | reverse complement strand
TCCGAATAGTTCACCGGCGCGATCGGCAGCAGGTCGCGCATCAATTCGTATTTGCGCTGGTCAGCCGGCACCAGCGATTCATTGGCAGTCTGGGTGTTCGACATCATCAGCAGCGTGTAGCCGTCGGGCGGCGCCTTCGCCGCCGTCTCCGTGCCGATCACGCCGCCGGCCCCGGTGCGGTTCTCGACCACGAACGGCTGGCCGAGGGTTTCCTGCAACGTGTTGCCGACGAGGCGCGCGGTGACATCGGCAGGTCCGCCTGCGCCGAAGGGAACGATGATCCGCACCGGCCGCGACGGATAATCTTCCGCGTGTGACGAAGAGCTGACACAAGGCGCCGCCAGCAGCGTCATCGCCAGCACCAGCACGAACCTTGAGCTCATCTCAACTCTCCCCGAAAGCTTGTTTGTTGGGCGGCAATCTATCCGCAATGCAAACGGACTGTCGACGGCAGACTACGTGATAGCCCCGAGGAATAAGACTAAAGGCGCGGTGTCGAGGATATCCGATCGCGTCCCGGCTGCGACGTTGGGTCTCAAGGCACCGGTTGCGCGTCGAGCAGGCTTCGTATCCTGGCGGCGAGAGAGGCTTGCGAGAACGGTTTTTGAATCAGCGAGACTCCGGGATCGAGCCGCCCCTGATGCACGATGGCGTTGCGCGAATATCCGGTCATGAACAGCGTCTTCACGGCGGGATGCGACTGCCTGATGGCGTCCGCCAGCGCGCGTCCATTCATGCCGGGCATGACGACATCGGTGAGCATCACTTGAATTTCGGTGTTGGATGCAAAAATCGTCAGCGCGGCCTCGGCGTCGCCGGCCTCTACGACGCGGTAGCCTACGCCGCTCAACGCTTCGACGACATAAGCGCGAACATTGGGGTCGTCCTCGACGACAAGGATGGTTTCCCCTGATCCCTGCTGAAACTGCTCGGCCAGGGAGGCGGGTGCCGCTTCGGAAGCGGCAGAAAAACTACGCGGCAGATACATTCTGATGGTCGTGCCCTCGCCGGGCTCGCTGTAGATCCGCAAGTGCCCGCCGCTCTGCTTGACGAAGCCGTAGACCTGGCTGAGCCCGAGCCCGGTGCCTTCGCCGGCGGGCTTGGTCGTGAAGAACGGTTCGGTTGCTTTCTCGGCGATCTCGTCTGGCATGCCGCAACCGGTGTCCGTGACTGATATCATCACGTATTGCCCCGGCTTGAGGTCCTCGAACATCAGGCAGTAGTCCTCATCGAGAAACGCGTTGCCGGTCTCGATCGTCAGCTTCCCGCCCTCGGCCATCGCGTCGCGGGCATTGATCGCAAGATTGAGGATGGAGGATTCCAGCTCCGCGGTGTCAACTTCGGTCAGCCAGAGACCCGCGCTGACGACGGTTTCGACCGAAACCCTTTCGCCAAGGGTCCGGTTGAAAAGGTCCGATAATCCCGCGATCAGGCGGTTGGCGTCGACGAGACGCGGGTCGAGCGGCTGGCGGCGCGAGAATGAAAGCAGGCGCTTGGTCAATGCCGCCGCCCGTTCGGCCCCTGCCAGCGCGTTCGACAGCATCCGCTGCTCTTTGGCCTCGTGCTCCCGTTTCAACGCCATCTGCAGATTGCCGATGATGATGGTCAGGAGATTGTTGAAGTCGTGGGCGATGCCGCCGGTGAGCTGGCCGACAGCGTCCATCTTCTGCGATTGCCGAAGGTTGGCTTCCAGCGCCTGCCGGCTCTCCGCTTCGGCATAAAACGCCTCGGTCCTGCGCATCGCAACCAGCACCAATATGATCAGCAACACGGTCGCCGGCAGCCCAAAAACAAGGTGGGCCGCCATCGTCAGGAGCCAGCCGTGGCGAATGTCGTTCGTCGCGAGGCTGGCCGCGACGTAAACCGGAAAGCCCGCCAGTTTCCGCAAGGCGAAACGTCGCTCGACGTGGTCGACAGCGGAAATCGTGGTGTAGCTCCCGCCCTCCGGTGAACGCGCGATCTGGGTCGCAAAGCCCGTTGTCGAGTCGAGCTTGATGCCGGCGCTGGTCGGCCTCGGATAACGGGCCAGGATCGCGCCATCCTGGCGAATTAGTGCAAGACTCGCGGTGGTTCCGCGGGCCAATCCGGCAAGAAACGACTCAAAAGTGGATGGCTGGATCGAGACCTCGATGACGCCCACAAAGTTGCCGGTGTCATCGATGCGTCTCTCGCTGACGGGAAAAACGCTGCGGGCCGTCGCCTGGGGGGCAAAGACCTGGCCTATGAAAATGGGCGCGTGGGAGTCGCGCGATAGGGTAAAAAATTCACTGGTCGACACGTCAAGGTCGGAAGGGACCGGGATCAGAAGCGATGATACGATCGCATGGCCGGCGGGATCGAACAGCCAGATCGACTCGATATCCGCGATTGCGGCACGCATCTCCTTGAGGCGCTGGTTGAGTTCAGACTCCTCCAGCCGCATGCTGTCGGCAGATCGCCCCCGTGTGATCTGGTTGACGCTGTTGATCGTAACCGAGATCGACTGAAATACGGCTTGCGCGTGCCCGGTTGCGATGTCGAGCGATCGCGCGATATTCTCGTCGGCTGCGGCAAAAGCGGACTTATAGTTTACCCACGCCACATAGGCGAACAGCGCCGCGGGCAACGTCGCGCACGCGATCAAGATCAGGCGCAGGGACCACAGAGCTCTGTCGCGTTGGGCCTTCATGACCCCTCCTAAAGCGAGAGGCTACTTAATTTTGGCCGGAACTCAATCGGCCGATCAGGATCGGGGCAGGCGGATTCGAGGTCGCCGCCGATGGAGCTTGGCGGGCGGCGTTTGGCGGGGACCCGGTCCGGTCGGAACCGGCAGGCAGGTCGTGCGCGAGGACGCGGAGGCGGGCTGTCGACGAAAGACGTGGAGCAGGCTACTGGAATAAGGGTTACCTTACGGTGTACCCACTAACCAAGATAACCAGAAAAACCGGTCAATTGGAAACGCCGATGAAGAATCCGCTCCCCTCGCGACGCGCCGTGCTCAAAGGGTCTGCCGCATGGCTGGCGGGAAGCGCATTCTCGACCCGCGTGCTGGCGAACGCGCCACCGCCCGAGCCGATCACGCAAGCCTTGATAGATGCCGCAAAGAAAGAGGGCCAGGTCGTCTACTATACTTCGACCGATCTGCCGGTCGCCGAGAAGGTGGCCAAGGCATTCGAGGCGAAATATCCGGGGATCGCTGTTCGCACCGAGCGGACCGGGGCCGAACGGGTGTTCCAGCGCATCGGCCAGGAATATTCTTCCAACATTCACGCCGTCGACGTCGTCAATTCGTCGGACGCCGCGCATTTCATTGTCTGGAAGCGCGATGGCATTCTTTTGCCCTATGTGCCGGAGGATGTAGCCAAATTCCCGGCCGAGCATCGCGATGTCGACGGCCAGTTCGCAAGCTTCCGGGTCTGGCTCTCGATCATCGCCTACAACACCAACATGGTGAAGGCTGAGGAGGCACCGAAACGCTTTGCCGACCTGCTCGATCCCAAATGGAAGGCCAAGATCGTCAAAGCGCATCCCGGCTATAGCGGCACCATCATGACAGCGACCTACCAGATGCAGCGCGATCTCGGCTGGGGCTTTTTCGAGCAGCTCGCCAAGCAGAACATCATGCAGGTGCAGTCTTCCGCCGATCCGCCGAAGAAGCTCGATCTTGGCGAGCGCGCGGTGATGGCCGACGGCAACGAGTACAACATCTTCCAGATGAAGGAGGCCGGCCGGCCGGTCGAGCCGGTCTATGCCACCGAGGGCTCGCCGTTGATCATCGGACCGAACGGCATCTTCAAGTCCTCGCCCAATCCGAATGCGGCAAAGCTGTTCCAGGCGTTCTGCCTCGGGCGCGAGGCGCAGCAGCTCATCATCGATGCCGGCGGATTGCGCTCGGTACATCCGGACACGCAGGAGAAGGCCGGCCGCAAGCCGCTAAAGGACATCAAGACCATGAAGGACGATGCGGCTGCGGTCGAGCAGCAGAGCGAGCAGATCAAGTCGCGTTACTCGAAAATCTTCCACGTCTGATCATGAACGCCGGATTGCCAAAAGTCTCCGTCGCCCAAACGCTGGCGGACAAGATCGTCGCCGTGAGGCCGGGCGCGCTACCCGCGATCACCACGCGCAAATGCGAGGATCTCTTGATCGATGTGGTCGGGCTCTGCGTGACGGCGCGGAACGAGGACTATGTCGCGAGCTCGCTGCAAGGCTGCGACGAGGATGGTCCCTGCACCGCGATCGGTCACAAGCGGAGGCTGACCGCGGCTGGCGGAGCTTTCGTCAACGGCACCGCCGCCCATGGCGAGGATTTCGACGACACCTTTGAAGGCGGTCCCGTACATGCAGGCGCCGTGGTGGTGCCGGCGGTTTTGGCCGCCTGCGAGCGGCATAATCCGGACGGCCGGATGGCCCTGATCGGAATTGCCGTGGGCACCGAGGTGCTGTGCCGGCTGAGCCTGGTCGTGCCGAAGGCCGTGCACAAATCGGGCTTTCATCCGACCGCGATCTTTGGCGCGATGGGAGCCGCGGCCGGCGTCGGCGCCGCGCTCGGCCTCAATGCACGACAGATCGTCGATGCACTCGGGGTTGCCGGCAGCATGGCCGGCGGCATCATCGAATATCTCGCTGAAGGCGCCTGGACCAAGCGGCTGCATGCCGGCTGGGCCGCGCAATCGGGCTTGCGTGCGGCGCTGCTCGCGCGTGCAGGCTTCGTCGGGCCGCGCACGGTGTTCGAGGGCGTGCACGGCCTCTTCAATGGTTTTGCCCACACAACACACGGCGATTACGCCGCGTTGACCGGCGATTTCGGGGCGCGCTGGGTCACCGACACGCTGGCGTTCAAGCCTTATCCCTGCGGGACCATGGCGCAGCCCTATGTCGATTGTGCGCGGCGGCTGGGTAGCCGCGGCATCAAGCCGGAGGACGTCGCGGAAATCGTCTGCGAGGTCGCCGAAGGCACGGTGCATCGGCTCTGGCAGCCGCTCGCCGACAAGCAGCGTCCGCCGAACGGCTATGCCGCGAAATTCGCGGTGCCGTATCTGCTGGCGACCGGCTTTGTCCATGGCGGTGTGGGCCTTGGCGCCTTCACCGAGAGCGCGATCCATGACGAGCGCGTGCTGGCCCTGGCCGCAAAAGTGAAATTCGTGATTGATCCGGATAATCCCTACCCGAACAATTATACCGGCCACATCAAGGCGATCATGAAGGACGGCAGCGTGGTCGAGGAGCGCCAGCCCTATTTGCGCGGCGGCGCGCAGGAGCCGCTGACCCGCCAGGACGTCACCGACAAATTCATTCTCAACGCCGAGCATGGCGGCTGGAGCAAAGCGCAGAGCGATGCGGCGTTGAAACTGATGGCAGGGCTCTATAATGGGCGCATCGATCTTTCTTCGTTTCGCGGGGGTAGGCGTTCATGACCAAGGAACTCACAGGCAAAGTCGCCGTCGTCACCGGCGCCGGCCGCAATATCGGCCGCGCCATCGCGCTGACCTTGGCGGAGGGCGGCGCTTCCGTGCTCGTCAACGCGCGCAGCAATCAGAGCGAGGCGCAGACCGTCGCGCGCGAGATCGAAACCGCGGGCGGCAAGGCGATCGTGCATATCGGCGACGTCGCTGATGCCAAAGCCGTGCAGGCCATGGCTGGCGCCGCTGTCAACGCATTCGGCCGCATCGACATCCTCGTCAACAATGCGGCGCTACGGCGGGAGAAATCCTTTGCCGAAATGGATTACGCCGAATGGCGCGAGATCCTCGACGTCACGCTCGACGGTACCTTCCATTGCATCAAGGCCTGCCTGCCGGCGCTGCAGAAGAGCGGGGCAGGGGCGATCGTCAACATCGGCGGCTTGAGCGCCCATACCGGCGCACGGAACCGCGCCCATGTCGTGACGGCCAAGGCCGGGATCGTCGGCCTCACCCGCGCGCTTGCCAATGATCTCGCCGGAGGCGGCATCACCGTCAATTGCGTGGTGCCCGGGCTGATCGGCACGCCGCGCCCCAAGGACAAGCCCGAGCCCGCCCATCATCTGACCCACAACACCATCTCCGGCATGCGCGGCAAGCCGGAGGATGTTGCTGCCATGGTGCGGTTCCTCTGCGGCCCCGCCGCGCGTTACATCACAGGACAGGCGATCCACGCCAATGGCGGGGCATATATGAGCGCTTGAGGGTCGGCGGAGCTGCCTAATTTCGCATGGGACTGCCGGATAAATGCACTCGGCCGGCCAATTTTTTGATGTTACCATCGCCTTATGAATCAGCTTCCCCGGATCGAAATCCGCCATTCGACCTGTCCGCACGACTGCCCGTCGGCTTGTGCGCTCGATGTCGAGGTGGTCGACGGCCAATCGATCGGCCGGGTCAGGGGGTCCAAGAAGCAGACCTATACGGCGGGTGTCGTCTGCGCGAAAGTCGCGCGTTATGCCGAGCGCATCCACCATGCCGAGCGGGTGACGTTTCCGATGCGCCGCATCGGGCGAAAGGGCTCTGGCCAGTTCGCGCGCATCTCCTGGGATGAGGCGCTGGACGAGATCGCCGCGCGCTTCGATCAAGCCGAGCGTGAGTTCGGCGCGGAATCTGTCTGGCCCTATTACTACGCCGGCACGATGGGCCTCGTGATGCGTGACGGCATCAATCGCCTCGCGCATGTGAAGAAATATTCGCGCTTCTACGGCACGATCTGCTCGACCATTGCCCGCATCGGATTCACCGCCGGCACCGGCAAGGTCATGGGTGCCGATCCGCGCGAGATGGGCGTCTCCGACCTCATCGTGATCTGGGGCACCAATCCCGTGAACACCCAGGTCAATGTGATGACCCATGCCTCGCGCGCGAAGAAAGAGCGTGGCGCGAAGATCGCGGCGATCGACGTCTACAACAACGACACTATGAAGCAGGCGGATATCAAGATCCTGCTGCGCCCCGGCACCGACGGCGCGTTCGCCTGCGGCGTCATGCATGTTCTGTTCCGCGAAGGCTATGCGAACCGCGATTATCTCGCGCGCTACACCGATTGCCCTGAAGAGCTCGAAGCGCATCTGAAGACCCGGACACCGGAATGGGCCTCCGCAATCTCGGGCGTGCCTGTTGCGGAGATCGAGGCGTTTGCGCGCGCGGTCGGCGCAACGAAGCGTACCTTCTTCCGGCTCGGCTATGGCTTTACCCGCAGCCGCAATGGCGCGGCGCAGATGCATGCGGCATCGTGCATTCCGGCGGTCACCGGCGCCTGGCAATATGAGGGCGGCGGCGCCTTCTTCAACAATGCCGGCATCTGGCACTTCGATGAATCCATCATCGAGGGGCATGATATGATCGACCGCAACACGCGCGTGCTCGACCAGTCCAAGGTCGGTCGCATCCTGACCGGCGATCCCGAGGCGCTGCACAACGGTCCTCCGGTCAAGGCCATGCTGATCCAGAACACCAATCCGATGACGGTGGCGCCGGAGCAGGCGCTGGTGCGGCAGGGCTTTGCACGCGAGGATTTGTTCGTCGCGGTGCATGAGCAGTTCATGACCGAGACCGCCGTCATGGCCGACATCGTGCTGCCGGCAACCATGTTCATGGAGCATGACGATCTCTATTACGGCGGCGGCCATCAGCACATCTCGGTCGGGCCCAAGCTGATCGATGCGCCCGGCGAGTGCCGCAGCAATCACGAAGTGCTGCAGGGGCTAGCAAAGCGGCTGCACGTCAGCCATCCCGGTTTCGAAATGACGCCGCGCGAATTGATCGACGCCACCTTGAAGAAGAGCGGCCACGGCGATATCGCAGGCCTTGAGGCCGACATCTGGCGCGATTTGCAGCCGGATTTCCGCACCTCGCACTATCTCGATGGTTTTGCCCACGCGGACAAGAAATTCCATTTCAAGGTCGACTGGGGCAAGCTGCCGGTCGGCGCGGGCGGGCTGATGGGCGCATGGGACAAGATGCCCTCGCTGCCGGATCACTGGACCATTATTGAGGAAGCGGATGAGGCCCATCCGTTTCGGCTGGCGACCTCGCCGTCGCGCAGCTATCTCAACACCAGCTTCAACGAGACGCCGTCCTCGCAGGCCCGCGAGGGCGCGCCCAGCGTGATGATTCATCCTGACGACGCTGCCGCTTACGCCATCGCCGATGGCGATGCGGTCACCCTCGGCAACATGCGCGGCGAGACCACCCTGACGGCAAAGCTGTTCGACGGGGTGCGGCGTGGCGTGCTGATCGCCGAATCCGTGCATCCCAACAAGTCCCATATCGGCGGCCGCGGTATCAACATGCTGACCGGTGCCGAGTCGGTCGCCCCCGTCGGGGGCGCGGCGTTCCACGACAACAAGGTCTGGATCAGGAAAGCCGCCGCCGCCGCCTGATTCCTCTCCCTCCCGTTCATGACGGCCTGCCACGGCGCGTTGCATGACGCGGCATTGTCGGGCAGGAAAGCCGAAATGCGCGCGGAGTGAGTCGAGGTGGGCCCGGATCAAGTCTATCTGCACATCAGGGTCGTGCTCGCCATCGTGCTCGGCCTTGCCATCACAAAACTCCTGAACGGCATCGCGCTCTTGATCGAGCGCCGCAACCGCTGGTCGCTCATCCATGTCTGCTGGGTGTTATGGGCGCTGGTCTCTGTCGTAACGCTCTGGTGGTGGGAGTTTGGGCTGAGCGAGCTGCCTGCCTGGACTTTCTTTAGCTATATCTTCGTCATCTCCTATTGTTCGCTCTATTTCGTGCTGTCCGCGCTGATCTTCCCTGAAGATGCGAGCATGAATGGCGGCTACGACGATTATCTGATCGAGCGCCGCTACTGGTTCTTCGGCCTGATCGCCGTCATCACGCTGATGGACCTGATCGATACGTCGCTGAAGGGGACGGAACGCTGGGAAGCACTGGGCATCGCTTATCCGATCAAGACGGCCGTAATGCTGGTGATCGCCGGCTTAGGGATGATCCTCGTGAACAAGAAGGCTCACCTCGTGCTGGTCCTGGTCGCTCTCGTCTATCTCACGGGCTATTACACGATCGAGTACTTCAACGTCATCGCCTGAGCCTCATCTCGGCTTCAATATCCCGAGCCCCTTCAAATGCGTGTCGACGAACTGCGCGACTTGCTGGCGGAGACTCTCTGGCGGCACCGCGACCATCCGTTCCTCTAGCCCGAGCGAGATGATGCCGTGCACGGCCGAGAACATCATCCGCGACAGCAGCGCGACTTCCGCCTGATCGCGGTTCGGCATCAGCCGCACGAGCGGCTCGTGCATCAGGTTAAAGGCATCCATGACCATGATCAGGATGTCCTCGGGGAAGGGGCGGTCCTCCTCCATCCGGTGCTCGAACAGCGAGCGCAATAGATTGGCGTGCTCGGAGGCGAAATCGAGATAGGTCGCAGCCAGCCCATGGAGCTGGCCAACGGGATCGTCCTTGGGAACCGCGATCAGGCGCGCCGTCAGCGCCTGAACCGTCTCGCGGTTGACCGTGAGGATCACCCCGTCGAAGTCGCCGAACTCGTTATAGACGCTGCCAATCGAACAGTCGGCGGCCTCGGCTACATCCCGAACCTTCAATGATTTCAATCCTTTAGAGGCAATCAAGCCGCGGGCGATCTCCAGGATCAAAGCCCGCCTTCGACTTTTTTTTTGGTCGCGCAACGATTCTTCTTGAACATTGTTCATTTTAAAGCTACTCATGTGAACATTGTTCAAATAACCCGGAGATAGCCTAAATGCAATCCCTCCCTGTCCAGATCGCGAAGACCTTCGTCGGCGATGCTTTCGCGCTCGTGAACGGTTTTGCCCGGATCATCACTAACGTTGTGATGGCACCGGTCGAGCGCATCGCCAAAGCCTGCGACGTGGCAGGCGTTCTCCACGAGCGGGCTCTGCGCGCCACCGAGCGTGGCGAGATCAGGCAAGCGTGGCGCACGCTGAGCCAGGCGTCTCCCAGGCCGCATCGTTCGCGGCGGCACGGCCTGTTCGGCTGCTTCCGTTCCCTCGGCGAACTGACCTGAGGCGAGGCGGTCCATGCGCGAATTGCTGATCCAACTGATCGATGCGCTGACCGGTGCGCAAGGCGAGGCGTCCTCGCCGATGGCGAGCCTCGAGCGCTCGATTGCGGCAGCCGGCCGCGCCCATGTCGCCGCCCGCCGTGCGCTTGCGGTCGCGATTGCCGAGGAAAGCCGCGAGGCCAAGCGCCGCGCCGGCCTCGTGGTCGAGGTCGACGACCTCGAGCGTCGCGCGGTGGCGGCGCTGCGCGCTGGGCGAGAGGATCTCGCGGTTGAAGCTTCCCAAGCGATCGCAGCGATCGCAACCGAGATCAATGCTTCTGAACACGCCTCGCAGCGTTTCGCCGCGGAAGTGGCGCTCGCCCGCCGCGAGGTCGATGCGCAGCGCCGGCGACTGGCCGATCTCGATCGCGGCCGGCGGCTTGCCAGGATCGGCAGCGCGCTTGCGGACACGATGCACACCTCTCGGAGCGGGCACGACAGTTTTGGTGAGGCGGAAGCCGCGCTGGCCAGACTTGTCGCCAATAACGACGACACGCGCGCCGTGCGCCACGAAATGGCGCCTACGGAACATCTTATCGAGCGCATGTCCGACGCCGGCTTCGGCGAAGGCTCACACATCAAGGCCAGCGATGTGCTGGCGCGGCTAAGGACCGCCGCGCTCACTGTGGCCGTTCCAACTCTCATCGAATCCACATCCAATATTAAATAAAGGAATCACCATGTCCGAACATCTGAACCATTTGGACCGGCCGACCGGTGCCTGGATAAGCTTTTCATACATCTCCTTCGCCGCATCTCTGCTTCTTGTCGGCGGCGGCATTTTTACGCTTCCGCTCGACTGGTGGGTGCGCGCCTATCTCGCCATGGGC
>Ga0210387_10004371_pt1 | contig 10828 bp, 11 predicted proteins | sample IncBWC7OmetaG_FD_160108 | JGI IMG/M metagenome (GOLD analysis project Ga0210387, IMG submission 160108) | Forest soil microbial communities from Barre Woods Harvard Forest LTER site, Petersham, Massachusetts, United States - Inc-BW-C-7-O ... | reverse complement strand
CAATCCCCTCAAACGCCCTCCGTTCGCGCTCCTGCGTCCGTTGCCCATATCCCGCATGCAACAGCGCAATGTTCGCCGCACCATGCCGCTCCCGCGCAATCGCCGCACACACACAGGAATCCATCCCCCCGCTCAGAAGCACAGCAGCCTTTGCTGATTGCGATTTGGCTCCCATCTCGGTTCATTATAACCCGACTCATAAAACAGGACTTCCTTCCGATGTAGTCCAAAACCGCCAGAGAATCGAGTGTCTCATCTTGCCCAAAGGCCCTTTGAAAAATCGTCATCCCTCGGCAGAAAAAGTAAATAATCTTAATTTTTGTATTGACTTTCTTTATTTAATGTCGCATTATTCTTATGTTCCAGGACACCTATATGGACCTCGCCAAAGCCCTCTGTCCCGATTGCAAAGCGCCGTTGAGCGTCACCCGTCTCGCCTGTCCCACCTGCAAACTCACTCTCGACGGCGACTTCGACGTCTCCCCTCTCGGCAAACTCAACCAGGACGACCAAGCCTTCGTCATCGCCTTCGTCCGCCACCACGGCTCCCTCAAAAAAATGGAAAGCCTCTTCGACATCAGCTACCCCACCGTCAAAAATCGCCTCAACGCCATCGCCGCCGCCCTCGACAAAAATTTTGCCAACCCGTCCCCCAATCTTTACGTGCTGGAGCAGTTGTCCCGCGGAGAACTAACAGTAGAAGAAGCCCTGGAGAAATTGAGCTGAACCAATTTATCTGAACCGTCCGAAAGGAGACCGTCGTCATGTCCGAAGAGAGAAAGAAAGTCCTGGAAATGCTAGCCGCAGGAAAAATCACCGCCGAAGAAGCCGAAAAGCTGCTCGATAAGCTGGCCGGCAACGCTTCGAACGCAGCATCCTCCAACGAACCGCCGCAATCCTCAGCGGCACCGGGCGCCGTAAAACCAAAATACCTGCGTATCGTCATCGATCAACCCGGCCGCGAGCCAGTAAATGTCCGCTTGCCTCTTTCCTTGGTGCGTTCAGGAAGGGGTCTTCTCGCCATAATGCCCAAGCACGTGAACGAGCGACTCGCGGAATACGGCATCAACGCTGGCTCCTTCACCACGATGAATATCGACGATCTGGGCCTCGATATGCGTGAGTTAAATGTCGACGTGGACAAAGGCAACGGCAAGAAAGTAAGAATTTTTTGCGAATGACCGCGCGAAGCGCTTAAACTCCCTGTCTCTAAACTCCCTTTGTCGCCGGGTCCCAAACAAACTTGTGCAGCTGCAATCCCAGCCGCACCGGCAAACCATCCGCAAGGATCCACTCCACCAGCGTGCGCGCCTCCAGCCCGCTCCATTTCCCCGCCGGATCATCAAACACCGGCGAAAACAAAACCTGCCGCACGCGTTCCGCCAGCCGGTGTTGCGCCGTGAACTCTCGCGCAAACTCATAATCTCGCCGAGTCGAAATCACAAACTTCACTTCATCCTTCGCATCCAGCACTTCCAGATTCCTCATCTCAAACGTGTCCGCTTCCCCCGAATCCGGACATTTCACATCCACAATCTTGATCACTTCGCCCGGCAGCCGCCCCGTAAACCGCTCGCCGCTAGTCTCAATCATCACCGTATATCCCGCCGCGAGCAGTTTCTCCGCCAGCGGATACACCTCTTCCTGCAAAAGCGGCTCTCCGCCCGTCAACTCCACCAGCGGCACGCTCGCCGTGGCACCCGACGCTCCCGCGTTCCGCACCGCCAGCTCATCCACGCGTGCCAGTACGTCCTCCACACTCATCTTCGTGCCGCCGTGAAATGCGTAAGCCGTATCGCACCACGTGCACCGCAAATTGCACCCCGTCAAACGCACAAAAATGCACGGCAGCCCCGCGCGTGTCCCTTCTCCCTGAATCGATTTGAATATTTCCGTAATGAACATGACTTTGGAGAGCGGCAGCCCAGCTGCCGCTTTTTCAACTACGCCAATCTCTCCCGCCTTTTACCGCGCGTTCGAATCAGTTCTGCGTACCTTCCCGCGCCCCAACCACCACAAAGCCCCGCCCAGCAGCGCCAAGGGCAGGATCAATCTCCAATAAGCCGGCGAAACTCCCATCGATCGAAAAACAGTCACGTACCCAATCGCGACCAGCAATGCCGGAATCAAAATAATGGCGAACGCCCGATTCATCGCCTCTTCTCTTCTTCGTTACGTCGTTACTTCGTTACTTCGTTACGTCTTTACGTCTTCTTTTTCTTGCTTCGTCACTTCCCCGGCCGGTATTGCGCCCGGCTGGTATCCGTCTCCCACAAAATCACATCCGTAATCCGCGCCCCCGGCGGCAAATCCTTCAACCCGCGCGCCACCTCATCATAAAAATACTTCGCCATATTCTCCGCCGAAGGATTCACCGTCTTGAACGGCTCCAAATCATTCACAAACTGGTGATCCAGCCTCCCCATAATCTCCCGCACGATCTGCTTCAACCGCGTAAAATCCACCAGCAACCCAATCGAATCCAGCTGCGGCCCCTCGAGCGTCACGCGCACGCGATAATTGTGCCCATGCACGTTCTCGCACTTGCCCTTGTATCCGCGAAGCGCATGCCCCGCCGAAAATGTCTCTTCCACGCTAACCTGAAACATAGTAGGACAGACACTCCTGTCTGTCGCCTCTTTTCTTTTCTGCCTTTATTTCTTTATTTCATTACTTCATTACTTCTTTTTCTTCGCCAAGAACTTCGAAACCTCCGCCAAACTATTCGTCATCCGATACTTCGGCAAAGACTCCAAAAAAATCTTACCATACGCCATCCGCTGAATCCTGCTATCGAGCAGCGCCAAAACACCTCGATCCGTCTTCGTCCGAATCAACCTCCCAAACCCCTGCTTCAAAGCCAAAACAGCCTGGGGCACCTGAAACTCCGCAAACGGATTCCGCCCGTCTTCCTGCAAAGCCGCAACGCGCGCCGCCACAATCGGATCGCTAGGCACCGCAAACGGCAACCGGTCCACAATCACACAAGAAAGCTGCTCCCCCGGCACATCCACGCCCTGCCAAAAACTGGCCGTAGCAAAAAGCACCGCTCCCGGCGTGTTCTTAAACCGCTCCAGCAACACCGATCGCGGCGAAGTTCCCTGCAAAAGAAGCGGAAATGGCACTCGCGTCCTCACCCGCTCAAACAATTCATTCATCTGCGAGTAGCTGGTAAACAAACAAAACGCACGGCCCTGGCTAGTCTCCAGCAAATTCACAATCTCGTCCGCAGCCTTCGCCGTATACGCCGGATTCCTCACGTCGGGCATGTTCTGCGGCAAATACAGCATCGCCTGTTCCTCATAATCGAACTCTGGCGGCAACCCGCGCTCCTTCGCATGATCCAGCCCAAGCCGGTGCCGAATAAACTCAAACCGGTTCCCCACCGTCAAAGTCGCCGAAGTCAGAACGACCGTATCGAATTGCTCGAACAATCGTTCCCGTAAAATCTGGCTCACATCGATGGGAGTGGCCGCCAAAAACACGCCCTTGTTCCGGCGCTCATACCAATACACAAAATTCTTTTCATTCGATTCGAACAAAAACGATAATTCCTGCCGTATCTCAAAACTTCTCCGCGCAATCCGCAAAATCTCTTCCGGCTTTTGCGTCAAAGCCGCGCATTCCGTCTCAAATCCCTTCAGCGCCGAAGCCAAGTCATCGTAAGCCTCGCGGTTCCGCTCTAAAAACGCTTCTCGCTCATTCCGCGAAAACGGGTACCGCCCGTCCCGCGCCGGAAACCTCTCGAAAAACGCCCGGCTCCTCTCGCGAATTCTCTGCGTCCGCCGCAAAAGCGCTGGCGTTCCCAAATGCAAGAGGCGCAACGTCTGGTCCGCGTCGCGCGCCAGCTCCTCAAACCGGAAATTCGATATCTGCCGCCCGAAATAATCGCTGGCCACATCCTCCATCTCGTGCGCTTCATCGAACACCACCGCCGAGTATTCCGGCAAAATGCTTCCAAAATCATCCTGCTTCAAAGCCAAATCCGCGAAGAAAAGATGATGGTTCACAATAATCAAGTCCGCGTCTTTCGCCCGCTGGTGCATCCCCGTCACAAAACATGGATTAAACGAAGGACACTTCTGCCCCGAACACGTATCCCGCCTCGCATCCAGCCGCGTCCACAAATCCGAATCATCCGGCAAAAACGTCAGCTCCGCGCGGTCCCCCGTCTCAGTCAATTTCGCCCATTGCTTGATCTGCTGAAACGCGTCCAGCTCATCCATCCCCTTCAGCAACGCCTGGTCCGCCATCGCATTCATCTTCGCCACGCACAAAAAATTCGACCGCCCCTTCATCACCGCCACTTTCAAGTTCGGCGCAAAGTGCTTTTGCAAAAACGGAATATCCTTCTGATAAAGCTGCTCCTGCAAAGATTTCGTAGCCGTCGAAATCACCACCCGCCGCCCGCTGCAAATCGCCGGCACCAGATACGCCAGCGTTTTCCCCGTCCCCGTCCCCGCCTCCAGAATCGCGTGATGATGCCCTTCGAACGCGTCGTGCACCATCTCCGCCATTTCCAATTGCCCGCGCCGGTGCTCGTACCCCCCAATCATGCACCGCTCCAAAAATCCCCCCGGCCCAAACACCTCCCGCATCGTGGGCTTCTCAGGAGCGCCCTCGTCTTCATCCTTGTAGGGGAGGGGCTTGCCCCTCCTCTCGCTGCCCTCGCCTCCGCCCTTCCCTGCGTCTGCCAACTCTTCCCCGTCCGCCCGCGCCACTGTCGGATCGTCCTCAAAAGACACATCTTCCCGCTCCGGCAGCGCCGCCGCTTCCTCGGCCCCGCCGTTCACGCGTGCATATTTCGTTTTGGCAGCCCTCTTCGCCAAGCGCACCTATCCCTTCGGTCGCATCTCTCGAATCCGTAACGATAGCACAGTCCCTTCCCGCTCCTTGCCATCGCATCCGTGCGCCAAGTTGCCATGCTGTGACTCGGGTTTTTCGGAAACTGTCCCCTCGAAAAGAACGTCTAAATGTGTAGCAGGACAATGTTCAAACCTTGGCCAGTAACCGGCGCTGTGCTTCTCGCGTTCTCCCTCGCGATTCCTGCCCGCGCCTACGACGTCCCTCTCACCGAAAGCACCATCCGCGACGCCTATTTTCTCGGCACTCGCCAAACCGGCCTGGGTCCGGATTTTCTCGCCAATTACACCCGCGAAATTCCTAACCTGAGTCTCGGCCGATATCGCTCGTTTGCCAGCCTTGAAACGCCCTTCACCCAAGTCGCCATACTCTCAAGCAAGAAACTCAACTACAGCGCCCAGGATGCAGTAAAAGAATTCCTTGGCAAACCGTTGCCTTTTCGCATTCACCTGGAAATCTGTTACATGGTCGACGCTCCACCCGACGGGCTCACTGTCAGAATCGTCCAAAACAAGAAAGCCCTTATGCCGGCCTCCTTCGAGCGCTCGCTCTTCTTTCCGGCTTCGGACGAATACAGCTCTCCGCCTCCGATCGGCGAAACAATTCAACTCGAATTCATCGCTGATAAAATCGATTCGTCGACCCTAACGATCCTGATCGACACTCCCGACGGCCAGCAGGCCGAAGCTGTGTTCGATCTTCAGACTCTCCGCTGAATTCACCGGCTAAGCATGGCCCACCGTCCCTGGTCTACAGTCCGGGATTAAGCGTTTGAACACCCTTGGACGTTTTCAAGACGCGCAAACAACCCCGCGGCGCTAAAGTCAAATTGGGGATCCCGGACGTGTCTTTCGGGATGGGAGAACGCAGCTCAATCCGTCGTGGGGTGACCAATGAAATCCTTTAAAGCCTTTCCTTTCCTGACTCTGCTGGCGTGCATCTCCCTATGCTCGTGCTATCACGAGTTCTCCGGTACCACCGGCGGCGGAGGCGGGGGCGGCGGCAACAACGGCAATACTTTCCTCAACCTAACCATAACGTCAACCCCCTCCACAACTTTCTCCTTCCCGTCTCTGAACTGGCAAATTGGGGGCGTGTCGCTGATCAATGGCGCCGGCACTGCGGTACCGCTTTCTAGTGGCCCTACGCCTTTGTTGGACTTCGCGCGCCTTCAGACAGACTCAGCCAACTTCGGCCATGCGACCATCGCGGCCGCGAGTTATACTAAGCTCCAGATCCAATTCAACGCGCCTTCGTCCAGCTATTTCTACAACAATACCAATGCCACCCTGCTCGGCTGTGCTTCCGGCGCCGTCTGCCTGATACCTTCCACGGTCGCGGGATTCGGCGCTACCACCGTCACTGTGCCCATCACTTTCACCGCCACCGCCAATGCCAACGCCGGCATCAGAATCAATTTCGACCTCAGCAAAGCCGTTACGGCCACCGGCGGCATGACCTTTGATTTCACCCAAACAGGCGCTGTCACGCTCACCACGCTTCCACCCGCTTTGAGTAGTCAAACTTCGGGTTTAGATACTGTCGACAATTTCACCGGTGTCGTGACCGCTAAGACCAGTACCTCCGTTACGGTCTCGTCCTTCTTCTCCCAACCGAGCACCTTCACGATGGCAGCCACTGCCGAATTCGATGACCCCTTCCACATCTGTACCGCTCCGGCGAGTTTCAATTGTCTTACCGCCAATCAAAATGTCAGCATCGATGGCGTCATCAACTCGGATGGCACTTTGACGGCCGACGAAGTCGAGTTTCTGGATCCCGCTACTCCCGCCGTCAACGAACTCGAGGGCGTGATTATCTCGCCTCTCTCCAACAACCAGTTCAAGATGGCGCTTACCAACGGGATGGGCTCGGCGGTCGTCAGCGTCGGCTCCACGGTGATCGTTAACCTAAGCAACGCCGCAACCTTCTTTGCCGACCCGAAGAACCTCGGAGTCTCCACCACTCCTCTCGGATTCCAGAGCCAGTCGGACCTCGTCATGGGCCAGGTCGTGATGCTCCAGGGAGGCACGTTCAGCGGCACAAATACGAGCATCACCAACCCGACCCGCGTCCTGCTTCGCTATTCCAGCATTGGGGGAACGGTCCAGTCGCCTGGGAGTCCCATTTTCACTCTGTCCGGCGTGTCTCCTTTCCTCGTCAATTTGGTCTCCAATTCTGTCGTGGTGAACACCTTCCCGAACACCGCCTATGACAACATCAGCAATTTCAGCGGCTTAGTGGGTGGGACCACCAACGCTTCCGTTCGGAGCCTGTATCTGAACCCCAACAGCGGTGCCGCACAGCCACTCCTGGCTGCGAAAGTTCGTGCTCACTAGACTTTACCCGCCTCCGCAAAAGGCAAAGGGCCGGAGCATTCTCGATGCTCCGGCCCTTTCATTTCCGCCAAACGTTCAACTGTCAGAAAATGCTGGCATTGACATTTTTATACTTTCTGGTATTCTACCTCACGGGTAACTTCACGTTTTTCGTTGTTGTAGCCCTCCCTGGAACCAAGGTTCGCCCTTAACTTTTTCCCTTGGAAATGTTTGCGCGCTCTTCCCAAATAAACATCGGCTGCCGCACTGTCCTGCCCCGGACTCTAACTCCTTTAGAATCCGCACTTCCAAAAGCCCGTCCGTAAGCCCTTTGGAATCCGCACTTCCAAAACACAGGACTTAAAACTCTTTAGAATCAACACTTACGGAAAAACCGGGAGGGGGGCCCCCTCTTAGGGCACATAATGGGGCGGCTCTGATCAGCCGGTTTCCTGGTCTCAAGTCAGCACGAAGTTGCGCGGGCGTATGGTCGCCGGGCAGTCAGGTTAAGCGGGCTGGATTCCGCCTATCGTGGTATGGGGCGGCAGGGAAACCGGCGGCATCGACCCCGCCAATGCGCTCGTGGAAGCTCTTGGTTGGAACCGGTTGTAGAGCGCCAGCGACATCGCGCCCATTCCCCACATCCAGATTCCCAAGCCCACCAGGATACCTATGACATGCAAATGCGCGAGCGGCGTATAGACGATGCGCACGAGCACGAACCCCATCGCCATTCTTCCGATCAGACCCCAGGTGTCGGCCGCCCGGCCAAGAATCCAATTCCCGACCACCGCGCCGACCACAATCTCGGCGGTAAAGAGACCGAGGAACCAAAGCCCCAGCGTGAGCACTCCCAGCGGGATGCCCACAACGGTTATGCAGGCAATGATGCACGCGATCGGCACCGCAGGGAGCACCAGCAAACCGAGCCCGAGTGGAGCTCCGACCCGCTCCCCGGCTCGAACGGCCTCCTCGGCGAACTTTGGAAGCAGCAGGAACAGCACCATCCCGAAAAGAACGAACGCAGCCGTCCAAATGATTCGCCACACGTAGTAATGCCCTTCCATGTACTGCGATTTGTGCACCGCCTTGGTAAATTCAACCGGCGAGGCTAGCTTTGCTCCGGAAGCGACACTTGGCGGGTTGTCGCCCTCGTAATGAATCGGGCCGTCGACCTGCGCCGAGGAGCCAATCGACATCGAGTGCCCCTTTACGCGAATCTCTCCGTCGACGGCCCCAGAAACGATTGTCTGGTCGCCAAAGACCAAAAGATCCCGGCCGAGGTGGCCATCCACGCCGACACTCTCCCCAAACGCGGTCATGCTCCCGCCAACTTTTCCGGCGGAATCCAGGTTCGCGACTTCATTGAAGGTGAGGACGTTCTTCCCCACGCTCCCCGTGATGGTCAGGTTGTTGGTAAACGACCGGATGTTCCCGTCGATCTGCCCGTTGATGCGCGTCGACCCCGCGAAAATGATGGCATCACCTTTGATATGACCGCTGATTTCAACACTTTGCCCGAAGAAAAACAGGTCTCCTTCGATCGTGCCGTCAATTCGTCCGCGCCCGCACGTGACGAAGATGTCGCTTTTGACCGTCTCATCTTTGGAGAGTTCATAGACACCCTGGGTCTTGTGAAACTCCGTCGCGCCCGCTGTCACTGGCAAAGCCAGCGCCGCGCACAATCCCGCCAGCACCAGCGCCAATACCGACCCGCGCCGCAGGCGTCGCCGGAATATGACTACGCCGAATCCCGCCGCGGTTAGCATCGCCAGTACCTCGAGAAGTATGATCACGGATGGCCATCCTTTCCAGAAGGCGCCTTGAAAAACCAATAAGCTCAGAAGGCTTGTACCGCCGAATCCCGCATCCGCCAACCGCGTCTGCCAGGGTTCGACCAAATAGGTATAGAGAGCGTAAACGCCGGTTGCCGCCAAACCAAAAACAACTCCCCAAATCCAGCCAAACGATTTCCGCGCGCGCTCCTGAAATTCCGCCAGACGCGAAGGCAGCGGTTCGTCTGCTTCCAGCATGGCGCGTGTAAGCAACCGGGATTCGCGGTCGAGCGCCCTCAGCAAAGTCCGGCAAGCCGCGCAATCCTGCGCGTGCGCGGAAACAGCCTGCGCGCGGGCGCGGTCCAATTGGCGCTCCGCGTAGAGCAGGCACGTCATTTCATCCAGATGATCCATCATCCCACCCGGCGCTTCTGGCGACACCGGGTTAGCAGGTTCGCTCACGAGGTCCCTCCTGCAGCCAGCGCACTCTTACCCTCCAGCGCCTGCCGAAGTTCATGCCGTGCGCGCAGCAGCACGACGCCCACAAAAGCGCGCCGCACGCCGAGTGCATCGGCAATTTCGTCATAACTCATATCCGAGTAGTAGCGCAACACCAGAGCCATCCGCGCACGCGCCCCCAGCTTCTGCAGGGCGTGCCGCACTTCCTCGCTGGTCTTCTGCTCGATCAGCCTGTCCAATTGGTTGGGGTCCGGATGCTCCAGCGGGACATCATCCACATCCTCGGTCTCTTTGTCTTGGCGGATTTTGCGGCGCCGCAGGATATCCCAACAGTGGTTGGCGGCGACCCGGTAGAGCCATGCGGAGAACGATCGCGTCTCGTCGTATTGGCTCAAGTTCTTCTGCAGCTTGATGAAAATATCCATAGTCGCGTCTTCGGCGTCTTCCCGGGTCGGCAGGGCCCTCCTGCAAAAGCGGAAGATAGCCGGTGCAAAATCCCGGTAAAGCTCACCCCAAGCATCGGCATCCCCTGCACGAGCCCGGGCAACTGCCTCCGTGGTCTCCGTCATTCCCGGCACGCTCATGGGGCCTGGTCTCAGCGGTTCCATAGACTAGTACGCAGGGGAGCCCCTAAAACTTACACGATCTTAACAAATCGCAATATTCCAGCAGGGGGCTATCTCGTCTCTGCTCAGCACTCTACCAGAAATGTGGCTCTGGACCGCGTCTCGCTGCAATATCGGGGCAATGGGATTGGGGCAGCCCCAGTACGCGCGAAACCGGGTTCCCTCCCGGGCAGCCCGAGACAAACCATTCAATCTTCGGGCCCGTCAAATCAAAAAGATTGGATTGACAGGGTGCTGGGGCTGGGTGTTATTTAGATGCCTAACAGGGGAGTGGTCTAGCCAATATTGCCGAGGAGAAGTAATCCAACAGGAGGGGTGTATTTATGCAAGGGAAAAACATGTGGAGACACAGGGGAATAAGAAATGGTGTTTTGCTCGCGGGAGCTTGCGCCATTGCATTGCTGCTTTTCGTGTGCGTCGCCCAGGCGCAGACGTTTCGCGGAGCCATCAGCGGGACCGTTATAGATCCTTCCGGCAGCGTGGTTCCAAACGCTCAAGTAAGAGCCACTGACACTTCAACCGGAATCGAACATACTACCGTCACAACGACGGATGGGCAGTTTTCCTTTCAAGACATTCCGCTTGGCTTATACAAAGTGACCGTTACGGCCCCGGGGTTCCCCCCATACACGGTAGATAAAGTGGACGTCGTTGCGGGCACGATCTATACCCTGCTTGTCAAACTATCCATGGAACGCCAGACCACCACGGTGGAGGTTTCCGCCGCGGCGCTGACACTAGACACGACCACCCAAACGCAGACGACTACGATCACGGACGCCGTGGT
>Ga0210387_10004369_pt1 | contig 10828 bp, 12 predicted proteins | sample IncBWC7OmetaG_FD_160108 | JGI IMG/M metagenome (GOLD analysis project Ga0210387, IMG submission 160108) | Forest soil microbial communities from Barre Woods Harvard Forest LTER site, Petersham, Massachusetts, United States - Inc-BW-C-7-O ... | reverse complement strand
CCTCCGATACCCGCCTTCCCTGTGCAAACATCTCCCCGATAGCCCCAATCATCCGCCCCAACAACTCCGCCTCCAACAAACTAGGCGTTCCTCCACCAAAATAAACCGTCTCCGCTTCCAAATTCTCAAATCCGGCCGGCAACGTAATCCCTGCCTCGCCATACAATTCCCGATATCCACGAATCTCCCTACACACTGCCTCCACATAAGGCGCAAACCGCCCCGACGCCACCACCCCCGTATGAAAATTGCAGTACGTGCACTTCGTCTGACAAAACGGCACCTGCACGTAAATCCCCAGCTTGTTCATAGAGTTAAAAAACTGTAGCATACCCGCGGTAACGTCAGCGCAGACTCAGTTCTCCTTCTCCAAGTAAATTCGCCGGTACGCCGTTCCGTCCGCAAGATTCAACGTCCCTTCCATTTTCCTTCCTTCAATCATCATTCGGATAGGCGGCTTTTCGGATTCCACTACCTTGGCCTTCTCGTCGTACTTCCACGTTCCGCTGCCCATCAGGATTTCCTTGCCATCCACGATTTTGCTCGCCGTTACAGAAAACTCATTCGGTCGTCCCGCGACTCTCGCAAAGCGATAGACGTTCACCTCGTCATGGCAGGGGCTATCCTTGTCCACGCAAACGGAGTGTCCACGCCACACGCCCGCAATTGTCAATCGCAGGTCTTCACCGTCAGTCTTCGACCCCGCGTTTTGCCCAGCACGCCCCCAACCGCCAGCCAAAGTCAGCAAGAATATGCACGCAAACTTCGTGAGCCTCATACTCCTCCCGTTTCAACTCGGATTACCGATTACCTTCACACACATCTTCCTCTCCCTTGGCCCATCAAACTCACAAAAAAACACTCCCTGCCATCTCCCCAACGCCAACTCCCCGTCCTCCACAAGAATCATCTGACTAGTCCCCGTCATCGCGGCCTTGGCATGCGAATCCGAATTCCCCTCACTATGCTGATACAGCCATGCTCGCGGGACCACCCGGTCGAACACTCCTTCCAAGTCCGTCGCCACATCGGGGTCAAAATGCTCGTTGATGATCACTCCTGCAGTCGTATGCGGCACATACACGAAGCACATCCCTGACAGAACGCCCGTCTTCACCACTGCCCGTCTCACCCGATCTGTAACATCAACAAACTGCGTCCGTCGTGCGGTCTTGAGTTCCAGAGTTTCCATCTTCGTCTCCCGACAACTCGCAAATTCTACCATCAGCCCTTTGTCGTTATAGCCCGTGCCCCAGTTCACCTCCAGTCCACCCACGGTTCACCCCCAGTGCATTGCCGCTTCTCCCCAACTGAGTGAAAGTGCACATCGTCATCCAACACCACCTTACTTGGCCCACCACCAAGTAAGCAGATCGGCGGCCCTGGCGCTCATCCCAGGCTGGGGCCGCCGCTAGATAAATCAGGAGGGGGTCGTGCAAGAGCAAGCCAACTGCGTCGTGCAAGAGCAAGCCAACGGCAAGGACCAGGGCCGGATGTGGTTGTGGGGGTTCCTGGCAGTCATTGCGGTCTCTCAACTCTATGTTGTGCGTGAACTGCTCGCAGCCTTCGCACTCTTCGCCTTAGGGTTTGTAGCAATCGCTTTAGTGGTCGCCAGCCTCTACATGCTTCAGAAGTCGTGGGAACTGGCCGTGGCGCGCCTCACTGTCCTCCGTCACCCAGTCATCAACATTGCGAGTGTCCGTAATTTGGGCACAGTCAGCCGCGAGAATCAAAAAGCGGCTTGAGCCACAACGAAACGCTTTGGCGTTCTGGCGCACTACAGGCTATGCACCTTTCTATTCACCATGGGTGCGCAGCGCAGGCCCTGAAATTGGGTAGTGCTCGACTTTTGTAGAGGCAACATCAGGAGCGTAGCAACACCACTACTGTTGGGTCGGTCTCCCAGGTCTCTCCTTCCCAACGACCTGCCGCTCCGGGGGATACACTTGGTTCAGAAACCGTCCTACTCTCGCCGTGCGCTGACCCGGATTCCAGCCTCAGAGGATATCTGGCTCTGCTGGCGCTGCAATGGCCGCGACGACGTCTCCCGCGTCCTGGACATAAGCATCGACGGCCTGTTTATCGCGACTCCTCACGTCAGCGTAAAAGAAGGCATGCCCGCCAAGCTAGATTTCCTGGTCCAAGAGGGCCGAATCAAAGCCGAAGCCGTCGTTCGTCACGTAAAACGCGGCAGCGGCATAGGCTTACGATTCATCGCCGTCGCTGACGAAGACCGTTCCCGTCTCAAAGCCCTGCTCTCGAGACTTCGCTCCTACCACACTCGGCCCCCCAGTCAACCCCTCCGCGCTCTTGGACAAGACTAGCCAATCGGCAAGGGTGCCACCGGCTCGTCACAGGGGCAAACGTCTCCCAGGATCTCGATGCACCTTACCGAGCAAGACTGAGATCTCCTCCGGCTTTCCTCGCAGGCCGATCAAGCCTTAGGACTTTACCAGTCGCACGTTGTAGCTGAACGGACGCTCGATTACCTCCTGCACTACCCAGCCACCCTGTTTCGCCAGGGTTCGGAATGCCTCAATCGTTCGCGGCCGCGTGGACACACGATTTGCGATCAACGAAGCGCGCACAGGTTTACCATCGCGTGTGACAGATCCAACAACGATAGAATCAGCGGCTGTTCCGGCATGGAGGGCTTTAAGGTTCGAAACTATCTCTTCGTCCGAACCATATTCAAACAAGGCGCCTTCTGAAGAAATTCCGCACAGCGAATCGCCAGCTCGCAATTCGTGAAGCACCTCACGCAGCCGGCCGGCGCACGACCATTCGTACCCGAAATGCAGCAATTCAATCTTAAGCCCGCTCAATGGCGCCTCTGCTGCACACAGAGCATCGAGAGCCCGTGCACCAAACGCCGGCCCACGCTGATCGAGGTCCATGACTGCGATTACGATTTTGCGGTCAGCTAGTAGATGCGCGTACTTGTCCCTAAGGAGAATCAACGAATTCCAACTATCGGATCCCGGCCCGCCACCGACATTCAGAAGACTTATGCGCCGACGAGGCTCAGCCATTGCTGCACCAGCTAGGCCGTCCTCCAGCAATCGCGCCATGTCCTGCAAGCGAAGTCTGGCCGTAAACGCGGGAAACGAGGCAGCGATCCTTTGGTCTATTGGGCTGGCACCATCTCCCAAATTCTCCGGACCAAGCTTCAATTGGTAAGTCATCATCCCGTCCAAAAACGTCCCCGAGGCCGCCATGAGCCCACGCCCAAGCTTCGAACTTCGAAGCGCCTCTCGAAGTGCCGCGGGAATCTCCTGCTGCCGCCCGGCCTCGAGAATATACTGCTCAGCCATAGCCGCAAGCTCCTCGTCCGTGGCGCCGACGGCAAACGCAGCGTTCGTGACATCTATAACGGCCAGTTTCTCACCTTCGTCCGTCATGGCGTAAACAACGTCTGTCTTCATTTGACCCTCCATAAATAAGCCTCACCATCCAGCATGAATTTTGGCCAGACCTAACAAACTCCCTTTACTAATTATATCACATTTCATGCGTTTAATCAAGAGTGCCGGATGATTGTGAACGAGAAGCACCTCGAGTCTTGGCGTGTTCGTCGAACGGCTCTCGAAGAGCTATTGTTCGTAGGCCACTGGTCTAGCCGCTACGGAACATGCACCCCGGCCAATGCAAAAACAGAGCACGCGAAGCCGTGCTCTGTCGATTTCCTCCCGGCCGTTTAACCGTCCGCAGTTTAACTTTCCTGCAGCGCGACGCTCGCCGATGCGGCGCCTGCACCTGTTGCGCTGCAGCGGATCAGTTTTGAAAACAACTCACTCGTCGTTAGTCCCTGGTCATACTGGTTATAGAAGTCTCGCTGCAAGTGGCTATTGTGGATAACCACTTTCTGCGCGACACTCGCCCATATGCCAGCTCCCGCGCTTATGCTAGTAGTGTTTTCAATCCCGGCACCCGTATTCTGGCCGTACTTCGCTGGCTTGGCTATCTTCGCCATCGGCCTTCCTGTAATACTGAAAAGCGAAGTTCCACAGGCTCGCGGCCTCGATAAGCTCATGCCCTTTGGCCGCCTCTTCTACGCGATTCCCTTGGCTGTTTTCGCAGGGGAACACTTCACCTTGGGCAGGCTAATGGCCAGCGGGATCCCCTCCTGGATTCCTGCGCATGTTTTTTGGATCTATTTCGTTGGCGTGGCCCTTGTCGCCGCGGCGCTAAGCATCGTGGTCAAGAAATACTCTCAGTTGGCGGCAACCCTCCTGGGTACCATGATCCTTCTCTTTGTTGTGCTGCTACACATTCCACGGGTGGCCGCCAACCCCCACGACAGAATTTCCTGGGCGGTCGCTCTAAGGGATCTCTCGTTCAGCGGTGGCGCGTTCGCTTTCGCGGGCGCTCAGCGAAAATTTCAATCCACAAACACGACGTCGCTCCTGGTATCTCTCGCCCGCTACGTTATCGCCGTCACTGTCATCTTTTTCGGCGTCGAACATTTTCTCCATCCTGAGTTCGCCCCCGGCGTCCCCCTCGCAAAAATCACGCCAACGTGGATTCCGCTCCGACTGTTCTGGGCCTATCTTGCTGGCATAGTCCTTCTCGTCGCCGGCGCATGCCTCCTCCTCAACAAACAATCCCGCCTCGCGGCAACTTGTCTGGGCCTCACAATTCTTCTCATTGTCCTAGTGATCTACCTGCCTATCCTGATCTCCATTCCCTCTGACATCGGCAATGGCCTGAACTATTTCGCCGATACTCTGATGTTTGGCGGCACTATTTTAGTTCTGGCCAACGCTCTCCCAAAAGAAAATCGCCTTCCAACGTAGGGGCACGGCACGCCGTGCCCGCTCCGCCCACCCGCCCACCCGCCCAACCCCACTCGTATTTCGCATCAACGCCCTGCAAGAACGCTAACGACTTGCTGTTTGACCTTGTGTAAGATAATTCTCCGGGAGATGGTCGATGAGGGACGAGAGCACAAAGCAGGCAGCGCAGGAGTTTCTAGCCGCGAAGCTTACGGAAGAAGCGCAGAAACTCGAAGACAAGCTCAATCAGGAAACGGCTGTCGCCCGCTCACTACAAGTTTGGAAGCATTTTCGCGACTCGATTTTCTCCCAGTGCAACGAATGGAATTCTGTGACGCAAGAACAGACCCTCACCTGTAAGGAAACTCCACTTGGAGATCTCAGGGTTTGGTGCGCCGCCACATCAAAACACCTGACCGTGCATTACGATTCCAGGAAGCTGCTGGTCACCCTAAAAAATGGCGGCCGCCGCGAGAATGAAACGGACGTGATCCTCCACATCGAAGGCTATTCCACAGGTTCCGATCGCTCGGCTCATCTGGTCCGCAACGATGAACCGGCAAACGTTCCTCTCTTGATTCTCGGAGAGCTTCGCCTATTATCGGGAATAGGCCGCCAAAGAACCTCTTAGTCATAGAACCGTCCATTAACTCCGCACCTACCTTGTGCTTGGCGCCACCTTTCTTCCAGGACGCGGGGCTCAACTCGGCCCATGAAACGCCACAGCGACCGGAAAACAACGACAAGATAAGAAGATTTTAATTTCGCCCCTCTTCGGGAGGCTAAAGGCGTTCAACTTCAACGACCAGAACAAACGTTGAAAAGGTGTCCAAAACTGGATAGTACCATTTGCTTTTGCATGCTTCCGACGTACACTGCCGAAGCACCTGAGGTAGCAGCGATGTTCAGCAAGGAAGACCTCGTCAAGTTTGAATACCTGTTGAATCAGAAATGGGCTGTGACAAGAATGATCCAGAGTTACGAATCGGACGAGAAGTTAGCGTACATTCACGGATTTGACGCGGGGATCGATTTGCTTTGCGTCAAAGCAAAGCTGTCTAATCCCGCCATCGCTGAAAATGTTAGAGAACTCGCAGGTAAAATGGCCGAGGAAACCGCGGAGACGCTTCGATCGATGAAAGACAAGAAAAGATTGGTCAATGCTATCACGTCATTGTACGGCAAATGACTTAGCCCAACCAACCTTCTCAATAGCGCTCACCCTTTGGACCTGTCCACTTCCAACAATCTCAAGGAATCCGCAAAATCTTGTGCACATTCTGCTTGGAGCTTCCAGATAGTGACTGGAGTTCCTTCAACCCGCCCATCCCCCAGCTCGCCAGGAACGGCAAAAAGCACAACTCGCGCGATTGCAATACCTTATGCGGATAGAGCAGCGACTCGAGAAACTCCTGATGTGCGACAATCAAGCCGCTTTTGAAAGACTGCGCTCTGCCCGCCTTGCGCTTCAATTTGTCGAGCTGAAAAGCGATTTTTTTCTGTGCCGTCTCCACCGCTCCGCCCAGCGTCGGATCGAGCCGCACAATCTGTTTTTTCAGCGACTCCAGCATCCTCGCGCTTTCTTTCACGGTCCTGTCGAAGTTCTTTCCAAGCGAAGCCGGCACGCTGGATGTCTCCATCTTGCGCCGAAGTTCTTGCGAACCGCGCCACACGTCCTCGATTTTCAATCCATAGCGCCGCAGAAGTTTCTCTGCTTTTGCGTCCAGAATCGTAAACGCCGCGCGCGGCAAAATTATCGGCATGCGCCCCAGCAACTTCCGGTAGATCACTTCCGACTGCGCAAAGTAGGCGATCTCCGCCGGCCCCGCGATGTACGCCGCCGTCGGCAAGAGCGAGTCCTGTACTAACGAACGAAGGAGCGCATTGGGACTGAAATTTTCAGGCTCCGCTTGCACCGCCCGCATCAATTCTTCCTTGGTCCAACTCTGCTCCCCGCTTGTGAATTTTCCGCCGATGAAGGAAATGGGCTTCCGCGTGCCTTCTTTCATGCTGAAAAGCAACGAGCTTCGCGCCGTCACTTTCACTTGCGCCGCGAACCCTGCCTTCTCCAATTCCTTGCCGCGCGCCAGCAGCGCTTCGTTCAGCTCATCGCGGTCTTCCACGGCTCTTCGCAGCACGTCTCCCGCGATGCGATGCAATCGCGCGTCCAGCGGATCAAGGAGGATTAGCCCCTGCTCGGCAAACAATCGCGTGAATAGCTTTCCAAAGGCGCTTCCGTAAGTTTCTTGCGCGCCATAACTCTCGCGAAAAATCCCCGCGACAAATTCTCCTCCCGCTGCCGTCAAAATTCTTGCCGCTTCGTGCACCATCTCCTGGACATCTGAACCCAGCGCAATCCGCCCCACAGGCTTTCCTGCGTCGCCGTTCCCGGGAAGCTCGAATCGTGTCAGCTTGCCTTCCCGAAACCAGGTGGAGACGCGGACCTCGTCAAGATCGTGATCTTCCGTCGCCATCCAGAAGACCGGAACAGCTTCAATGCCCGCGCGCGTCAATTCCTGCGCGATTTGAACAGCTGACACCGCTTTGTACACCGCGTACGCCGGCCCGCCAAATAATCCGACCTGCTGTCCGCTTACAACGGCAACCGCGCCCTTCGCAAGCCTGTCGAGATTTGCACGCGTCGCGTGGCCACCGCCAAACGCCGCATTCTGCTCCCTTAGGATTCCGGCCACCTCTCCTCTCCGGTCCCGGGGGTAGTCAAGCGATCGCGCAGCCTTCCTTACCGCCGCAATCGTTGGAGGGTGCCCATAGAACTGCTTAATGACGGGAAAATTATCAAGGAATTGAAGAAACAGCTTCGACTGATGCGGCAGCTGGCGAAACGGCAGGCTTCTACATTCCATCGGGAGTTAGATGATACCGGCAGCCTTTCGTAACACCAAATCTGACGGCGTCCGTTTCCCTACGCCACGGGAGTTCATACGCGCTGCTACGGCGCTGAATAGGCCCCTCGTTTAGACGGAGACGGCGCCAGAAAGGCGTGCAGGTGCATGGGCTTCCAATTTGGCCATGACTTCCCGGATGGCATTCCTCTGTTCTTCATGCAATGGCAATAAGGGCTGCCGCGGCGCGCCTCCCCGATAGCCCCCGAGGTCCATGGCGTATTTAACCCCGGGAATACCGCACTGCGACACGATAAGTTTCGACGCTTCCTGAATCCCGCCTTGCAATTCGCGGGCTCTTTCGAGATTGCCTCGATGGACCGCGTCAAAAACCGCGACGCACAGCTCTGGCAGCGGGCTAGCCAACGCAAGGATGGCGCCGACCGTGCCAAGCACGCTCGACGGAAACAGCATGCTCGCCGACCCCGTTAGTATTTGAAACGGCGGCGGAGCTGCGGCAAGCATTTCCGCGATGCGTTGTACGACTCCAGAGCTCTCTTTGATGCCGATGATATTCGGATGCTGGGCGAGAACGCCGACTTCCGGAGCTTCCAGAGCGACGCCCGTGAATTGCGGCACCGAATAAAGCATCACAGGGATCGGTGAGGCATCGGCGACGCGCCGGAAGTGAGCGATGAAGGCTTCGGGTTTGTACATCGGCTTGTAGTAATACGGCGTCTTCACCAGCGCGACGTGGTAGCCAAGCTCCGCGGCGCGCTTCGTACGCTCGATGGTTTCAGCCGTGGACTCCGCTCCGGTTCCCGCGATAAGCCGCATTCCCGGCGCGGCGGATTCCTTCACCGTGGCCAGCACGGCGTCGACCTCCTTGCGGGAGAGCAGCACGGATTCGCCCGTCGAGCCAATCGCTACGTAGCCCGCGAGGCCTGTCGCGTTGTACTTGGTGATATTGTGCTTGATGTCCGCGACGGAAACGGAGCCGTCCGCGGAGAATGGCGTGGTAAGCGCGGGGAAAACACCCGATAAGTTCATGATTTAGTCTCCTGTGCCGGTGCTACCGGAGGCAGCCACGCGGCCGCGATGCAAATCCTGCAGGGCGGCAACTTCGGTGCCCTGATCGAGCAGCGCACGAATTCCACGCGCTGCTGCATGCGCCGCCGCAAGGGTTGTGATGCATGGAATGTTATAGCGAATCGCTGCTCGGCGAATGGATTTTTCGTCGTAAAAAGATTCCCGGCCGAGCGGAGTGTTGATCACCAGGTCGATTTTTCCTGTTTTGACGAGGTCTACAATGTTCGGCCGGCCTTCGTTTACTTTGAAGACAGACTCCGCCGGGATACCCGCCGCTTCGAGCGCCGCGGCTGTGCCGCGGGTGGCGAGTAAACGAAAACCAAGTTCGTGCAGCTCTTTTCCGAGGGAAGCAAGATGCTTTTTGTCTCGATCGTTCACGCTGAGAAAAACGGTACCCTTCCGCGGCAGCCGCTGCCCGGCGGCGAGTTGTGCTTTCGCGAAGGCCAGGCCGTATGACGTGGAAATCCCCATGACTTCGCCGGTGGAGCGCATCTCCGGGCCAAGAATCGTGTCCACGCCGCGGAATTTATTGAACGGAAAGACGGGCGATTTCACAGAGTAGAACTCGTGGACAGCAATTTCAGCGATGCCGTTATGGTGTACTAGCGGCAGATTCATATCCGCCAACTTTTTGCCGGCCATCAAACGCGCAGCCACTTTCGCGAGCGGTACTCCGGTCGCCTTGCTCACATACGGAACCGTCCGCGAAGCACGCGGATTCACTTCGAGAACATAAACGGTGTCGCGCTGAATGGCATATTGAACGTTCATCAGGCCGATGACTTTGAGTGCAAGGGCTAGGCGTTTGGTGTATTCGCGAATGTGCTCGAGAATTGCGGGCGACAAGCTCACCGGCGGCAGTACGCAAGAGGAATCGCCCGAGTGCACACCGGCTTCTTCGATATGCTCCATGATTCCGCCGATGACCACGTCGGTCCCGTCAGCGAGAGCGTCGACATCAACTTCAGTGGCTTCTTCCAAGAACTGATCGATCAGGACGGGCCGCGCTGGCCCCATCATGGCCGCTTGCGCGACGTACTCCTGCACGGTATTCACGTCGTACGCGATGACCATCGCGCGTCCGCCAAGAACATAACTCGGTCGAACGAGCACCGGCATACCAATTTCTGCCGCGACGCGCGCGGCTTCTTCAGGGACGAGCGCGGTGCCGTTGCGCGGCTGCGGTATTTTTAATTTGTCGAGTAGTCCCCCGAAGCGGCGCCGGTCCTCCGCCAAATCAATCGACTCGGGAGCCGTCCCAATGATTGGCACGCCGTTGCGCTTCAATTCTTGTGCAAGATTTAGAGGCGTCTGGCCGCCAAACTGGACGATGACACCTTGCGGCTTCTCGCGCTCCACAATAGCGAGAACGTCTTCCAGCGTGAGCGGTTCGAAATAGAGGCGATCGGAAGTGTCGTAGTCGGTCGAAACCGTCTCCGGATTGCAATTCACCATGATGGTTTCAAATCCATCTTCGCGAAGAGCGTAGGCCGCATGGCAACAGCAGTAATCGAACTCAATTCCCTGTCCGATGCGGTTCGGTCCACTGCCGAGAATCATGATCTTGGGACGTTGCTGGGCGTCTGACTCGTCCTCATCCTCATACGTGGAATAGAGGTAGGGCGTGAAGGACTCGAATTCCGCGGCGCAAGTATCAACACGTTTGAAAACCGGTGCAACGCCGTAGCGCGCGCGCTGCAAGCGGACAGATGCCGGAGTGCTCTTCCAAATTTGAGCGAGCTGTTCATCGCTCGTCCCGTGGCGCTTGACCTCGCGCAACAGTTCTTTCGAAGCAGTCTCTACTGTGACGGTAGCGGCACGGCGGTTCATGGCTACGATTTCTTCGATCTGATGAATAAACCACGGATCGATCTTGGTGAGGTCGCAGATCTCCTCGGCGGGCAAACCTTTGTCGACGGCGGTAAGCAGCCAGTGAATGCGGTCGGGCCGGGGTGTGGCCAACTTCTCCCGCAGCAGAGAATCCGGTGTTTCCGCAGGCGCGCGCCAAGGCGTATGTGGCTCAAGGGAACGAATTCCCTTCTGCAACGCTTCTTTGAAGGTACGGCCGATAGCCATCACTTCGCCAACGGATTTCATTTGCGTTCCTAGAGTGCTGTCCGC
>Ga0210387_10004368_pt1 | contig 10835 bp, 8 predicted proteins | sample IncBWC7OmetaG_FD_160108 | JGI IMG/M metagenome (GOLD analysis project Ga0210387, IMG submission 160108) | Forest soil microbial communities from Barre Woods Harvard Forest LTER site, Petersham, Massachusetts, United States - Inc-BW-C-7-O ... | reverse complement strand
CGGCCGTATCGACTGGTCCCGCCCGGCGCAAGAAATTTTCCATCGAATCCGCGGCTTCGCGCCCTGGCCCGGCGCCTACACGTCTTTCCGGGGCCAGACCTGCCACATTTGGGGCGAGCCAGCGTCTAATGATTTGGGCGAACAGGACGCCCCCCAGGTTACTGGGACCGTTCCCGGATCGTTGGTCGTTCGGAAGAGTGGGCAGAAAAATGAAGCGATGGTACGGTGCGGCGGCACAACCTATTTACGCTTGCTCGGCGTCAAACTGGAAGGGCGCAAACTTGTCTCAGCGGCTGAGTTTGTCCATGGCGCCCACTTGCTTACCAGCGAACACTTCGGCGAAAGCTAGTTTGCGCGCCGCCTAACGCTCAGGCATACTCAAAAATTGACCTGCTCGTGCAATACCTATCTGCCTGGGTCTTCGGCAGAATCGGCGTTGGAAACACCAGCATCGGGAGCTCACATCTCATGAACAGTTTCAAATCATCCCTAACGCGCGAGCACTTCAAAATCCGCGCGAAGCAATTCTTGCGTTTTGCCGCTTGTTGGGCTCTCGCCGGGCAACTTGCCACACTACCCCTAGCCTCCGCGGCCAACGATGCTACTTCGTCTGCGGCCGTCGATAAAGCCGCGGCGAAAACCGTGAGCGACCCGGTTATGAAAGTGATGCAGACGGAACTCGCGCGCGCGTCCATGGAACTCGGGAAAACGGACTCTGCGCCCTACTACATGAGCTACACCGTCTATGACCAGAATCTCGTGGTCCTGGTCGGCGCTTATGGCAGCCTGCTCACAAACGCGTCTTTGCAGCGCCGGCAGGCTGATGTAGTCATGCGCGTGGGCGCACCTGGTCTCGACAACACGCACGGCCAGAGCCGCTCCACAGGGATGACGTCAGGCACACTCCCGGTCGGTGACGACCAGGACGCCATTGCCCGTGTGCTGTGGGAATTGACCGACCGCGAGTATAAGCGCGCCGCACCCGCGTTTCTAAATGTGCGAACCAACACCGCCGTGCGCGCGGAAGAAGAAGACAAGTCGCCCGATTTCTCGAAAGAGATACCCGAAACGCACTTGGGCAACGTCATGCCCCCGCCCGCCTTCGATCGCTCGGCCTGGGGAAGCGAAGTCAGCCGCTTGTCGGGAGCTTTCCGCAAGTATCCCGATGTTTATTTTGCGACGGTCGTTTTGCAAGTAACGGATTCCAACTCCCGCATGGTCTCGAGCGAAGGAAGCGCCATCGAATCTCCGAGCAACAGCACGCGCCTTATCATGGAAGCGCAAACGCGAGCCGATGATGGCATGGAACTGCTCCGCGTCGAGACTTTCCAGGCTCCTTCGGCCAGCGGCCTTCCCAGCGAAGCGGATCTCACCGCTAAGATCGCCAAGATGGCGGACGACTTAAGGGCTCTCAAGAATGCTCCGGTCGCCGAGCCGTACGACGGTCCTGCTCTGCTGAGTGGCCGCGCGGCGGCTGTGTTTTTCCATGAAGTGCTGGGCCACCGTCTTGAAGGCCACCGGCAGCGCGATGAAGAAGAAGGGCAGACCTTTACAAAGAAAGTCGGGCAGGAAGTTCTGCCGAAATTTTTGAGCGTGACTGACGATCCCACCGTGCACGAACTTGCGGGCATGAAGCTGGCGGGTTCCTATGCCTTCGATGACGAAGGTGTTCCTGCGCGGCGCGTCGAAGTGATTCAAAACGGCGTGCTGAGAAATTTCCTGATGTCGCGCATGCCGATCAAGGACTTTGCCGAATCCAACGGCCACGGCCGCAATCAACCGGGCTTGATGCCCACAGGGCGCCAGGGCAACTTGATAGTCACTTCCACGCAAAGCGTTCCGGAAGCTGAGCTGCGGCAAAAGCTGATCGACGAAGTTAAAAAGCAGAACAAGCCCTACGGGTTGTATTTCGACGACATTCAGGGAGGCTTCACGCTTACCACACGTTCTCTGCCGCAAGCATTTCAGGTGCTTCCGGTGATTGTCTACAAAGTTTATGCGGACGGGCGCCCCGATGAACTGGTTCGCGGCGTGGACATTGTCGGAACGCCGCTCGCGGCGCTTACGCGCATCCTGTTGACGGGCGACCAGCAGCACGTGTTCAACGGCGTTTGCGGCGCGGAAAGTGGGCAAGTGCCCGTTTCCGCCGTTGCCCCGGCCATGCTCTTTTCGGAAATGGAAGTCCAAAAGCGCCAGCACTCTCACGATCGTCCGCCGATCTTGCCCGCGCCCGGTTTTGAAAACAGTCCCGGTATAAAAACCGCTGCAAATGATGACCAAGCCAAGCCGACGGTGAAGCCATGAAAATTCTTAGCCTACTGACGAAAACCCTTCTAACTGCTTCGTTGCTCTTTGGCGTTGCACAACTCCGCGCTTCCACGCACGACTCGGCTTCGAAGAACGCACTGGGAAAATCCGGGCTGTTGGACGCCCTTTCGCCGGAAGCGGCCGTGTCGGACAGTCCGGCGCCGCACCCTGCCGCCGGGGGCGATGCCCTGCTGGAAGCGCTTCTTACCGAACTGGACCGTTCCAAAGCGCAACTGAAGATCGAACAGGTCCAGGCACCTTATTACATTGAATACCGCGTGAACGACGTCGACGACTATGACGCCGAAGCGGCCTTCGGAGCGCTTCGCGAAAGCCAGCGCGTTCGCCTGCGCATCCTCCGCGTGGTCGTGCGTGTCGGCGATTACAAGCAGGACAGCTATTTTGGCCAGGGCATGGGCGAAACCAATATTTTGCCGCTCGATAATGATCCCATCGCCCTTCGCCACCAGATCTGGCTGACCACCGACGAAGCTTACAAGGCCGCTGGCCAGGCGCTTGCGGACAAACAGGCGGAAATGAAGCGCTTTAGCGCGGACCCCAACCCGGTCGACGACTTTTCCAAAGAGCCCGTCGTTAATGTGCTAGAGCCCATCGTTTCTCTTAAGGTCGATGAAGCCGCTTGGGGCAAGACTCTCGAGGAGATTACCAATCTTTATCGCCAGTATCCGGAGATTCAATCGGTCAGCGCCTCGGCGCGCTTTTCCGCAATCAACGAATACTTTGTGGATTCCGAAGGCACAGTTACGCGAAATGGCAAGACCACTTACAACCTGCAATTGAATAGCTCTTCGCAGGCCGAGGACGGCATGCGTGTGAGCCGCAATCCCTACTGGATGGTTGGCCGGCCGGAAGAACTTCCAGCGCGAGAGAAATTGCTTAGCGACGTGAAACAAGCACTGGAAACGGTGATTGCGCTTCGCAAGGCGCCGATCGTCGAGGAAGAATATCGCGGCCCTGTTCTTTTCGCTCCGGATGCGGCGAATGACGTAATCGCCTCGCTGGTGGGTTCAAACGTCGTGGGGCGCAAGCCCCAGCCCGGCAAACCCAACCGTACTGTCGGCGCGTTCGCTACCAGCTACAAAACCCGGGTGCTGCCCAGCTTTCTCACGCTGATCGACGATCCGACGTTAAAGGATTTTCAAGGGCACAGCCTGGTCGGCAGCTATGAAATCGATAACGAAGGCGTGAAGGCAAAAACCGTCAACGTCATCGAAAACGGAATGCTCAACAATTATTTGCTGGGCCGCCAGCCGGTGCGCGACTTCCCTGCTTCGAATGGCCACGGGCGCGCCGCTCCGGGGTCCTTCCCTTCCGCGAGTCTCGGCGTGCTGCTGCTAAAGAGCGCCGAAGCGCAATCGCCGGACGACCTCAAGAAAAAAATACTTCAGATGGTCACCGAGCAGGGCAAGCCCTACGCGTATCGCGTCGACACGCTCGGCCCAGGCAATTCTCCGCGGCTCTTGTATCGCGTCTATGCGGATGGCCATGAGGAATTGGTCCGCGGCGCTGTCTTTAGCGAGCTCGATGTCCGGGCACTGAGGAGCAATCTAATCGCTGTTGGCAACGACCCGCTCGTGAGCAACCGCAGCGGCGGCGTGCCTACAACTATCATTAGCCCCTCGCTGCTCTTTGACGAACTCCAAGTGAAACGTGCCGACACCAGCAAAGACAAGTTGCCGGAGTATCCGGCGCCGCCACTCAAGAAGTGAAGCTAGAGAGCAAAAAAGGTTTCCATCACTGCGTTTGCGGTCTTACACTTACATCAGTTCTTTGAAACCTGAGATCGGCGAACTTTTATGACTCTCAGAGAGCGACTGGAATGGGTAAGCCGGATGGCGCTGCTGGTGTTCATCCTGGCGGCGGCCGCTTTTCTCAGCGCTATCACCGCGATGCGCATCGCGATTCACGGCCGCGAAGTGAACATGCCCAATCTGGTCGGCAAAAACGTTTCGGAAGCCAACGGACTACTGCACTCTCGCGGGCTTGTGCTTCGCGTCGCCGACCGCATCTACAGCGAGCTTCCTATTAATATAGTGGTCCGGCAAAGCCCGCCGCCGGGCATGCTCATGAAGGTTTCGCAACAAGCGCACGTGGTTCTCAGCCTCGGCCAGCGGCAATTGCAAATTCCCTTGCTCGAAGGGAACTCCCTTCGTGCCTCGCGCATCGAGCTGCTCCGCGCCGGGTTGCAAGTCGGCGAAGTTTCCGGCATCACCACTCCAGACGAGCCCGCGGACACCGTCATGATTCAGACACCGCGTCCGGGTGCCGGCGCTGCCACTCCCCGCGTCGACGTGCTTGTCTCCTCTGGCCCTCGTGATACCGCTTACGTCATGCCGCATCTCGTCGGCCTGAACGAAGTTGACGCGCAGCACCGCTTGGATGTTGCGGGACTCCGGCGCAAAGTCAATTACGTATCAGCCCCGCAGTGGCCGCACGGCGCCGTCATCGATCAGACTCCGCTGTCCGGTCAGCGTATTCCAGGCTCCATCACTATCCAACTCACCGTCGCTAACTAAGCTGACTAGCTTTTCGGCTGACGCAATTCTCGGCCCCGGCATTAAGGGGACGCTCTATGGCGCCGCGCGCTCAAACGTTACGCGGAACACGTAAGCGTACTTTCCTGGAGCTTGCGCTGGAAGCTGAACCCGCAACCCGTCGGGTTGTTGCTGAAATGTAAGCTTTGCGTCTGAACCTAGCAACGCAATCGACGCAATTTTCTGCCCGTTCAATGCGCTGCTTCCGAGGGAATGGATCACTGTTTCGCTGCCGGAAGGCCAACCCAGTTCCATCGCGTAAATTGTGTTCCCTTTGGTCGTGAAGCGAAAATCTTCCGCCGTGTAACCCGCGGTGTCCGTATCGTGGAACGAACCCGCCGCAACCTTTGTTGGCCCTTCGCCGTAGATCTTCCACGGACGCGTCCCGTAAATCGCTTCTCCATTTACCTTCAGCCATGAGCCCACATCGCGCAACACGGCCTGCACTTCTTCCGGGATTGTGCCGTCAGACCGGGGGCCAATGTTCAAAAGCAAATTTCCATTTTTGCTCACGATATCGATCAGTTGCTGGACGACGAACTGCGGCGTCTTAAAAGTGTCATCCTTGATGTAGCCCCATGACTTGTTGCTTACCGAAGTGTCGGTCTGCCAGTACAGCGGACGGATCTCGCCCAACTGCCCGCGCTCCAAATCCAGGACGGCGCTGTGTTCCTGAATCGCGTAGTCCTTGTAGTTGATGACTCCGACGTGGTCTGCGTACTTCAGCGAAGTGTTGTAGTAAAACGCCGCGAAGCGCGTCAGATCCGCCCGCACCGAAGCCTGCCCGATCCACCAATCGAAGTACATAATGTCCGGGTGGTACTTCTCCACGATCTCCGAGGAGCGAGCCAGCCAATCCGCCGTCCACGCGGGCGAGACGAAAGTAAAATCATTCGCCAGAGGTGTGCCCTGCTTGGCTTCCAACCAGTTATGCGCGGGCCCGTAAAACGCCGCGTACTTCGGATCATTGATGTCGGACGAGATGCCTCGTCCGACGCCCAGAAAGAAATTATGTTCCACGCGGTGTGAGGACGCACCAAAATGCAGCCCCTCGGCCCTGACGGCCTTTGCCAATTCTCCAATCACATCGCGGTGCGGCCCCATTTTCGCAGCGGTCCAATCGCTCAAACCGCTATCGTACATCGCGAAGCCATCATGATGCTCGGCCACCGGCACCACGTACTTGGCGCCCGCCTCTTTGAAGAGCCGCGCCCACGCCGCTGGCTCGAAGTGCTCCGCCGTAAACATCGGCACAAAATCCTTGTACCCGAATTTATCGACGGGGCCATAGGTAGCGATGTGATGCTTGTATTCGCCCGATTCCGGCCGGTACATATTGCGCGGGTACCATTCGTTGCCAAACGCCGGGACCGAATACACTCCCCAATGTATGAAGATTCCGAATTTCGCATCCTTATACCACTCGGGCACCTCGTACTTCTGAAGCGATTCCCAATCCGGACGGAACGGGCCTTCGTGGCCCTGGCGATCCACTTCTTTCAAGAGGGCCGCGCGCGGCTCATCGTATTTTGCGTTGCCGCGCTGCCAGGCTTGATCGATCTCTCTTGGATCTTGAGCCGCCGTCGGAGCGCTGGAAGGAGCCGCCGCTTGGGCGTCCACCGGCGAGGGGGCAGCAGCGAAAACTGCGCACGAGCACAGCACAGCAATGACGGAACGCATCCCGTATGCTGCCTTTAGCGAGACCATATACCTCCGTCCTTTCACGAACGGGTCGATCCGATTTTTGACCTCTCAAAAACTTCCCGCACGCAGGCGAACTACTTACTTAGAATTTTAATCGCCGTCAATGCATAAATCTGTTCACGAAGCCGCTTGACGTGGTTCAATCCCTGTGGCCGGAGCATTTGGCCGCTTTTTTGGAGGACAAAAATGGAAAACATGATTGCCAAACTGCTAGACGACTTTGATCACGGCCGGATGACGCGCCGCCAACTCATCAAGAGCCTTGCCGTCGTCGCAGCCGTGGCTGCGGATGCAAAAACCGCTTCAGCAGAAAGCTCGAAAGGGTTCAAGACGGTTGCCGTCAACCACATCTCCTACCAGGTGAACGACTACACGAGGACGCGAGACTTCTATGCGGATTTGCTGGGAATGAAAGCCGCCGGAGATACCGGGACCCAGTGCAACCTGATCCTCGGCGATACAAATACGTTTGTGATCCCCAGGAACGCCCCTCAAGGGAGCACGCCGCCGCGCATCGACCACATTGCCTACACCATCGAGCACTGGGACAAGGATGCTGTGAAGGCCGAATTGGAGCGTCGCGGCCTCGACCCGCGGCCCGATACAGACAACAGTTTTCACATAAAAGATCCGAACGGCTTCGATCTGCAAATCAGCGGAAAGGACATGAAGCCTGCTTAGGCAAAATGCTTTCGACTCTTATCGCGTGCCGAGAGCTTTGCGCAACGACGGATGAACCTCTAGTCCCTCGGCGTAGCTGATAAATCCTTGCTTCCGGAACCGATTCATGAACTCATTAATTCTCGAACGTGTGGTCCCCACCATTTCCGCCAGAACTGTGTCAGTTACGTGGGGAATCTCAACGCCCGTCCGGCCGTTCTTACCCAAGTGGGCAAGCCGCAAAAGCACGTGCGCGAGCCGCTGTTCGGCAGAGGAGGTAAGCAGATCTGCCACATGATCCCTGTAGCTCTTGATGTTGGACAGTAGATGGGCCAGCAGAGAACGAGAGATCTTATTCCCTCCGCGGATCATTTGGAGCATCTTCTCTTTCTTGATGATGCGTATGGAGCTAGCCGTCAAGGCGATGGCCGTGCACATGCGCAGGGGGTAGCCTGCGAGGCAAAGCTCGCCGAAAAAATCACCCACTCCCAAGATTGCGGTAACAGCCGACGGCCGCTTGTTCCTTCGGGTCGAGAGGCGCACCCCTCCTTTTTGAATATAGAAAAGCGTTTCGGCGGGTTCACCTTGCGTATAGATGTTTTGTTTCTGACGATAGCGCGAGACCTCGCCACCCAGGGCGGCTCCGGAAGAGAAGTCCCTAAGGAGGGAAGCCTCCTTTTGCGTGCGTTTCAAATGCTCCTCCACTCCTGGGCGGGCAATTTATGATTGAACAGCTAAACCCTGTTGGGGCTTTAGTTTAGGCAACAAAAAAACAGCTGTCTGTTCAAAAGGGCACAAGTGGATGCACAGAAACGCCCTCATTTGAGCGGATGGCGTGATTTGAGTGCGAAACGAACCAATTAACATGATGTTTCAGGGCTCCAGATCTCAGTCCGGTTGGTCTGCTCGGTGAACGAGGCTAACTAAACCGTCCGAGCTTCGACTGCTGCTGTTGACTTCGCCCGTCGATGCGTCAGAATGAAAGTCCCTTCGGAAGGTTCCCCTGGAAGCCGGCTGACCTCTTAAGTCAACAGCCAAGCGCAAGAGTTGTGCGGTGTACTGTTGAGGTGCGTTTCGCTTTGCCTTGGCAGCAGCGGAGAGGAAACCATGAAAACCAACGGAGGAGCAGGCAGGGCTAGAGAAGTGCTCCTGATCGAAGACAGCCCCGGCGATGTACGGCTAACGCAGGAAGCCTTTCGCGATGTGAATCAGCTCGTATATCTGCACGTGGTCAATGATGGCGTGGAGGCCATGGCTTTTCTGAAGCAGGAGGGAAAATTAACGCACGCCCCTCGCCCCGATCTGATCTTGCTGGATCTCAACCTTCCTAAAATGGACGGCCGCCAAGTTTTGGCGCAGATCAAAGAAGACGACAACCTGAAAACGATCCCTACGGTGATCCTCACCACTTCCGAGGATCAGATGGATATTTTGAAAAGCTATCAGCTTCTGGCGAACTGCTACCTCACCAAGCCGGTAGAGTTGGACCAATTCGAGAGCCTGGTGAAGAGCATCAATGAATTCTGGCTGACCAAGGTGAAGCTGCCGCAGCAGGCGCCAAACTGAATCGTCAGTTAAACCGGCCAGATACGCAAACGAAAATAGCTAAGCTGGGGAAGTTCCCAGGCCGTGGTTGCACGATCGACGATTGAGGAGCGAGGAGTCCATGTCTACAGAAGTTCTCTTGGTGGAAGACAGTCCCGGCGACGTCCGCCTGACGCGAGAAGCCTTCCGCGACGCGAATGAGTCCATCCATTTACACGTGGCGGCGGACGGCGTCGAGGCCATGGCCTTTCTGAGGCGCGAAGGCGTTCACGCCAACGCTGCGCGCCCGGATCTTATCCTGCTCGACCTCAATCTCCCGAAAATGGACGGCCGCCAGGTGCTCGCCCTCATCAAGGCGGATCCTAAATTGAAAACGATTCCCACAGTCGTCTTGACCACTTCCGAGCTCGAAGCGGATGTCGCAACTAGCTATCAGCTGCAGGTGAACTGCTATCTCAGCAAGCCCGCGCAGTGGGATGCCTTCGCGACGCTCGTCAAGAGCGTGATCGATTTCTGGCTGACCAAGGTTAAGTTGCCGCAGCAGCGGACTGCCGATGATCCGTCCGGCGTTTGATGCGCACTTTTGCTGGAAAAGTGGAATCACTCTCAAGATTGCTCCGGTTCTCATAAACTCATGGGCGCAGATAGGCCAGATTGTCGAATCGCAGCGCTTGCCCGTTGGTGATGTCGAAGGACACGTGCGAGCTTGCGTCGCGCCAATCGGTCCTTAAACGGCGAAGCTCTTTGGGCTTGATGGTAAAAGACACTTCACGGTTTTCTGGCGAACGAACAGTGACCGTGGCATCGCTGTCTCCATCGTTGTAGATGTCCACACCGGCAAAAATCCGCGGCGCGTAGAAATGAAATTCCGCGTGCGGCGCTTTTGGATCGGTTAGTGCAAGCGTGAAAGTCCCGAACTTTCCGTAGGGCGTGCCAATCTGCCATTCACCTTTGCCCCAATCGATGAGGCCAGAAGGATACTGGCCCACCAAAGGCGTTCCTGCGGGAAGATGAGGATCGTCGAAAGTGATGTAGGACGGCGGGACACGATCGCTCTTGCCCTGAATGTCCACGTCTCTGGAACTTGTGTGGTGGATGGAAAGCACGCGGGTTGTGTCATCGAAAGTGTATCCCTCTTGATCGAGGCCCTTGCGCCGGCTGATGGTTTTTCCACCAACTGTTACGAAGTCAGGAACAAAATCGACGCGCAATACGTCTGTGGAATCAGCATCGAAAGTTGAATAAGTGACTGAGCCGGCGCCATAGGCGATTTTTGTAACGGCGGAGAGCGAGCCCAACAAGTGCGATTCATCCGCAGGAGCCCACTCAGGAACTGCCCAAAATGCATCCATAATCCTCCGCGGCCCATCGGCAAATTGATCCGTGAACCACCATTGATTGCTGAAAGGGGCGTGGGCGGCTCCGGGAAGCCCTTGAAAATAAGTGACCCAATTGTAGGTGCGGTAGGCCGCTTTCTTGTACGCAACGTCTCCAGTTTTCGCGTAGTAGAACGCCTCAACCGCGGCCAGCCTCGCGCTATGGCTATCGCAGCACTGATTCGGAAGGTTGCAACAGAATTCTTTGCCGTTTCCCTGCTCCGTTGTGACTAGCGCGCCGTGAACGATGTATTTCGGCCACTTGGGCGTGGTCTTCACCCACTCGATCAGCTTTCGCGAATGCTCGCGCCAGTCCGGATCCTTTTCGGGATGCAGAAGCACGTAACGAGCAAATTCCAGCGGAATCACCTGGTTCATGTTTCCCATACTGGCCTGCACATCCTCGAAATAGCCGACCCACACGTTATTCTGCATCGGATATTTCATCAGCCAGGTCCATGCGCCTTCGCGAATCTTTTTGTAAGAATCGGTGTCGCCCTGATTGAGCCGGATCAACTCGTCCAGGAGCATGATCGGTTCTACGACATTCGCTGAATAAGGAAACATTCCCTTTCCGCCCACGAGGCTGCCATCGCGCGCGTAACACCGGTAAGGCCATGGCGAATGGAGTTCGTCGCCAGGTTTGAAATTCTTTACAAGCGCTTCCGCGCAGCGAATCGCCGCACGC
>Ga0210387_10004367_pt1 | contig 10835 bp, 17 predicted proteins | sample IncBWC7OmetaG_FD_160108 | JGI IMG/M metagenome (GOLD analysis project Ga0210387, IMG submission 160108) | Forest soil microbial communities from Barre Woods Harvard Forest LTER site, Petersham, Massachusetts, United States - Inc-BW-C-7-O ... | reverse complement strand
CACGGTAATATGCCTCCAGTCTCCTTAGGTACTATTACGAACAACACTCCTCCCATTTCTCCATCCCCCGCTGCTCTAGCACTCCGCATTGCGAATAGTACCGCTAAGGAGACTGGTTACGAGTCTAAGTCTGGCATGACTCGGAGATGCTGGAACTCCATTGCATGTTGGTTGTATGTTGCTGAAAGTGAATGGATATAATATCGTTCAAGTTCAAGTTGGTCTCCAATTCGGTTATCTCACTGGATCTGAACTCGCTGCTCCTTCTCAGTCCGACGAGAGTGAAGTTTCTAACTCCGCGTGTATTACATTCGATCCGCCACGAAACAAAGATACCAAAACAAACCGAGGAATTCATGAATCTAGTATAACTCCACTCAACGCCAAGCTGATGTCGTCCGAGCTTGAACGGTACATCAGCGATAATTCCCTTCGTGTGGGTCCATTTACCAGCGTTTTCCGTTTTTCATCTGGTTCTAATGAACGTAATATTACAGCTGTTCGGGCTTGCGGATCGAAGCATCATTGACTATGTCCTAGCGTCAGGTTCGTTGGATCTCAACCATAGCTTAGACTTCAGAGCTTACCCGGTTTGTTCCAGCATCGTCTTCCAAAACTCCTGAATCACTCTTCACTGCACTCAATGCTTCTGGTTTGCCAGACACCCCTGATGCTCATGAGTTTATTAAGGATGTATTTAAGCGAGCGCCCCGTAAGCACAAACACAAACATTCTACTGCGGACAACGCTCGAAGGCAAGCGGAGAAGGAGGCTAAGGCCCTGCGGTCTCAAAAATTCGGATTTCTGCTTGACGAGGAGGCTGGTGGGAGCGATGTGGTAGTATTGAAGAAGGAGAAACGGAAAGGAGAACAGAAGAGTAGTGGGAACGATAAACGGGATCGTCACATACGGAAAAGGGACTATGATGGAAAGGAATGGGAAAGTGACGAGGAGGAAAAGTCGAGAAAGCGGCGGAAGGGTGACAATGAGGCCATAGACCGGGAAGACGATACGGAGATGGAGTTTCCAGAAGATGAAGATGCCCGAAGAGAGAGAGAAAGGCTGGAGGATCTCAAGGACCGAGATGCATTTGCGGACCGGGTGCGGGACCGAGATCGGGAGAAGACGAAGAAAGTCGTGGAGGATAGATCGTCCAAGAATGCTGGGGCTGCAGCTGAGGCGGCCCAGAGACGACAACTAGCGGACGACGCTGAAGCCCGTGGGTACGCCCTCCCTTCCCTGCGGCAACATTCGCGTCAAGAGTATCTTACGAAACGTGAGATACAGCAGATCGAGCTGTTGCGGAAGGAGATCGCAGACGACGAGTCCCTCTTTCGTGGAATGAAGATATCTAAACGAGAACGTCGGGAATTGGACCGCAAAAAAGAGCTCCTCAAACTTGTCGAGGAACGTCTGAAAATCGATGACAAATGGGACGGCTATCAATTGCCGGAGGATTATATCACTGAACAAGGCAAGATCGACAAGAAAAAGAAGGAAAATGCCTTGTACAAGCGATACGAGGAGGCCAAACCGAAGGATGACCAATTTGTTACCGATGTTGACCAGTGGGAAGCAAGCCAGACGCATCATAGTACATTCAAAACTGGCGCTATGGATAAGCAGGAAGTAACGGTTGACTACGAGTATGTCTTTGATGAAAGCCAGACTATCCAGTTCGTTATGGAGTCGTCACTCGAGGGAGAAGGCACCATGAGTGCAGCGGATAAACTCCTACAGGCTCAGCTCGACCAGGCGGAGAAACGAGGTGGGATTTTTCTCTCGATATTCAAGGTTCATCTCACTTATACCATATCGTTAGCTCAAACAATCGACGAAACTCGAAAATCATTGCCTATATACACGTACAGAGAACAGCTCCTCGAAGCTATCAAAGAGCACCAAGTACTCATCGTTGTTGCCGAGACCGGATCAGGTAAAACCACTCAACTGCCACAGTATCTTCATGAAGCTGGATATACAGCCAACGGACAAAAGGTAGGGTGTACACAACCGCGTCGTGTCGCAGCCATGTCTGTCGCTGCTCGCGTTGCCGAAGAAATGGGAACGAAAGTGGGATACGAAGTCGGGTATTCCATCCGTTTCGAGGATTGCACAAGTGATAAGACAGTGTTGAAGTACATGACTGACGGAATGTTACTGCGAGAATTCTTGACGGAACCAGATCTAGCGGGATACTCTGCGCTGATCATTGACGAGGCTCACGAGAGGACGTTGAGTACCGATATTCTTTTTGCTCTTGTCAAGGTTCGTCGCCACCCCTCTGACCATGCCTTCAGGTTATTAGGTTGTTAACGCTCATTGTGCAGGATATCGCTCGGTTCAGACCCGAGCTTCGGCTATTAATTTCAAGTGCAACCATGGATGCGGAAAAGTTTGCAGAGTACTTCGACAATGCTCCTACTTTTTACGGTATGTTTGACTATGCAAACGTATTACGCCATGTTGAGTTATTAATACACATGTCACAGTACCCGGTCGTCGCTATCCCGTAGATATCCACTATACTCCTCAGCCCGAGGCAAACTATCTCCACGCGGCTATCACGACGGTCTTCCAAATCCACACCACTCAACCCAAAGGTGATATTCTCGTATTTTTAACCGTGCGCCGCATTCCATTCTCCCATCATTACCCTGCTCTGATTTGCATTCACAATAGGGCCAAGATGAAATTGAGGCTTGTCATGAAAATCTACAAGAAACGGCCCGCGCTCTGGGAAACAAAATCGCCGAACTCATTATTTGTCCCATTTACGCCAATCTTCCAAGTGAGATGCAGGCAAAGATTTTCGAACCTACACCAGAGGGCGCGAGGAAGGTCGTGCTTGCGACCAACATTGCTGAGACATCCATTACTATTGATGGTGTTGTCTTTGTCATCGATCCGGGCTTCGTCAAGCAAAATTCGTATAATCCGCGAACTGGGATGTCCTCTCTCGTTGTAGTCCCTGTAAGTCGCCCCGCACCGTCCGTTTCTTTGGCTGACTCTTCCCTGCCTCACAGTGTTCTCGCGCTTCTGCCAACCAGAGGGCTGGACGAGCTGGTCGTGTAGGCCCTGGTAAATCCTTCCGATTGTACACCAAGTGGGCCTTCGCCAATGAGCTTGAAGAAAACACTGTTCCCGAAATTCAACGAACGAATTTAGGCATGGTTGTTCTGCTACTGAAGTCGCTAGGTATCAACGATCTTATTGGATTCGAATTCCTTGATCCGCCTCCAGGAGAGACTCTAATGCGCGCACTGGAGCTGCTATACGCGCTGGGGGCCTTGAATGACAGAGGAGAGCTAACAAAACTGGGCCGACGCATGGCAGAGTTCCCCGTCGATCCCATGTTATCCAAAGCGATTATCTCAAGTGAGAAATATTCCTGTACAGACGAGGTGTGCATATTTTTTTCACAACTTATCTGACGTGGCATTGACCATTAGTGCTTGTGCAGGTCCTCACTATCATTTCCATGCTCCAGGAATCGTCGTCTCTTTTCTATAGGCCCAAGGACAAAAAACTTCACGCTGATCAAGCAAGGCAAAATTTTGTTCGTGCTGGAGGTGACCATTTCACTCTACTCAACGTTTGGGAGCAATGGGCGGAGACGAACTATTCGCAACAATTTTGTTACGAGCAGTTCCTCCAGTTCAAAAGTCTCAGTCGGGCGCGTGACATACGGGATCAACTGGCGGGCCTCTGTGAGCGGGTTGAGGTTGTTATTCAGTCCAATCCAAATTCCAACGACATCACTGCTGTTCAGAAGGCTTTGACGGCTGGTTATTTCTACAATACGGTTTGTTTTTGCCGACACCTCCAACTTTTTGCGATGCTGAGTTTGTCATGCAGGCGCAATTGCAGAAGAGTGGAGATTCCTACCGCACCCTCAAGACAAATCACACCGTGCATATCCACCCATCTTCGAGTTTATTCCAGTTCCAGCCACCAGTGAAGACTTTGTTGTATTACGAGCTCGTAATGACTTCGAAATCGTATATGAGGTGAGTTTTCTGGCAGCTCATTTTTCCGAGATACGAATTCTGACCTTTAACTGCTCGTAGACAAGTGATGGAAATCAAGCCAGCTTGGTTACTTGAAGGTGCGTTGATCAGGGTTAAGTAGATATTTGGCTAACGCGAACTTCGCTCTCCCAGTTGCACCGCATTATTTCAAACCCGCCGATCTTGAGCAGTTGGCGACGGGAGATAAGAAGATGCCAAAAGCAATTGGGGCTTCAAGTACAGCAACAACTTAGGACTGTTTTGTTATGGAAGCCAAAAGTGTACGATGTGCAGGATGTATTTGTACTATTTTTTAGTTTATCTGCAATTGTATGTCACTGCAGTATACGCACGCGGCCCCTTGCCTTCGGAAAGATATTATTATATCACAAAATCGGGGTGCTCAGGATGGTCCAACATCCTCCTGTGCCTCTCAAACCCCAAAAAAACTTCATAGCTCTGCGGAAGCGCGAATGGATAACGATTAAACCAGTGTTACAAATGTGGAACGACTCGGAGTATGCATTCTTGTAACTAGATCAGATATGCGTCGTCCGGTGGAAATTCTTCCATTCATGTGACGCAGGTATCTACGGTGAGAGGGACGGATTGCTGCTTTACGGAATGAATCAAGTGCGGGATGGCTTGGGCACTCGTTCCCGGCTTCATGGAATCGGCGGCAGTGAGTAAATAAGAGTTGGACCGTCATTTCGCCGTCAAGTCATCTTGGTAGAAAGACAGATAAAGTATTCCCCACATCCGTACTAACCAAGAAGTCACCCATTATGAATCCCTGCCGATCATCCCAGTCCAATCAAATTTGTTGTACTTTTTCTTGAACTGCGATACTCGATCATTGTTGCTTCGGAAATCAATTCGCCTGGGTCGACGCCACCGTCGGGGTTCGATTTCTAGGACGTTCCCAATAATTTCACCGGCGAAATAGCTACATGGCGAGTTATGGTCAGCAAATGGATGTAAACTATAGGTGGTTATCGTCGTACCTGGGAAACTCCCCGCCCCCCTTTTCGCCTTCCTCCATACCTCCTTCCTCTTCAGCTGCTGCGTCCCCCGTACCTTCGATTACGTGGCCATAGCCTCTCTCACCCTTGTGGTCAAACTGGACCATGAAATATGGCAGATTGTGCACCATGGCACGTCGGAAACCTCCAGGTCGCGCCGAGAAATCGATGAGTTTTTTGTGCTGCGACCATTCTGCCTCTGATGCCAAAATTGATTCCTGGATAGGCATGTGGGATGAGGAAAAGACAAAAAAAACCTAGGGCGATTGACTACCTTGAAGTAAGCGGGGATAACGTCGTACTGAGCCCAAGGCAATGGCACGCATTCGATACAGGTGTGCTTTTGCCATTTTAGAGAAACCACCGTTTCGTAGAAGATGACACCCTGGTCCTCATCTGCAAACATCCGCATGAGACATTTCATGAAGTTCTGAGAGGCTGTCAGCTAAGCGGTTATATACATGAAAGATACATAACTTTACCCTGACTTCGTCCCATACATCATCATCCCCCTCGAGCATATTCAAGTGATGCTGTATGGGCACGATAAGACAGTGTCCTTTGACCAATTCGTCCTTCACAGTGCAAGAAAGATAAACACGCGTTCCCATCGCAATAACGGGGGCGTTTGGTGGGGAATCGTCTTCCCCAAAGCAGAAGTGGCAAGAGGCCATCACTTTTTGGGTACGCTTGTAGTCTGGATAAACTCGTCAACTGTACAGTATCAAAATGGAGAGATTAAAAACTTGCCATGAATAGCAAATTGTCGTTTCATAGCGTCGGACCGCATTTTCTGCCGACCGAGTTTCTCGGCATTATCATCAATGTAATCCAAGTCGTTCTGAATATTGAATATAAAATTATCCTGTAGTGTAATGAATGGCGGAAGTATCAAATTACCTGGAACTTGCCATCCCCCATTATAGCACGAGCAAATTGAGTATCGAGATTTTTTTGGTCCGCCATGCCAGCACCGAAACGCTCCTGCCGGAGCATCTCCCCGAGAGTGGTAGTGTCGTCGTCCGCATTGTACCGAAGAAGTTCCCCAGTCTTCGGATCGCGAGTTTCAAACTACAGAGAAGTTGATAAGCGAATAATTGAAAAGCGATGGAAACGTTAACAGGTACCTTCTCCTTCTTCTTGCGATTCCCTTGCAGTACAGGACTATCCTCCTTGCCATGACCGACATCGTAAAGCCGTCCCTGGCCGTCCAAGGTGGGCAAGACCTCCACTCTCGTCCGGACGCCTTCTGAGTCCCCCCCACCCCCGCCGCCCGCCTTCCGAGATTCTACTTCGTACTCTCGTTCCAGCGCCTCGGCATCAAGTGCACCCATCAGCTTTGCACGTAATACTTTGGCTTGCAATCTATTTAGTGACGAGGGGGACAGACCTCTGGATCGGGAGGCAGCTGCTACTGGAGGTGTCATTACCGACGGAATGGGTGTATGTGACTGAGCAAGAGGTGATGCAGCTTGGGATGGGAGTCGAAGTGAGTCAAGACGTCGATTAGCAGGCGGAGGAATACCCGATGGTGGGGAGGGTGTTGACGGTGTACTGTCCCCAATGCCACCCGGTCGACGGAAAGATGAGCTACGGCTGGAGGTACCACTAGCACCGATGTCGGTGAACATGAACCGCTTCTCGCCGTCAGACTCTCTTCCCTTGTTTTTATGATCTGTACCCCGTCCTCGGTCAGCTCTCCTGCCTTCCCTTTCGTCGAGAATCCGTCGTTCCTCTCTTGCCTCTTCGAATGCCTGGATAGATCCAAATCGGTCTAATGCAACCTTTTCGACAGACAGTCCTTCTTCTTCCGCAGTTTCGTAAACTCGTCTCAGACGCATCATACGCCATTGAGAACCTGGACCACCGGGGACGATGGCTTTGGAAGGTGGCGGAGGTGCATCGATGTCCATGGGTTTGCCCTCTTTAACATCGACATTAAGTTCTTTGGAGCTGATCGCTGGCTGAAAAAAAACATGAATAAGAAAGTATGATATATGTGGAAGGTTGAACAAAACATACCTTGTCAAGATCTGGTCGATCTGGTCGGGAGCTTTTCTGCTTGATGTCGGTACCAAGGCTAGAGAAGAAATCGACGCCGCCACCAAGGGTACGTAGACCGTCCGATGGTTCCCCGTAGTCGTCTGTTAAAGATTCATCGCCAGATGGCCGATGGGTACTTGGGCTCTTCCCAGGGATGGTGGGAGAAGAATGGGGGAGCAACATCCAATCATCGCGTTTCAATTTGGTTTCTGTAGTTGATGTCGGGGGCAGGGCGGGTCCGGAAGGGTCCGAAATGGCTGAAGAAGTTATCTTCAAACTCTCTGCGGTGGGAATAGTAGTAGCCAAAGGCTATCGCAAAGGCTGAGAGGATACGAGAATTGTCTGTTTGAGAGACGACTTACCCAGTCACCATCCATGTCGATGTTCTTTTCGACCCACATATCATCGTCGTTTGGGTCATCGTCCACAATTTGGAGCTTAGAGTCCCTTGCCTTGTGTTTGTGTTTTCGGCCGCCAGTGCTGTCATCATACTTTGAACGCTTTTTCGCTTTACGTTCGGGATCCCTTTCACGCGAACGTTTACGTCTGGGAGAATGCCTGGCGTCGTCCCCTCCCATGACAGGCGCGTCCACACACCACTGAGTTTAATGGGGAATAATGATAACTTCAAACCCTAACCTCGAATTCTGGCTCAGAAGACATTTATTATTACATAACACAATAATTCAGCTCTTCCATCGTGAGCTTTAACTTGAATTGTTCCGAAGCAATGCGTATACATCTTACCATGCGATCTTCGTGTTTTTCAGCTGCCCTACAGTCTGACTTGAGTCTGACAATGACAATGGACGCACTTTCAAGATTCACACAATCAATTACTGTTTAAAATGACCCTTCGGAGCTTGTTCGGAGCTCGTTCGGAATCCTTCATCGTTGGTCGTATAAAATGTCAAGCACTGCGTTTTCTCAGTGTTGGATGGAATGACACCCATTAAAATCGGCAAATATACATTTTGACAACATTTTGATAGCGGCAGAACACGATAAGTATGTACTGAGAGTAAAGCTTGAGTCCTACATCAATGAATACAACAAATAAAAGATCGCATACCACTAGTCATCCTTCCAATTTCACGATTTCCACCCTCATCCTCTCCTTTAACCCCCCAGGTGTTCCCCGACCCGCGACATCTAACGTTGAGAACATCCCTTTTGTCAGAAACGACGGATTCAGCGCTATCGTGGTGTAAACCGCCTGGTGTATTTGAGCATTAAGATATCAATCAATAAGAAGAAAAGGGGCGCGTCGAACAGTTAAACAGACCTTTGAGAAATGCTTCAGACGACTTGGCACGAGTAATACGTCTGGCGCGTAATCGTTTTCACCATCATCGCCCATCTTGAGGTCATGGGCATGTGAGACGTCTAGGTTGACTTGGTGTGATACATCCAGGGGAACGGGGAAGATTGGATAAAAACTGGACTCTCATCCATTAGCTCTTACATCACCCCACAAAAACAAACCGACAGCCCACCTTCGTTGTTGTAAAAGATGTCGACATAAATTAGCCATTGAATCTGTACCAGTATCATCTATGGACGAAGGAAGGACGGAATCGACCTCTTCCCCCCGTTTAAGGAACTCTTCTTTCCGTAAATGGAATAGAACGTCGACGCTGCAAGCAGCAAAAGTCACGTCGTTTATCGAGAAGCGGGCGGGGTTGGGCAAGAGGTGGATGCGCTGTTAACGATAAACCAACAAACAAATGAGTTTCTGTTAGCGACTTGTAGGACGGGGAAGCCACGAGAGGACAGAGATGGACACGTACGGGATCACTCCCAGAAACCGCCGGCCCAAGCTCACACTGTGGAAACACAGCATGGTGGCTGATGAGATCGCGGACGCTCGGGATGAGGAGGACGATGCTCCCCGGCGACGAGTCTAGGAATGCGCGCAACGGTTGTATGAAGTGAGTGCGGAAGAGTGCGGTGGGGTTGGAGTCGATGTCGCCGGATTTAATGCATGGGTGGGCGCTGTCGATGAAAGGGCCGATCTGTGGTTTGAGGAGGGGGGTAAGAAGTAGGACAAAATGGAGCAATGGAAATAGAGTTGGGGAAGAACAAAGTCGGTGAGGAACTGACAAGGAGAACCACGGTTGGTTTCGTGGATTTGATACTTTGAAGGAGGTTTCTCCATGGTTTGAAGTTGAGGTCTGCGTCAGGCGTGTATGGCCCGCTTGCGATGCACATTGAAAAGGGCAATTCTCCTATTGTTGGTTCTGCCTTGGTATTGGTTGATCCGAGGGAGGTTGGGGATGGTTTGAGGGGTGGCATCTACGCAGAATTCAGGAATAAGAATGGAACAGAAAGTGGAAGGAAAATAAAATAATGAATTGAGTACTAACAGCCAAAACTTCCGTGACCAAAAACCGCCCCCCACCTCCATTCTTACCCCTCAACGCAACTATTGCCCCAGGGAATAATCCCACTCCCGCGGCGCCCTTAGCCCCACCCCGGATTTTAAGCGCAGGGTCAAAGCGGAGGGGCACGCGCGAGCCAGAGCCGAGCATGCGAGAGGACTCGAGAGTTAAGGTCGCTTCAGTGAGTTTTGGGGTGGAGGCGGAAGAGGTAGAGTCGGACTCGGAGTCGTGCGTTATACGGCCGATGATTGTTATTTCTTCCTATGGTGGTTGTGAGTTAAGAATGGGAGACGAGGAGAGGGGAAGGACAGGATAGTACGTCTGTGGAAGCTGAAGGGTCCCCAAGTTCGGCGATGTGGTAGTGTTCACGAATCAGTTCGCCGAACTCGTCTATTCTGTCGTCCAGAGCTGAGTCATAGGTTTGGTAAGCGAGTGCGTAAAAATATGGTGACGTTATAGTGCACCTTCGCTCCGTTCTGAAACTTTCTCGTACATGTACCTGTCTGGAGGACAGGCCTTAGTATTCAGAATATTAGCAAGAAGACGAGAGACAGACTCACAAGCGCGTTTCTTCCGAGACGGCTCATCGTTCTTGGGCCCCTTGAACACAACTTTACTGGGTCCAGCAACGACTCCACTCCCAAACACCTTACCCCCACTAAACCCGCCCATCCTTGGTTCAACCTTCACCTGAGTTTTCGCGGAAGTCCCAGTATTCCGACTCATAAACGGAACGCGATCCCGATTCACACTAGCAACCCCCATCATCGTCCCAGTCCCACCTAACCTTGGCTGTACCTTCTTGGTAGTCTCCTTGTTGAAGTCCCTCTGCACTTGTGCCTTGAGCGCAGTCACAGAGTCCATGGTGAACTGGGACTCGGTGAACTCGGAACGAACAGAGGAGGGTTTGAAGTTGAGTGCTTCCCATTTGTAGAGCAGGTTTTCGGGGGTGATGTTGTAGATTTTGCAGATTGAAATGCCTGGAATTGAGACGCGTCAGCCTGAGTGGGAACGCGTGAATAACGGAAAGTGCACATTCTGCGAGGAGCTTGTCATCTGACGCGACGATGTCTCCAAATCGTTCTGCGACTTCTTGGCTGAGTTTTGCAGGCGCCATTTAGCTTGAGATTGATCCTTAACTTGCAATATCGTTTGAATTTGAAGACGCGAATCAGCATCAAAAACGCGTGACCACGCGTGACCAGCCTGAAACGGAAGCTGTTGAATGGCCACAAAATATATATTGGCCGCAGATGCGCGCCCACCAACGTTGACACTGTACACGACTACTCCAAAGAATCAAGACGATATGGTAATACACAAACAGATTCAAGAGATGACGTGGACATATGGTAGCGGCCATTTGGACGGGATTTAAT
>Ga0210387_10004366_pt1 | contig 10836 bp, 9 predicted proteins | sample IncBWC7OmetaG_FD_160108 | JGI IMG/M metagenome (GOLD analysis project Ga0210387, IMG submission 160108) | Forest soil microbial communities from Barre Woods Harvard Forest LTER site, Petersham, Massachusetts, United States - Inc-BW-C-7-O ... | reverse complement strand
GATTCAGGCTGCACCCAAGTCGCTGGTCGTGATCGACGAAGCCTATATCCCCTACGCCGGTGGCGATCAGCTCGAGCTGTATCGGCGTTACGAGAACGTGGCCGTGATGCGCACGTTGTCCAAAATTGGCTTCGCCGCGCTGCGCGTGGGCTGGCTGATCGGACGGCCTACGCTGGTCACCGAGGTAGACAAAGTGCGCTTGCCGTACAATATGAACTCACTCGCGCAAGTGCTCGGCCGGCTCGCCGTGACCGAGCTCGCGCCCGAAATTAGCAGCATTGTCCGATCGGTCGTGGCCGAGCGTGCCCGCGTCAGCCGCGCGCTCACTGAGCTGCCGGGTGTCACGGTGACGCCGAGCCAGGCCAATTTTTTATGGTTTCGCAGTGAGCGTCCAGCGGCAGAATTGTTCCAGGGCCTGGCCGAGCGTAGCGTGCTCGTGCGCAGCTTTCATCAACGCGGCGGGCGCTTGGCGCACCAGCTCCGCGTGACTATCGGCACGGCTGCCGAGAACGATCGCTTCCTCGCTGGCCTGCGCGAGCTGCTGTGAGTCACGTCACGCTGCTGCAAGCAACAGAGCGCATCGCGCTGCATCGCCGCTCACGCTGGGCGACGCGGCTCGCTTGCTGTGCGCTGCTGACGCTGTGCAGCGCCTGCGCGGAGGGCTCGAGCAATGTGACGCGTATGGCAAATGGCGTGCGCTACGAGGGTCGCTTCATCAGTCCCGAGGCCTACGCCGACTACACCATCGGCATCGAACATGAGACGCGCGGCGAGTACGGGAAAGCCCTCGTTTGGTATGCGCAGGCGCGCTCGGAAGACCCGGAAAGCCCAGAGATTTGGGCCAGAATCGGCGCCGTCCAATGCTCGAGCGTAGCGGCGCAAGACGGACCGGGGACGGCTGCGCACGCGTTCGACAACGGGCTCCGACTCGACTCCGACTACTACGGCAACTATTTCGAACGCGCCCGTTGTGAAGAGCGTGCGCGAGACTTCAACCGTGGGCTCGCTGACGCGATGGCGGCCGTCGCGCGGCGTCCAGGCGACGAGCCCGCGAACTTGCTCGTTGCACGGCTGCTGCAGGCGCTCGGGCGCAGCGCCGACGCACGACTCTGGCTAGAAGCGTTCGATAGCTTTCGTGACGCTTCACCCGCGATGAAACGCGCGCTCGAAGCGGCGCGAAAGCCCAACGCCGCGAACGCTTCCAGCCAAGCTGCGGATGGGGCAGCGGCGCCGCTCAACGCTCCGGGACGAACCGCGGTTCGTTCGGCGGCGTTCGCCGAGCTGCGCGCGGGCGAGCTGGAATCGGCCAGAAAGCGCGCGGAGACCGAGCTCGGCGCCGATCCCAGCAACTCCGACGCTTGGGTCGCCGCGCTGGTCGCCTGCGACGCGCTCCGCGACAACGCGTGCTTCGATAGCGCGCTCGCGGCGCTCCGCACGCCAAGCCTGCCGCCGAGCGATACCGCCCTCCTATTTCTGTCCGACCTGTTGGCGCGCCGCACCGGCGCCACGGTCAGCCGCTGAGCGCGCGCGTTTCCGTCACTGTGTCGCGAGCCGCGCCGCGACCGGCGTCGGTTGCTCAGCCCTGTTTCGTTTCAATTTGAAGATTTCGCGTGGCAGTGGCGGGAGGGTCTGAAGCTACACGCCAGGCGCTTCGTCCGCTCAACCCTCGCACTTGCATCCTGCGCCATGGATCACGGTCAAGGCCAGACGGCCGATCCGGGAGCGCGTCACGCTCTGCGGCGCGCGCCTGGTGTGGGGACCGCGGTGAGCTCGCGACCCCAACGCTGAATGGCCTGTGCGACTTGACCGAAGGCGCGCCCCTGCTCGGTCAGTTCATAGGCGACGCGAATGGGCGGGCCCGCCTCGACTTGGCGTTCCACCAAGCCGCGTGCCTCGAGGTCCTTCAAGCGCGCGGAGAGCACTTTAGTGCCCAGACCGGGCGCGCTCTCACCGAGCTCACCGAAGCGGCGCGAACCGGCCTGCAGGGCGGTCAGTATCAGCGCTGTCCATGGCCGGCCCAAGACGTCGATGGCTGTTTGGAACGCCTGACACTGACAATCGACTGCCTTTGCCATATCAGGAGCATAGCCACGTCACTTTCCAAAAGAAAGTCGGTTGACAGAAGAAACCATGGCCACAGGTTCCCTAGTGCAGGGCACGCGCGTTGGCCTTGCGTTCCGTGCCCGGTGCGGTCCGCGCCCGGTACTCAGAAAGGGATCCTAACCATGGCATTCAGCCTCGCTCCCCTACTCATCCACAGTGAGTCGGTTCCACTGAAGGCGCGTGAAGCGCTGCGAGCCGCCAGCGTGGCGCCGCTCGAGCACCGCCACAGCGCGCTCGCCTCAGCTGCGCGCGTCTTGTATGCAGAGACAGCGCTCGACTGCAGTGACGCGCTGGAGATCGTCGGCCTGCAAGGCAACTGCGGCTGCGATTGAGGCCGCGCTCGGGCGCGGCTCATGTTTATTTGGTGGCGGGCTGGGCGGCATAAGCCACGCCGAGGTCAGTCAGCGTGCCGTCCGAATTGTTGAGCCCACAATTGGTTGACCACGGGTACCACGCGTAGCGCACCACCCGCGGGTGTTTGGCGAACACCGCGACGGCGCCCTTGTAGAAATCAACGACGCCCGCGGTGGTGGGTGCGCTGAGGTTCAAGCAGCCCCACTCCGTGAGCCAAATCGGGCGATTGCCTGGGAAGCCCTCGGCGTACTTGATGTAGCTCTCGAGCTGCGAGGCCTGGGCGTCACAGGAGCCCGCGTTCCAGCCGTACCAATGCAACGCGATGAAGTCGGCGCGCAGCTCGGTGTTGGCTGCGACCTGGCCCATGTAGTCTTTGAACCAGGCTTGGCCGGTCGTGTTGGCCTGCGTCGCGGGCGTGCCCACCGCGATGGCCGCGTTATCGAAAGACGGCAAGAGCGTGATCGCGGTCGCCACCGAGATGTTCGATTGACCAGTATTGTCCGGCTCGTTGAAGCCGAGCACGTATTTGTAACCCTTGCTCACGAAGCCTGCGACGGCGCTTTGAATGCTGGCCGCCGTTTGTTCGGCGCCCGTGTGACCCCAAATCATGGGCACGAACGTGCCGCCCGCGCCGCCCGTGCATGGCTCGGTCTCGGTCTGCTCCCAGTTGTAGTACCAAGACACATTCAACGCGGTGCGCGCGGCGCACGGCGAATTGGCCACACCTTTGAAAGGCTGAGCGCCGCTCGACTGACCCGCGCTGCCAGCGCTGCCCGCCGAGCTCGCTCCTGCGGCACCGCCAGAACCCGCGCCGCTTGCGCCCGCACCGGCGCCACCGGAACTAGCACCACTCGCCCCGCTCGAGGCGCCGCCGGACGCAGCACCGGCTGCGCTACTGCTTCCGGCGCCGCTCGTTGCGCCAGCGGAGCTGGCCCCGGCGTTGGCTTGCGTCGCCCCGGCAGCAGCGGATGACGACCCAGCCGCGCCGCTCGGCGCTGAAGAGCTGCCCGCTGCCGAACCTCCACCACTCGACGCTCCGTCGTCCGCGGAGCCGTTCGAGCCACACCCGACCAGTGCGACGGCGGCGATTGCTAGGCACTGTTTTTTCCAACCGATCATGCGGGCGTCTTTCTTTGAGCTTGCGCGGCGCTCACCGGTTGAGCTGGCCGAACCAGGCATTCGAACAAGGGGCGCAACAGCATCGACCTTTGAAACGAAGTCCGCGCAGCGCATGCTTCGAGCTCAAACGGAAACTGGTGGACAAGCTGCAATCAGAAGCCGCTCAGCGCCGGCGAGCGTCGAGCTGGGCAGTCCGCGCCCGATTGCCAGGGTCACGGCGCGGCTCTCTGCTGCGCCGCACAGCGCCCACGCCCAGCTCTGCCAGCTCAACGGGCTCTCGGTTTCCCAGGCGACCGATCAGCCGACAAAGTTTTGCCCGCAAACGCGACGGTCTCCGTCGTAGTCACAGCTCACGAGCCGAAAAGTCCGATTTTACGCCATACTCGAAATGTGCCCAAACGCGCGCCTGCAGCCAAACGAGCCGGGCTCACGAAGGTTGCCACGTTCAATATCAACGGCGTGCGCTCGCGCTTGAGCAACTTGCTGGAATGGCTCGCCAAGGAATCCCCAGACATCGTGTGTCTGCAAGAGCTGAAGGCGAGCGACACGAGCTTTCCGAGCAGCGAGCTCCGCGCAGCCGGCTACGGCGCGCTGTGGCGCGGTCAAGCTTCCTGGAACGGCGTCGCGATCCTGGCGAAGGGCGCCGAGCCAGTCCCGATTCGCCGCGAGCTGCCAGGCGATACTGGCGACGATCAGAGCCGCTACCTGGAAGCCGCGGTCAACGGCGTGCTCGTCGGCTGCTTGTATTTACCCAACGGCAACCCGCAACCCGGGCCGAAGTTTGCTTACAAGCTCGCCTGGTTCGAGCGGCTCATCAGCCACGCAAAAGGTTTGTGCGAGTGCGGAATGCCCGCCCTGCTTGCAGGCGATTTCAACGTCGTCCCGACTGACTTCGACATCTACAATCCGCGCTCGTGGCTGAAGAATGCGCTGCTTCAACCCGAGGGCCGCGCCTGCTATGCGCGGCTCTTGGCGCAGGGTTGGTTGGATTCGCTGCGCAGCAAATTTCAAGACCAGCGCGTGTACACGTTCTGGGACTACTTTCGACGCCACTGGGAGACGAATTCCGGGTTGCGTATCGATCACGTGCTGCTCAATCCGGAGCTGGCGCCGAGGCTGCGCGAGGCCGGCGTGGACACCTGGGTGCGCGGCCGCGAGCACGCCAGCGACCATGCGCCCGCTTGGATCACGCTGAGCGCTGACTAGCGCCTCGGCGCGTCGTGCTAGCGAGTCACTTCGGCGTCAGTCTCATGATCGTGCCAGCAGCGAGGCCGTGCAACGTCGAAGTGGTACCCCAATAGACACTCGTCGCGTCGACCGCGATCGGGGCGGGCGCAGGCAGATCGGAGGCGAGGACCTCCGCCGGGCCACCCCCGAGCGACGCTTTCATCACGCTGTTGGTGGTCGTCCAGTACACGTTCGCGTCGTCCACGGCGATGTTGTCTCCGCCAGCGATCGTCGTGCTCGATGGCGCGAGGGCCACGGCCGTACCGCCCGCAGTCGGCACGCTCATCACCGCGCTGGACGCGACCCAATACGCATTCCCGCCGTGGAGAACGATGCCACCCCCCGCGCCGGGCGTGGTCGCGAGCGTCTGTGGTGTGCCGCCTTCGAGCGGCATCTTCTTGATCGAAGTGGGGTCGTCGAACGTCGTCCAATAGACGCTCGTGGCATCCAGCGCGAAGCCATACGACTGCATACTCCGACCTAACGAGCTCGGCAGTGCGAGCGCGCTCAAGCTGCCACCGGCGAGCGGAACGCGAACCACCGTGGTCAAGGAGCCAGCGACGGACCCAGTGCCGTAAACGCCGCTCGGCCCCACTGCTATCGGGTCGTTGACCGTGCCGGTGACAAGCTGCGTTTGATTCGTGCCGTCGAGCGACGCGCGCATCAACGCTTGCGCGCTCCAGTACACGCCCGTCGCGTCGACCGCGAGACCGTCGGGACCGCGCTGAGCCTGAGCCACGGGGACCAATGGTCCCGAGGCGTCGAGCGGCAGCTCCCAGACACTGCCGTCGTAGTAGTCGGTACCAAAGTCCGCGAAATAGAGCTTGCCGCCGTACACGACGAGCGCCGTGGGCCGCTTCAGGCCCTGCGCCAATACCGTCGCCGAGCGCCCAGCGCCGACGTAGACCGTGCCGCCCCCAGCAGTCACACCGCCCGGCGACGCGCCTCCACTGGTCGCGCCGACACCAGCGATGCCGCCGCCAAGTGTCGTCGCGGTACCCCCGGTCGTACTCACTGCCGCATTGCCCGCCATCGCGTTGCCAAGCGCCACGCCGTTGCCGGCCGCCATGCCCCCGCTGATCGACGCGGCGCCGCCAGCACTTTCAGCACCTGTGGCCGCTTTGCCCGTGTTGCCTGTGTCGTCCGCATTCGGCAAGCCTTCGGTGTAGCGTCCGCCACAACCAACCGCGAACCAGGCTGCCACCGCCAACGGTGCAGCGTAACGAGCGCCCCCCAAATATTTTGGCCTCACGATTTACCCCGCCAACCCTACGGAGCGACCGTTCGGACAATCCCTCAACCACACGCCGGCCCGCGCGACCCCAGCCATGACGGCGTTTTAGCACGGCACTGCGCAGCCCGCCCGCGACCAGCCGTTAGTGAGTCGGAGAAGCGCTCGAGCTCGGTACGGCGCCCGGGGGGGACGCGGAGGCGCTCGCTGCGATGCCGGCGCGGGCCTTTGCCGCGGCGCTTCGGATGCCGTTGCGCGTAGCTTCCCAAGCCGCTCGATCGAAGGGCAGCTCGAACTTCACGTCGACCGACTCGCCCGCGTGCACTTCGACGTCTTTCGAAACCTGCGCCAGAGTCACGGGCAGCAGCGCGGAAACCGTCACTTTACCGACGGGCACGCGCGGCACCACGAACTGACCGTCGACACCAGTCACAGCGTGCGTCGGGAACTTCACGACGATGACTTCCGCGAACATGAACAGCCGCATGCTGTCGGTGAGCTCGAAACGCCCTGGGTGCTCGGGATACAAGTGAATCGCGCTGCCGCGCGGTAGCGCGACCAACTGCGCCTCGAGGTGCGCGCCGATCAGGTCTGGCACGTAGGGGCGCGAGTCACGGCTCCGCACGTCCAAACCTTGACCAAACGTGAGCACGTAGGTGCGCGAGTTCCAGGCGCAGCCGGCGCCGTCCGCCGCTTGGCTCGTGGTCTCCTCCGGCACGTAGCCCTCGTAGCCCGTGACACCGATCACGACGTCTCCGAGTGTTCGCCCGGGGCCCTCGCGAAACAACTTGCCGTAGAAGCCCTTCGCAGCCACGCAGTCCGCCGGAATGCGCGCGAGCATTTCGTCTTGTGCGGGCGGCTCGTCGCCGGTCGCGGTGACGATGCCGCGGATCGTGCCGGTCGGGCCGGAGTAGGGCGCCTCCCCTTTCGGGTTCACGACGGCGCTGACCACCTTGGGATCGATCGGCAAAGACGACGCGACCGGCGCGGGCAACGACGTGCTGCCCACGACGACCGGCCCCGACCCGCCCGACTTACCTTTGCAAGCAGCGAGCGCGGTCAAGCCGACGAGCCCAACGCTCGCGAGCGCGAAGCCGAGCCCACGCGAAGCGACTCGAGCCATCAGCCGTGATTCAAGCCGGCTGCTGCAGCCACGTCCAAGGAGGTTCCGGGCAAGATGCCGAAGGCCAGCACGAGCACCGCGGCGACGAGGATCGCAGCCACGACGAAGCCAGAACGCATCGGCGTCGCGACCGGCGCGCCGGGCTCGGGCTCACGCATGTACATGTAGACCATCACGCGCAGGTAGTAATAGGCGCCGATCACGCTGTTGAGCAGCCCGATGACCAGCAGCACGTTGAGGCCGGAATCGACCGCAGCGCTAAATACGTACAGCTTGCCGAAGAAGCCCGCGGTCGGCGGCACGCCCGCCAGCGACAGCAGGAAGAACGAGAAGGCCAGCGCGGCGGCAGGGTGGCGTTTGCCGAGCCCGGCCAAGTCCTCGTAGCTCACGGCTTCCGCGCCGCGGCGACCACACAAGATGAGTGCGCCGAACGCGCCCACGGTCGAGACCGTGTAAGTCAGCATGTAGAAGAGCACGCTGGAGGCACCCTGCGACGATTTCATCGCCGCGACCACGCCCACGAGCGCGTAGCCGGCGTGCGCGATCGACGAATAGGCGAGCATGCGCTTGACCGATTCCTGACGGCCGGCGATCACGTTTGCGACCGTCATGCTGAGCACGGCGAGACACGCCAACACAGGCGGCCAACCCGTGCCGCCCCAGCTCGTCAAACGCGCGTCGCCAAAACCAACCAGCAAGATACGAAGCAGAACCGCAAACGCGGCGCTCTTCACGGCCACGGCCATGTACGTCGTGGTCGGCGTGGGCGCGCCTTCATAAGCGTCCGGCGTCCACATGTGGAACGGAACCGCGCTGATCTTGAACGCGAGCCCGGCAACGACCAGGCCGAGCGCAACGAGCACCAAGGGCGCGCTGACGGCGCTCGACGCCTTGCCGATGGTCGCGATGCCTTCGCCGATGCCCTGAAAATCAGTGTGACCGGTGGCGCCGTACAGTAGCGCGCCGCCGAACAGGGTGAGCGCGGCCGCAAAGCTGCCGAGCAAGAAATACTTCAGTGACGCCTCGCTCGCGCGCACGTTGCCGCGACGTAGGCCGATCATGCAGTACACGCCGAGCGACATGGTCTCGAGCGCGACGAAGAAGCTCAGAAAGTCCCCCGAGGCGGCCAGCGCCATGGCGCCAACCGTGGAGAACACGAGCAGCGGGAAAAATTCACCGCGATCCAGATTGTGCTCGGGCAAGTAGCCGCCAGCCAAGAGTGCCGCGAGGCCCCCGCCGAGACACAGCACGAAGCAGAAAAAGAGCGTGAAGCGATCGATGATCAGGTACGGCGCGAGCGAAGCCACGCCGTCTATCGTCTCGGGTCCCACCTTCCAAAGCGCGACGCTGATCAACGCACCCGCAAACAGCACGACGGAAGTACCGAGTGCGAGCTCGTCCGAGCGACCCGCGCCGGCGTCGGTCGAGACGAGGCCACCGGGGCCCACGACCGCCATCGGCTTGCCGAATGCTTCAGCCAACATCAACAGCAAACCGCCGATGGCGACCGCCAGAATCGGAGACACCGCGAAGAGGACGTTCAGATTCATGGCGCGCCTCCATTGAGCGCTTGAGCAGGTGGCGACGCGTCAGCCTTTTTGCCGGGGGCCTCCGGATAGCCGTGTTCGAGCGGGTCATCCTCACGCGGCGACAAGGTCGCAAACTCCGCGTCCCCACTGTCCATGTAAGCTTTGCGTGATTCCGTGTAGCGCTGGAGCACGGCGCTGACGCTGTCGGTCATGCGGCTCAAGAACAGGTTCGGGAACAGACCGATCACGAATACGAACGCGATCAGCGGCGCTACGGCCACCGTTTCGCGCACGTTGATGTCCTTCAGGTGCTTGTTCTTGGGGTTCGTGAGCGGACCAAAAAACACGCGCTGGACGACCGAGAGCATGTACACGGCCGCCAAGATCACACCCGCGGAGGCGAGCCCGGCTTGGAGCTTTGCCTGACCGCCGAGGGTCTGCGACACGAACGTGCCCATGACGATCATGAACTCGCCCACGAAGCCATTGGTGCCCGGCACGCCGATGCTCGACATGGTGACGATCACGAACAAGGCCGCATACACCGGCATCACCTTGGCGATGCCGCCGAACTCGCGCACCAGCCGCGTGTGACGCCGGTCGTAGATGACGCCGACCAAAAGGAACAGCGCGCCGGTCGAGACGCCGTGGTTGAGCATCTGCAGCACGGCGCCCTCCATGCCCGCCTGAGTGCCGGCAAACAGGCCCAGCATCACGAAACCCATGTGCGCCACGGACGAATACGCGACCAAGCGCTTCACGTCGTCTTGCTTCCAGGCCACGAGCGCGCCGTACACGATGCCGCCGCCGATGGCCACGCCGGCCAAGGTCGCCGCGGACTGCCAAGCGACACCGCCGAGCAGGCCCATGCAATAGCGAATGTAGCCGTAGGCGCCGAGCTTGAGCAGCACCGCGGCCAAGATGATGGAGCCGCCAGTCGGCGCCTGCACGTGCGCGTCAGGGAGCCAAGTGTGGAACGGGAACATCGGCACTTTGATGGCAAACGCCAAGAAGAAACCGATGAAGCACAGCCACGCCGCTGTGTGCGGCAAAACCACGTGCTGCAGCGCGAGGTAGTCGAAGCTCGGGTAGCCGGAGAGCTTCGTGAAGTTCCAGACCATGTACAAGATCGCGGCCAGCATCAGCATGCTGCCGACCATCGTGTAGATGAAGAACTTGTACGCGGCCTTGACCTTCTCGACCCCACCCCAGACGCCGATCATCACGATCATCGGGATCAGCATCAGCTCCCAGAACACGAAGAACAGGAACAGGTCGAGGGAGACGAACGCGCCCATCATCGCGCCGTGCAAGAGCAGGAACGCGAAGCACAAATCCTTGATGCGCGTCTTGAGCGACCCGAACGACACATAGGCGGCGATCGGTGTGGTCAACGTGGACAGCAGAATCAGCCACATGCTGATGCCGTCGACCGCCACGTGGTAGCGGATGCCGAACATCGGGATCCACTCGGAAATGTGCTGAAAATGCCAACCGCGTGTCATCGGCACGGAGAGCAGACCGAGCGATACGAGGAAGTCCAAGCCCAAGATCAAGAACGTGACGCGCTTCAAGATCACCGGCGATTGGCGCGGCATGAAGAGCACGAAGACCGAGCCCAGGATGGGCAAGAACACGATCACGCTCAGCAGGTGCGGCCACTCGTGCGGAGCCTCTTCGGCCACGGCGCCGACCGTCGGCCACAGGCTCTTCACGAGTAACACGCTGAACGCCGCGACCACGCCGATCGCAAAACGCTCTGGCGTCCCCTGACGGCGCGGCACGAGCGCGCCCACGGCGAACGCCAAGAGATAGGGCACGATTTGAAACAGAAACTGGGCCAGCGGGTTCATCGCAACTCACCCGTTTGCTTCGGCAGATGACGACCTGAGCTCGGCGCCCGGAGCACGTCGTCCCCATGCGCTGGCTCCGGCAGATCCAGGCGCGACGTGGCGCCCGATAGGTCGGGCAGCGGCCGCACGAAGGAGAAAGACCTCGTGGCGGTCTGCCCAAACGCATTCTTCACTTCGAGTCTCACGGTTCGATTCTCTTTGACGGCCAAGTTCAATGACACGTCGGTTTGGGAGCCGAAGTCCTCGGTGTCCCATTTGCCGTCGTTGTTGAGGTCCCAGCGGTAGCTGTAGCCGAGG
>Ga0210387_10004365_pt1 | contig 10836 bp, 10 predicted proteins | sample IncBWC7OmetaG_FD_160108 | JGI IMG/M metagenome (GOLD analysis project Ga0210387, IMG submission 160108) | Forest soil microbial communities from Barre Woods Harvard Forest LTER site, Petersham, Massachusetts, United States - Inc-BW-C-7-O ... | reverse complement strand
CGTCGTCAGCGGCTGCGCCCATTTCGGCCTGCGCGTCACACGCCCCACTCTCGTCCTGATCTTGCGCCAGATTCGCACCGCCGTTCTCGTGGATTCCATCGAACGAATGGCAGACGTCGCCAGCGTCCACGCACTTCCGCAGGCTTTTCAGGGCGAAGAGCGCCACTGGTATCGCGGGCTCATCTATCTCGAAGATCGCGTGATCCCGGTAATCAGGCCCGACGGCTTTCTCACGCCCGAAGAATTCGCGCGCCTCGATCGCTCCGCAAAATCGATCGAAGCTCGCCCAGAACTCGAAGGAGCAGTGCAGGCATGAGCGCACCCGGAATTCACGCGCGCAAATCCTGGGTGCTGCTGCACATCGGCAATCGCCGCTTCGCGCTGCCTGCCGAATCCGTCATGGAGCTCGCGCCGCCAGTGCGCCTGCACAATTTTCCGCACACTTCAACGCTTATCGCCGGCGTGATTGTCCGCCGCGGCCGTATCGTTCCGGTGTACGACGTCTCCCCAATCCTCTGCGGCTGTGAATCGTCCGTGCATCGCTTCTATCTCGTCGCCGAACGCGGTTTCGGAAATGCCAGCGAAGCCAGCGCCATTCCCGTAAACGGCGAATGTGAACTAGCCACCAGCGAAATGCAGCCGCCGCAAGAAAACGCTCCTCCGTATTTCGCCGGCGTCCTGGCAATCGAAAACGAAAATATAGACGTACTCGATTTGCAAGAATTAGTGAGCGCGGGAACCGACAATCCCGCCGCAGCAAATCATGAGGAGGCGCGCCTATGAACGCCTTCGCAAATCTTCCGCGCATCCTGCTCATAGATAGCAATGTCTACTTCGCGAAACGTGTTGGCGAAGCTTTACAGCAGGTCGGCTTCGAAGTCGTGCCCTGCACCCAAGCCGCCTACGCGCTCACCATGCTCGAATGGAACGCGCCCGCCGCCATTTTGTGCGCGACGAATCTCCGCGAAATGGGCGCGCTCGAAATGGCTCCGATCCTTCGCGCCGATCCCAACACCGCGCACATTCCGCTCATCGCCATCGGCGGAGGCGGCGCCGGAGCAGGCGACCAGGCTCTCCTCGAAGCGTATCGCGCCGGCTGCGATGATTTTGTGGATCGGCGCCGCGCGCCGTCAGACATCGCCGCACACGTCCGGAGTTTTCTCGTCAGCCGCCAGGATGGTTTTCAACCGACGCAAATGCTCACCAGCGCGGAAACCGATTTGAGCGGCAATCTTCAGCATCTCGATCTGCCCGGCGTGATCCAGATGCTCGGCCAGGCCCGCCAGACCGGCGCGCTGCACATCAACGCCGTGGACGCCGACGGAATTATTTTCTTCGAGGGTGGGGAAATCAGCCACGCGGAATGCGGCATGTTGTTCGGCGATGAGGCCGTTACCCAAATCGTCGCCACCTGCCAGGGCGCGGTCAAGGGCGTCTACAAATTCGTTTACGGGGCCACCGCCGCGCAGCGAACCGTCCTGCGATCCGCCACCGATTTGCTCCTCGATGCCATGCGCGAATTCGATGAATCGCAACGCGACGCCGAGGAAGGCTCCGAAAACAATTCCGAACAAATCGCCGAACAAAACTCCGAACTCGACGCTCAACTCGACAACGTGGAGAAAAAATCGCTATGAGCGAGACGCAAACTCTAACCGCCGCCCGAACTCCCACGGTCTATTTCATTGACGACAGCGCCACCATGCGCGAAGTCATCAAGATCGCCTTCCGCAAGGAAAATATTCACGTCATTACCTGCGCTGACGCAGCCTCCGCCCTCGCCCAATTCGGCGATTCCGCTCCCGACGCTGTCATCACAGACGTGATCATGCCCGATAAAGACGGCTACGAAGTCTGCCAATTCATCAAGGAGCACGAACGCTTCGGAAAAACTCCCGTAATCCTCATGTCCGGCGTGGTAAATCGCACTGTCGCGGAAAAAGCCATGCAGGTAAAAGCCGATGAACTCGTGCGCAAACCCTTCCAGCCGCAGGATCTGATCGCCCGCGTGAAGAGTCTTCTAAATCCTGGCAGCCCCACGCAGCGCGGCTCATTGCGCGACGAGGAAACAAATTCGTCTCAAGCCGCCAGCCGCGTCCTCGGCGGCCTGTTCGCGCCGCCCCCAGCCCCGCAAAACGGCGCGCCAACAAGTTTCGCGCCTCCGAATCTCGTCACCACGTCCGCATGGCCAGCGGAACCCGCGCAAACTTTCGCGCCTCAACGCACCGCGACAGCACCCACGCGTCCGGCAGCGCCACCTCAACGCGCCGCTGCAGCGCCGCCATCAGCCGACGCGCACAAACTGCGCCATGAAATCCGCCGCCTCGAACTCCTGGTAAAAAAACTCCAGGCCGAACTAGAAGCCCAAAAACAATACTGCGCCGCGCTAGAAGCCGACTTCAAATCCATGCAAGAAATCGAATAGCGTCGAGCTCGTCATCCTGAGCGCAGCGAAGCCTGCCTCAGGCAGGGATCTCTCTTCGCCTTTTCCGCGGTACAGCCACCATCCGTCAGCGCAAACGTTTCGCCATCCTCACTCCATTCCCTTCGCTCGCAAAAATTCGCGCGCCACATCCGCAATATCCCGATGCTCCCCGTCCACTTCATAATTCATCCGCCGCATTTCCTCATCATTAATCTTTCCCGCCAATTCCATTAGCGCCCCGCGCAACTCCGGAAATCGCGCCAACGCATCCGCCCGCACCACCGGCACCGCCTCATACGGTGGAAAATAATGTTTATCATCGACTAGCATCGTCAAGTCCCGCGCCGCCAGCAACCCGTCAGTTGAATTTCCCGCCACAATATCCACCTGCTTCTCCAAAAGAGCCCGATACAGCAATCCCAAATCCAGAATCCGCGGCGTATCCGCAAACGACAGCCCGTACGTTTGCGCCAAACCCTTAAACCCGTCCGGCCGCTCCATGAATTCATAGCCGAACCCCGCGCGCCAATCGTGCGCAAAGGGCGCCGCATCCGAAATTGTTTTCAAATGCAGCCGCCGCGCATCCTCGCCGCGCACCACAATCGCGAACGTGTTGTTGAATCCCAGCGAAGGCAGCACTTCCAATCCGAAGCGCCGTTGGTATTCACTCCGCACGCGCTCATACACCGCCGCGGGATCAGCCTCCAGAGGATCATGCAAAATAGCGGTCAAAGCCGTCCCCGTGTATTCCACATACAAATCCACGCGCCCCGCCAACAGCGCCTGCTGGCAGATATAAGATCCCGCCAGATAAAATCGCCGCGTAACTTCACGATGCGTCCGCGCCTCTAGCTGCTGCGCCACAATCTCTCCGAGCAATGCCTGTTCGGAAAAATTCTTCGAGCCGACAACAATTTCATCGTGCCGCGCAGCACCACACGAACCCAGCGCGATCACCCACGCCAATACCACGCACGCCAGAACCGCCGCCCGGATCGGCCCACCGCGCGTCATGATCGCGCAGGCTGCCACCGGCGCTCGCAAACGCCCAGCAGAAAATCAGCAATCAACGCCAGCAGCGCCGCCGGAATCGCCCCAGCCAATATCAATTGGTTATTCACCATCGCCAGCCCGCGAAAAATAAATTCGCCCAACCCTCCCGCGCCAATCGCCGCCGCAATCGTGGCAATTCCCACCGTCAGCACCGTCGCCACGCGAATTCCCGCCAGCACCGTTGAAAACGAAAGCGGCAATTCCACCTGCAGCAGAATCTGTCGCTCGGTCATGCCCATTCCGCGCGCCGCGTTGCGAATCGCCGGATCCACGCCCGTAATTCCCGCCGCGGTATTGCGAATAATCGGCAGCAGTGCATACAAAGCCAGCGCCGCGATCGCCAGCCGGTCCGCGCGATCTCCCAGCCACGGCACCGGCAGCAAAAATCCAAAAAGCGCCAGGCTCGGAATCGTTTCCGCAATATTCGCGCCGCCCAAAATCGGTTTCGATAACCACGGCCGCCGCGCCACCAGCACGCCCAGCGGCACGCCCACCGCCACCGCCAGCAGCATCGCAATCCCCACCAGCCAGACGTGCTCTAGGGTCGCCTGCAATATTTCCCGATGATGTCTCGCAAAATATTCCAGCAGATTCATTCCGGTCCCTCCAGCTTTTCCAGCATCCGCAAATTTGCAATGTACGCTGCCGTCACCGGCTCCGTCGCTTCCATAAAATCCTGCGGCGTGTGCAGTCCCACGAGCGCCCCCGCGTCAATCACGCCGATGCGATTCGCCAGCAGCAGCGCTTCCGCCACATGATGCGTCACAATCACAATCGTCTTGTTCAGCCGCCGCTGCAAATCCTGAAATTCGGCCTGCACCTCCGCGCGCGTCAACGGATCCAGCGCCCCAAAGGGCTCGTCCATCAGCAGCATCGGCGGATCCGCCGCCAGCGCTCGCGCCACGCCCACGCGCTGCCGTTGCCCTCCGGAAAGTTGGTGTGGGTAACGATGCAGAAACTCCGCCTCACTCAATCCCACCAGCTGCAAAAGTTCAGCAACGCGCGCGCGAATGCGTTCCTCAGGCCAATGCTCCAGCCGCGGCACCAAAGAAACATTCTGTTCCACGGTGAAATGTGGAAATAATCCAACTTCCTGAATCACGTAGCCGATCCGCCGCCGCAATTCAATCGGATCGCCCTCCAGCGTCGAACGCCCCTCCACCAACACAGAGCCTTCCGTAGGCTCCAGCATCCGGTTGATCAATTTCAAAGCCGTGGATTTTCCCGCCCCGCTGCGCCCCAACAGAACCAAAGTCTCGCCGCGCTGCACCACAAGGTTCAGATCGCGCAGCAACACGCGCCCGTTCGGCAGCCGATAACCCGCGTGGCGAAATTCAATAACAGGATGTGAATCGGGAAGGGAACTGCGCCCGGAATTAAGTTCGGTGTCAGCGCTCATGCAGTCGACAGCGTCCCACAGCGCCAAACGTCGCACAGCGCCAGCCGCGTCCCGCGCAGGCTAACAAGCGCCATATACCCTGTCAAACGCGAAGGTGGACCTCAAGAATCCCGCGTGCAGCCACCCTCATCTCATGGGGCAGCAAGACCCAGACCCAAACAACATCCAAGGGAGCAACACGTGAGCAAGCTAAAAGGTAAAGTCGCAGTCGTTACTGGCGCCTCCAAAGGCATCGGCGCAGCCATCGCCAAAGCGCTTGCCGCAGAAGGCGCATCCGTAGTCGTGAACTACGCGTCCAGCAAAGCCGGCGCGGATAAAGTCGTGTCCGCCATCACCGCAGCAGGCGGCAAAGCCGTAGCCGTAGGTGGCGACGTTTCCAAATCCGCCGAAGCCCAAGGCATCATCGCCGCAGCCATCAAAAATTACGGCCGTCTGGACATTCTCGTCAACAATTCCGGCGTGTACGAATTCGCGCCCCTCGAAGCTGTCACCGAAGATTCTTTCCACCGCATGTTCAATATCAACGTGCTCGGCCTCCTTCTCGTCACCCAGGCTGCGGTCAAGCATCTCGGCGCAGGCGGCAGCATCATTAATATCGGCTCCGGCGTCAGCCGCATCACTCCTCCCAGTAGCGCCGTGTACACCGCCACCAAGGGTGCGGTGGACGCCGTCACCGGTGTTCTCGCCCGTGAACTCGGTCCCAAAAAGATCCGCGTCAACAGCATCAACCCAGGAGTCGTCGAAACCGAGGGCACGCAAACCGGCGGCTTCATCGGCTCTGACTTCGAGAAGGGCATCGTCGCACAGACCCCGCTAGGCCGCATCGGGCAACCCGGCGACATCGCTCCCGTCGCCGTCTTCCTAGCCTCGGACGATTCCTCCTGGCTAACCGGCGAACAACTCCTCGCCACCGGCGGCCTCCGCTAATCTACATCCACCGCTACCAAACTGCATTTACGTCGAGGAGGGGCGCTGCTAGCTGCGCCCCTTCCCGGCACGGCTTCAACCCACCGCCATAGCGCATGCAGTAGGGGCACGGCATGCCGTGCCCGCGTTGCCCGAAGCTTGCCCTCAGCTCTCGCACAAGCTCTCTCGACCTACTCCAGTCCCCTCTACAAGTTAGCTCTCTAAGTAGTTCTACGAATAGTTATCAATCTGCAAACGTGTTAACGTGAGTCGGGGCACTATTGAAGCCCCCGAAGGACGCAACATGCTCAACCCAGCCCAAATTGGGAAACGCGCGCTCCCCAGACCTCTCGCGGGCCTCCCTCGGCCCGATGCTGGCGCGCCAGAACCTCTATCTCCGCCGAAATCCCCGCGCCAACCGCCAGAGCGCTCGCCGGCTCTTCACTCATCACTCGCCGCTAATCACCCATCTCTGCCTTTTCCAATCGCTAGCGGCCAACATATTAAAATTCAATGTAAGCCACTGAAAACAAAGAAGGGCGACCCATGCTAATCGCTAGTGTTTCAGCCATTTTCGTCACCGAGATACCTGTTGCGCCCAAGCCGCCGCCAAGGTATAAGCGGCCCCATTCTTTCGCGGCGCCAAATGACAAAGGTGGCCAACCGATGACGGAGCGCGCAAATTCAGGCACGGATGCAGGGACGCGCCAACTCGCTGCATCGTGCTCGCTCTGGAATAAAGACCTCGCGCCAATCCCACGCAGCAAACGCACCTGGGGAACCTACAACTACGCCGCGCTCTGGGTCGCCATGAGCGTCAACATCCCCACATACATGCTAGCCAGCGCCATGATTGCCGGCGGCATGAATTGGAAGCAGGCCATCTTCACAGTCTTCCTCGGCAATATGATCGTCCTCATTCCCATGCTGCTAGACGCGCACGCCGGCGCCGAGTACGGCATCCCATTTCCAGTTTTCGCCCGCGCTTCCTTCGGTGTGCTCGGCGCAAACGTGCCCGCAGTCCTGCGCGCGCTGGTAGCCTGCGGCTGGTTTGGAATCCAAACCTGGATCGGCGGCGAAGCGATCAACACGCTGCTAGCCGCGATGATTCCAGGATGGAATCACGCTTGGATGTGTTTCTTTCTGTTCTGGCTGCTGAATCTCGCCGTGATTCTGCGCGGCATCGAAGCCATCCGTTACCTGCAAGGCATCACGGCTCCGGCGCTGCTGATCCTCGGCCTCGCGATGCTCGGCTGGGCCTACACCAGAGCGGGCGGCCTCGGCCCCATGCTCTCGACGCCCTCGCAATTTCACACCTCCCGCGAATTTTTCGCGTTTTTCATTCCATCGCTCACCGGCGTAGTAGCCTTCTGGGCCACAGTCGCGCTGAATATTCCAGACTTCACGCGTTATGCCAAAGGCCAGCGCGAACAAATGCTCGGCCAGGCGCTCGGCCTTCCAACGACGATGACGTTTTATTCTTTCATCGGCATCGCGGTCACATCAGCAACGGTGATCTTGTTCGGCCGCGCCATCTGGAATCCGGTGGAGGTGCTCAGCCGCCTGGGAAATCCAATCGCGGTGGTAGTCGCGATGCTCGCGCTGCTGCTGGCCACTCTCAACGTCAACGTTGCCGCCAACGTCGTCTCGCCCTCCAACGATTTTTCGAATCTTTATCCGCGCAAAATCAGTTTCAAACTCGGCGGCGTCATCACCTGTTTTATCGGCTTGCTGATGCAGCCCTGGCGCTGGCTCGCAAGCCACGGCAGCTACGTGATGGGCTGGCTGGTCGGCTATTCCAGTTTCCTCGGCCCCATTGCCGGAGTGATGATCGCGGATTATTACGTTCTGCATAAGCGCGTAATTCTCGCGGACGATCTGTACCGGCGCAACGGCGCCTACGAATTCACGCGTGGTTTCAATTGGCGCGCGATCGCCGCACTCGTCGCCGGCGTGGCAGTAGCGTTAAGCGGCCTGGAAATCCCGGCGCTCCACGGCCTCTACCCCTACGCTTGGTTCGTAGGTTTCGCCGTCTCGTTTTTCATCTATTTGTTCTTGATGCGAAGCTCGCGCACGAGCCAATCGAAATAATCCGCAGAAAACGACAGGAGGGTCGAGATTCACGCCAGCGCAAATCATCGCGCCAGAAATGTTCGTACGTCGCGCAAAACCTTAAACAACATCGCATCCGTCAACTTTCCCGTAAAGGTATTCTGCTGGCTCGGATGATAAGACGCGAAAAGCCGCGGCGAATCTCCAGGCAATTCATAACTCGCGCCATGCCGAAAAGGAAACGCAGCCAGCGTCGCAATCACCCCGCGCTCTTTCAGCAATCCCAAATAGGCCCGCATCGCGATGCGTCCCAGCACCAGCACCGCCCGCGGCTGCAAGATCTCCAGCTCCCGCTCCAAAAAGTGCCGGCAATTCGCCAGCTCCGCAGGCAACGGTTTATTTGCAGGTGGCGCGCAGCGCAGAGTCGCGGCCATATAAGCGTTCTTCAACGCAAGCCCGTCGTCGCGATTCGTGGAAGTAGCCTGATTGGCAAACCCCGCGCGATACAGCGCCTTGTACAGAAAATCTCCAGAGCGATCGCCGGTAAACATTCGCCCCGTGCGATTGGCGCCATGCGCCGCCGGCGCAAGCCCCAGAATCAATAGCTCCGCCCGCGGATCGCCAAATCCCGGAACCGGCTTTCCCCAGTAATCCCATGCCAGAAACGAACGGCGCTTGTCCTCCGCGACCTGTTCGCGATAACGTACGAGTCGAGGGCACGCGCGGCACTGAATAATTTCCTGGTTTAGCTTTTCCAATTCTTTCAAGTGGGTTCCCTATTGAAAGTTATCATGCACCCGCCCAAGCCTCGTAAGCGTCTAAGGGGCATGTAGAAGAGGCGCTGTAAAGTGCTTGCGCTGTTGGTACCCGCTTCGCGCAGCGGCAACGCAAAAAACGGCGATTTCGTGCGCCTGCGTAGCATTGTTTGGTAAGCTGCGCGCGCCCTTCAACACGCAGCGCGCACAACACTTGGGAGTCAACGGATCTGCATGGTCAACACGCCCGAAAGAATCATCATCCTCGATCCCGATCCGCACAACAGTGAAGACCTGCGCGCCGCCTTGCAGTCAGCGGGTTACGACGTCGCCGTGTTCGCGACGACCCGCGAAGGACTGGACGCCATCCATCAGACGGGCGCCGATCTTTTGCTGCTCGATGCCAGCATGCAAGAGCCCAGCGCCGGCGAAGTTCTGGCCACCATTCGCGGCTCCGCGAAGACTGCGGCGATGCGCGTCCTGCTGGTCGTGGCAGGGGGAAGCGAGGCGCGCGCGTCTGCCTTGGATCTAGGCGCGAACGACGCTATCTCACGCCCCTACGATTTGCGCGAAGTGTTGGCGCGCGTCCGCGCCCGCCTGCGGGTGCAACGCGCCGAAAATGAACTGCGCGAAAAGATGCGCATCGCCGAAGAAGGCCAACAGATCGCGCACACCGCGTTCGAAGCGCTCGCCGTCACCGAGAAAATGACCAGTGACGCGTTCTCTCTCGATCGCAAGCTCAAGACCGGTTTCGCGGCCGTGCTCACCATAGCCATCGTGATGGCTGGAATTTATCTGCTGTTCGCCCGCAGCGCACAGAAGGTAACACAGCGCTCGAATTCGATGCTCGCCAGGCTCGAGGGCGGAATCGTCCGCCAGCAAGATTTGATCGCCGAAGCCCGCAAGCTTCGCGCCGAACAAGGCAATCTGTCCGGAGCCGTAAGTGCGGATCCTGCCGCCAAAAACGACCTGAAGAGACAGGCCGAAGATCTGAAAGCGAAAATGGCCACCGCCAGTTCCGACGACGCGGCCGGCTTGCAAAAACAATTGCAAGAAACCAATTTGCGGTTAAAACGGCTTGAAGCAGAAGGTCAGGCTGCGCAAAGTATTATTCCTTTGGACGTCCAGTCCGTCTGCCTGCTGCATGTGGCCGTGGCGTTCAACGACCAGCAAACGGGGCGCCGCTTGCGCTATGGCGGCCTCAACGAAGCAGGCGAGCCGATTCAGGATAGCGAAGGCAACCCTGTTTTGACGCTGGAAGGAAAAGGCCCGGAAGTGAAGCTTGACGTTTTCGGCACGGGCTTCATCGCCGGATCGAATGGGCGAGTAATCACCAATCGTCACGTGGCGGAGCCTTGGTGGAAGAACGACGAGATCACTCAAATCACCGGCCAGGGCCTGCAGCCGCAAATTTCCGCGATCCGTGCATATTTTCCCGGCGACCCGCGTGCGTTTCATGCCGAAATACAGGAAATTTCGGATGTCACCGATCTCGCATCCGTGCGCGTGGACCTGCAGGACCTCAAGCGCCCGATCCTCGCCCTAGACACGAGCAAGGATTCGGCCTTGAGCGGCCAACCCGTCATCTTGATGGGTTACGCCACGGGTCTGGCCGCAATCCTCGCGCGCACCGATGAAGAATCCGCGCAGGACATACTAAAGAAAAGCGGCAGCGACGTGGCGCAAGTTCTGGACGAGCTGGCCAAACGCAATCTGATTCATCCCCTGATCACGCAAGGGCACATTGGCGACATCCTGCCAGACAAAATTGTGTTCGATGCGCAAACCACTTCGGGCGGCTCCGGCGGACCGCTCTTCAATCGCGATGGAAAAGTCATCGGAGTTACGGTAGCAATCCTGAAGGGTTTCGGCGGCTCGAATTTCGGCATTCCGATCCGCTACTCGCAGCCTCTGCTTGCGAAGTAACAGTTGCCACGCGCACGCGCGGCCGGAGCCGGCGTAGAGGCCTCGCATCAGATTCAGCGGAATTCTCTGGAATGTTACAACCAGTGTTTTCGAATGAATTTAACCAACGAAGAAAAACAGCAGTTCATCGCATTCCTAAACTCGCTCTAGCGCGGTGTTTTTGCGGGGTGCGGTTCAGTTCCGGCAATGGCTCACGGTCGCGCTATTAATTCCTTTATGAACTCCACAAGGGCAACGCGTAGATCAGCGGCCGGATTTTGCTGGTTCGCCAGAAGTAAGCGAGAATGATCACGCTGGCGATCGCCGCATACGCGCACCAC
>Ga0210387_10004362_pt1 | contig 10838 bp, 8 predicted proteins | sample IncBWC7OmetaG_FD_160108 | JGI IMG/M metagenome (GOLD analysis project Ga0210387, IMG submission 160108) | Forest soil microbial communities from Barre Woods Harvard Forest LTER site, Petersham, Massachusetts, United States - Inc-BW-C-7-O ... | reverse complement strand
GGAGGAGGCTGAATGGACGAGGAGCCGCCGCCGCAGCCGAACTGTGCCAGCAAAGGAAGACCGAGGGACAAAGTCACGGCCCATCGTCTTAGCCGTCCCATCGAACAACCCCACGTTCCTTGCGCGCCCCGGGCTGAAGAAGCCATGCCAGCGGAAGAATGCGGCAAGAGCTGGGACGCACGGATTTGAGAGGGTAACAGTGCCCACTTTAATCCAATAAGGATAATTGTCAAGTTAAGAAATATTTTTGGAAGTCAAAGAGCGGAGGCGGAAAATCGAAGGGCGGCGAGGACTGGATGTCCGCGCCGCCCTTGAGGAGAATTGGATAGATAGAGGTAAATTAAATGGTTTTCGTTGCCGGAGCGCCGACGGGAGCGTTCGCGCTCTTTGCAAAAGCGTTGTGCCCCGATTCCTTCTCCGAACTCCGATCGATTTCGATAGAGCCTTTGAAGTAAGCGCCGTCTTCGATCATGATGCGGGCGGTCGTGAGATCGCCGTTGACGGAGCCGTCCTTCTTGATTTCAATACGGTCTTTGGCGCGAAGGTTTCCCTTCACGGTGCCGTAAACCACCACCTCGCGGGCGATGATATCGGCGGTGACCTTTGCGGTAGTTCCGACCGTCAGCTTCCGCTCATCAAGCTGGATCAGTCCTTCGACCGAGCCGTCGATCAGCAGATCTTCATTGCCGGAGATCTCGCCTTTCACGTGCAGGCTGGACCCGAGCCGCGCGGTGGCGCGGTCCGCGGTTGCACCCAGTGGACGCATGGCATCTGTACTCATTGCGGGTTTATCCTCCCAAGTCGCCGGAGCGGGCTTCGGCGGCTGATTCGTTGGAAAATTTTTTGGCTCCGGTAGCGCGGACTGCGGCGTTTCCGGTTTCTTATTGCCCCACATCGGTCCCTCCCAAAGGGATAGCACCACCCCGCGCAGACAAACGCTTGGGGTATTGCAAACTGTAGTCCTCAGTATGTCGGACGGCAAATGCAGTCTTGCGTGGCCGTTCGTGAAAGTAACTAGACCTTTGGACAGTGTGTTCGTCCACTGTTCGCGGTTAAGTTTGGGTAAATTTCTGGAAACGGCAGGAGGATGCAGAAATTGAAATGTCGTAGAGGTCAGGAGCTCGGCCTCTCCGGGACGGGTTGCGTGGCCAGGAAATCTTCTTGAAATCTTTTTGCGTAAGAAGCCAAAAGTTCCTCGATGCGTTCGGGTCTGGGTGACTTGAGGACGAATCCGGCGTGATGGTATCTTGTGACGCGATAAACGATCTCGGGATCGTCGTAGGTGGCAGTGTCGGGCGTTTCCTGGCGGGCGAGGGAGACAATTATCCCGGCGTAATCGTGATGTGGCTCCGGCAACTGATAGGGCTGCTTCCCTGCTCCCACCTCGAGGCGCGCCCACTCGCGCCATAAATTGATGCCGGTGGCGGCTTCAATCACATCGGAGATGTAAGCGCCGCCGACGCGCGCCGCAACTTCGAGAAAATAGATCCTTCCATCGGTGTGAGCTTTCAAGAATTCGGCGTGTGTGACGCCGCGCAGGAAGCCCAGGTCTTCGAGAACTTTGTGGTTGATCTCGAGGAGTGTCTTCACTTCGGCTGAATCTCGCGGGAGCGTGCGGGTGGTAAAAACACCGCCTTGATGTGAGGTCTCGAGCGGAGGGGTGCCATAGGCGTGGGCTTCCGCGAAGACGACTTCGCGCTCTGACGCCACGCTGTCCACATGGTAGACGCTGCCGGGAATGAACTGTTCGAGAAGGTAGTTGGATTGCTTGTCGCCGAGCTGATCGAGCCAGGGCCAGAGCTCGGCGGGCTCGTGAATTTTTTTCATTCCGATTCCGGAGGCCTGTGAGCGAGGTTTCAGCAGCCAAGGCGCGGGGACACGATGCATGAACTCGCGCAAGCAGTCGTAATTAAGGACGTGGACAAATTCCGGCACCGGGATGCCCGCTTCTTTTGCTCGTGCACGCATGGCGAGTTTGTCGCGGAAATAGCGAACGGTCGTCAGGCCCATGCCGGGAATGCGCAGGTGTTCGCGGAGGGCCGACACGTTTTCCATGTCGAACTCGTCCAAGGCAACTATACGGTCAATGGGTTGCGAACGTGCTGCGAAACTTACGGCGTTGATCAGTCCTTGGACAGGAAGCTCCTCGGGCATGAAAAACATTTCATCGATGGACTGGCGTGGCCAATCCGCGTGGCGGAGTTTTTCGACGGTCAAGAGGAGGACGCGGCAGCCGATTGCTTTGCACGCGCGCAGGAATTCCTGTCCTTTTTCGTAAGAGCTCACACAGAGGATGGTGAGAGGACGGCTCTCTGGCATCGTATGACCTCTGAATGCACACGGCCAGTGCAAGAAGGCCGGCAAAGGGCCGCGCGGCAGGTGCGGATTATACTTCGGTCTGCCGAACCGGATACAAGAATTGAAGAAATGGGCCGACGCGCTGAGCCCAAGCCGCTTCGTTGTGCTCGCCGCCTTCCACACGCTCGTAGTGCAAGTCTTTGCCGAGTTCCCAGCCTTTTTGCAAGAGCACGTCGCGAAACTGCTCAACGTCCTGAACGATGCGGGGGCCTTCGCGCGTGCCGATGTCCAGCCAGATACGCGGGCGCGGACGGACGTCCGCAGCTGCCGCGAAGCGATGCATCACATGCTGGTTCCACCAAACGGAAGGAGAGAGCGCGGCAAGCTTTCCGAAGACGTTCGGAAGCCTCAGACCCAGGTAGAGAGAGACCAGGCCGCCGAGCGAAGAGCCTCCGATGCCCGTTTTTTCGGAGCCGGAAAGAGTGCGGTATTCGCGCTCGATGAAGGGCTTTAACTCCAGGATCAGGAATTTTGCGTAACGATCGGCGCGGCCGCCACCCAGTCTGGGGACGCGAGTCGGAGTGTATTCGCGAATGCGTGCTTTCCCTGTGTTGTAGATTCCAACGATGATTAGCGGCTCAACTACACCAGCATCGATGGATTGGTCGGCAGTTTGGCCGACGTTCCAGTCCATGCCGGGAATGAAGGAAGTGGAAGGGTCAAACAGATTTTGGCCGTCGTGGAGATACAGGACGGGGTAATGGCGCGAGGTCTGATCGTCGTAGCCCGGCGGCAGATAGACCACCAGGTCGCGCGCGTTTCTCAAGAAGCGTGAGCAGAAACTTTGATGCTTACGGAGATTCGGATCGCTCACGGCGTGATGGTCACCAGCAGATCTTTGGCTTCGACGTGCTGTCCTGGAGTGACGAGAAGTTTTGCGACGCGGCCGGCGATGGGCGCGTAGATATTCGATTGCATTTTCATGGCTTCGAGGGTCAAGAGTTTCGCTCCGCGTTCTACTGGATGATTTGCTTGCACGGCGATGCCGCTGATCACGCCAGCCGTCGGCGCGGCAACTTGTCCGGGCTCGGCGGGGTCGGCCTTCGGATGGGCGCGCTCGACGACGCGCAACGCAAGGTCCCGCACATTTACTTCGCGCGGCTGCCCGTTCAATTCAAAGAATAGCGTACGCGTTCCATCGGGGTGCGGATCGCTGGCGGTCAGAAACTTGAGGATGAGCGTTTTTCCTGGCTCGATTTCAATCGTGATCTCTTCGCCGGAGGCCAATCCGTAAAAGAAAGCGGGCGTTGGCAGGACGCTAACATCCGCGTAAGTCTGGCGGAATTTGTCGTACCTCACAAATACATCCGGATACAGAAGATAACTCAAGAGATCGTCAGGGCGAACGGCGTGACTTAGTTTTTTCTCGAGTGTGGCGGAAGCTTCGGCGAGATCCACCGCTTCGAGGCTTGCACCCGGGCGGCCTTTGAGCGGGGCGGCTCCGCGCAAAATTATTTTTTGCAGTTTGCGAGGCCATCCACCAGGAGGAACACCCAGGACGCCGGAAAACATTTCTACTACAGAGTTGGGGAGAGAGAGATCGCGATTTTCGCCAAGCTTGAGCAGATCGTTTGGTCGCAGTTCGTTGGCCATTAGAAAAAGTGTCATGTCGCCGACGACTTTGCTTGAGGGCGTCACTTTCACGATGTCGCCGAAGAGCTGGTTCACGTCGGCGTACATTTTCTCGACTTCGCGCCAGCGGTGGCCTAGGCCCATGGCGGCGGCTTGTTCGCGGAGGTTGGTGTATTGACCGCCGGGAATCTCGTGTTGATAGAGGCGTGCGGAGCCTGCCTTCGGGCCGGAATCAAAGGGCAAATAATAGGTTCGCACGGTCTCCCAATAATCGGAGCACTCATTCAGCGCTTCGATATCAAGATTCGTGTCGCGCGGCGTGTGGCGCAGCGCTTCGACAATGGAATTGAGATTGGGCTGGCTGGTGCCGCCGCTCATGGCGGCAATGGCCGCATCGGCTACGTCGGCGCCTGCGTCGGCGGCTTTCAGAACCGAAGCGGAATTAATGCCGCTGGTGTCGTGCGTGTGAAAGTGCACGGGGATAGCGATTTCTTCGCGGAGCGCTTTCACTAATTCGTAGGCAGCATACGGCTTGCAAAGGCCGGCCATGTCTTTGATTGCCAGGAAATGCGCGCCGAGTTTTTCTAGTTGCTTGGCCATGTCGACGTAATATTTCAGCGAATATTTCGGCCGGGATTTGTCGAAAATATCTCCCGTATAACAAATAGCAGGCTCGCAGACGGCACCCGTCTCGAGCACGGCGTCGATCGAGACGCGCATGTTTTCGATGGAATTGAGCGAATCGAAAATGCGGAAGATGTCGATGCCTTGGGCGTAGGCCTCGCGCACGAACTCCACAATCACATTGTCGGGATACGACGTGTAGCCTACGGCATTCGCACCGCGGAGCAACATCTGGAAACAGATATTGGGGACGAGATCGCGCAGTTCCCGAAGCCGCTGCCATGGATCTTCGTGAAGGAAGCGCATGGCGGTGTCGAAAGTGGCGCCGCCCCACATTTCAAGGCTGAAGAGATTTGGGAGGCGTTGAGCAACAGCACTGGCGGTGGCGAGCAAATCGTGCGTGCGGACGCGTGTCGCCATGAGCGATTGGTGGGCATCGCGAAAAGTTGTGTCCGTGATCAGAAGACGCTTTTCTTTTCTTGCCCAGTCCGAAAATTTCTTCGGACCTAGTTTTTGCAGCAATCGGCGTGTTCCTGGCGGCGGGTCGATGCCGGGAACGGAAGGCAGGGTCGCCTTTTCGAGCGCCTTGGGAACTGGTTTGCCCTTTACTTCGGGATTGCCGTTGAGAATCACATCGCCGAGATAGGAGAGCAGCTTCGTGGCGCGGTCGCCGCGGCTTTGCAAACGAAATAGCTCGGGCGATTCATCGAGAAACGAAGTAGTGACTTCACCGGCCCGAAAGCGTGGGTGGTTGACGACATTTTCCAGAAACGGGATGTTGGTTTTGACGCCGCGAATGCGAAACTCGCGCAGTGCGCGGTCCATTCGTTGGCAAGCTTCGGGAAGTTTCGTCCCCCAAGCCGTCACTTTCACCAGAAGCGAATCGTAGTAGGCCGCAAGCACCGCACCTGCATAGGCTGTGCCGCCATCGAGACGGATTCCAAATCCCGCAGGCGATCGGTAGGTCGTGAGCTTTCCGTAGTCGGGTGCAAAATTCTTCTCCGGGTCTTCAGTGGTTACTCGGCATTGGAGCGCGGCACCGTAGAGTGGCACCTTAGCCTGTTCCGGCAACGCAAGAGGCTCCTCGTGGAGCTTGTGGCCTTGCGCCACGAGAATTTGTGAGCGCACCAAATCGATGCCGGTCACCATTTCCGTAACGGTGTGTTCCACCTGAATGCGAGGATTTACTTCGATGAAGTACCAGTTCTTGGCGTCGACGTCGTACAGGAACTCGACCGTTCCGGCATTGCGGTAGTTCGCCTTTCGCGCCAGCCGCAGCGCGGCGTCGCATAATTCCGCGCGCACACTTGTGGGCAAATTCGCGGCGGGGGCGACTTCGACGACTTTCTGATGACGCCGTTGCACGGAGCAGTCTCGCTCATAGAGGTGCAGCAAATTTCCGTGATGATCCGCAAGAATCTGGACTTCAAGATGGCGCGCGCGCAGTAAATATTTTTCCAGAAAGACACTCGCGTTGCCGAAGGCTGACTTTGCTTCTCCCTGGGCTTCCTCGAGCCGTTGATCGAGTTCGGCTTCGCTACGCACAACGCGCATGCCGCGCCCGCCGCCGCCCATGGCAGCTTTTACGATGACCGGATAGCCGATCTTAGCCGCGAATTTGCGCGCTTCCACTGCGGAGCTTATTGATTCCTCCGTCCCGGGAAGCACCGATACGCCAGCCGAATCCGCCAGGCGCCTTGCGGCGGTCTTGTCTCCGAGGAGTTCGAGCAATTCGGGAGTCGGTCCAATGAAGGCGATGCCCGCCTTCTGGCACCCGCGGGCAAACTCAGGATTCTCGGACAAGAAACCGTAGCCGGGATGAATGGCATCGACACCCTTTTCCTTAGCCAATGCAACGATGCCTGCAATGTCGAGGTAGGCTTCGACCGGGCCCTTGCCCGCTCCGACTTGGTAAGCCTCATCCGCTTTAAACCGGTGCAGGGCCAAGCGGTCTTCCTGCGAATAGATTCCTACGGTGCGCAGGCCGAGCTCATTCGCGGCGCGAAAAATCCGGATGGCGATCTCGCTGCGATTGGCGGCGAGCAGTTTTCGAATGGGTTTGTTCTTCTTCATCCCTGGCCGGCAAGAAGCTTACGCGAAACTTTACATTGTTTCATGCAGATACGGAGCGATTGGAGCACTTTTTTCGATTCGCGAGACAAACAATATGAATGCAGAGATCGGATGCGCCAAACAAGCAGGCGCGCGGCATCCGCAGCCAGACGGAAGACTCTGAGATTACCGCGTGGCCGGTCCGTTACCTGAGTGCGCGGGAGGGGCAAAACTCTTCAACTGGACAAGTTCGGATTGCACAATGGCCCAAGCTTTGGGGTCGCGCTTTGTGGCATAAGGTGCGTCGGGCTCCGAATAAAAGTGGAGGAGTTCGTCGCGCAGCTCGGATGACATGCCGGCAAACTTTTGGGACGCGAGCCTGTCCAGGAGCTTGGCATGGGCATCGTCATTCAAGCCGTATTTGCCGGGTCCGGTGGCTTCGCCCACGTCGAAATTATCGTTCGGCAAATCGAGATGGCCGCTTCGCACATCTGCGATCAGCCCGCGATACTTGTCCAGCGTAGTGTTGAAGCTTGCGCGGAACATGCGCTGAGCCTCCGGCGTCGGAGTCCTGAATTGTAGAACCTTGAGTGGGCCGAACTTCGGAATCAGTTTGTAAAGGAAAGCGAGAAATCTTTCGCGAAGAGTCGGTTTCTGATAATTCTTGCCCCACTCCCGCTCGTAGTTGGACTTGGAAAGATTGTAGTGAAACTTGCTTTTGGTAATGCCGGGCAAATCCGCCTTGATTTCATCTTTCTTGAGGCTCCATGCGACCTTGGTCGCCGTGGGGATGGTCTTGCTGACGGCGTGACGATAAGAGTTGAGAGCCTTCTCCTCGTCGACGAGAACATCTTTTAACTGGAGGCCGTAGGTCTGCTGAAACGCGCGGTTGAGCAGGTCTTGCGAGACTTCGAAGCCTATCAGGTCGTGATAGCCGTCCGGCGCGTAGCTCTCGTGCGCCACTTCGAGGACGTCGAAGCCGAATTCCGTTTTTGTGTGAGCGAGCGGATCCTGCTCGTAAGAAACCGTATCGCCGTACTTTTGTTGCAGTTTGGGGTAGAGAAGAGGCACCGCGCGATTTGTGGCGAGGCGATGGCCGTCGTTGTCGGCCGCATAATGGGCCAGTGCGCCGACGGCGAATGCGTACTCATCCACGTCTTTCGCGTCGCGGAGCAAGGCCTGCACAAAATCTCCGCTTCGCACGTAGTGCGTGAGGTCGCTGAAAAAATGGCTGCCGTAAGGGTAGTAGCCCATGTCCTGAATGATCGAGCCGCCGTAGGCATACGCCTGCGCCTCGCTCAACTGTTCTTCGGTCGAGGCGGGAAAACGGGAGAGCAGAAGCGGCTTGATGTGCGTCTCCCAAACCGCATCGATGATGGCTTCGTGGGCGAGCACGGCATAAGCCCGGGTTGGGCTTGGCCAAATGAGCGCACAAACGAGGATCCAAACGAAAACTGCGCGCAGGCGGAAACTCATTTAGTATGTGATTCTATACGAGAATAACCAGAGCCCGAAGCCCCGCGTCCCGACGCAAAAGCCAGATGCTTTATGGCTTGAGCAGAGTTTGCGCATAGCGAATGGGGACGCCAAAGTTGGAGCCTCCAAAGCCCCGGACTACGGCGAACGTCACGCCAATCACCTCGCCGTCACGGTTAATCAGCGGCCCGCCGGAGCCGCCCGAAGTGGTCTGCGCATCGTAGACAATTTTATCCGGCAGGACGTCGCCGATATGCCCTTGCGTCACCAATGGGCGGATTAGTTTGCGTTGCTGGAGTTCGTCCACAATTTTTTTCGGGTCGCCGCCGCTGACTCTGACGATGTCCTTCACAGTGTCCTCTCCAGCGCGTGCCAGGATTGCGCTTATTCCAGTTGCGTAGCCAAGCGAAATTAAAGGCTGGCCGCTGACGGCTGCTTCTTTGCGTCCATCGAGTTTTAGAATGGGACGTTTCAGTGAGGAAATGTCGCCGCGAAGTAAGGCAAGATCAGCTTCGTCGGAGATTTGCGAGACGTTCAGTGGGATACCCGTACTTGCTTCGGGGAAATAGGCGGTCATTTCCGCGATGGTCGGCTGCAAGCCTTGCTGCGCGGCGGCACTTAACTCATCATTCTTCCACCAGGGTTGGGCGACATGGTGGTTGGTGAGGATTTCATTTTGCCCGACGATGAAACCGGTTCCGAAGAAGTCTTCGCGAACCTCAGGCGCGCGGCCATCGAGGCTGTAGACCACGTTGCCGTCACTGTCCTTTAGAGGTTCGCCGTCAGGATTGATCGCCCCGTAACGCAAGGGGCGGCGCGAATCTTTGTCGAGAAACGAAACCGAAACATGGAGCAGGCAGACGCTCGGAGCGTTGGCTCGAATGACGCCTTCGGCAGCATCGGATTGCGTCTCGACTCGCTTCAGACGGCTTGTGGTCTCATCCAACTGTTTGCGAAGGCCGGAGACTTCGCTGGCGTCGGCGGCGGAGAGTTTTTGGCGAAGGTCGTCCGTCTGTTTTTGAAGCTGTCGTTTCTGCTCGGTGATGTCGGATTGCTGTAGCTCTTCGCGCGCTCGGTTGGCCTCGGCGACCAGTGCTTCTTCCGTGTGAACGCCGTGCTCGAGCTGCGCGATCACGGAATAAGCGCGCCTGCTTTCCTTATCGGCTCGCCGCGTAAAGAGCAGAAAAATAATGGAAATGAGCGCCGCCACGCCGAGGAGCGCGGATACCCCGATCTTCAGCGCGCGATCGAGAGAGAAGGCGTCGCGCGTCATTTTTTCGGTTACTGCGACGGCTTGAAATGCGTTGTGGGCTATTTCTTGTCCTTCTTCCGCGATGCGGGATTTCAGCTGTAGTTCTTCGAGGGCGTGTTTGTCGCGTAGCTGCACGCGCACACGAGCAAGAAGTTCCGCGGGTTCCCAGGGAGGGGACATCACGTCATCGGCGCCTAGATCCAGAGCCCGCGCACGCATCCCGCCGCCGCCGCGAGCGAAAAGAATCACGCGCGTGTTGGCCGTCGAACCAAGGCCTTTGATTTCCGTGAGAGAGCTGCAACAAAGAACATCGGCCAGGTCAGCGGAAAGAAGAAACACATCCACCGTGCCGGTTTGTACGATTCGGAATCCTTCTTCCTGCGTAGGAGCGGAGGAGGCCTCATAACCTGCGGAACGCAACACGTCCTGGAGCTGCTGGCGCAGTGTGTCGTCCGGCTCGACAATCAGTATGTTCTCGCGCTTAGTTGACAAGTTGGCTGGTTTCCTTGGCGGAGGCACTTGAAACGCGCCTCGCCACCTATCTTTGACGCGTTTCCTTTCCCGATGGTGACAAGCAATTCACATAGTAACCGGAAATTGGAAGGGATGCATGTTCGTGGCTTGGCCGGGAGCAACGTTGTGGCGTCTGGCGGGAACCTTGCCGGAAAGAATTACCACGGAACCTGACTCGCACCAACAGTTGGAGCAAAGGGGTTCTTCAGATGATCGAACTGCGGTTCAAGAAATGAACTCTAGTATTTTCTGAGAACACCGATGACGCGCCCCTGAATCTTGAGGTCATTCGCAGCTACCATGATGGGCGCCATCTCTGAATTCGCGGGTTGCAGGCGGATCTTCCCTGCTCCTTCACGGTAAAACCTTTTGAGGGTGGCTTCCTCGCCGCCAATCAGAGCTACGACGATGTCGCCCGCGTTGGCTACTTGCGTTTGTTCGCATACCACGTAATCGCCGTCCATGATGTGATCTTCAATCATGGAGCTGCCCTTCACCTGAAGAACGAAAGAGTTGCCGCCTCGGGCAAAATCGCCCAGCGAGAGCGTCTCGCGTTCTTCTACGGCCTCGAGCGGGCGGCCCGCGGCGATACGCCCTACGAGAGGCAGCTCTTGAACCTTTCGGTCGCTAATCTGTTCCTTGACCGGCTTGGGTAACTGCAGAATCTCGATCGAACGGCTCTGGTTGTAGCCGCGCCGGATGAATCCTTTTTTCTCCAGCGTGGTGATGTGCTTGTGAACGGTGGCGAGGGACGTCAGCTTCAAGCCCTTGCCGATCTCTTCAAAACTGGGGGCGTATCCGTGCTTGTTGTCAAAAGAAACCAGGTAGTCCAAGACTTCCTTTTGGCGTTTGGTCAGGGCCATCGCGCGCCTCCGTGTATTCGAGTTTCCCACAGCCACTTTAGGCGAAAAGAAAGCGAACGTCAAGCGCGAAATTGTATTCGCGCTACATTCTCTTCCCCACGGCTTCACTTTTAGAAATGATATACACG
>Ga0210387_10004361_pt1 | contig 10839 bp, 10 predicted proteins | sample IncBWC7OmetaG_FD_160108 | JGI IMG/M metagenome (GOLD analysis project Ga0210387, IMG submission 160108) | Forest soil microbial communities from Barre Woods Harvard Forest LTER site, Petersham, Massachusetts, United States - Inc-BW-C-7-O ... | reverse complement strand
CTTCCGAGGGCAACATTCTAGTGCTCGGCAGGAACGTATCCAGCATGACGGAGCGGGACCTCCTGGCGTTTCGGCGCCAAATGGGATTTGTTTTTCAAGAAGGGGCGCTGTTCGATTCCATGACCGTCGGGGACAATGTGGCCTACCGGCTGATCGAAGACGGAGTGAAGGACGAAGAGATTGAGCCGCGAGTGCTCGAAGTGCTGCGATTTGTCGAGCTGGAGCACACCATGGACCTGTTTCCCTCCGAGCTGTCCGGAGGGATGCGGCGGCGAGTCTCGATCGCGCGGGCGTTGATCAATCAGCCGCCCATCGTGCTGTATGATTCGCCAACGGCGGGACTCGACCCGGTGACTTCGCAAACGATTATCACGCTGATTTTGCGGTTGCGCGACGTATACGGCGTAACCGCGTTGCTCGCAACGCAACGGCTTCAGGATGGCTTCGCACTGGCCAACTTTCGTTTCGACGCGGCCGCCAAGCGCGTGGTGCACAACGTGTCCAACGGAAATGCGGCCGGCGCGGCAAACATGCAGGCCACGCGTTTTCTGGTTTTGCGGGAAGGCGGAGTGTATTTCGAGGGCGGGCAGGAAGAACTTGTGAACACCAACGACGAATATCTAAAGCGATTTCTCGTGTGAGTTGGCAGTAGTGGATTGGAAGATCGAAAGGGAGGAAACGGAAAATGGCGCAGCGCAAACAATTGACGTGGACGGAACTGCGCGTGGGTCTTTTCGTGCTGGTGGGGCTGTCGGTCCTGGCCGCCGGCATTTTCTACGTAACCGGGGCGGGAACCCTTGGGCCGAAGTATCGGCTGGTCACCTATCTTCCCGAAGTTCGGGAACTGGCTAAGGGAGCACCAGTACGACTCGACGGAGTGGAAGTGGGAAACGTGGAAAACATCAGACTCACGCCGAGGACGCCAGGTAAAGTCCCGGACAGGAAGAGAAACATCGAAGTGGTGATGCGTGTGAGCAAATATTACGAAAACAACATTCTGACCGACTCCGCAGCCAGCCTGGTCACGCAAGGATTGCTGGGAAACCGGTACGTCAACATCAGTCTGGGCATCATGGGTGTGCCGCTGAAGGACGGGCAGGAAGTGCCGGGGACCGAAGAGAAAGCCATGGCGGAAGTGGTCGAGCGAAGTGCGGATGTGCTGGCGAATCTGCAGGCGCTATCGGATGAGGTTCAGGACCTGATCCACGGCGTGAAGCAGGGAAAAGGAACACTCGGGAAATTGCTGACAGACGACCAGGCCTATAATCATTTGAACAGCATTCTCACCAAGGGCGACGTGATGCTTGGGAATGTGCAAGCGGGACAGGGGACGCTTGGGAAGCTGGTTGCGTCGGATGAGATGTACAACAAGGTGGACAAGGGATTGGATAGCGTAAACGTGATTCTGACCGATGTGCGCTCCGAGAAAGGCTCGCTTGGAAAGTTTCTGTACGATCCTTCTTTCTACGACCAAGCCAAGCAGGCCATCTCTAATGGCAACGCCGTGATCGGCGATGTACGCGCAGGGAAGGGGACGCTCGGCAAACTGGCGACCGACGATGCGCTGTACACGAAGCTGAAGGAAGCCAGCGATAACCTCGCCAGCGCTTCCGCAAAGTTGAACGACAATACCACCACCGTCGGCAAACTGTTTTCTGATCCCAAACTCTATGACGGTTTGAGCGGGCTCACGGGAGACTTGCGATTGCTGATAGGAGAGTTCCGGCAGAACCCGAAGAAATTCCTGCGCATCAAAATTGCCGCTTTCTGAAGCTGGCTGCCAGCACTCTTTGCCAGTTATGGCGTGGTGTGTTGTAATGCATTTGTAACAATGCAGGAATACGCTGAGTTGCCAGAGCGCTTCTCGCAAAGAGATCCATGGAAAATCAGGACATCGCACAAAAGCAGCCGCGCGCGGAACCGGGCAAATCCACACTTCCGCAGCCGGGAAAGCCGGTGCCGAGCCGCGCGTACCCTGGCGCGCTCATCGTCGTAGAAGGAACGGATGGCTCGGGCAAGAGCACGCAGCTTTACCTTTTGAAACGCTGGCTGGAAATCGGCGGCTACCGGCTGCATTTTACGGAATGGAACTCTTCGCCGCTGGTGAAGTCCGCGACGCGGCGCGGAAAGCAGCGGCGGCTGCTCACGCCGACTACTTTTTCGCTCCTGCATGCCGCCGATTTTGCGGATCGCTGTGAACGGCAGATCATGCCGTTGCTGCAGGGCGACTACCTGGTGCTCGCCGATCGCTACATTTACACGGCGTTTGCACGCGATGCGGCTCGCGGCTGCCCCGGACGCTGGCTGCGAAATCTCTATCGGTTTGCGCCGGTGCCGGACATCACCTTTTATTTTCGCGCGCCGCTCGATGTGGCCGTGCATCGCATTCTGAGCGGGCGGCCCAAGCTTAAGTATTACGAAGCGGGAATGGATATGGCGCTGTCCTACGACCGCGCGGAAAGTTTTCGGCTGTTCCAGGCGCGTATCCTGGAGGAGTACGACAAGATGATGGATTCGGATAATTTCGTCGTGTTGGACGGAACCTTGCCGGTGAACAAACTGCAAAAACAGATGCGCGACATCGTGGCGTCGAAGATCGATTTGAAACGCTTTGCGCCCGGCGTTTCGGCTCCGGAGTGAGCATGACCGATCAGGAAAAAGAGAAAGAAAAACTGAACGCACCGGTTGCCCCGGCGGACCTGGCGCACGCGACGGGCACGCCGCTTCCCGCTGCGAAACCGGGTGGCCCGGGCGAGGATGGTACGGCACAATATTTTTACGGAGAAGCGCTGGTGGGCTTTGACCCCAGCGAAATTACCGGAAACCTTATCGTGATCGAGGGGATGGATGGCTCGGGACGCTCGACGCAGATCGCGCTGCTTCAGGAATGGCTGGAGTCGGAAGGGTTTGCGGTACAGACCAGCGGATTGCGGCGCTCGAACCTCGTGGGACGCGACATAGATGAGTTGCTGGCGAAAAATGCCGTGACTCGCCTGACGCTGGCGCTGATGTACGCGACGGATTTTTTTGATCAGGTGGAACATCGAGTCTTGCCGGCGCTGCGGTCCGGTACGGTGGTGCTGGCAGACCGTTTTATCTTTACGCTGGTGGCCCGCGGCGTGGTGCGCGGAATCAACCGGGATTACTTGAGCGGGCTTTACGCCATGGCGCTGCGACCGCATCTGACGTTTTGGCTCAATGTGCGACCGGAAACCGCGTTTGCCCGCGAATTCAAAAAGGCGCAAGCCATCAGCTACTGGGAAGCAGGGCGAGACATGTCCCTTTCACACGACCTGTACTGGTCCTTTATTCGCTATCAGACCATGATCAAGCGGGAATTTGAAGTGATGGCCAAACGTCACTCGTTCATCGAACTGGACGGTGAAGCGAGCGTCTCGGCCGTCAATAAACTGCTTCGCCAGCGCATCGGCGAACAATTGGGGATTCGCGCCACGAAGTACACGCCCTCCGCTGCGCTCGCGCATCTCTGGCGGTAAATTCCGAAATGTCTGAGCCCGTTCACATTGCCGCCATCGACGCGGGCTCCAATGCCGTGCGCCTGGCGGTCGCGCGGGCATATTCCGCGCTCGATATAGAGCCGCTCATCAGCGAGAGATACTCTCTGCGGCTGGGAGAAGGCGTTTTTCTGCGGCACCGCTTCTCCGAAGAGCTCTTCAAAAAGGGCGTCAAGGCCTTCCGTCACTTCCACGCAATCATGGATGAGTTTGGAGTGACGCGCTACCGCGCGGTGGCTACCAGCGCGTCGCGCGAGGCCCGCAACCGCCATGCTTTTGTGCGGCAGATCAAGGAGAAGACGGGAATTTCTCTGGAAATCATCAATTCCTCAGAAGAGTCGCGGCTTGGCCGCGTAGCTGTCCTTGCGGCGCTGGGGCCGGAGTCTCCGCCGCGATGCATCGCGGATCTGGGCGGCGGGAGCCTGGAGATCAGCGTTTTGCGCGACCAAAACGTGGAGCACAGCGCGCAGTTGCCCGTCGGTGCGGTGCGGCTGATGACCACGCTGAAAATTCCCGGCGTGATACGGCCGGTGCAAGCGGAACAAGTCCGCAAGTACGTGCGCGCGCTGCTGGAATCGCGGCTGCCTTCGCGGCCGAATCTGGGTGAACAGGTCGCCGTGGCGCTGGGAGGAAACGCGGAAACCCTGGCAAATATAGCACCGGGGCCGAGATTGCATGGGCTTCCGACGCTGGAGCTTTCTTTGCTGCGCGAGCGGCTGCCGGATCTTGTGGCACGCGATGTACACCAGCGGATGAAGAGCTACGGGATCCGGCGGGACCGCGCGGACGTGATTGGCATAGCCGCGATTACGTTTGTCACGCTGGGGCGCTATTTGAACATCCGGAATTTTTCGATCCCCAGCGTGGGGCTGCGCGAAGGACTGATTCAGGAGATTGCGCGCGAAGCGTTTTCCAGGACCGAGCCACACCGGTATGACGCGGCAGCGCGGCAATTGCTCGTGGGAACACGGAGCTTCGCGCGCCGCTTGCAAAAGGATCAAACGCACGCCGAGCATGTGCGGGAATTGGGCATTCTGCTGTTCGACCAGCTTCAGCCGGTGCACCATTTGCCCGCGCAGTCGCGCGTGCTGCTAGAGGCCGGGGCTCTCATGCACGATACGGGGCATATGATCAGCCATCGCGGGCATCACAAGCATGGCGAATACTTGGTGCTGAATGGCGACATTCCTGGTCTGGAAGGGCGGGACCGCGCAATCGTTGCCGCGCTGGTGCGTTATCACAATCGAAAATCGCAGCACGCCGGACATCACCTGGCGTATTCTTCGCTGAACAACAGCGACAAGCGGATTGCGCGGCGGCTCGGGGCGATTTTGCGAATTGCTGAGGCGCTGGATCATTCTCACCGTCAGCGAGTCATGCAGGTGCGCGTGGCGTTTCAACACGGAGCCGTGGGGTTGCAGGTTACGGCGCGGGGCGACGCGGCGGAAGACTTGCTGGACGCCAACCGGAGCGCGGAACTGTTCGAGAAAGAATTTCATGTGCGGCTCTATTTTCGGCAGGCTAGTTCGTAGGGAAACTTAGCGCTGCGTTTTGCTCCTGCGACGCTGCGATATCGTTTATCTTTTTGAAAGGGGGAAAGCGCTGATGGAGATATATGTGGTGCGCCACGGCATCGCGATCGACCGGGAAGATCCCAAGTGCCCGCCCGATCCGGAAAGATACCTGACCGAGGAAGGCGTCGAGAAAACCAAACGGGTAGCCGCGGCGGTTGCCGCGCTCAGCGCGGCGCCGGACCTGCTGCTCTCCAGTCCGTATCTGCGGGCGATCGAGACGGCAGAGATTTTTGCTGCGGCGCTGGACTATCCCAAACAGAAAATTCGGCGCACGGATCTGCTGCTCCCCGGCGCGGAGCCGACGCTGTTCTTCCGCGAGCTTGCTAAAGACAAACAGTCCTCGGCAATTTTTATTTTCGGGCATGCGCCACAACTGGATGACATCATCGCTGCCGCGCTGGGCGCGAAACAGCACATTACGTCTTTGAAAAAGGCGGGCGTGGCGTTGATCGAATTGAAGCGCGTTTCGCCGCCGAACGGGCAATTGGTTTGGCTGGCGCCGCCCAAGCTGTTCCGCCGCGCTGGGAAGTAGCGGCCAGATCCGAACCGGGACGCTGCTGGCTGAGGTCTTTCGCTCCCCCTCTCCTGTTTTTCGTAAGTGCGAATTCAAAAAGACTTAGTGAGGCTTTCTTTAAGGTCATTTGCGCGAATTCATTTAGAGAAGGTGTTCTAAGCGGGGGCGGGCGCCTCGGCAACCTCGGGTGGCTCGGACGGATGGGCCATGGGCGCGGGGGGCTTTTCGGGTTTCGGCACCGATTTCAGGATCAGGGGTTTCTCCAGCACGGATTCGAGAAGATGTTTGGCGGCGGCTAGACGAGCCGCGATTTCGACTGTGTCGAGCAATCCGGGAACACTGAGAACGACGGCCTCGGTGGATTTTTCGCAGCGCAGACCGACGGCTCCTTCGAGTCCGGATTTTCTAAGGGCGCGCGCCAAGCGCAGGACACCGGCCAGTGCTCGAACCGCGGTTTGTTGTTCTTCGGGAAGTCTTCGAAAGCCGTTTTTTTGCCTGGGTTCCGGTCCGCGGTGAAACCGAACCGACCAGGCCATTAAATCCCATTGTTCCGACGTCCAGTTGGGCGGAATGGTCAGCCGGAGCAGAAATTTGCGAACCGCTTTTTGCGAAAGGTTGCGGCCGCGGGCGGATCCGACGCCGTGCAGCTTTGCCGCTGCATGCATCAGACGGCGCATCGCTGCTTCGTGGAACAGTGGCGCGGCATCCACGCGGCGCAGAAGTTCAAACAGGCGCATCGCTATGCGCGATACTTGGCCAGTGCGCTGCGAATGTCGATCGGTGGCGCGGGCCGTGGAGCGAAGCCGGGCCATCGCTGATGCTTCAAGGCGCTGGCCATGCGGCAGATTGTGGCGCCACTCATGCCAGAGGCTGGTCTTGCCGAGGGTTAGCTGGCGGTAGATTTCGATTCGCTCGTGACGTTCGTGCGCGATTTTTTCTTGCCAGGCTTTCAAGGATTCGGAGGAATCAGAAGTTTTGTTTTCTTCCAGTATTTCCGAAAGCACATCCAGATCGTGGACATCGCCGAGAAGGTCCTGGATCCGCTTTAGATTTTCGCTCCAAGCGGCATAGTGATCCGGCAGCAAACCCTCAAGCGTGTAGCGGAATCTTTTTAGGCCGATACGGAGAGAATGCCAGGGCTTGGGTCTTTCCGTGCGCAGAGCGCGGTTGTGTAGTTCTTTTGCTTCCTCGAAGCGCTCGAGGGCCAGGCATTCGGCAGCCAGGCCTCCCACGGGTACGAGACGGATGCGCTGGCGCAGGCCCCGCTCGAGACGGGTCCATTCTTTCTCGTCAAATTTCGCAGCCACGCGCAAGGCATCATCGGAGCTTTGTTTTTCGCCTGTTTCAAGGGAAGCGAGCAACTGCGCACGCAGGGGATCATTCTCTGGACCGAGCTTCTTAATCCATTCTTCCATCACCTGTTCGTCGCGCAGCTTGCCGAGACCTCGAAAGAGCTTGCGGGCGACTTTGCGCATTTCCGGCCAGGCGGGGTGGGGGTCGACTTCTTCCATCACCGCCGCCAGGGAACGGCAGCGGCGAATGGCTACACGCAAATCGTGCACCGTGTCTCGATCGGGGGAGTTTTGCAAACTTCCAAGCTCCTCCAGAACGCGGTTCATCCAGTGTGAGAGGCCGCGGTGTTCAGGTTTTGACCCTGTGAGCGGAGAAACGGCGAACGGTGACCGCGGAGAAATCAATGAGAGGGGTGACCGCGAAGCGGTCATCGCCGTAGCCATCGGAAACCTCGACCTCGGAAACCGTTCGTCTGCGCCGGGAGGGACCGGAGCCCCTGGCGAACGGGGGCTATAGAGTAGCCCTTGGCCGCAGCCGCGTCCAGTCGAGGGCCCTCGGCCAAAGATCGGGCAGCATGCGGGCGAGGATGATGCCCATGAGCAAGGTCATTGCTGCGGCGATTAAAAAGACGCGCGATGGATCAGGGTGGCCGAGGCGCACCATGGCGTACTGCGCGAGGGGCTGCAGGGCGACGCCCACAAACGAAAGCAGGTTTGCGACGGCGATGGTGCGGCCTTTCTCTTCCGGCCTGGGGCGTTGTTGGATCAGCGCGTTCACCGGGACCACAAAGAATCCTCCGGCTACGCCGAGCAGTGCGAGTTCGACGAGGACTGCCAGGTAGCTGATGTGCGGCCGGGAGAGCCACGCAGCCATCAACAGGATGCCGCCTAAACCGGGAAGGACCATGCCCGGCTCGATTTTTCTTCCGGAAGCGAGGCCCGCGGCAAAACTGCCCATCCCAATGCCGAGGCTGAGAGCTGCGAGGAGGTGGCTGCTGTGTGCGTCGTCCACGCGAAGAATGTCCGTGGCGTACAAGACGATGTTCAGTAACAGCAGGGAACCGAGAAACCAAAAAAAAGGTGTTGGCGACGACGGCGGTCCAGAGCGTCGAGTCGCTCCTCATGCGGCGAATTTCATGAAAAAATTCGGCGGGGACGTTCCAATCGAAACGGCGGGTGGAATCAGCGGCCGGAACTTTGCTGATGCCGAGGCTTGCCAGGAGACCGAGCACGGTGAGAGCGAGAAAGATGACGCCGGACCAAATTTGGCGTCCATGAAAGGATTGGGCCAGAAAACCTCCGGCGAGAGCGGCGCGGATGGCGGCGAGCAGGGTGCCGAGTTCGATGATGCCGTTGCCCCAGCTCAACTTGGATACCGGCAGCAACTCGGGGAGCAAGCCGTATTTTGTTGGGCCAAAGATTGCGCCTTGTGTGCAGGACAAAAACAGAGCGATGCCGGCGATGTCGAGGCGATCGCTTGCGAGCGCGTACGTTGCCAGGCCCATGACGCCGAGCTCGAAGAATTTTGTCCACAGTGTAACGCTGCGCTTGCTGTACTTGTCCGCGAAGTATCCTCCAGGGATGGAGAAAATCAGGAAGGGAACGGCGAAAAGCAGCGGCCCGACAAGTACAAACCAGAGATCGCGGCGCTCTTTCGAGAGCGCGGAGTCGAGGACCAGGAAAGCGACGAGCCATTTGAGGGCGTTGTCGCTGAAGGCGCCTTGGAACTGCACCGCGATGAGCGCCCAGAATCCGGCGAGGCGGCGCGGTTGAACTGCGGGCTGCGCCTTGGACTCGCTCGCTAGGGGCGGCATGGGTGCGCGGAGTTTATCGGCTCGCCGGACTGCGGGCAAGCGCTCCATTAGCGCAACTGTCGCCGTACGCTTAGAATGTCGAACAGGAGATCAGCATAAGGAATGAAACTAAAATTGCCCGAGGGTTTGTTTCGTGCGTATTTATTCGACTGCGACGGCACCATCGCCGATTCCATGCCGCTTCACTACCTGGCTTGGAGGAAGTCCCTAGCCGAATGGAATTGCGAATTAAGTGAAGAACTTTTCTACGCTTGGGGTGGCAGGCCCACTGCCGAGATTATTTCCACGCTAAACCAGCAGCATGGACTGAGCATGCCCGTGGAGAGGGTGGCCCGCCGAAAGGAGGAATTCTATTTCGAACTGCTTCCGGAGCTTAAAGCTGTTCCAGAAGTGTTGGAGCATATAGAGGCGCAGCATGGACGAATTCCTTTTGCGGTAGTGTCGGGAAGCGCGCGGGACTCTGTGACCGCGTCTCTTGAGGCGCTGAAGCTGCTGGATAGATTCGACGCGTTGGTCTGTGCCGGGGAGTATGAAAAGAGCAAACCTGACGCAGAAGCGTTTTTGCTGGCAGCCGCGAAACTTGGAGTGGCGCCGATGAACTGCCTGGTTTTTGAGGACACGGAAATGGGGATTCAGGCCGCGACGGCGGCGGGAATGGCCTCGGTGAAAGTTCCTCCACCGTGGGAGAGAGCGTTTCCTAAGGCCTCTTGAGTGTGGGACTCCAGATCTTGAGGTACTTAGTACCGCGTAGGTTCGACCCCTTCCTACGAACCAAGGTCTTTCCAGAACCCAACAAAAACAACGGAAAACCGTGTTTTTTCAAGGCTTTTTGTAAATATTATCGAGCCGGTCCAAGGACCGATGGGACCACCATCTCACGGATGCGAGTGACATTGACAATGGGTAACTATAGAGGAGTGGTGCCGGGCATAGGAATCGAACCTACACGACCTTGCGGTCACCGGATTTTGAGTCCGGCGCGTCTGCCAGTTCCGCCAGCCCGGCGCAGGCGTTAGAATAACACATCATAAGCCGGCTCTCACCGTGAACCAGATATCGCAACTTACGATTCGCGCCGTTTGGCCGGTTCTCGCCAGTCTGATATCCGTCATTGCGCTTACCGCCGCCGCTTCGCTTTCGTTTGCTCCACCCTTCGGAAAATGGACACGACTTTCGCCCGACGCGATCTTGTCGCCGCGCGGTGATGGGTTCGAGTCTGCTGGCGTGTTCAATCCCTCGGTCGTAAGGAAGGATGGAAAGTACGCGATGTTGTATCGCGCGCAAGACCGCAATGGCACTTCCTCGCTCGGATATGCCACGAGCGACGACGGCATTCATTTTGACCGTCGCCGCGAGCCCGTCATGGTTTCGGAAGCCCTTTATGAAAAAGGCGGCGGTGTAGAAGATCCCCGTTTGCAAAAAATCGGTGAGACTTACTATCTGACCTACACCGGCTACAACAATGTGGACGGAGTCGCAGCGGACAAAAAAGATGCGCAGCTTTGTCTGGCGACCTCGAGCGATTTAATTCATTGGCGGCGGCAAGGCATCATCCTCCCCGCGTACCAAGGCAAGTGGAACGTGCGCTGGACGAAATCCGGTGCGATCGTCCCTGAAAAGATCGCCGGCAAATATTGGATGTACTTCTTGGGTGACGCACCAGGGCAAGGCAGCCAGATGGGCGTGGCTTCCTCGGATGATTTGCTGCATTGGTCGGACGCTCTCAACCATCCCGTGTTGTCCAGCCGCGCCGGTACTTTCGATTCGCAGGTTGTCGAACCAGGACCGGCTCCGGTAATTTTGCCGGAAGGCATTTTCTTGATTTACAACGGCGCCGACGACAAATTGCGCTACGCAACAGGTTGGGTGCTGTTTGACAAAAAAAACCCGACCAGAGTGCTGGCCCGCGCGGAGCAGGCAGTATTCCACTCGCAAACAGAGTGGGAGAAGGTCGGACAGGTTCCCAACGTGGTATTTGTCGAAGGAGCAGTTCGGGAAGGGAATCGCTGGCTGTTTTACTACGGTGCTGCGGACAAGAACATCGGCGTGGCCACAGCGCCAGTGCTTCGAGAGCATTGATCACCGCTTCGCGAAAGTTTGCTTGCCCCATTTTTACAAGCCGCGGACGAG
>Ga0210387_10004360_pt1 | contig 10839 bp, 12 predicted proteins | sample IncBWC7OmetaG_FD_160108 | JGI IMG/M metagenome (GOLD analysis project Ga0210387, IMG submission 160108) | Forest soil microbial communities from Barre Woods Harvard Forest LTER site, Petersham, Massachusetts, United States - Inc-BW-C-7-O ... | reverse complement strand
GGGTCACTCAGATGGGAGGATGATAATTTGTGGGGTGTCATGCAGTAACACCACTACAGGTAAGTATTTTTTTGTTCATGTCTTTCCCCCCATTAAATCTCTGGTGTGCAGTCCCAACAATGCACCCTCTCTCACACCCTAACATGAGATGGAGGGGTTGTTTTGATTCCTCACACCCAAGCACAAGGTGAAGGGATCTAGACTTGTTACCGTCTGTCACAAGATGTAAGGGTGCCAAACTGTTGTAGACAGACTGGTCAAACTGAGTTTAAATTCAGATAGCGAGCGGATTCATCACATGCTAATCCCATTCCTACCTACCACATGGCCTGTGCAGGTAACTAACCCACACATGTAGTCATGATGTAGACATAGTTTCAATGGGTAGGTTATGTATGTATGGGTAAGCCCTGAGACACCCATGGGTTTACCTGTGCTGTTCCCTAGTTACAAGTCTATGACCTCATGTTGTTAGATTCAAATTATATGTTGGGAATTGAAAATTGCAAGTCATTCACTAGCCCTTGAAATGCTAAAATCAGTTTTGGCCCTTGTGGAAGGTTTCTTTGCAATTCAGACAAACAGTATTGCCTAATCACATCTTTAGTTCTAATGAATACATCTGCAACAAATTTTGGACAGATCAGCAGTGAATGGATCATTGACAAATTCCCTTATCAGTCACAATACCAGTCCTGGAAACATGCATCACTTGCAATTACCAGCCAAAAGTGCATGATGTGACCACCAAAATAAAGTACTGGCTTTTGACTGGCTTTCACCTTCCTCCATTTACCTTTATTTATTCTACAGCAGAGACACACAGGACTGGGATATGAATCTGATTGCAGTGGGAAAGGAACTCTTCAAAAATGAACTTGACAATGTTGTAAGAATGAGACCCAAAATAGGCTAAAAAAAAGGGTCATTTTTGGCTCAGTCTTTGTTCTTGTCTCCTACATAACTTTGAGCATACTGAACTGGTCAAAGTGAGAAACAAGCTTGATGCAACTGCAGAAGATCACAGAAAATGCATTTTCCTTTCATTTTCCTTAAATCTGCTTGGTGGGTGTTCATGGTAAGCATTTTTGGTGTGGGGCTTTCACCACCCACCTGCGGCCACCACTACACCTCTCCAAATGAGTGGGAGGCTTCTTGCACTCATTCTCACTTCTGGCTATTTGTATTATTAACCTTAATAATGTAATTACAATGTCTTTCCATTCTCATACCCTGAGTGATGTCTTTGGATCAGGAAGTAAAAGAAAGAAAGAAAAAGGTGTATATATTATATTGACTACTATAATATTTTCATGCTTGGTAGAGTGGTTCTCATTTTTGCAGTTTACTCAAATTTTTTGAGTTTCAGTAGCCATAGTAAAGCCACCCTACATTACTAGAAAAGGATATTAAAAAACTGACAATGAGGGGAATCCAATTAGAAGATGCCAAACCCTTATGGAATTAATTAATAATTAATTAATTCCTTTCTGGACCACTACACCTATAAAATCAACTGCGGAATTATCCCGAGTGCAGCATGTTCAGTTCTTGTCTGTTATTCTGTCCTATGAAAATAATCAAGGGGTATGCACCAGAAGAACCCAAAACACAGGGTTGGAGGGGGGGGGCAGTCAATGAAGGCTTACCAAAATTTTCTGACCTCCAAAAAATGTGGGGGCACAAGGTATTTTAGACTTTTTTGGGCAATTCTGGGTCACTTTTGCAACTGGTAAAAGGTTTTAATGCCTTCTTAGTTTCATTCTACTATGTTTAGTCCACTTTTATGACAATTCTGTGAATTATTTGATTGTATTACCTTATTTGGAATGTCTCCACAAAATTTCCAACAAGGAAATATTCTTTCCAGACAAATATAGGATGTTATTTTCCTCCAGGGATACAGGTGGGAGGAAAGTGAATAGTATCTTAGGTCAAAAAATTATGTTGCAGCTCGAAAATTGCCTTTTATGGATGTCCGGGAACAGCCGGAAGGGGGGGGCAGTCTGGAAGTCGTTATTGGAATTTTTCGACCCTGTGTAGGAGACTTTTGTCCTGCATACCCCTTGCTCTGGTTTGCACCTTGCAACCTCGCCAACATGGTGTACACATCATGATCAATTGACATGCCACAAGTGTTTTCAAAGGCCCCATTGCACCCGACGAAATGTACATTATGATTGGATAATATCAAGGTGTACAAGTTGGCGAATATGCTATTGACAAGGAATGCCAAAACGTTCAATAGAAAATTCCTCTATTTATTTTAATTTTCAGTTACCCCACCAAGAAAAACTGTTTGGTTCCATGCCTCAATCGCCAACTGCCCCTCCTTACTCAATAACTTATACGCCAACTTAACATGTGATTCGTTCGTTCTAGTGGCGCCCACCGCAAACCGGAGACAAAACGTTCCATTTAGTTCAGTTTGCGTTAGCATGATGTCATCTCGTGCGGAGATGCGACGGTAAAAGAGTCTGTTAAGGTCATTCAATAATTCAGTAGAAAGTGGTTGCTGTTCCGATGACGATGATTTAGGCTCGAGGCGGAATACGGTGAGGGCGAGAGACGGTGGGGTTACGACGGATAGGTTCTCTGATGCGGATATGAGAGTTGCGAATGTTTGGTTGAGTTGGATTGTCTAGTGTGCGGGGAGACACATAAGTTTTCGGAATGAGAAAAACGAGATCAGATTGTCATACCTTCCGAATGTAGTCGCGGAACCCTTCCGCACCAAAACTGCGCAATACGAACCAGAGCTTGATTGAACGGAAACGCCGTCCGAGAGACAAGTGCCAGTTGCGATAATCAATGACCGTTCCTGTACATTGTCGATGGTTAGTGACGTCCTGAGTAGTCCAGAAGGGGTAGTAAGTACCAGCATCACTGTGCGCAGTCCTCAGGAATTGCGGGGTGACATCAAGCGCGTCCGTAAGATATTTGCGGTCTCGAACCCACAGAGTCGAGGCATCAAAATTGACGAGACCCCACTAGCACTCAAAGAATTTCAATTTCAAAAGAAGATCAAGGGTCAGGGCACTGACCTTGTGGAAATTGGTGCAGAATGAGTTTGCATACTCGTTGATTTCCTTTAAGTGGCATTTATCGCGATTTTCAGGGCAAGCAAGAGCAACGCCAGCCCATGCAGCATCAATATGAATCCATAAAGACGGGTGGCGACTGACTACGACCTAATGTAAGAAAGGTCTGGGCAAATCGATGAATCGAGAGTGTGTGCACACCAACTTCTGCAATCTCTGGCAAATTGTCGATGGCTCCCGAGGAAGTCGTACCTACTGTAGCGACTAATGAGGGTCATCAATACATCATATCACGATTAGATGCCGATGCACAATTTCACTCAATATGAATGGCTTTCGGCCATGGTTTTCATCATCTTCCAAAGCCATCCGTAGTTCCTCACCCCTCAGCGAAAAGCGGTCCTCTGTTTTGACCTCCAGAGCCCGTACCGCCAAACCAAACACCAACCCTGCCTTCAACCCAAGCGAATGGGTCTGGGTCGTGGTGTATATGACAAGTTCGTCAAGTTTTGTGTTAGGGTGGGTGCGCTGAAACAAAGATCGGGCTGCCACAACAGCGATGAGGGCGGAATCTGATGCTGTGTTCTGCCAAACGAAGAGAAAGTTGTTTAAAAATGCAGGATTGAGGTCAACTTGAGGAAATATAAATACCTGAATGCAGCCACCCCCAACGCCGGACGAGTTCATAAATGCTGGGCCTAATCCGAGAAGCTGGGCTGCCCAGTCCATAACGATGATCTCCAACTCAGTGCAGGCAGGACTAGAAGACCACTATCATGCCCAACATAATCATTTGCTTTCGTGACGCAGGTGCTCAATGATGAGACGCACGTTAAATCCGGGATTGGGAGTGCTGGTAGCGTACAGATCAGCCAGCATCCCTTCAAAGGTACACCCTGTCGGAAAATAGGCAAAGAAGGATGGGTGTTGCCAATGAGTCAGACCTATGCGAACCAACTTAGTCCACAAAGTTCGCCTTGGAATAACGCAAATGAAAGTACCAGGAACGATAAATTTCTGGTAGTCGTCGGCAATCAATTGGAAATCCTCGCCTGCTTCCGGGGCAGCCACTGGAATGAAATTGCCATCCAGCCGTCAATAGCTTGGTATCACAAGAAAGTTCAAAGAAATTATCAGCCTCACATGGGAGCAGCTGCTTCAGGTATCCGGGCTCGATCTTAGAGATAACCGTGACAGGACGATCCTGTAAGGAATAGTAATATTCGCAGATACGGTCAATTGCTTGATAACCAGCTTTTCTAAACCTGAAAATAGTGAGAGTGGGTCTACTTCACGGCGAGGGGAATGAGAGCCCACTGCTCGATATCCATCATGTCGATGGTAACCGTGACCTCTTGGGATATAGGTCATGATCAAGCAAAGGTCAAGATAAATAGAATCAGTACCTCAGTACTTATCCGAAGATACTTATTTCGATCTTTTCTAACAAGTTCGAAACAGTTGACCCCAAGCCTCAAGGAAGAAATCCGGAACCGAAAAAAAACACAGACAGATACTACAACTACCAAACAAATGCAAAAATGGCACCATTCCATAACAGGCAACCTGAGCCATGGGATCATCACGTGACATTGATCATTGTTATGTAATTCTTAGAGCTTACGTAACCTTACGAAAGTTCAAGTTGCAACACTATTCAATGTCAATTCAACGTTCAACGTTCAGCATGGATTCTCTAGATCTAAAAGACTTTTATCTTTCTCTCGGTCAGTGACCTAAAGCAAACAGCTCTAACCTCCGTTGGCTGTTAACTAAGAAATGCTGCAGTAAAGGACCGTCCCTGTCTCTCCGTAGTCCTCCTGGTCTTGGGTTCCTTGAGCATTGCAAGACTAGCATACCAGAGTCTTTCGGTTCTGGTTCAGACATTTGTCCTTCCTGGGACTGACGTAAGTACCCTTCCTCTATAAACCGATTATTGTTAAATACACATACTGGTGAATGTGAAGCTAAAACGCTTCGGCGCAAAAGAGGGTGCATGGGCAGTGGTGACTGGTGCGTCGGACGGAATTGGCAGGGCGTTTGCGTTCCAGCTGGCCAAAGCTGGGTTCAATGTCTTGCTGATTGCAAGGAATCAGAAGCTGCTTGATTCGACCGCGGCTGAGATTGGTACGACGGGAACGTGATTTATACACACTCTTTACTCATTATTTCCTCGTTTTCAGAGAGGAAACATCCTGGAGTGTCTACTAAAACTCATTCTATCAATTTTGCAAATAGTGATCATGTTGCATTCGGAGACCTTACTGCTGTGTTCGGAGAATTGGAAATTGGCGTCCTGGGTAAGTGTTGTTGGGATGTTTTTATGGGTTCATCTTCCATCACGATTCATATTTTTAGTGAACAATGTGGGCAAATCGCATGCAATCCCTGCTTACTTCTGGCACACACCGCTGGAGGAAATCAATGATATTGTGGCGATCAATGTCCATGCTACTCTAGGCGTTACTTATGCCGTTCTTCCTGGAATGGTTCAAAGGTAACTGCTTTATTCAATTTATACTTATTTTGAATGATCTACTTTCATCTCAACCTGTGAACATCCCTCTATCTAGAAAACGGGGACTTATCCTCAACATTGGATCGTTCGCTGGGGCAATCCCTTCCCCAATGCTCGCGACGTATTCCGGTACCAAGGCCTTTCTTGCCACATTCACGAGTGCCCTCGCAGAAGAAGTCAAATCACAAAACATTGTCGTCGAACATATCAACACTTATTTCGTCGTATGTTTTTTGTGGTCCAGCCTCTCCGCATATCGTCAACGAAATCGTTTCATCTAGGTGTCGAAACTCTCTAAAATCCGCAAATCATCGGTGCTCATTCCCCAACCTTCTGCATATGTCCAGTCTGTCCTCTCGAAAATTGGACTAGCATGTGGTGCTGCTTACAGTAGCCGTCCGAATACATCGACGCCATTCTGGTCACACGCCCTGCTGGACTATACTATGACATTGATTGGGATGCCGAGTCTTTTCATAACGTATACTCATGGACTGCACAAGAGCATACGAAAGCGAGCGATGAGAAAGCAGGAGAGGGAAGCCATGGCCAAGGGTCAGTAGTACTAAATTAGTCTAGACTTTGTGGCACGTGCCCGGTTTTATTTGTACGCATTATTGCAATGCGGTTGCAGCGTTGCCATTGTGTAGGGCGACGAGCGATAGTAATCTTGAACGGCTACGACGCACGAAACTCTAGATTCAACGATGAAACGTTCACAATCGTCTAGAGCCCCCTCGCCAACGCCAACAGCTTTCTCTGGTATCTCCAATTACCGCACAGATTCCTACCGGCCGATTAGAGACAAGAATGTACCTGCCGTACCTGCCATAGATTATCGTCTCATATCAAAATCACACTTTGATGAACTCACCCGATACTTGGTCTCCTATCTTGCAAGAGGTGTGTTTTCTCTTCGCGTCCTTGATGATGCTCACTTCGGTGGATTACATCTCTCTTAGCCGCACCGAACTCTCGTTCAACCGCCAGACAAAAACTCACTCGACTTACGATCCAACAATTCCATGAACTGTCTACCGACGTGTATGACGAACTCGTTCGGAGGAAGAATGAGAAAGAAGGCAAGTCCTTTGACTAAAGAATGCCCTTTGTTATTGACGATTTTACGTCAACAGTTCCCTTCCTTCCCGTCCGAGAAGAATTTCATCCCAAACGCAATCAAGCCCGCCAAAAACTTGCTACCCTTCCTACTTCTCGTTTCGAAGACCTCTCCAGCGACGTCTACTTCGAATTAGCTCGGCGCTACCCCGAATTCAAGGAAGACGTATGTATCTCAGCCTCATTTTCCTTCCTTCCTTCTTCTTCCTGACCGGTCAATATTTCAACAGTCTGCTGGGAAGTCGTCTCCGGGATCGAACTACGACGACTATCCGGCACCTGACTTCCCCTCCACTTCTTCTATTCCCCTCAACACCCGTATGTCTGGACGTGCTTCCGAAGATCGACCCATGGACAGTGGTTACGGGGGGAGCGTATCTAGCCGCAGACCTTCTGAGGATAGGCGCAGACCCCCGGAAGTCGAATTTGGCACTGGTCGAAGGAATGAGGATCAGTATGGCGGTGGTGCTGGAAGGACCAGCGAGGACACCTACGCGCCTAGCGTCGCCCTCTCAGCGTCATCACGGCGAAAACCCTCACAGGACACTACAAGGAAAACGGAAGAACGGGAACGGGAACGGGAACGTGAACGCGAACGCGATTTTGGTCGCCGTCCCAGTGGAGCTGCGAGTATGAGTGGTACGAGCGACAGCACCAGTACTGCGACCGCTGCGCAGAGTACGACGGCTACCAGCGGTATGATCATCCCAAACAAGAGTACGATTGAGGAGGAGTACATCGAAGTGCCATATGGGCGGGATGTGAGGGAGAGTGGGAGTACCACGATTGACGAACGGGACAGGAGCAGGGATATGAGTGGTGGGATATTGACGGATGGGGAACCTGATAGCGCAAGCGATTATCCGAGTTCTTCCCTCGGTCTTCGAAGTCCACCAGCTGGTCTGAATGGACTGAGTGCACGGTTGAAGGGAGTTGATGACGACGACGACGACGAGGGTGCTATTTCGGGGGCTGGAGGTAAGAGTGGGGACGACTATTATGATAAGATCTCGTTTGGGCGGGGGTCTGCCGCTTCCGATCGTTCAACTGGCGCTACTGGTATCACCTCGCGAATGGCCACAGGGCGGGCAAGCGTGACCGAGGATCAGGAGAAGATGCGAAGGGATTACGAATATAAAATTGCTACAATGCAAACGCAGATCATGAATTTACAACGGGATCTGGGGGACGCCGGGGAAAGAGATCGGAAATGGCAGGATGGAGAGGCAAGGGTGCGGCAGATGGAGGAGGAGTTGGTGGGCCTGCGACGAGTGAGTGGCTAGTTTGTACCTGTGATGAGGCTCGTATTGATGTGGTCGGTCTATTTAGCGTGCTGATGAACAAAGTACGGTAATGCGTGCGCTACAGAAAGAACTCGACGAATTGCGAGAGGTCCGGCAGCGGGAGAAGGACCGAGAAGCTCGGCGGGCCCGGGAGGACGGGGAGGAGCTGCAAATCTTGCGAGATCGGTGTGAAAGCCTCGAGGAAGCGACGGCGAATAGGAAAGGAGTAGTGGGTTTATCTTTTCTTCTTTCGCTTTTGTGATGAACACATGATATTGCGTGTAGGCCGATCCAGAAATCGTTGACCAACTGAGATCTGATATGGAGGGCCTTTTATCGGAACTTGGGGACTTATCCCGACGCAACGACGAATTAATGACTGCCAAGGATTCTGATCTTGTCGTCATTCGCGACCTCGATAACCAACTCAAGGAGTACAAGCGCAAGTATGAACAAGCCAAAACCGAACTGCGAAACGTCAAAGGTAAGAAGACATGATTATTGACTAACTTACTATTTCTGATGTGGTTCTCATTTAGCGACCTCTCAACTCTTCCTGCAGGGCCCAAAACTCGATAAATCAGAAGACCAGCTACCTGTATCCCCTGACGGTGGCATCCTCGACATCCACGTCACAACATTCTTGTCTGCCATCGACACCCTTCTCACTGCTGGTCGTTCCAATGCTCCAACACGAGTGCTCACACCAATGAAATCCGTTGTTAATGCCGTATCCAGCATCGTGGAGGACGTACGATCCTTTGAACGTAGGCCGCAACGCGATCGCCCAGATATCGATCTGGATACCCTGAGCTCTCTTCGCGAACGGGCGGAAGCAACCCTCAGCAACCTCGTTACCGCTTCCAAGACTCACGCTACGAGTTCGGGAATGTCACCCGTTAGTTTGTTGGACGCTGCAGCTAGTCACGTGTCCGCAACCATCACGGAGATTGGAAGGATGGTTTCTATACGGAAAGCCACCAAGGCTGAGCAAGACCAATCTTCTTACACTCCCTACTCCCCAGCATCGGTTACCAATGGTTTCTCCCCTTCGTTACGTTCCGTCGATGAAGTAAAAACATCACATCAACGAAAGGCCAGCGGCGCCGCGAGCTCCAGTCGACGTGGAGAGGGGAGTTCCCGATTTGCGGAGGCGACGCCTACGTCATCTTCAACGCGTCCCTCCACAGATTCGAGGCGAAGACCTCCATCTGAAAATTCGAGTTCAGACATTACCAATTCTCCACCCCCTATTTTTGATCAACGACCGTCCAATTCAGCTGGTATTGCAAGCGACGATTCTGCTCTGGCTGATGGATCGGAGGATGCTTGGGCAGAATTAAAAGTGTGTTTACATCTGATCATTATAATATACTTAGACTCACATCCATGGTTCATCCTCTTTGTAGCCTTACCTCGAAGCCCAGACAGAATCAATTGTATACGCTATCCAAAGCGTATTATCTGGGGTTCGCAGTCCAACACCTTCACCGACCCTGAACGAAAATCTAACACAAATAATCACGATTGTGTCGAGCATTGTCGCTGTCTGTAACGACAATCTTCCACCGGGGTCTTCACAACAAGGCAATGAGATCCTCCGCGAGCTCAGTGAGCACGCAAACAAATTGAGTGAGGTCCAGGCGTTACCGGAGGTTACGAAGGAGTCACGGCAGATCATGGCAAAGTCGAGCTTTGCTGTAGCTAATGCTATGAAGGGGTTGATGAAATTGTAATGCTTCCGGATTCACACATGGTTTTCCCCAGTTCACAATTCTAAATACCTAGGCCTTCTCATGTCTATACGATACGTCCAGACACTTGTAATTCTGGTTGCTAGTCACTAATCATCCACGATTCCATATTTCAAAGCGGCATACAAATATTGAGGTCGTATCGTTGTAAGTGTAGTCAAGAGAATTTGAAACGAGAGGACAGCTGATCGATCCACAAACAATGGAAAAAGTTGCTGGTGGCCTATCACTGGAAGTAGTTGAGGGTAGGTAGACAGAGAGTGGGAAAGAATGCAAACTGTGTCTCGATAGAGTCGCCGGAGGAAAGAAAGTATAAAACACTAAAATGAAACAGAGAAAGGGAAGGCGTTGAAACCAGCAAAGCAGCCCGGACACATGACATCAACCCAGAAGCCTCAAATTCCACGTATGTCCAGTCCACCACGACGCAACATAAGCAGATTGCTAATGTCCAATTTGTGTTTTGAGTTGTTGGAGATCAGGAAGTCCATGTGTTTGAGATGTGCACACGGGGGTGTTCGGAGACGACGACGACGGCGTACACGGAAGTGCCTGCCACCGCGACGCAATCATATCAGCAAAGACACCATTAGATGATATGACGCGGTGCAAGATAAGGACCACGGGGTTTGGGCATAGGAAGTCACATTGCTCAACGGGTTGTTCTCGGCAAGTGAGCATTGTCCACAGGGCATGACAATCGAGAAAGAATGCTTTGAACTGTGACTGCCACAGTACCGTGTTAACATATATAATGGAAATATGTCGGAGGGCAGAACAGCAGAGCAGGTCCAATAAGAACCCCAGGCCTTCATTGAGTTCGAGTTGGTATATTTTGAATGATACTAGGTGAGGGGTGGAAGAGAGGCAGGGAGTCGTCAAAAGGCGAGGCTCCCGTAAAGTGGCGGAGGTCGCAGTCGACCATGAAAAATGTCACAAGAATTTTGGAAGTTAAGCCACGAATTGGCGACGAATCCAATACGATTTGTGTTAAGTGGGGCCAAGACACCTGCAGGGAGCTGAGAATATCAAATTGCGTATCCCAGGGCTGAGAGTTGCCAAATGCTTCCCTGCATTATTTGACATAAATCAACTGCATTGACTCGGAGGCAACTCGGAGGTAC
>Ga0210387_10004359_pt1 | contig 10842 bp, 12 predicted proteins | sample IncBWC7OmetaG_FD_160108 | JGI IMG/M metagenome (GOLD analysis project Ga0210387, IMG submission 160108) | Forest soil microbial communities from Barre Woods Harvard Forest LTER site, Petersham, Massachusetts, United States - Inc-BW-C-7-O ... | reverse complement strand
ACGGTTGCGATGTGGGACCCAAAAAATCAGTTCAGAATTGGGTCCAGAAATCCAGCCATTGGATAGCATTGAATTGTCAGTAAAACCCCAAGTGCATCCCCAGCAATTGGGTTGACCAGTTGGTAGAGTGGAAGGGTATTGATGGTGGCATTTAGGCTTGATGACCATGTGAATAAGTGGGATCTCTTGGTTGGAATGAGAGGTTGAATGCTTGCCATCAGGGGAGTATGTCACAGACAAGACAGAACCATTGTGCTCATCCAACAACCCTGGATATGCCTGCCCTGTGTCAGCATCCCAAACACAGATTGAGTTGTCTAATGAGCCAGAGACAAAATGTTTGCCATCAAGTGAGTATGCCACAGAAAATACAGAACCTTTGTGCCCTTTCAATGGCCCTGAAACTAACTGTCCTGTTTCTGCATCCCAGATACAGATGGTGGTGTCAGCAGAGCCAGACACAATATGCTTGCCATCATGGGAGTATGCAACGGAGAAGATAGAACCTGTGTGCCCTCTCAAAGATCCTGAGATGACCTTTCCTGTTCTTGCATCCCAAATAATGACTGTATTGTCATCAGAGCCTGACACAATGTGCTGCCCATTAGGGGAGTATGCCACAGACAAAACATAACCATTGTGTCCTTTCAAAGGCCCTAAAATCACCTGGCCTGTTTCTGCATTCCAGACAATGATTGTTTTGTCATAAGAGCCAGAGATTATATGCTTTCCATCAGGGGAGTATGCCACAGACCTTACAGAACCATTATGCTCTTTTAAAGGCCCTGAAACCACTTGCCCTGTGTGTGCATCCCAGAAACAGATTGTGTTATCACCAGAACTGGAGACAATATAGTTGGAATCAGGGGAGTATGCAACAGACCAAACAGAATCATTGTGCCCTTTCAAAGGCCCTAAATTCACCTGTCCTGTATTTGCATCCCAGACAATGATTGTGCCATCACCAGAACCAGAGACAATATGCTTTCCACCAGGGGAATATGCCACACACAAGATGGAACCATTGTGTCCCTTAAAAGGCCCTGAAACCACCTGTCCAGTATATGCATCCCAGACAAAGATTGTGCTGTCACCAAAGCCAGAGACAAGATGCTTTCCATCAGGGGAATATGCCACAGACCAGACAGAACCATTTGGCCCATTCAAAGGTCCTGAAACAACACCCCCTGTTTCTGCATCACAGACACAGATTGTGCTATCATCAGAACCAGATAGAATATGCTTGCCATCAGGGGAGTATGCTACAGACCATACAGAACCACTGTGCCATCCTAAAGGCCCTGAAACCACCTGCCCAGTTTCTACATCCCAGACACAGACTGTATTGTCATGTGAGCCAGAGACAAAATGCTTTCCATCAGGTGAATATGCTACAGACAAAACATAACCATTGTGCCCTTTCAATGGTCCTACAACCACCTGCCTTTTTTCTGTGTTCCAGATGCAGATTGTGTTGTCACCAGAGCCAGATAAAAAACATGTGCCATCAGGTGAGTATGCCACAGACCTGACAGGTCCATTGTGCCCCTTCAAAGACCCTGAAATTACATCCCCTGTTTCTGCATCCCAGATGCAGATTGTGTTGTCACCAGAGCCAGAGACAACATGCTTGCCATCAGGAGAGTATGCCACAGACCAAACAGGACCCTTGTGGCCTTGTAATGGCCCTGAAACTACATGTCCTGTTTCTGCATCCCATACAAATATTTCACTGTCACCAGAGCCAGAAACAATGTGTCTGCAATCTGGGGAATATGCCACAGACCATACTGAGCCTTTATGTCCTTTCAAAGGTCCTAAAGCCACCTGCCCTGTGCCCATGTTCCAGGTGTAGATTGTATGGTCACTAGAGCCAGAGACAACTTGCTTGCCATCAGGAGAGTATGCAACAGACCAAACAGAACCATTATGCCCTTTCAATGGCCCTAAGACTACCTGCCCTGTTTCTACATTCCAGACACAGATAGTGTTGTCTAATAATCCAGAGACAAAATACTTGCCATCAGGGGAGTATGCCACAGACAAGACAGAACCACTGTGCCTGTTCAATAGGCCTGAAACCACTTCCCCAGTTTCTGCATCCCAGACACAGATGATGCTGTCAGCAGAGCCAGAGACAAAGTGCTTGCCATCAGGGGAGTATGAGATGGAAAAAACAGAGCCATTATGTCCTTTCAAAGGCCCTGAAACAACATGCCCTGTTTCTGCATCCCAGACAAGAATTTCACTTTCATTGGAGCCAGATACAATATGCTTTCCATCAGGGGAGTATGCTACAGACCAGACAGAATTGTTGTGTCCTTTGAAAGGCCCAGAAACCATCTCCATTGTTACTGCATCCCAGACACAGATTGTGCTGTCACCACAGCCAGATACAATATGCTTGCCATTAGGAGAGTATGCCACAGATAAGACAGAACCCTTGTGCCACTCCAATGGGCCCCAAACTGTCTTCCCCATTTTTGCATCCCAGACAAAAATTGTGCTGTCACCAGAGCCAGAAACAATGTGCTTTCCATCAGGGGAGTATGCTACAGAAAATACAGTACCTCTGTGTCCTTTCAAAGGCCCTGAAATAACCTGTCCTGTTTCTGCATTCCAGACAAGTATTGTGCTGTCACCAGAACCAGAGACAATATGATTGCCATTAGGAGAGTATGCCACAGATCTGACAGGACCATTGTGCCCTTTCAAAGGTCCTGAAACAACCTGTCCTTCTTCTGCATGCCAGACACAGATTGTTCCATCATCAGACCCAGAGACAATATGCTTATTATCAGGGGAATATGTGACTGCAAAAATAGAACCATTGTGCCCTTTCAAAGGCCCCAGAACGACTTCCCCTGTGTCTGCATCCCAGACACAGATTGTCTTGTCATCTGAGCCAGAGGTAATATATTTTCCATCACAGGAGTATGCCACAGACAAGACACAACCAGTGTGCCCTTCAAAAATGTTCATTCTGGCTGGCCAATTGGTTTCTTGCCCCATAGCTATTGACAGAGTGTTTTTAAACATTGGCATATAGTGCATGGAAACCATTGACTTTTTAGGGGCAAAAGGAAGTGCAGAAAGATAGATGTGTGGGGCACTGTGTGCAATTGGCACTCTGAATGCAACAACAAATCTCCTGGCATCATTTGCAAATGCAGCAAGATCCATGTCTGAAGTCTAGGATAACTCACATTCATTCAATGCTGATTCCAATCTATATTGGATATTCAAACTCACCTTGACCAATTCATATGCAGCTTTCAATGCATGTGGTGCAATGGGGAGAGCCCTGACCACACTGAGAACTTCCAGCCAGTGCAACAGATGGATATAGAGAAGATGTTGTACACCCTTGATCAGTTCAGTGTTGGGGTGCTCTTTAAGTCCATCATTGAGGTGGTCTGCCCAGAATTGACAGGCATATATCAAATAAGCAGGAATATTTTCCTGAATTCTCTTATCCAGATCTGCAACCTTATCATTTGGGAAATGAGAAGTTTCCAACTTGCATATGTTGAACTCAAGTCCTGAATTCATAATTTGAATGCATGACAACCCTAGTCTTTCATTCAGAGTCTGTGGGTCAATATAAAATTGCCTTGATCGTTTAGGATCACACAGGAAATCAGCAAGTAACTGATGAGTTATTCTGATCCCATGGCTAGCATCCCTCATGATAATAGGCTGTGCCCTTTGAAGGACAAATTCAATAATGTCAGAGGCTTCTCCCAGTAATCCCTGGATCTCATGCTCATTAAGTGGCATCTTTGACAGCACAATAGTTCCAAGAACTGCCTTTGCAGAATCCACACCATGACCTTTGAATGCATTCTTGAGAATTGTGGTGTAAAGAGCATCAATGTCCCCCAATCCAAGCCCACCATCTAGAATCACAGATAGTTGTCCTATTGGACTTCCATCCTCCATGAATCTTGCCACAGTTGTTGCCCAAATAAAGAGCCCAGCTGCTTTATCTGTGAGCAGCTTAATAATGGCCTCTCCTGGCCATTTGGGAGGCAAGCTGCCATACCCATCTGCAATCCTGGCAAATTCACTGGTCAGGAATTTGGAAACATCTTCAGATGTCTCCTTATTGACCAATGTACCAGTCTTCAATTCAATGTGCTGGGTACCAGTAGCAAAGCATCTTTTGATATCTGACTCTGCTCTAGAAGTAACTAGAAGCTTGCAATTCTTTGAGAGCTCTGCCCATCTCTGCAGAGTGCATAAGAGGTGCTTTCTGGAAGCACTGGAGCCACACTCATCCAGAGCATCAAGGACAATAACAACAAGCTGGGAGGGAGGACATTTGGATAATGAACTCTCAACCAAGTGCTTGAAATGATCTTCAACACCTGCAGTTTCAAGGTCCTGCTGCTCCAGAGTATCAACAATATTCTGCTTAATAGTTGGATCATGGCATGCAAGCCCAAAAGCAATGGTGCGCCAGAGAGATGCAGGATCACCAAGTAATGCATCACCTCTCTTAAACCAGAAAGCAGAACTGAGACACTGGTGCTTGGAGTTCTTGTCCAACAACTGGGATACTACAGTAGAGGCAATGGCTGATTTGCCTGCCCCAGGACTACCACTGAGCCAAAGAATGTTAGGCTGGTCAGTATCTTCCACCCATTCAAAAATCCTGGCTAGAATGTCCTGCCGAGTTCCGGCCATACAACCTTCCTTGGTTCCCCGTTGCACAGGGTTCAATTTCTTTCTCAGGAACTTCTCGCTGTTCAGAGAAACTTGTAGAGTGATGGAATAAATATGCAAACGAGTATGCAAATAATTGTGAAGTTGCTCACTTTGGTGCGTGTTCATTCGGTTGTTATGGTGTTGATAGATGTGGGTGTATATATGGGATTTCACCTGTATTCAATGGGATATATTGTTGGACTTCCTCAAAGAGTTGAACCAGGGACTTAAAACGCACAGAAAAGTTACCCTTTGCTTGGTTCAACTTTTCACGATACTCGGCAATTTCACTGGCATCAGATCTGTTAGTCAAAAAACGAGCAACTCCCCCGCGAGAAGATCGCCTCTCAGCAAATTCGTTTATATCATGCAACACCCTTACAGGCTCAGATGTTAGCGGACAACAAGAGGTGGATATAAAGTTGCCTACTCAATGAATGGGCGAAGCACCTCGACAAGCTCCTGCGGGAGGTTCTTCAAGTTTGGGTCCAATCGCTTTATAATGTCGTAAATATCCAGAACGAGTCGACCCGCATCCACGGCAAGTTGGGTGTAGGCGGCTTTGTTGTCTCTGGCCACCTTAAATGTGAAAAGAATTGTGGACTAGTGGTTCGAATAATCTGCGTCTGTACTTACTTGAGCACTCTCAAATAATGCTATGGTCAGACCGGTTGCCTCCCGGAAAGCTGGGAATGGGACGAAACGGCTGGCATCGTTCAGAGCGGCTAAAGTTGTTGATACGACCCCGAGCGCCAATGCAGTTCGATCAGCGGATTCGGAATTGGAAGAAGGCTGAGAGGTGCGGGAAACAACACTCAAAGCTCTGGCCCGGCGAGTTTCCGGACGATTGGACACTGAAATGGTAGGAGGCTTTCGCGACATGTTCGACCTGGAGGGGGACTGCGGAGAATTATCGGACTGCAGAAGGCAGGACGTGGGAGATGTGATGTGCGTAACATGAGTGACATTGTCACCAGGTCCTGATTTCATCCAAATCCGGCAACTACTTATCAAACAACGATCTCCTTCTATGTATGTACGTTTGATGTACGTTTACCTCAAATTTGAAGGTTTGCCAGGGTTTGCCTCCATCTAGTCTTCATTCCCGGACAACATATGACCACACAAAGCCCGTCGAATAATCGCCCACCAACGGCACCTTGTATTCTGAATAGGCACTCACCTTATCACCTTCAAGCCAAAGCTTGTATACATAACGAGAATCCCCTTTGTCCCTTGCCCGAATAGTCGCTGCAGTCTCCGCCCCAACAGGACCTCGCCTTGTGAACACAAACGCAATAGCACTCCTTCATTTCGGTCATATACCATGCTCCTCAATCTACTTTTTGCCCAACTTGGTCTCCCAGTTCCCCATCTTCCATCCTCTTCCATCTTGTCATACTTGAATCATCACTATGCCCGACTGGAAATCCCCCCAAGAGATTGAAAAAGATGCAGGAATCTTTATCAAGTTCATGCACGCTCTGATCGGGCTCTACGCGTAAGTCCCCTCCTCATAACACATCGCCAATGTTAATATCGATACCCTTTCCAGGTGGGAGTGGTGCCTCTCCCTTGACTTCGACTGGGAGTTCATCTCGGGCAAGAAAAAATTCCGTTGGCCGATGGTATGCCCCCCCACCCTGTCTCCTCGATATCAATTTTCTTAATCACTTCGTTGCCAACAGATATTCTACTTCGCAAACCGCTACCTCCTCCTCTTCGCCATGATCGGCATGTAAGTCTCACTTCACCCTCTACCTCCCTTAAACAACAAGCTCAACTTCCTTCCTCCCAAACCCGTAGTGCGATCGCCTTAGACACAACCTCGTAAGTACCTCCGACCTCGACTCGCCTCCTCAATAACATTCTTTCATCAGCGAGATCAACTGCCAGGCTCTATACACCTTCAACCAGGTTCGTTTTCTCTTCCCTCTCTTATCGTTCCCGCACCTAGAAAAGATCTCATCCCCAACCCCTCTAGCTCGCAGGCGACGCAGCCGTAGGCCTCGCAAGCATCAACCTCTCCATCCGCACGTGCGTCCCTAATTTCATTTCCTATACTATATCTATTAGTCCCACCCAAAATCCCTCCCCCTGTCCTGCCTATCTATCCCTCTCCCTCTCGGCTCTAATTCCGATGATATATCAAATGCTCATGTCTAACGCCCATAGAATGGCAGTATGGTCCCAAAACCAATACATAACCGCCCTCCTCGTCGTCATCATCCTCGGACACTGGTCATTAATCCTCCAAGGTGCGTTTTCCTCCTGGTCCCTCCTATTCCTTTCCTCCCCTGCCCCACGCTCCCATATATCTCATTTCCCTCCCGTTCCCCGACAACAACGGCGCCATTACCATCCTTTCATTCCCAAGCCCATTCTCCCTATCAATTGAAGGTCGTACTAACACCCCACATACCGATTCCAGGTGTCCTCCTTCACGCCGAATGGGTCCCAGGCACAGGCTGTGTAATCACGAAGACTAATAATACCATGCTCGCAGCCACCTTCATCTACAGCATGGCCTTTGACCTCATCGTCCTCCTCCTGAATGCTTATAAATTGCTTGGTATCTCCCAAATGAAGGTTAAAGGGGGCAAAGGAGAGAAAGGTGGTAGCGAGAACGCGGTGGCAAAGGGGTTGATGGTCAGTAGTAGGCTTGGGAAGATGATTTTTGCCGATGGGTTAATTTTCTTTTTCATTGCGTGAGTTTCTCTTTCTTCTTTGCTTCCGCCCACCTCTTTTTTGCCCTCACATCTAGCCATTTACTAACCCTTTTTCTTGGCGCTAGCTTCCTTTCGAACCTCCTCGCGACCGTATTCATGCTCCTCAACCTAAACCAGATCATGAGCGTCATATTCAACGTACCCGCTGCCGTGGCTAGTACTGTACGTTCCTTCTCTCCTTCCTACAGCCCCTTCGTTTCTTCCATCCCTCTTACATTCAAGTGAAGCTAATAACGGACACCATACAGATCGTAGCATGCCGCGCTGTCCGCCGCCTCTCTAACTTCACCAACCAGAGCCCCGAAGTCTTGTACGTTCCTTCTCCTCCAAACCCTAATCTCCTTCTCCCCACCGTCCCTCTCCATCCATTTCCCTCTCCACACTTGTACTCACGCACACATCCACAGCTTATCAACAGCCTCAGGGATCCAATTCCGCCCCGGCCCCGGGCGCGGATTATCCACTATGACTTCCACCAAAGTCGACAACCCCGGGGTTCACGTCCAGGTAGGTTCCATTGACTTTTCTTCTTCTCACCACGTTCATTCATCTCCATGCACGCATCTTCGTAGATGGAAACATTCACCCATGCCGAAGAACCCACCGACCGCGACGTTGACTACCTCCGCTACGAAGCCGCCCGAAAACGCCAACAGGCTATCGGGCTTCCTCTCTCCCCCGCTGACACTTCCAACGGGAGCGATACGGATGTCGACTTGGACCTGGACGCCGATGTGGAAGCTAACGCTGGGAAGCATTGAAAGCATTGACATTGGGAGTCATGTCATGGTTTAGAGCGCGAGATCAATCTTTGGAAACACGCATGGTCTATTTATCACCATCTCACTACCCTCACCCCGCCTTCGTTCATCTGTTCGAATTTGTATGATCTAGTTATCATCCCCATTGCCTACCTTACCTTTCGGCCGGATTCGGTCCAGTGACGACGCCGCCACACTTTGTATTTGTAGATACATAAATGACGAAATTAGAATTGGATTATGCAAACCGATGTTTTAACACTTAGAGAATCGGGTTTCTGTGGATGGATAATACGCTTGTCCTACTAGTAACAAATATTCACTAACTCAGGAAACGTGGTGAACCGCCATGCGTGACATGTGACTGTGATCATATACGGGTGACAGAGTCGGACTCCAAGTCCCGGCGTTGGAAGTTTTTGTTTTGAAGCTTATCTTTTAAATTTTCCTGTAACGAACTCGCCTCGGATGAAGACCCGCCGTGGTACCGTGTACGAGGCTTCAGTACCCGGTCCATCGCGCCTCGGATGTCCTCACACACCTGGTGCATAGGAAGCGCCTTTTCTACATCTTCCGAGCTTACGTCTCAATGCCATCTCTCAATGCCAGGCATCAACGCCGACCCAACTCCCCGGAGAAGAGCAGAGACATCCTCCTCAATACCTACAAAGAAAAAAGTCGAACTTACTCAGGAAGACGGGGGCCGCTGCCTCATCACCGGAGACAGTGTAGGCAATTGCGTCGATACTTGTCATGTCCTAAGTCGAAATATAGGGGAAAACAAAGTAAGAAGCTATAAATTACTCTCTTCCCCCTTCTGTTGTTGATGGTTTGGATCTGAAGTTAAAAAAGTACGAACGTGCTTGGGGAATACAACCTGGCATGTTCGATGTTGATAGCACTCATAACCTTATCCACTGTAAGTCATTTATCCTGAATATTCAAACTTTCGCTATCACGGAGAGCTTTCAGTACAAGCTGATTGGCGTCGGTCATACGATGCCAATCATTGGGCCCTAGTACCGACTTCAGGTGATCTAACGGAAATCGCATATCAGTATGGCCTAAATAAGAAATGGAAGTATGAATGTGTACGTTCTTCCATGCCGTGAAGATGCAAAAACTAACCGAAAAAGCAGTACCAGCTCCGGAAGCGGCCCTTCCAATTTGTAGCTTTTCCACCCATCTACAAAAAGCCCATTTTTCGAGCTTCTGATCTCGATGATGAACAGTTGGACGATATGGACCAGGATGGCGAGGCCAGTGCATATAGCTGCGAAGAGGATGACGAAAACATTGATCCAGATGATAACGAGGCTGACGATATGGATGACGATATCCAGGATGGTGACTATCGCTGGATTCACCACAGCAAGATGCCCCCTCTGCAATCCCAGATTCACCCTTACCTCGCCATCGCCGACGCTCTTCCCAAGTTTACCGCCCAGAGATATCATCTGACTCCCAAACAAAAGAAAATATATCACCAGCTGCAAGTCATTGAAGCGTTTTGGCTCGAGCGTTCTCAGCCTGCTGCTTCTGGATTGCCTGGGAGACGGGGAGACGGTGGCAGGAGAGACGGAAGAGGCGAACGAGGAAGCGGAGGTCGAGTGAGTCGAGGGGATGCCGCTGGTCGCGGGGGTCGCAGAAGTATAGGGAAAGGAATAGGAGGGGGAATGAGTGGTAGCAAGAAAGGCAGTGCCGCTGGAGATCAGAATCATAGGAAGACGATGCAAACTCCCCCGAAAGCGGAAAAGAAGCGTAAGTGTGAGCCCAGCAGCGATCATGTGGATCCCAAAGCCAAACGTTCCAAACTTGCTGCTCTGCGTACTACTCACCCCGATAAAGCCCTTCACCTTAAGCGTTCTCTCGGACCCCCCAAGGGCTTTCCACCACCAGATTCGAAAATCAGGAATGGCGGCGCCTCGTGCGAAACTCCGCAAGAGTTCTTCAAATATGACGACCGCAACGCCGTGGTTGCATGGATTGATGCAGTATCATCCGCTGGAACTCCGGAGCCCGTCGAGCCAACAATTGTATGACCGAAGTGCGCCAACCGTATGACGGTGACTGGCACAAGTGGTGTGTCAACTGGACGGGATTACCCCCGACCGATCCAAGTTTTCGAGTAACGATTGGGCCGTTTCTAGACATATGGTTTATCTCACACTGAGACAGGTGCGGGAGTCCTCATCTGGCCCGGCCAGGAAAAGACGAAGATCATAGTACTAGTGTTGTACTAGTGTTATGATTGGCAGATAGACATGTAAACTCTACTGTGAAACCTGTTTGGCATGGTCCAATTTCTCTTGTCAACATATTGGACTGCGAGCTTGCGCTTGTTAAACAACGACGGTCATTGACGCGTAAGAAGCAAATTGAATACGGAGGAGGTTTGCACTACTTGCCCAAGCACTGGCCGCCACACTTTCCAAAAACAGTCACCATAAGTTTACTCAGCATCCTGAACCGGCGGCAATTAGTACCATGCTGGTGCCATGTCCCCTCCAACTAAAGCAGTGCACAAAGTCTCGCATACCCTCACCGTAACCCAGCGTCGCATGTATGCCTCGGAAAAAATGGTCAACTTCCGCTGGATTTCTAAAATCCTTGCTACTCACTCGTCCTACACCCTGACGGCC
>Ga0210387_10004358_pt1 | contig 10843 bp, 7 predicted proteins | sample IncBWC7OmetaG_FD_160108 | JGI IMG/M metagenome (GOLD analysis project Ga0210387, IMG submission 160108) | Forest soil microbial communities from Barre Woods Harvard Forest LTER site, Petersham, Massachusetts, United States - Inc-BW-C-7-O ... | reverse complement strand
ACGCACGCGGGACCATTAAAAAAGAGAAGGAGGTCGCAACTGCGGTCGTAGCCGTCAGCATCAGTGCGAGTTGCAGGCGCTTTCGCATCATCCGGGCGTTTTCCCTTTCACCGAAACTTCGCTTAGAGGGCCATCCAGACAAGCCTTGCCCTCTTAAGTTGCGCTACCCGGAACCTGACGGAGAATCCCTTACCAGAGTAGGACGATTATAGGCGGGGTGAGGTAGGTGGGCAATCTCTCCGAAGGGAGTAGAACCACCGGAGTAATCGGGGCAAGCAATTGAAAAATATATCCGTTAGAGAGCCCCCAGATGTGCGCCCGACAAGACGAAGGTAACTTCCGAGCCGGTTACCTCGGGTTGTCCTTTAGTCGGGTAGTGAACCCAATTTCAAGATTGTTTCAGTGCGCTGTCATTCTGTGCCGCGGCGATGGGCGGGCGAGGAACCTTACAACAGACCGAAGGTGAGGGTGCCGTGGACAAGAGTGCCTGCGCTTCATCCAGTCAGGCGCTCCTCACATCAGCACAACCGTTGTGCGGATTTCGTAAGGAGCCTCCAGAGCGCTCGGCGCGCTCCCGCGGGACGACATCGGCCAGTGAACCTGCAAGCGTTCACTTTCAACTTGAGCCAACAGCCTCCTTGTCGAAAGGCTTGCCGACTTGCACAATCGCTGGACGATGCGTGTCCAGTCTCGGACACCCGCTTTCGAAATTCGGACGCCTTTCCCGCCCGCCCGTCCCGACTCGGCTTACTAGGTCGTGCAGGAACAATCACTTATCCCCAACCGTATCTGGACACTCGGGTGCTGTTGATTGCTTTACTTCAGCTCCCGTGGAGTCGCACCCATGCCATTCCAAGACCTTCGGATTGCAGTTCGCCATCTGTTGAAAGCGCCGGGCTTTACCACGACGGCCGTACTTATGCTCGCCCTGGGAATTGGCGCCACCACCGCGGTCTTCTCGGTCGTTGAGAGCGTCCTGCTGCGGCCGCTTCCCTTTCCGCATCCCGAAAAGCTGGTCTCGCTGGGCGACATTCTGCAGGGAGCCGATGTGGGAGGCTCCGGCGAAGCCGGGGTCACCGCTCCCGACATTCAGAACTACACCCGCGATACCCATAGCTTCGAGAGCCTGGGCGCGTACAAGCCAACTTTTTATGAACTCTCCGGAGTGGGCGAGCCGGCACAAATCAATGCCTCTCGCCTCTCGGGCGGGGTCTTCCCGGCTCTGGCGGTCGCACCTCTGATGGGGCGATTCTTTACCCAGCAGGAAGACGACCAGCAAGCGCCCGTAACGGTCGTAAGCTACTCACTCTGGCAAGACCGCCTCCACGGCGATCCGGGCGTGCTGGGAAAAAAGATCCTGCTCGACCGCAAGCCGTACGTTGTGATCGGCGTCATGCCGCGCAACTTCGAATTTCCTTTGATGCCGGGGCATCTGAATTCGAGCGAGTTATGGGTTCCGATGAGCTTCACCGAGCAGGAGCGTTCCCTGGCGGCCGCGGCGAACTGGAGCTACAGCATGGTCGGCCGGCTCAACCCGGGGATTACCGCGAAGCAGGCGGAGAGCGACGCCGAGCGCGTGGCCGAGGAAACTATGCGCAACTACCCCGCCGCTATGGCCAGCCTGCGCATACGAGCGACGGTCCGTTCGTTGCATGAAGAGACCGTTTCTCAGGCGCGTCAACTGGTGCGCACGTTGTTCCTCGCAATTTCTGTGGTGCTGCTGATCGCCTGCGCCAATCTGGCAGGCTTGCTTCTGGTACGGGCCATCCGGCGCCGCCGAGAGATTGCCGTGCGCCGGGCACTGGGAGCGCCTTCGGGGGCGCTGCTGCGGCAGGCGATTCTTGAGAGCCTGGTATTGAGCGTGAGCGGAGGCTTGCTCGGCGTGGCGCTCGCCGCCGTCGCTGTGCGCATCGGCGTCAGCCGCTTGCCCGAGACTTTGCCCCGTCTTGATGAGATCTCCCTAGACTGGCAGGTAATCGCGTTCGGCATTGTCCTGGCAGCGCTGACCGGCCTGGTTTGCGGACTGGCTCCGGCTTTCGCCGCCCTCCGTACCAGCGTGAATGACACTCTTAAGGAAGGCGGACGCACCGGCACGGCCGGCGGCGCCCACGCCCGGCTGCGTTCCGCGTTGGTCATCGGCGAAATTGCGATCGCTCTAATTCTCATGGTCGGTTCCGGCTTGCTCTTGCGCAGTTTTGAGAAAATGCGCGCCGTCGATCTCGGCTTTCGCCCCGACCATGTCCTCGTGGCTGCCTACTCGCTGCCGAGGCAACAGTATTCGACCCAGCCCTCCGTCGACCAATTCAACGACCAACTCCTTCGCCGCTTGCGCCAGCTTCCTGGCGTGAACTCGGTCGGGCTTACTTCGTTTCTTCCGGCCGCGGGCAGCCAGGGCAACAGCACGTTCATCGCAGAAGGCTATGTTCCGCCCAAAGACGCGAACCTGAACCTGGCTACCCCGATCCAGATTCAGGGCGATTACATGCAGGCGATGGGAACCCCGTTGCTGGCGGGCCGCTTGCTCACGCCCGCCGATAACGAGAACTCCCAGCTGGTTGCCATTGTGAACTACAAGTTCGCCGAACATTTCTGGCCCGGCGGGAACGCCATCGGCAAGCGTCTGCGCATCGGCATGCAGGAGTCGCCAACGCCTTGGGTTACGATTGTCGGCGAAGTCGCCGACGTGAAGGAGTCTTCGCCCGACGTCCCCGACAAGGAGCAGTGGTACGCGCCCATCGACCAGTTTGAAAAATCCCTGGGCACCTTTGCCTCCCCGGGGGACTTACAGGGCAACGGAGGCTACATCGTCCTACGCACCGCGATGGAGCCCGAGCAGATGGCAAATACGCTTCGCCAGACCGTCCGCTCGATCGATGCCCAGCTTCCCCTCACCCAGGTGCAAAGCATGCAGCAAACGGTATCCGATAGCGAAAACGAACGCCGCTTTAACACGGTCCTCATCTCGTCGTTCGCCATCGCAGCCGTGCTGCTGGCCGCACTCGGCATCTACAGCGTGATCGCCTTCTCGGCCGCGCTCCGCGAACAAGAGATGGCCATCCGCATGGCGCTGGGCTCGCAACGTGCAGGAATCCTCGGCCTGGTGTTCAAGTCGGCGGCCAAACTCGCCCTGGCCGGCTGCGCTCTGGGACTGCTGGGAGCAGCCGCCGCGTCGAAGCTGCTGCAAACCCTGGTCTTCGACGTGAGCCCCTTCGACCCGTTGGTGCTCACGCTGGCTGCCGTCCTCGTGCTGATACTGGCCATGGCAGCCTCGTTACTGCCAGCACGACGCGCCGCTTCCATCGACCCCATGAAATCGCTGAGGGCGGATTAGCGTAAGGCGGCTCGAACAATCGCGCTTTCGAGCCCGGCTTCACAACTTCTCGACGTGCCCCACATTCATCTGGTTGTGGGAAAGTCGTTCGCAAAAAAGTTCGCAAACTTGAGCCGGCGGTGATAAGCTTTTGCGCGTTTTAGGGAGGCACACATGCCAACCATTCATCTGCCGGGCGACGGTCACACCACTCCCGTTCCGGATCCGGACGGAACAACGTGGGACGCGTATACAGACGATAAAATCCTCGCGACCCTGAAGGCTGCGCTGTTCATCTTGAAGCACAATATTCGCAACATGCGCCCCTGTAATGACTGCTTCAAGAGGCTTCCTGGGGGCCGAACCTTCCAGGAAGTTTTCGACGACGCAACCGTGTTCATCAGCTTCGACCCATCGGGGCCCGACAGCGGCGCAACGGACAGTGTGGGTGGCAAAGAAATTACAGTAGGAGCGAGTGAGTTCAAAGTCGGCAGGTGGAGCGTAGCTGCGACCCTGGTGCACGAACTGGCCCACGTCAACGGGGCCGATGGCAGTCCTAGCATAGCCGCGGAGAACACCTTGAACTGTTGTGGTCTGAAGGGTCTCTTCCGTGCCGGAGCCGTCGGTTTGCGGGACCCCGCTGAACCGGACGACAATGGACCACGCTACGCCTAGCTGCTTGGCCTTTATTTGAGGAATGGGCTTCCGGATGGACTTCCTATGTCACGACCGGCACTTAGAAGATTAGCCTGCGCGCTGACCGGGCTGATCGTATTCCTGATCTTCCTGATCCTGGCGCCGGCAAAGGCATCGGCATGCCGGTGTCCTGAACATGTCTCATCCGCGACCTATTACAAGAAAGCGCAATTCGTGGTTACCGGCAAGGTTGTCGAAGTGCACGCCAATGCCGATGGAGATGGTTGGACCGCAACCGTAGAAGTCGCGCGGGCGTGGAAGGCCGACGTTCCAAAGACGATTTCAATTTCTACGTCTACGGACTGTGCGCTTCACTTCACTCAAGGCGCCGAGTATCTCTTGTACCTTTTCCCTGCCCCAGGCGGAGGCTACTACACTTCCACGTGTGCTGGAAATCTACCCATTGCGGACGCTGGCCCGCGGCTAAAGTGGATCGAGCAACACGCATCGGTGACTTCGACCGCAGGACCGTAGTCCTGCGATCCACTCGGACCACTTCTGGCTGATAACCACAGCCTACTTCTCCAGCGCCGCGGCGAACGCATCCAGCGACAGCGAGCGCAACAAATTCCGTCGCATCCCGCGTTCGACTTCAGCCAGCCGGTCCGAAGCCGTGGTGATCCACTCGAAGTCGGCCGACTCCGCCAGCCGCTTCAACTCTGAAGAAATGTCAGTGTTGCGAATCAACTCCGGCGCACCCGCCTCAATCGACGCCAGATCGCGCAAGAGCGAATACAACGTCCGAATCAGCTGCTCCGTCTTCTCCCGCCCCTCCGCCCCAGGCCGGTAGGACTCAGTCACCTTGAACAGTTCGCTGTGTTCCCCGCCGCGCAAAGCCGAGTTCAAAATCGCCAGCGCATGTGCCCGCGCCCCCACATACGCAGCCAAGTCAAACCCGCGCGCCCGTCCCACCGCCCCTTCCGAAAGCCGCGCCACCAAAGCCCGCTCGCTCGCCTTCCACTCCGGGCGATTTTCGGCTAAATATTTCTCAATCTCCTCGGCCGGCAACGCGCCCAGGGTAAACACCATCGACCGCGAACGAATCGTAGGCAGCAACTCTCCCGGATTCTCCGTCAGCAGAAAAATCGTGGCGAACTCCGGCGGCTCCTCCAGCACTTTCAGCAGCGAGTTGGCCGCCTCCTTCATAAAGGCCGAGTCGGTAAAGACGTAAACCCGCTCCCGGCCCTCCGCCGGCCGGTAATAAATCGTCTCAATCACCCGCCGCACTTGGTCCACCTTGATCATCATCTGCGGCGGATCGGGCGGAATGATCAACACATCCGGATGCGTCTGCACAAACAGCCGCGTTTCTTTCTTGTCAGTCTCACGCAGATTCTCGCGCGCCTCCACCGCCTCGGAAAAGCGCGCATCCAAATCCGCAGCCTGCGCGATGCGAGTGCAGTTGGCGCACTTCCCGCAGAAATCCGGCAGCCCATCGGTCTGCGTAGGTGACAAACAATTCAGCGCCTGCGCCAGCATCAGCGCCAGCGTGTATTTCCCCGATCCTTGCCCGCCCGCAAGCACGACCGCATGCGGAAAGCGCTCGCGCGCCAGCATATCGCGCAAGCGATGGACCACCTCGGAGTTGCCGTGAAAATCAGAAAAGGACATCGATTACCCTCGACGAACCGACCAGCGCAGCGCCGTTCCCGCGCCCCCGACCCCTCGCATTTCCAAGGCTCCATCCACTACTTGCGCCCGGATCTTCCTCCCATTCACCTCGACCCGCGAGAAACGCTTCGCTTCCTCCGCAGAAATCTTCAGGCGAATGCTGTATGTAGTTTGAGCACCAGGGTTATACCACCCCTCGTAGCCATCCGCCGACTTGATCAACCCCAGCAAAGGCGATTCGAAGCGGAAAGACGCTAGCGGCAACTTCGGCGCCAGCAAAATGCCCGCCACAGTGAACTCCAGCCCGATCAGCTTGGTCAGTGCATACAGCGGACATGCGTGCGTATGCATGTTCAGCACCGGAAAATCAGTCCAGCCAAACGGCTTACCTCCGGTGGTGCCACCCGGATGCTTGCTCAACGCCGAATTCAGCACATCCGGCCCACTCCACGCCCCATACCAAATCTCGGGATACACTTCGGCATGCCGTGCGAACGAATTCTTCTTCCACTCATCCCAAGCCATCGCGCCATCGATTCCAGCCAGCGCCCAAATCAGCGTCTGATTCAGCGAGGGCCAAACCCCGCCGTTCGATTGCGTTCCCGGCTCGGACTTCCACGCCCCACGCTGCTCCTGGTCCGGTCCGGCGGTCAGTTGGATCGCGCCAATCGGCGACACCTGGCGCAACTCGCGATCCATGTTCCCGATCAACGTGTGAGCCTGCTCCTCATTCGTGCTCCCGCCGATGATTGCCCACGGCTGCGGCTCGATCCACATACATTTTTCGCCGAGCCAGCCGTTGGTCGGCCCCAGCCACGCCCGCCGGAACCACTTCCCCGTCCACTGCGCCTGGACCGCCCGGCGGTGGTCTTCCGCTTTTTGCCGGATCGACGAAGTCACGCCGTCCTCCACGCCTGCATACTTCAGCAGCCGTGCGTAGTAATCGAAAACATACGCAGCCATCGCGGAGTTGAGTACGCTCTCGCTTTTCTCCACCACTTCTTTTGACTCGGCTTGCGTCGTCCACGCATTCACGAGAGCATCATTCCAATCGTCCTGCAGCATCCGCATCAGGCCGTGCTCTCCGGTTTTCACCGTGTCGGTCATACGCCGGTAGCAGCGAGCCAGAAGATTGCGCACCGAGTCGCGCCCCGCGCTCTCTCCATAAAGCGTGACCACATCCGAGTCGAGGAATCCGACGTCGCGCGTGGCCAGAACATATTCGCTGACCGCCCAGATCAGCCACATCGGCATGTCGCTGGAATTGTCGCTCGTGGTCGGCATCGGCATGCCATGCCCCACAATTCCGTAAGGAATCGATCCGTCCGGCCGCACTTCCTTCAATGTATAGCGCAGTACTTCCTTCACCAGCTCAGGATCGCTGAACAAAAACGGCAGCGCATGCTGCAGCGGATCGCGCGCCGCTCCCTGAAATCCCATCACATATTGGTAGATGCTGGCCTGCGAAATGATGTGCTGCTTGAAAAAATCGTCGTAGGTAAATCCGCTCCGCAGGTAGTAGTGGTTCCACGTAACTTCGCGCTCGACCCACGGTTCTTCCGGAGTGCTGAACCGCATCCCGTGCCGCTTCCACTGATCGCAGGATTCTCGCAGCGCATTGGTTGCGCCTTTACGGTATTTCGTAACCAGAAAATCTAAATCGGTGTCCGACGTCTGGTAGCCATAAAGAAAGGTGAGCGTACGGCTCTCGCCGGGTTTGAGCGTAATCTTGCGTTCGAGCAGCAGTGCGCTTTCCGGCCCGGTTTGCGCGAGATCTCCATCGAGTTCGCGCTCCAGCCCTGCAGGATGATCGGTGCCTCCGCCTCCGAAGAACCCCTTGCCATTGGTCGTCATCGCACTCGCCGGAGCGTCCAGCGAAATCAGAAACGTCGGCGGAGGATTGAGGTCATCAAAAGCGGCCCGCTTCGGAGCCTTCGGGTCGGGCGGGGTAAGAAACACATTCGGACTCTTTTCAAAAGACGCGACCGCTCCTTGAAACCGTTGCTCCTCCGCCGGATCGCGTCCCAAAAACTCCTTGCTCTCGATCAGTCCCATGCCGCCGGCGGCCGGACGAAAGTGGTGCCCGACGCGCGTCCCAAAATCTCGTCGCGATTCGTGCATGCTCTTCCCGGCATAGAGCTCGATGAACGACCGGAACGAGAACTGATAAACCTGGCATCCCCAATATTCGATCCAGCGCAGGTTCGCTTCTCCCGCACCCGCGTTCGTAATTGTGACCTGCGAAAGCAGCACGGGATCATCGCCGAACGGCGCAAAAACAATCTGATCCACGGCATACCCATGTCCGGAAACTTTCTTGCGGAAATATCCAATGCCAAACACCCGGTCAAAGTTGTCGGCGTTGCCCCCGTTGCCATCCCCGCGATAAAACGTGCTCAGCACCGCCGATCCGTCGGTCAAATATCCGAATCCTCCGCCAAACAAGCCGCGCTCAGGCGCGTAGTCGTTTAGAAACTTCGGAGCACCTTCGTCCTGTCGCACCCGAACGTGGCCGTAGTTCGACGCGATCGCCACAATGCGATCATTTCCCACCTGGTGAATGTGTTCCGTCGGCGCCAGTACCCCCGGATTCACCTCGGTCACAGCCTTCGGATCTTTGAGCTGATCGCAGGTGTAATGAAACGCCGGTAGCGCGAACTCATCCTGAACCCACTCGCCGAAATAACCCGACCCGTAGGCCTTCTTCGAATTTGAAACAACCCCCGACCTAGCGGGCTTCTGAGACACGGCTCCCCAAGCGCGTGGCACGATCTTCGCAGCCGCCAGGCTCAAAGCCGCATTCTCCAGAAACCGCCGCCGGCTAACGGACATGCTTGCCCTCTCGTTCCAAAGCGTCCTCTGTCATCATGAGCGAAGCGGTCGTGCGCGAAGCGGACGACAGCGCAGTCAAAGGATCCCTTTCAGTCCAGCTCAGCGAGCGGCCTCGCGAGGAGTTCACACACAAGGGCTTTGTGGCGTCTCAAACAACGCCGGATCAACGCCCGTAGTTCATCTTCGCCTGGTTCCCTCTCCTCTCCTACAGCTTCAACTTCCTCCGCACCACTTCCACAATCCGCGTGTGCGTCTGCCCCGGCGTCCCGCGAGCATCCACCACCGTAACCCGCGCATGGTCCCGCTTCGCAATCGCCACATACCCCTCGTGCACCCGCGCAAAAAACGCCCGCGTCTCCTGCTCAAACCGATTCTCGTCGCCGTGTCCGCGGCTCGCGGCTTTTGACGTACGTTTATTCCGACGTCGTGCCCGGCTCACGCTGGCCGCCGCGTCCGAATCCAGCAGAATCGTCAAATCCGGCTGCAGATTTCCACACAGCACCCGATGCAACTCACGCACCGCCTCACTTCCCAGCCGCCGCCCGCTCCCCTGATAGGCCTCGGTTGAATCCGTAAATCGATCGCACAGCACAACGCTCCCCGCAGCCAGCGCCGGTTCAATCACCTCGGCGATATGCTGGGCCCGCGACGCGAACATCAGCGCCATCTCCGCCAGCGGCGCCAGCCCCGCCGTCCCAGAATCGAGCAGCACCTTGCGAATCTTTTCTCCGGTCGCCGTTCCACCCGGCTCGCGCGTCTCAACTACTTTATGTCCCCCCGCGCGCACCACCGCCGCCAGCCTCCGCATCTGCGTGCTCTTGCCGGTTCCGTCCAGACCTTCGAAGGTAATGAATTTTCCGCGCCGCGCCATCTGCGGAATCATAGCAGCAGGTCGCGTCTCATCTTGAATTTGCCAGCCACGCAAGAAAGGCTGCTCCGCCCAACATCAAACATCCGGAGGCAAAAAGGACCCTCCTCCCCATCGTGATCTTTTGCTGCCTCTCCTCGAGCGATAGTCCCGCGCGGGATCCGGGCGGCTTCTCCGCGACTCGGAAGTGACGCAACTTCACCCAGAGAGCAAAGTCGGCAGCAGCGCCGATGAGACAGACGACGATCGGGAAAGTAATTTTCATCGCGGCTTCGTTCCCTGTTGGATTTCAGGATCCTACCACCTCTCATTCCCCGACCTTGGCTCTGCGTCCATCTGTCCATCGCACGGCTCGGGCTGCTATAGTTTCAACTTCGCACCGTCAGGAATCACTTCGCTACACAATTGGGGGCCTCATAGGAATGAAACTCGCAAAAACCTTGGGAGCAGTCTGCATCGCACTCGTGGCCGTTTCCGCGTTCGCCGCAACGGCGCCCACCGTCACTATCTCAGTCGACGCAACGCACGCTCCCCGAAAAATCTTCCACGCCTCGCTCAAAATTCCCGCCACCCCCGGCGACCTCATGCTCTATTACCCGAAGTGGATTCCCGGCGAACACGCCCCCGACGGCCCAGTCATTGATCTCGCCGGTCTGAAATTTTCCGCCGGCGGCAAGACTCTGAAATGGCGCCGCGCTCTCGACGACGGTTTCACCCTGCACGTCGAAGTCCCCGCCGGCACGACCGAAATCGCCGCCGAACTCGACTTCCTCTCGCCCGCAACTCTCGAGGGCGGATTCTCCGCCGGCTCCTCCGCCACCGACAAGCTGGCCATCATCAGCTGGAACCAGGTCCTGCTTTATCCCAAGGGCTGGAAGTCGGACGACATCAACTACTCCGCCAGCCTGAAACTTCCCGACGGCTGGAAGTTCGGCACTCCGCTTCCCATCTCGAGCCAGAGCGGAAATGAAATTCACTTCGCCACAGTTTCCCTCACAACGCTGGTCGACTCGCCCGTCATCACCGGAGAATTCCTGAAAATCGTTCCCCTTGCCCAGGATCCCGTCACTGAGATGGACATCGCCGCCGACAGCGCCGCCGCCCTCGACGCTCCCCCGGAAGTTTGGGACCACTACAGAAGTCTGGTCGACCAGGCGCAGAAACTTTTCGGCGCGCACCACTACCGCGACTACCACTTCCTCTACACCCTCAGCGACCACGTCGCCCACTTCGGCCTGGAGCACCATGAATCCGACGACAGCCGCGTCAGCGAGAACGCCCTGGTCGACGAAACCGCGCGCAAACAGTCGTCCGGACTTCTGCCCCACGAATACGTCCACTCCTGGAATGGAAAGTTCCGCCGTCCCGCCGGCCTCGCCACGCCCGACTACCAGCAGCCTATGCAAGACGACCTGCTCTGGGTCTACGAGGGCCTGACCAACTATCTCGGCTTCGTGCTCACCGCCCGCAGCGGCCTGCTCACTGCCGACCAGGATCGCGACGGCCTGGCCATCACCGCCGCCGCA
>Ga0210387_10004357_pt1 | contig 10844 bp, 11 predicted proteins | sample IncBWC7OmetaG_FD_160108 | JGI IMG/M metagenome (GOLD analysis project Ga0210387, IMG submission 160108) | Forest soil microbial communities from Barre Woods Harvard Forest LTER site, Petersham, Massachusetts, United States - Inc-BW-C-7-O ... | reverse complement strand
AGAAGCAAGAGGTGGAGACTAAGTGAGAGTAAGGGAAAAAAGGGGAGAGGGGGTTGAGATGGCGTCCAAAGCATCGGATACAGGTATGATGAGAGACGAGTTCGAATTACGATGGACGAGGACGAGACGAGAATCAGTTGCAATGGGGACAGCGACAGTGTTATCGTTCAAGGTTAATTTGGCAGAAGTATCGATCGGAAAGCTAGACAGTCTTCAACACGCCGAGGTTCTCCCCACGCTCGTGATGACCTTGGACGTTGATGGACAGACTGACTTCGTGTCCGCGTCATGCTAGGAGGATAAAGAAATGCTTTAAATTGAATGAATCCGCCATTGCCATTGAACTGAACGAAAATACCGTTGTGAGACGTGACCGCCGATCACAGAGATTAAGATCGCGTACAGTGGTAGTTCACGATTTTGACTTGGAGTATATCCAATCAATGAGTGGAGGAACCCTTACCTTGACATCCTGGCCAGCCAGGTGCTATAGCAACAAAATTTCAGATATAAAGGGCAGATTTTATAACTCAGGACAAGACCCATCAACAGTAGACTCCATTCGCGATTGTCCGTCCCATACGCTTCGCTGGCTTGACCTTACCGATTGCTCCTGAGGCTATTGCCCTCAACCCAGTTAACGGGATTGAACAGAACCTGAACGTTTACGCCAACCACAGTACTAAGTACCCCTCTGCACCATTGAACACGAAACAAGTACGAACATCCACACCATGTCAGAACCTCTTCCGCAACTACCGTTACATTCGAATCACCCTACAAGTGGCCCCAGCGTCCCAGATCCACACATCACTCCAGAAGAATTCGCAGAAAAAAATTGGAAGGGAACCCAACGCTTTCGGATTCTGATCATCGGGAACGCCAACGCGGGGAAGACAACCATTCTGGAGAAAGTCTGCAATGCCCAGGGCCGCAAACCCGAATTTCTCGACGCAGATGGACGAAAGGTGTGCCCTCAGATTGTTGCAAGCCGTTCAGCACAAACTCTTGTATTATCGTCTTTAGATTGATTCAGAGCTGGCCCCGTCTATTGGGGTGCGTATCGTATGATATTGTTTCTTGATCCATTTGGTCTCAATCTAATGTCCTAGCGCGGAGAGCATGACATCGAGAACCAGATTGTGTATTCGACTGCTGAAAGTTTTATCTTTCACGACTCCCGTGGATTCGAAGCAGGCACTTCTGGCGAACTAGAGAAAGTCAGAGAATTTATATCCAAACGAGCCAAGAGCACGCAATTCAAAAATCAATTGCACGCCATCTGGTATGGCTCGGACTGTTCACCGGTGTCATTCTGCATTGATTCATATGTTCATTGGTCAGGTATTGCCTTCCAACTAGTAACGACAGGCCATTAACCAAAGCAGAGATGAGTTTGTTCGACGAAGGCACAGGGGACAGTGAGTGAAAGCCAGTGTTGCTCAACATGTTGATATCATTATACAGCATGTCTCTTTACTTGCAGTTCCTGTTGTTGTAATCTTCACGAAAATGGATGCCCTTGACGAAAGGGTATACAACGAGTTATTGGAAGAGGAAGACATTTCTTTTGATGAGGCTGAAAGGGTAGTTCCTTCTCGTGCAAAAGCTAAGTTTGAACAGGATTATCTCGAGCCGCTCAAAATGGTAGTCCACCCACCTGGATGTACCGTTCAGCTTCGTGGTATGTGAGTTTTTTCAATGACACTCTACTCACTTAGCCAGTTGCCACTCAGACATGCACAAGCCCAATACAGACTGTGATGAGCTCATCACAAACACTGCATGGGCCCTTAACCATACAGCATTGAAGTTACTGGGACTTTCCATACAACGGAATAACTTGAAAGCCTGTATCAAGCACATTATCAAGCAGTGAGTCACCTGCATTTAGTCCTTTGATAGCACAGAAAGCTAACAAAAGCATACTAAAGGACAATCATTCCACTTGCACAAAGTAAGGAAGTGTGCTGTATTTTTTGTACCCACAGCACTCAACAGGGTATCTATCATTTTCCCTCAGAGGCTCTTGAAGTGGGCTTGTTTTCACAAGAACAACAAAAATCTTTGCTTTGTGATGTGTTACCTTGGTTCCCACATATTTTGGTATGCATCCTCTGAATGTTGCAACTGTTGATTGTTGTATTTTAACTTTGATGGTTGAATAGCCTGTGAGTGACCAGTACTGGAAGCTACTGTATTCTTACATTCTGGCATTCTTTGCTTCTGGCAGAGTGTAAGTGTCCATTGATATCTTGTGGGCATCCTGAGATGATTGACCATAATGTTTACCCTTGTTCTTAGTTTGTAAGGCTATTGATTTTCATGCTGGCTACTGCTTTTCCTGCTTACTGCCTTTTCTGCTTGTGTAACATCAACAGGATGTGTGTCTTTACTTCCCATTTGGAAACATTACATCTCTCACATACTTGCTCTTTATAGAGAGTCTGTATCTTCTTTTGTTGGAGGCATCTGTCTTGCTTAATGTCATCTTGCATATTTCACAGGATGTGAGTGTCTGGCTCTGCTGAGAGGACTCTCTTAGTGGTATTCATATTCTACCCATCCACTTTGCAGATTGTTAGTCTGAAAATGCTGATCTCAAAAAATACTGAATTTCAGCTGATGCTTAATATTCTCTTAACAGGGGGTAAGTTCCTGGTTTGTGTATTGGAAGGGACTCTTTACCTTGTGATCCATTTCTCTGGTCCAATACCAACAGGAAGTAAGTATCTCTTCCTGTTGTTGAAAACACCTCTCCATGACTGTTTTGTTTTCTCCCATGTGGTCTTGACAGATGGTAAGTCTATGTTTTTCCCCTCAGTGTTGTATGTCCCTCACTATCTATTTCATGTTGTCAGGCTGTGAGTTCTCATATCCAATTTGCATGTTACTTTTGCACTTAGCAGTAAAATCTTGCTTTCAAACTGGTCAGGATGTAAGCCTGCTATCTAATTTACTGCATGTGACACAATCTTTAATGCTATTACACTCTGCACAGAATGTGACTCTTTCTGCATTCCTTCTCATCACAGTTCATCTCCTGATTGTTGTTTCCTTTCTTTATAAACATATAGGCTGTAAGCTGGATAATTTTCCTTAACATAATATTTAGGCTCATCAATTTTATATGTCCACCCTTTATATAGGATCATGTGAGTCCCACCCCAACCTTGCACATGGCTATGGCCCACTTACAATTATATTACAATTCTGTGCTTTTCCTGAAGGCTGTAAGCTTCAAAACTGAATCTTTGAACTTGCCCTTACCCTACCACTATTTTCTGCCTCTGACAGGCTGTATGTATCCTTGTTTTTCTGCTCAATGGTGCTGAATTGTAGGCAATGCTGACCCTATCTTTTATAATAAACAGGAAGTGAGTCAGTTTAACATAGTTGCACCCATTTGCTAATTCTGCACATCTGGTAGAATGTCAGTTATTCCTCTTGCTATCAATATATGTGATTGAATCCCATTTTTTTCTGTGGTTTCAGATGGTGAGTTATTTATTACTTTTTGGAAACCACAGGGCTCAACCTGCTACTGTTCTTACTTACAGCTTGTCAGTGTATAACTTATGCTTTATGAATCCCATGTCCATGCTTACTTCCCCATCTTGAATTGGCTTCTTCTCCACAGGTTGTAAGTGTTAACCTTGTGCTTTATAAGTCTGATGTTCCTGCTTACTGCCCTGCCTTGGCTTCCTGTCCACAGTATGTGAGTGTTTGACTTGTACCTCATGAGCCCCATGTCTCTGCTCACCATCCAATCCTGCATTTTCCTGTCCACAGTTGGTGAGTGTTTGACTTGTGCCTCATGAACCCCATGTCCCTGCTCACTGCCCCATTCTGCATTGGCTTCCTGTCCACAGTGGGTGAGTGTTTGACATGTTCCAGCTCACTGCCTTGTCCTTCATTGGTCTCCTATCAACAGTTAGTGAGTGTTTGACTTGTGGCTCATGAGCCCCATGTCCCTGCTCACTGCACTGTCCTATGTTGACTTTCTGTCTGCAGCCTGTGAGTGTTTGACTTGTGGCTTATGAGCCCCATGTCCCTGCTCACTGCACTATTCTGCATTGGCTTCCTGTCCATAGTCGGTGGGTGTTTGACTTGTGTCTCATGAGCCCCATGTCCCTGCTCACCACCCTGTCCTGCATTGGCTTCCTGTCCACAGTCAGTGAGTGTTTGACTTGTGCCTTATAAGTCCCATTCCCTGCTCACTGCTCTGTCCTTTATTGGCTTCATGTCCACAGTCAGTGAGTGTTTGATATGTGCCTCATAAGCCTCATGTCTCTGCTCACTGCCCTATCCTACATTAACTTCCTGTCCACAGCCTGTGAATGTTTGACTTGTGTCTCATGAACCCCATATCCCTGCTTACTGCCCTTTTCTGCATTGGCTTCCTGTCCACAGTCTGTGAGTGTTTAACTTGTGCCTCATGAGCCCCATATCCCTGCTCACTGCCCTGTGCTCTATTGGCTTCCTGTCTACAGCCTGTGAGTGTCTGACTGCCTTATAAGCCCCATGTCCCTGCTCACTGCCCTGTCCTGCATTGGCTTCTTGTCCATAGAGGGTAAGTGTTTCACTTGTGGCTCATGAGCCCCATGTCCCTGCTCACTGCCCTGTCCTGCATTGGCTTCCTGTTCACAGCCAGTGAGTGTTTTACTTGTGGCTCATGATCCCCATGTCCCTGCTCACTGCCCCATTGACTTCCTGTCCACAGTCAGTGAGTGTTTGACTTGTGTCTCATAAACCCTATGTCTCTGCTCATTGCTCTGTCCTGCATTGGCTCATGTCCACAGTTTGTGAGTGTTTGACTTGTGCCTCATCAGCTGCATGTCCCTGTTCATTGCCCTGCAATGGCTTCCTGTCCACAGCAGGTGAGTGTTTGACTTGCACCTCATGAGCCCCATGTCCCTACTTACTACCCTGTCCTGCATTATCTTTCTGTCCACAGTCAGTGAGTATTTGACTTGTGCCTCATGAGCCCCATATCCTTGCTCACTGCACTGTCCTGCATTGGCTTTATGTCTACAGGATGTAAGTCTTTGCTTTACACCCCCATGGATAATAGTTCCCCCCTCTGCCTACATGCTTTGTGACCATCCACAGTTTGCTTCCATGTCATCTGATGGTTCTACTCATGCCACACTATTTCATCTGGTGTTCCTTTAATGCAGGAATATCACTTGGATGAATGTTTTAGGGTATTGTTGCCATTTCTGCCATCCATGGTATGAAAGGCACATATTATTGTTGTCTGGGTATATTTTAATTCTATTACATTTTTTCCTAGGTTGGCCATTCAGCCCCTCATTGCCAGGTAGTCAGGCTTGGCACTGGTATGTCATGTATTTTTCCTCACATCTCTCAACATCTTACTATTCTGTGCACAGCCTTAATGGCCATCATGAATTATTCCTTGTTTGGATCATCCACATTGTCATCTATTGACTTTCAAGAGGCACTTGCCTTCTATGTAAAGTCTCCATTGTCACAGACATTAATGGCTGTGGTAGAGAGGACTTTTGTGGGATCTCATTCTGTAATGGAGGCAGATGCTCCTCAGTTGTTTAGTATTTTCATGGAATATTGCTTGGGTGTGTTACATTTTATTTTGCCATGTTCCAAACATTTACTTATTTAACTGTGGACCATGGGCAGGCAATACACCTTTTGCCAGGCATTAGTTCAATGCTTGGAATGTTCAGTTAATGTCCATTTATGTGATGTATATGTTTGAATGTATTGTACTATAATGGCTCTGGGAAAGATGTATGCAGAACAAACTACCACTTTTTTTGTCCAACTCACCTTGTTACCATGCCACTCTTGAAAGGACAAATGAAACCAATTCCATGTCTAATTTCCAAGGTACCATATGCATATACAAATACCATAAATACAAGTACCTGCAACACCACTTCTTTACCTACCCCCTTTCCTTGTACTGCCATACCCTCCCTCCCCAGCTACATCATCTCCCACAAACAGCCCTAGGCCCCAAAACACCAGCCCAAACACACACCCAACAAAGAACACAGGCAGGGTGCAGCATGATGCTCAGTAAAACTGGAAATTCACAAAAAGTCAAGAGAAGTCAATGGAAGTCAAGTTTTTGTTGGAAAATGGGCATTTCAGTCATTTAAAATCAATCTAGTGGAATTTTCAGTGACTGCTGTACCTGGGTTTGATGTTGAAGCCATTATTGTTGGTGGCTAAAAATATATTAAGAAGTCATTGAAAAGTCACTGGGGATTCACTGAAATCTTGCAAGATGACTAAAATGCCCATTTTGTTATGCTCTAAACTGGGGGAGGAAAAACCATAAGCATGCTGATATGTCTAGATAGTGTGCAAGTATGAAGTGTGATCAATGAAAACCAGAGTGGGAACACAAAACAAAGACTTAGTAATATGTGTGTGAGTGTGTAGAGAATGTCTCAGACACAGTCCAAGTGTTCTGATGTTCCTGGACAAAGTGCAATGAAAATGTGGAAAATGTGTGGTGTGGAATGTGGAGAGGTATGGAAAATGTGGTCAAAAATATGTGGAAATGCAGGGAGAATATTGCAGAAGTGCCAAGAAATGAGGGACACTTATATATAACACAGTAGACACAATACAGATGAAGTTAAACACAGTGAGAACAAGTCTGAAGTACAGAAAAATGCAGAATTTTTATCGCAGAAGTGTGCAACATATTGGAACTGATGAGGACAATGATTAGGACATAGGACTGAAGTCAAAACACACACTGGAAAGTGGGGGGAACTTGTTCTCTGTTTAATCAATGATTTACAGGAGTTTTGTGCTAAAAAGGCTAAACTAAAAAGGTAAGGACAAAGAAAACGATAAGAGCAGAATAGACCTGGAATATAGGACAATAATAGTGATGAGGGGATAAAGGAATCTCCATGGAAAACTCAGAAATAAACATAGGAGATGGTAAAAATAAGTCATGAGGGGAGGAGCATGATCTGTATGTGATCCAATGTGATCAGCTGATTAATGAGTGACCTGGGACCAAGCCATGTGTGTGGCATAACAAAATGATGGTGGAAAGATAATAAAAATGACATGTGATAATGTCTGAGGAGTTCCAAGGTGATGTGATGTAGGCATGATGCATTCTGAAGTATGGAAATGTGTCTGAATTGTGGAAATGCAGAGCGTAACACAGAAATACATTGGAAATGTGTGGATGTGTGTCAGAAATATGATGGAAAACATCACAGACTATGGTGTAGTATATACGATAACACTTTGTAATGGTGTGGCACAAAAACACAATCCAAAACATTGGATTTGACAGATTATGTGTCCAGGGGTGCTAGGTGCATATCAGTGCACTGGGCCCAATCAGGTGATTGGGGTTCTGATGAATGGACAAGGAAAGGAAGACTTAACAATGGGTAGAGGACTTCAGCTTCAACCTATGAAGGTTGCGCCTCTTGCACCCAAGTGTTCTTGAATTTCAGAGCACCAAGATACTAAGTCTCAACTGACTCAGAGAGGAAGATTCAGATGGAAGCAAGAGATCAGATGAGGGGGAGGTTAAGCAGGGATAACAATTAATATTCAAACTAAGGAGTACATGGGTAAATACTTGTGATTTATATACAAAGACATATCAGATCAGGTCTTGTAAAAGTATCAGGAATAATCAGGGTGCAATGGGAAAGGTGAGCATAGGAAATATGGAGGGAAACATATAGCAAGAGCAAAACATATGAGCATAGGATCAGAGTGGAAATAATAGGATCTAAAGGAGTGAACATAATTCTGGAACAAGGGCTATGCATAAGGGTGGGAACACTTGGAGTCAGAGTGTGCCACAAGAATGTAGCACAGCTCATTGGGATCAGGGGTACAAGTCAGGTGTGTGTACACTTGGACATGTGATTGGGGAGAGTCATGTGATCATGTGGGATCAGAATGTAATGTTGGGAGTGACTGGTGTAATTGTGTGACAGTGCAAAAACAAGGCACATGGTTGTAACAGATGTTACACTTTCTGACAAAAACTCAACTTAGTACTTAGTCCACACCTTACAATGCACACAACCAAGGTATAATTCAAATGGATGTCTGCACAAAAGTGAAAAGTATAAGCCAAGGAAAGTAATTAGACTAGTGTCCTAATTAGGAGCCAGAGGCTCCTGCCAAAAACATACAAATAAGTATTAGTAATGATAGAATCTGTTACAGCAGCTGACCAACATTGAGATCAAAACTGTGGACTGCTTCAAAGGGCAAGACAAGGATATTATCATCTTCTCCATCATTTGGAACAATGCTGTGGGTTCCTTGTAGACCAATGGACATTGAATCAAGTGAATGTCAGGCTAACATGAACAAAAAGGGGACTGTTCATAATGGGAAGCATCAACACACTTGAGATGAGGAAGATTAAGGAGCACACTGTTGTTAGGGTGGGCAGTGGGGGAGCCTTGTGGTGACAGTACACATAATTTTCAACAGATGAAGGATTGGTGTTGCCACTTGGAGGGGAATTGCTGAGCATGACACTGTATGGGAACCTCAAGGCAGTGAAAATTGTCCGTGGTACACTCAGGGGTCAACAGGCAATACTGTTGTCATGTGAGACTTCATGTGGCATTTGCTGGCATCAGGTGACTGACTGTGCCATATGTTCACCTCCCCATTTTCATTAAATTTAGACCTGGTCTCACTCTATCATGTGATGTTAGCAGGACCCCCATACTTTGCACTTATCAAGTCAGGCACTTGATGTCACTTAGGGTGTGGGCCATTATAAGCATGGCAGGTACAAGTCTCTTCAAAATGTAGGGGAGTCATGAACTTATTGAGTTCAGTCACATACTTACTCCAAAATACTTAGGGGCATGGGTCATTACCAAATTAAGAAAGACCCTAATCACCCATCTATGTTACATTTTACCCCAGCCACCATGAAATTGGTGTCAAACTGCTTGCTTTCATTTACAGAGTCAGACCCACTGGTTTAAAGGCCATATGACATCTCATCAGTTATATGGTACTAGAATGTAGCCACATTAAATAGAATTTATAAAGCAGCACACAGCACACCTACTGGTCAGTGTAGTTCATCTGCAAAACATAGAATTTTGTGTCTAAATTTGGTTGAAAACCCTCAATTGTTCATGTAGTGCTGTCACAAGGTGGAGGTACCTCAAGGTGAAACTCAGCTTGCTGCTCACCTTGAGTTGTTTAACTGTCACTGTCATTAGTGTTGCTGAAAGCCCAGCTTGAGCCAAATGAGCCAATGGGCTGGTCTGCCATTTTGGGCCATGTGGGTGGCTAACACATAAGTGGCTCATGAGCAGCTTAAGCTATTATAGCCAGCCAAATTTGGCAATGAAAGGCCAAAGCCCATTCCTGACAACTACTGTTTCTTTCACTGGTGGCATGAAGTTATTTTGGGGCCTGCAGAATTCAACACAAAATCATTGTTGGCATGTCAAAATTTAGCAGCCCTGCAAAATTTTAAAACAATTGTTAAACACCTTCCTAATTAGGAAAATTTTCCCAGTTTGACACCCCTGTGAATGTTAGTGCTAAATTTTGACAAGCAAATAATGATTTTACATCAGATTTTGCAGGTTCAAGTAGAAAATTTGGTGATAAATGTACAGCACTGATTATATAATATACATTACCTATTTAGGATAGAAGAGAAATGATAACAAGCGGAACCTGCTGCAGAGGGCAATGAAGGCCTATGCCACCTTCATTGCCCTCCATATACCTGGAGCAGCAGTGGAGGTTGAATTATGAGCAAGGAAGTCCAGAGGAAGCCTTAAGTTATTGTTACAAAATTTGGCTGGCTATATAATGGCTTAAGCCGCCCATGGGACAGTTGTCAGGGGACACCCATTTCCGACAGCTTCCATCACACTCCATGGTCACATATTATTCTCTGCTGCCATACTCCAATGTCACATGTACAGCCATGCTACATGTAATGACTTTGTTACAATCACATGACCAGTTCCCACAACATTACTCAATCACACCCGTCACTCCCGACATCATGATCTGATTCCGTCAATCATGTTACTCCCCCCAGACACATTCCTGAATCTTTATGCACCATGACTCATACCCCTGATCCTAACACGCTGTGCTGATTCTTGTGGTGCACTCCAACTACACATGTTCCTGCCTATTATGCATAGCCCCTGCACAGAATAATATTCACTCCTTTAGTTACTTTGTATTATGTCTACTCCAATCCTATGCCCCCATGCCTTCCCCTCACAATATGTTTCCCTCCATATGTTTTATGTTCACCTTTCCCATCACACCCCAATTATCCCCGATAATATTATGAGACCTGATCTGATTTGTCTTCATATATAAACTACTAGTATCAACCCATGTACTCCTTAGTTCAAATATTAATTGTTATTCCTGCTTAACCTCCCCCTCATCTGATCTCTGCTTATATCTGATCATCCTCTCTGAGTCCCTTAAAGACTTAGGATCTAGGTGCTCTGAAATTTGAGAACACTTGGGTGCAAGAGGCACAACCTTCATAGGTTGAAGCCAAAGTTCTCTACTTTGCTAAGTATTCTTGTTCTTGTCTGTACATTGGACCCCAATCATGTGATCAGGCCTGGTGCATGCTTACAGCCTTTACTCCCCTGGTTTAGAATGTAACACTACACCACACTTATGTACATATTACACTCCTATGTTCCTAGATCTCACTTATACTGAGGCACAGCCAAAAAGGTGGGAAAGTGAGATGCTGCTCTGGAACCATTTGAGGGTTACTCAGTGAGATAAGACTATTCTAGTGAGATTATTCAATATACATTATAGTAATACATTAT
>Ga0210387_10004354_pt1 | contig 10847 bp, 13 predicted proteins | sample IncBWC7OmetaG_FD_160108 | JGI IMG/M metagenome (GOLD analysis project Ga0210387, IMG submission 160108) | Forest soil microbial communities from Barre Woods Harvard Forest LTER site, Petersham, Massachusetts, United States - Inc-BW-C-7-O ... | reverse complement strand
AAGCGCGGACTTTCGCCATGATTAGTGTACGAAATCGTGGCGCGGGAAGCAAGACCAAAACGGTCGTAGATCGAACCTGCAGATTTCGTAGGAGAAATGGGCTACGATGGCATACGAGAGGAGACAGGGGTTGACGCTGGGAGCACGCGGCGGGGCGATGTAATCAACGCGATGGAAAAGTCTGCTCGTACCGTTCCGCAATCACAAAGCTTCCGAACTCCGAAGGAGCTTCGGGCCTGGTTCGCGACGCATCACGCCACGTCCAGCTGTCTGCTATTGCAGATCCACAAAAAGGGGTCTGGTCTTGAGTCCGTCAGTTATGCCGAAGCGCTCGACGAGGCGTTATGCTTCGGATGGATTGATGGGCAGAAGCTTCCATTGGACGAGAGATCATGGGTGCAGAGATTCACCCCGCGAAAGCCTAAAAGTGGCTGGTCGAAGAGGAATACTGAACACGTGGAGCGGCTTATCGGCGGAAATCTTATGACACCTGCTGGTCTGAAGGAAGTTGAAGCTGCCAAAGCCGATGGGCGTTGGACTGCCTCATACGACTCGCCTGCTAACGCAACCCTGCCTCCTGAGTTCACGGAGGAACTTGCTCGCAATCCGAAGGCGGAACTGGTCTTCTCGACACTCAACAAAACCAACCTCTATGCGATCACGTACCGGTTGCAGACGGCAAAGCTGCCGGAGACAAAGAGAAAGAGAATGAAATCGATTATTGAGATGCTCGCGCGGGGTGAGACATTTCATTGACATCGAAGCGTCACCTTGAAGCCATGCACTGTTTTCTCACGCACTTTCACAACTCCCGGGCGCTACGTCCCACGGTTTTCGAGCGTTTGTGACTGCCTTTCGACAATTCCGAGCTGCACCGAACCTGCTGACGATGCTGCGGTTATTTGTGCTGCCGTTTCTGGTGATTACGATCCTGAACGGGCACTGGCGGCTGGCGTTTGCGCTGCTGTGGGTGGCGGGGGTGAGCGACGGGCTGGATGGGCTGCTGGCGCGGGTGCTGGAGCAGAAGACGACGCTGGGGCAGTATCTGGATCCGATCGCCGACAAGATTTTGCTGAGTACGATGTTCCTGGTGCTGACGCATGTGGGGGTGATTCCGCGGTTTGTGACCGTGCTGGTGTTGAGCCGGGACATTGGGATCCTGCTGATTGCGACGCTGCTGTTTGCGACCAATACGCTGCGGAACTTTCAGCCGAGCAAGCTGGGCAAGTTCAACACACTGGTGCAGATTTTAGGGGTGCTGGCGGTGATGACGTGCCAGGTGGCGCCGCGGTCGGGGCTGGAGACGCTGCGGAACGTGTTGCTGTGGTCGATTGCGGTGCTGGCACCGCTGTCGGCTGCGGAGTATGCGTGGATTGTGATTCGGCGGGTGTCGGAGCCGGTGGAAGTTGGGGCGGCGCGGTAGGTTCGTAGTTGCCCAAAACGTCGTTTTCGTGCACCGCCTAAGTCGGGTCGGATGGTAGCCTTCGGGTGTGCAAGAAACCAAGCCCCCTAACGATCTTTATCCGATTTTCGTGCGCGAAGGTCGAAGCCGGAAGCGATATAAAGCCGGCTACATGGATAAGCAGGGCCGGACGATTCTCCCGGCAGTCTACGATCATGCGCACCCCTTCCGAAACGGATTAGCTTCGGTTCTTCAAGGCACGCTTTGGGGTGCAATCAATCGATCCGGCGAGTTCATCATTCCTCCGTTCTCCACCATCTCTATCGATTTCACAGAGGGCTTTGCAGAGTTTGAGTCAAAAGGACGATGGGGAGTCATTGACACTTCGGGAGCCACGATAGTACCCGCTCGCTGGGACAGCGTCGGGTATTTCAGCGGCGGTCTGGCCTATGTTCGAGACGGTGATCTTTATGGATTCATTGATAAGCACGGGACCGTCATAATTCCTCCATTCTTTGAGGATGCCAGAAGCTTCTCTGAAGGATTAGCTGCCGTGAAGCTGGGCGGAAAATGGGGCTACATCAAACCTAATGGTGAATCCGCAATTCCAAATCAGTTTGTGTGTAAGCGCGGGATGGCGGGGCCGTTTCGGCAGGGATTGGCTCGCGTCGCCCGGAACGATAGATGGGGCTACATAAATCACCAAGGTGAGTTTGTTATAGAGCCACGCTTCGACATTGCCCTAGAGTTCTCGGAGGGCCGAGGGAAGGTTGAACTGAACAAGCGCGACGGTTACGTAGACCGCGACGGTACGCTGGTGATCCCTCCGCAGTTCCTCCGGGCGGAAGCCTTCTCGGAAGGGCTCGCCGCTGTCGATACCGGAACGGGGGAGGCGCATAAGTCCATTTCGGAAGCATGTAAGAAAGGCTTCATTCTCCCAGACGGAGGTTGTCCGTTTGCTCCGCGGTTCTTTAGCGTAGGTAGTTTCCACGGAGGGCTCAGTCTCGTCGAGACTGAAAAGGAAATTGGTTATATTGACCGGGCTGGTGAGTTCGTCTGGTCAAGCGGCTACGTCGACATAGGATTTCTTGACCCGCTAAACTTGTTGCCCCCACAGCCATGATGAAACGTGAACGTTCCCGAAAAGTCGGGTTTTGAGCAACTACGATCAGCAGGGTCTAGACGACCGCTGTCCCCGAGTAAAAGTTGCGGTGGGGGGTGGGGGTCTTGTACACTGATGAGACGCACCAGAGGCGCGTAGCTCAGTTGGTTAGAGCGCTACCTTGACACGGTAGAGGTCAGCGGTTCGAATCCGCTCGTGCCTACCACTCATCCCCGCCGGCGGAGTTTCGACTTCAACGATGTTTGGGTATCGAGGCCGGGCAAGGGTCCACGCGAATTTTATTGCAGCGGGTGGAGTTCTCTGGAGTTTCGCGTCAAGAGTTTGATGTTTGGAGTGATGTCATGGCACAGGTATGTGAGCTTTGCGGCAAAGGTCCGCAGTTCGGAAACAACATTTCGCACGCGCACAACGTAACCCGTCGGCGCTGGAACCCAAATCTTCAGTCGGTGAAGGCTGCTGCGCCCTCGGGCGGCGGCACCAAGCGCGTGAAGGTCTGCACCAGCTGCATCAAGAGCGGCAAGGTTGTTAAGGGCTAAGAGCAGTTCTTAGTTGTCCGTTCTCAGTTCTCAGTTGTTCGAATAAAGAATGACGAAGCCCCGGCGGTGGATGCCGCTGGGGCTTTTTGTGCTTGTGTAAGCTTGGAATTGGGTTTCGTGGTTTGCCGCGGGCTGAAGCCCGCGGCTACTCCGGTTGTCGCGGGCCAGGGCCGCGGCTATTTGTCCTCGAATTTCAGGGAGGCGGAGTTGATGCAGAAGCGCTGGCCGGTGGGGTTGGGGCCGTCGGGGAAGACGTGGCCTAGGTGGCCGCCGCAGGTGGCGCAGGTGACTTCGACGCGGTGCATGCCGAGGGTGCTGTCGTCGTGGAGCTCGACGGCGTCGGGGGTGATGGGTTCGAAGAAGCTGGGCCAGCCGGAGCCGGATTCGAACTTGGTGCCGGACTTGAAGAGGGGGGCGTCGCAGGCGGCGCAGTGATAGAAGCCGTCGGCGTGGTTGTTGACCAAGGCGCCGGTGAAGGGGCGCTCGGTGCCTTTTTCGCGGAGGATGTGGTACTGCTCAGGGGTGAGCTCGGCGCGCCATTCGGCGTCGGTTTTTTGAAGTTTGGTGGGCATGGGGTGCTCCTTGGAGGTGCTGAGGATTAGACGCGTGAGGCGGGTGCAGGATGCGGGGGCGCGGGCTGGAGCGAACGTGGGGTGATGGCGGGGAACCGCAGGCTAAAGCCCGCTGCTACTCCGGTGGTGGCGACTGCGTTTGCCGCTGGGGTTAGGGGGTGATGGCGATGCACTCGATTTCGACGAGGGCGTTTTTGGGGAGGCCGGCGACCTGGACGGTGGAGCGGGCGGGCGCGGTGATGCCTTCGGGGGCGAAGTACTGGGCGTAGAGGGTGTTCATGGCGGCGAAGTCGGCCATGTCTTTGAGGAAGACGGTGGTTTTGACGACGTGAGCGAAGTCGAGGCCGGCGGCGGCGAGGACAGCCTTGAGGTTTTCGAGGACGCGGGTGGTCTGGGCCTCGATGCCACCGGAGACCAGGGCGCCGGTGGCGGGGTCGAGGGCGACCTGCCCGGATGTGTAGAGGACGTTGCCGATGTGGACGGCCTGGGAGTAAGGGCCGATGGCGGCGGGCGCGGCGGTGGTGGCGATGGCGGACTTGGTGGGATGGTCGAGAGGCATAGGGTGGATTGTGCGCCAGCAGCCAACGCCAACGCAAGTGTCCCGCAGTCCTCCGGTCCTGCGCGGACGGCGAGGGTGGATGAACGATGAGGACGGAAAGAGCGAGGGCGAGGATTTCTCCTCGCCCTTGCGGATGATGCGGTTGGGTGCGGGTTAGCGGCCGCGGTTGCTTCCGCCGCCACCGCTGCTGCGGCGACCTGCGGGACGGCCGGCGTTGCTGCCGTGGGGACGGCTGCTGCCGCCGCCGGAGCGACCGCCGCTGGGGCGTCCACCGGAGCCAGAGCGGGATCCGCCGAAGCCTCCGCGTGAGCGCTGGGGTGCGGCGTTCGCGTTGGGAGCATTCTCGTTTACGGAGCCGTCGGCGTTCTTCCAGCTGCGGGTTTCCATCTGCAGCAGGTCGTTGACTCCGCCGGACTGGTTGAAGTCGATGGGCTTGTTGCGCTCTTCCTTGGCGAGGTTCTTGTCGGCCTCGTTCCAGGCGAACTTGATCTTCAGTTCGCGCTCGAGCTTGCGGGCATCACCCTTCTCGAGCGGCGTGATGAAGGTGCTGGCGATACCCTTCTTGCCGGCGCGACCGGTGCGGCCGATGCGATGAACGAAGTCGTCCGAGCCATTGGGCAGGTCGTAGTTGACGACGTGCGCGATGTTGGAGATGTCGATGCCGCGAGCAGCGACGTCGGTGGCAACCAGGACGCGGCTGCGGCCGGTGGCGAAGCTCTTGAGGGCGGCGGAGCGCTGTGACTGCGAGCGATCGCCGTGGATGATCTCGACTTCGTGGCCGAGCTTCTCAAGCTTGCGACCGATACGATCGGCACCGTGCTTGGTGCGCGAGAAGACGAGGTAGGTGCCGTCTTCTTCGTTCAGCATCTTGTCCAGCTGCGAGAGCTTCTGGTCCTGCATGACGGTGTAGACGCGGAGCTCTACGCTGTCGACGGGGTGCGAGGTGATGCCGATTTCCACGCGCACGGGATTCTGCACGTAGTCCTTGACGATCTCGCGGATGTTGGCATCGAGGGTCGCGGAGTAGCACATGGTCTGGCGATCTTTGGGGAGCGACGCGACGATGCGCTTGATGGCCGGGAGGAAGCCCATGTCCAGCATGCGATCGACCTCGTCGAGGACGAGCATGTCGACGTCCTTGAGGTTGATGGCGCGGCGACGGAGGAAGTCTTCGAGGCGGCCGGGGGTAGCGACGATGAGGCGCGGGCCACGGCTGATCTGCTCGATCTGGGTGTTCTCAGAGAGGCCGCCGCAGACCAGCACAGCGTCGGTCTTGAGCGTCGGGCAGATCTTGTGGAACTGATCGAGCACCTGCATGGCGAGCTCGCGGGTGGGGAGCAGGATGAGCGAGAGGACAGGGGTCTTCTTGCCGCGGGTGGAGGGAACCGAGATCTCCTCGAGGCGCTCTATCATCGGAATCAGAAAGCTAAGGGTCTTGCCGGTGCCGGTCGAGGCGGTGGCGAGGATGTCGTCGCCTTCGAGCGCGGGCGGGATGGCTCCAGCCTGCACGGGCGTGGGGGTAACGAAGCCGGCGGCGCTGAGGCGGGACTTGAGGGAGTCGGAGATCTGGAAGTCCTGGAAGGTGATGGACGTGGAGGTCTCGTCGGTGGCGGTGATGTTGCGGGAGATCTGAAGCGGTTCCGGGTTCAGAATGGAATCAAGAGTAAGGGTAGACAAGGTTTTCCTTTGCAATGGGTGAAGAAGAAGGCGAATGAATGCAGTGACGCGTACGGTTGGCGGGCGCACGAGGTGCGACGAGCAAACGGTTGCGTGGATTCCTGTTTCAGCATTGCTTGGTTCTGGTTGCCCAGATGCCCAACGGGGCGCGATAAGCATTGCTGCTGCACGGCGAGGCTGATCCTGTGATCGGCCTGCTAGCCAGAGCAACCAACGCTTAAGGTTCGGGCGGTGGGTGGGGTATGTGGCGCTCGCGGTCTCTGGCCAGACTCGAATCCATTTGGAGTCATCTGCCCGCGGTGCCCTGCGTGAATCAATTCAACGCAACCCCAGTATAGCACAACAGCCTTGATTCATGCGCATTTCGTAGAAAGGGGGTTCCTGCGCAGATGCTATGCTGCCGGAATGTTCCCGTCGCTGGAGACCGAGAGGCTGGTATTACGGCCGCTGCAGTTGGACGATGCGCCGCGGATCCAGGAGTTGTTTCCGCAGTGGGAGATTGTGCGGCTGCTGAATGCGATCGTGCCCTGGCCGTTTCCTGAGGACGGCGCGCTGACGCATATTCGGGACACGGCGCTGCCGCTGATTGAGCGCGGTGGGTCGTGGGACTGGACGCTGCGGTTGAAGACGGAGCCGGAGACGATCATCGGCAGGATCGGGCTGTACCTGGGCGAGGACAATCGCGGATTCTGGATAGGTTTGCCGTGGCAGGGCAAGGGGCTGATGACAGAGGCAGTGATTGCGGTGACGGATTACTGGTTCGAGGTGCTGGGGTTTCCGGTGCTGCGGGTGCCGAAGGCGGTGGAGAATGTCGGGTCGCGGCGAATCTCGGAGAAGACGGGGATGCGGGTGGTGGAGGTGACGGAGAGGGAGTATGTGTCGGGGCGGATGCAGTCGGAGGTGTGGGAGGTGACGGCGGAGGAGTGGCGGGCGTGGCGGCGGAAATGAAGGCGGGGGAAATGAGGGCGGGGGAAATGAGGGCGGCGGAGATGAAAAGCCCTGCGCGGACGGGCTTCCTCGCGCGCAGGGCTTGAGTGAGTGGGTTGACGACTACCTGCCGTGGCCGCCGTGGCCGCCGCCATGGGGGGCTTCGCTGTAGTGACCATGGCCGTCGCTCATGTGCGAGGCGTGGAACTCCTGGTGGTTTGCTGGGGGCGCATAGTGGGCGCCGCGTGCGGGGTAGCTGCCCTTGTAACCCCAGCGCGGGTCATAGGAACGATCGACGGGGCCACGGAAGTCGTGAGGGCCGTGGAACCAGGGGCCGGCACCGATGAAGACGCCGCCATTGAACCATTCGGGGCCGTAGTAGCCGTAGGGGGCGCAGTTGTAGGGCGCGTAGTCGTAATAGCCGTAGGGGCAGGCGGGCGCGGCACCGATATCGACGCCGACGGAGACCTGGGCATTGGCTTTGGGAGCTGGCATCAAGGCGATGGCCAGTGCTGCTGCGGATGTTGCAAGGATTGTTTTTATTCCAACCATGGGAGAACCTCCAATTTTGGTAAGAAACCAAAATGTGTCTGGAAGTTGCCGGTTTGTGGGACAAAAATGAGGAACCCCCGCGCCGCTCGAAGGCGCAGGGGTTGCTTGTGGAGGAAAGATTATTTGTTGGGGTGTTCCGGAGGAGCGTTGTGAGGAGTGTTGTGGCCCTGGCCGTCGCGGGTCTCATTGCCCTTGAAATTCTGAGAGGCGCCGGGGTGCGACGGCTTTTCGCCGCGTTGAGGCATGGTTCCCTTGTAGCCGTGCTGGGGATCGTACGTATTGTTTACATCGCCATGAAAGTCCGAGTGCCCGTGGGACCAGTGGCCTGCGCCGATGAAGGCGCCGTTATTGAACCACTCCGCGCCGTAGTAGCCGTCGGGTGAACAGTTGTAGGGGGCGTAGTCGTAGTAGCCGTAGGGGCAGTTGGGTTCGGCGCCGAAGGTTACGGTGACCTGAGCGTGCGAGGGAGTGGCCGGGATCAGCAGAAAGAAGCCTGCCGCAGCTGCTGCAAAAAGGCCGTACTTGATGGTGCGCATGAAGGAATACCTCACACCCTAGGAGTGGGTGAGAGGGAGAATCGTTGCCATGGATGGCGAAGGTAAATTATTGATCGTGAGCAATTTAGCTCACATGGAGCGGCTAAGCTCAGGAGGGCCGACGGCGGGGTGGGGCGCCGGTCCGGGGGCGGAATTTGCGCTTGGGCGGGACTGGCTTCTTGAGCTGGGCGGCCTCGGGGAGGACTTTCTTGCGCTCTACTTTCTTGCCGGCGGCGGCGCGGCTGAGGGCCTGGACTTCGCCGGGGAGGAGCTCGCGGAAGCTTCCCGGCGGGACGTCGAGGGTGAGAGCGCCGTAGCCGATGCGGCGGATTTTTTCCACGTGGTGGCCGATCTCTTCGAACATCTTGCGGAGCTGGCGGTTGCGGCCTTCGGTGAGGGTGACTTCGTACCAGGGATTGTCGCCGCCGCGAACTTGTTCGACCTTGGCAGGCTGAGTGAGAACGCGATCACGGCGGCCGGTGCTGCGGGTGTCGACGAGGCGGCCGCGGTCGATCATGATGCCGCGGCGGAGCTGGTCGATGGCGGCGTCGGTGGGGGCGCCGGAGACTTTGACGAGGTAGGTTTTCAGGACGCCGGTGGCGGCCTTGGAGAGCTTGTTGGCTAGCTCGCCGTCATTGGTCATCAACAAAAGGCCTTCAGACAGGTAGTCGAGGCGGCCGACCGGGTAGAGGCGGGGGAACTTGGAGTGTTCGCCGATGACTTTTTTCTGCTTGTCCTGCCCAAGCAGCTGCATTACCGTCGGGCGATGCTCGGGGTCGTCCAGGGTGGTAACGTAGCCGCGGGGCTTGTTGACCATGAAATATTTGGTGGGCTCGGGGCCGTGGAGGAGCTTGCCGTCGACGCGGACGTGATCGCGGGAGATGTCGGCGCGGGTGCCGAGCTCGGTGACGGTCTGGCCGTTCACCTGGACGCGGCCTTCGAGGATGATGGCCTCGGCGGCACGGCGACTGGCGATGCCGGCGCGGGCGAGGATTTTTTGCAGGCGCTCGCCGGTAGGTGCGTCGCTGGGTTCTGGGGCGGACTTCATCTGTTCATTATCGCGTATAGAAAGGCGAAGGGCGCGTTGTTTCCGCGCCCTTCTGCCGTTGCGATTGGAACGCGCCCTGGTTAGTCATTGCTGGCGAGGGTCACGTTGTGCGTCTGGGCAATCTTCTGCAGGATCTGGTAATGCTGCGTGAGCACCGGCTCATCCATCTTGGTGGCCTTCTGAATCATGGGGTTTTGCGCATTCTCTTCGCTCTTGAAGCGCTTCAGGCTATGCGCCTGTGCCCTGGCCATGGCCTGGATATAGGCGGTGTCGAAGTCCGTGCCGGAGAGCTGCTCGAGCTGGGCGAGCTCCTTCTTCTGCTCTTTGGAGGGCTTCTGATTCTGGTTGACGTCGAGCTGCTTGGCGAGGGGCGCGAGCTGCTGGTTGAGCTGGGTGTGAATCTCGATCATGCGCTGACTGAAGGTCTTGACGTCGCCGCTGGAGGCCTTCTGCTGGGCTAGTTGGCTCATCTGAACCTGGGCGTCGTTGTTCTTGAGGGTGTCTTCGACGAAGGCCTGGTCGGCGTAGTTGGGGCCGGTAGGCGGGCCGCCGGTATCCGCATTGGCGACTGGAGCGTTGGCCTGGCCGGGGGTTTGCGGCACGGGCGTGGACGGCGCCTGCTGCTGCATGGCCCCCTGTTGGGCGAAAGCGGTTGCGCCCGCAAGGAGCAGCACGCCGGCGAAGGTGAATTTTGTGCGGGAGTTGTGAATGCTCATGCGCGTACCTTTCTGTTCTTCAGGAGACGTTGGAGTAGGTCGAATGCCGTGCGGGCAGGTCGGGTGATGCGGGAGCCGGACGCTGCTCGTTTGTGTAAATTCGATGCCCGAGGCGGTGAGGGCAGTTGTCCCCGGGCGTGCGGCCGTGGGTCGGGCTTCGGTCCACGGGATAGTGGTTTGAGCGGATGAATTGGGGATGTTGGGGTGGTGGCGGTTAGTCGCGTCGGCCGGAGAAGATGCGGGTGAGGGCGAGGAAGATGTTGAGGCCGTCGAGGTAGATGCTGAGGGCGAGTTCTACGGCGGTGGCGCCGTCGCCGCCCTTGTGGATGCGCATGAAGTCGACGACCACGAGGACGCCGAAGATGGCGAGGGTGAGGTAGGAGTAGACGTTGGGGCTGATGAAGTGGAAGAACGCGCCGAGGATGCCGAGGATGATCAGGCCGAGCAGGGCAGCCATGGCGTAGTTGCGGACCTTGCGGTAGTCGAAGGTGAAGATCTGCGCGCCCATGCCGAGGACTGCCATGCCGACGGCGGTGGTGACGGCGGCGTTGAAGACCGCGTTGGTGTGGCCGGTGTGCAGCAGCATGTTGATGTACGGGCTGATTTCAAAGCCCATCACGAGGGCCAGCAGGAGGAAGAGACCGAAGGCGAGCGCGGGGGTGTTGCGTGCCGCGCGGATGGCGAAGATCAGGCCGAGGGTGACGATGAGGTAGAGCCAGAACATGCCGGCGGGCGCGGAGACAGGCGCGACGTACACGCCAACCGCGGAGGTGAAAAAGCCGACCGAGGTGATGACCAGCACCTGCGAGAGCAGCGAGGAGGCGCTGCGGGTCTGGCCAAAGGTTTGGGCGGCGTTGTTGCGGGGGCCGTTGCCGTCGATGATGATGGGATTGTTGCGGTTGTCCATAAAGCCCTCCGGTTAAATCCTACGCTTTTTGGGCGCACCGGAATATGAAAGGTTGGCCCCTGCGGGCGGTTACGGTTCGCGCGGGCGGGGGCTATTCGGGCTCAGGCTCGTCTGTGGGCTCGGCGTCGGTAGCGGGCTCGTCGGGGAGCACGATGGAGTCGTCTTCGGGGTCGCCGTCGGCCTGGGGGGAGTGGATGTCAGCGGAGGGTTCGAGCTCGGAGGGGGTTTCGGCTTCGGGGATGGATTCGGGTTCGGAGGTGGGGGCGTCGGGAGCTGTGGGCTGGAGGTTGTG
>Ga0210387_10004352_pt1 | contig 10852 bp, 9 predicted proteins | sample IncBWC7OmetaG_FD_160108 | JGI IMG/M metagenome (GOLD analysis project Ga0210387, IMG submission 160108) | Forest soil microbial communities from Barre Woods Harvard Forest LTER site, Petersham, Massachusetts, United States - Inc-BW-C-7-O ... | reverse complement strand
ATCCGCTCGACTCCTCCAGCCGTCAGCTGGATCCGCTGGTGGTGGGCGAGGAGCACTACAACACGGCGCGCGCCGTGCAGGCCGTACTACAGCGTGCCAAAGAGCTGCAGGACATCATTGCGATTCTCGGCATGGACGAATTGTCCGAAGAGGACAAGCTCAGCGTGTACCGCGCACGCAAGATCACGCGATTTCTGTCGCAACCGTTCAACGTGGCGAAAGTGTTCACCGGTCAGGATGGTAAAATCGTACCTCTCAAGGACACCATCCGCGGCTTCAAGGCTATCGTCGCGGGCGAATACGATCACCTGCCCGAGCAGGCGTTTTACATGATCGGCGCCATCGAAGAAGCCGTCGAAAAAGCCAAGACGCTGACCTAAGAGGAATCATGGCCAACACCATTCACGTCGACATCGTCAGCGCCGAAGGACAGATCTTTGCGGGCGAGGCGAGCATGGTGTTCGTGCCGGGCTCGCAGGGCGAGCTCGGTATCTACCCGCGTCACGCGCCGCTGTTGACCACTTTGAAGGCGGGCGAAGTACGCGTGCAGTCGGAAGGCCACGAGGAACAGGTGTTCTACGTCGGCGGCGGCGCCTTGGAAATACAGCCGCATCTCGTGACCGTGCTCGCCGACACCGCGGCGCGGGCCAAGGATCTGGACGAGGCCGCCGCATTGGCGGCCAAGCAGCGCGCCGAAGAAGCCGTCGCCAGCCGCGGCGACAAGGTGCAAATTGCCGAGGCACAAGCCGAATTGGCGCGTGCCGTGGCACAATTGCGCGCCATAGAACGCCTGCGCAAGAAACGCTAAGGGGCCGCCCCACTTCGGAGACTCCATGCAGCTTTCGGTCGTCATTCTGGCCGCCGGCCAGGGCAAGCGGATGAATTCCGACTTACCGAAAGTGCTGCAACCCTTGGCGGGTCAGCCGCTTCTGCAACATGTCATCGGCGCCGCGCACGGCGTGAAGCCGCAGCATATCTACGTGGTCTACGGCCACGGCGGCGCGCAGGTGCAGGCAGCGCTGGCCCACGAAAACATCGAGTGGATTCTGCAAGCCGAGCAACTGGGCACCGGTCACGCCGTGATGCAGGCCATGTGCGTGATTCCCGATGATCACACCGTGCTCGTGCTGTACGGCGATGTACCGCTGATCAGCGCCGGCTCCCTGACGAAACTCGTGACGGCCGCCGGCGAGGGCGCCCTCGCCATCCTCTCGGTCATTCTCGAAGATACCGGCGGCTATGGACGCATCGTGCGCAACGCGGAAGGCCGTGTGACGGCCATCGTCGAACACAACGATGCGAGTCCGGAGCAGCTCAAGATACGCGAGGTCAATTCTGGGCTCATGGCCGCGCCAGCGGGCCGCTTGCGCGAATGGCTCTTGGCGCTGGGCCGAGACAATACGCAGCGCGAATATTTCCTGACGGATGTGGTCGCGGGCGCTGCACAGGCGGATGCGCGTATCGAGGCCATCCTTGCGATGAGCGCTCTGGAAGTTGCGGGCGTCAACGACAAGATCCAGCTTGCGCAAGTCGAGGCCGGCTACCGACGCCAACGCGCTGAAGAATTGATGTTGGCTGGTGCGACCCTGGCGGATCCATTGCGCATCGACATCCGCGGCGACGTGCAGGTGGGCCGCGATGTGTTCATCGACGTCAATACGGTGTTCAGCGGCAAAGTGCAGCTCGCGGCGGGGGTCCGAGTGGGCCCCAATTGCGTCATCGCCAATGCAAAAATCGGCGAGGGCACCGAGATCCTCGCCAATAGCATGATCGATGGCGCCATCGTTGCCCAGCATTGCCGTATCGGTCCTTTCGCGCGTTTGCGCCCCGGCACCGTCATGCACCGCGAGGTGCACATCGGTAATTTCGTCGAAGTCAAAAACACGGAAATCGGCGCCGGCAGCAAAGCCAACCACTTGAGTTATTTGGGCGATTCCCGCGTGGGGAAGGACGTCAATGTCGGCGCCGGCAGCATCACGTGCAATTACGACGGCGAGAACAAGTGGCCCACCCTCATCGAGGACGGCGTCTTCATCGGCTCCGGCAGCATGCTGGTGGCGCCGCTGCGGATCGGCGCGGGCGCGAACATCGGCGCCGGCTCCACCATTACCAGCAGCACCCCTGACGGTAAACTGACCCTGGCGCGCTCGAAGCAGAGCACCATCGACAGTTGGACGCGTCCAAAAAAGCTGGACGACACGGAAAAAGCCGAGGTCATCGCCAACGCGATGGATAAACCCAAGGTCTGAGCTCTCGCATAGCCGCGTCTAGAGATACTTCGTGACGCCTTGGAATTCCTTGATCAGGTCCCGGAATTCGCGCGGCAGCGCCTCCGAGGTCTCTTCCATGCAATGGTGGATGTGATCCTTGATCAGCTCTTTCTTGGCGTTGCCGATGGCCTTTTCCACCGCGTGCAGCTGCTGCGCCAAGTCCATGCACGGCCGTCCGGTTTCCATCATTTCTATGACCGCGGCGAGGTGGCCTTCGGCGCGTTTTAGTCGCGTGGTGATCTCGGGAAATTTATGCATGGTTGCGTTCACTGCCTCGTATCCTATCCCCCTAGACAGGATAAGGGAAGAGGCATAGGATCCGCGGCGGCGCCGAACTCGCATGAAGATGGACGCGCCGGACACCGATTCGTAACCGAAGTGTCCTACCGTCAGCGGGCGAAGCACTTTAGGGACGCGTCATGCCGATACACGACCACCAGCCATCATTCCGCGGCGGCGCATTTTTGTGGGGTGGCATTGGCTTAGGCGTGCTGCTGCTCGCCGTACTGCTGACGCATGGATTCGGTTTGCTGAACGGCCGCGGCAAGGAAGCGGCGGAGCCCGAGTTGATGGTGCGCCAGGGAGACAAGATTCTCGTGCCGGAAGGCTCGTCCTTGCGTGCGCACTTGAGCGTGATGCCCGTGGCGTTGCAGGCGGTCAGTCCCAAATTGTTGCTGCCAGCCGTGGTCGAATCCGATCCGGCGCGCACCGCCGCCGTGCTCGCACCATTGGGCGGGCGCTTGGTTGCGCTGAAAGTTGGATTGGGCGATCGAGTGGTTCGCGGACAGGTGCTGGCCGTGATCGATTCGCCGGATCTCGGGCAAGCCTACACAGACAATGACAAGGCCGCCGACGCGTTCAAGTTGGCCGAGAAAAACCTGCACCGCCAGGAAGCGCAGAACAAAATCGGCGTGGTTTCGGATCGGGACTTGGACCAGGCGAAAAGCGACTTCGCTCAGGCTGCCTCCGAATACACCCGTACCCAGGCACACCTGAAAGTGCTCGGCGCGTCCGCCGATAGCAAGCCCGCCTCGCGCGAGCTGGTGGTGACCGCACCCTTGAGCGGCAGTGTCACGGCTCTGGCCGTCGCCGCGGGCAATATGATCAACGATCCGACGCAGCCGCTCATGACCATCGCGGACTTAAGCACCATATGGGTCACGGCGCTGGTTCCCGAAAAGGACATTGCCGCGGTTTCCAAGAATCAGGACGCGCAAGTGACATTGGCCGCCTACCCTGATCAAGTGCGACACGGCAAGGTTTTGTTCGTCTCCGACGTGATCGAAGCGGATTCCCGCCGCGCCAAGATTCGGATCGCATTTGCGAACGCCGACTATGCGCTGAAGCCCAACATGTTCGCGAGCGTCGTGCTGGCGGGCCGCGAGCGCTCCTTGATCGTGCTGCCAAGCTCGGCGCTGCTCATGAACAACGACCGGACCAGCGTGTTCGTCGCCACCGCGCCCTGGACATTCGAGCGCCGTAACGTCGAGGCGCAGCTGGAGGAGGGTTCATCCGTCGCCATCCGCTCTGGCGTGAACGCCGGCGAGCAAGTGCTCGTCAAAGGCGGAATTCTCTTAAATGATTGATCAATTTGTTGCCTTCTGCCTGCACCGGCGGGTAGCGGTCATCATCTTGGCCGTGTTGCTTGCGGCGTACGGCGTCTATGCCTGGGAAACGCTGTCCGTCGAGGCCTACCCCGAACTCGGCGACGTCGCGGCGCAAGTCACCACGCAACTCCCGGGGCTGGCTGCCGAAGAAGTCGAACAGTTGGTCACGGTGCCGCTCGAGCGTGAGATCAACGGCACACCCGGACTATTTCTCATGCGCTCTACGAGCACCTTCGGCTTGTCCTTGATCACGGTACTGTTCCGCGACGGCTTCGAGGACTACTGGGTGAGGCAACGCTTGCTCGAGCGCATAGCGCAAGCGACGCTGCCGCCCGGCGCAAGTCCGTCGCTCGATCCTGTCGCAGGGCCCGGCGGCGAGATCTATCGCTATACGCTGGAAAGCGACACGAAGAACCTCCAGGAGTTGTCCGAGATTCAGCGCTGGGTGGTGATTCCAGCCCTGAAATCCGTTCCGGGCGTGGTCGATGACACGAATTTCGGCGGTTTCACCACCGAGTACCAGCTCAATCTCGACCCCAAACAATTGCAGCACTACTCGCTCAGCATCACCAACGTCATCGATGCCATCAGCAACAACAACACCAATGCCGGCGGCGGCCGAGTGTCGCGCGGCGATCAGAGCTATGTGATACGCGGCGTCGGGCTGATTCACAATGTCGACGACATCGGCTCCATCGTCGTCACGCAAGTGGCGGGTACGCCGGTGTTGGTACGGGACTTAGGCAGCATCGCGCTCAGCCACCAGGAGCGCGAAGGCATCCTGGGCAAGGACAAAAACCCCGACACGATCGAAGGCATCGTGCTGATGCTCAAATATCAAAATCCTTCGCGAACCTTAAAAGGCGTGCACGCCAAGGTGGCCGAGCTCAACGCCAAGCTGGCCGCGTCCGACGTGCGCATCGTGCCGTACATCGATCGCGACGACTTGGTCAAAAACACCATCCGCAAGGTGGGCCAAACCATTCTCGAAGGCATCACCCTGGTGTTTCTCATTCTCATTTTATTTCTCGGCAGCCCGCGCAGCGCCTTCGTGGTTGCCGTGAGCATTCCATTTGCGCTGGTGTCCGTATTCTCGCTGCTGAATCTCACGCACGTGTCGGCCAATCTCTTGTCCCTCGGCGCCATCGATTTCGGCATTCTCGTCGACGGCGCAATTGTCGTGACCGAAGCCGTATTGCGCCGCCGCGAGGCGATGCCCAACGAGGAACTCAGCGAGAGCGAGGCCAAGGCCGCGACGTTGCAGGTCACGCGGCCCATTTTCTTTGCCAGCCTCATCATCATTACCGCCTATCTGCCGCTATTCTCCTTCGAGCGCGCTGAAGCCAAACTCTTTACGCCCATGGCCTACACCATGGGGTATGCCCTGTTCGGTGCCCTGCTCACCGCCCTCGCGTTGGTGCCCGGCCTCGCATACATGGCATTTCGCAAGCCCGGACGCGTGTACCACAATCGCTGGCTCGAACGCTTGACCGTGCAGTACGACCGCGTGCTCGCCACCTGCCTCGATCAACCGCGAATCATCTACGGTGTGGTCATCTTTGCGCTGTTCGCCGTCGTCGGCTTGGGGGCAACGATCGGGCGGGAGTTTCTGCCCGATTTGGATGAAGGCGCGCTTTGGCTGCAGGTGCAGCTGCCGACAGGCCTCGCCTTGAACAAGGCCAGCGACATGGCCAGCGATTTGCGCCGGACCATTCTCAAGTATCCCGAAGTGTCCTATGTGGTGACCCAAACCGGCCGCAATGATGACGGCACGGACTCTTGGACCATGTCGCACATCGAGGCGCCCGTGGGATTGAAACCCTACGACACTTGGCCCTCGCGAGAAAACAAGAAGCAATTCGTGAACCGCTTGGCGGCGGATCTCAAAAAGGAGCTTCCCGGATACAGCATCGGCATCAGCCAACCCATCATCGACGGCGTCAATGATCTCATCGGCGGCGCGCACAGCCCGCTCGTGGCCAAGATCTACGGCGACGATCTCGACGAATTGCGCAGTATCGGCGCGCAGATCGTGAATGTTCTCTACTCCATTCAGGGCACTTCGAGCGCGTCGATTTTCCAGGAGCCGCCCATCCCGCAAATGGAGATCAAGCTCGACCATGAAAAGGCGGCGCGCTACGGGGTGAACATGACGGACGTGCAAAACGTCATTCAGACCGGCGTGGGCCAGGCGCCGGTGTCGACCGTCTATGTGGGGCAAAGGACCTACCCGCTGACGGTCAGATACACCGAAAGCGCGCGTAATTCACCGGAGGCCCTGGGCAATTTGCTGGTGACGACGGCAAGCGGCGCGCAAGTGCCGTTATCGGAGCTGGCGCAGATCCGCGTGCGCTCGGGCGAGAGCACGGTGACGCGTGAAAACGGTCAGCGCAACCTGACGATCAGAATTGACAACCGCGACCGCGACCTGACTTCATATCTTGCCGAAGCGCAGGCAAAGATCGCTTCGCAGGTACATTTCGACAAAAACAAAATTCGCCTGGAATGGGGCGGGCAATTCGAGAATCAGCGGCGGGCCGAAGCTCGGCTGCTGGTGATTCTGGCGCTGGTCATGGGAATGATGCTGATCTTTCTCACCGTCGGCATCAAATCGTTCCGGCAAGCGGTGCTGATTCTGGGCGTGGTGCCGCTGGCCATGCTGGGCGGTCTGATCTCGCTGCACATCACGGGGCAAAATCTCAACGTGGCGAGCGGCGTCGGTTTCATCGCGCTGTTCGGTGTGGCGGTGCAGAACGGCATCATCATGGTGTCAAATCTCAATCGCATGCGTAAATCCGGTCTGGAATTGCACGAAGCCATCATGCAAGGCGCCACCGAGCGGCTGCGTCCCGTGCTCATGACCGCGACCGTTGCGACGTTGGGCATGCTGCCCGCCGCCATTCATACCGGCGTCGGCAGCGACGTGCAGCGCGGGATTGCCACGGTGGTGGTGGGCGGCCTCGCGATCTCCACCGCGCTCACCTTGTTCGTGCTGCCCTCGATGTATCACGTCATCGAGCATTGGGCCGAGCAACGCAATGGCCAAGCCCGGTGGGGACGATGAGTCTGTCGCGCCTCACCGCCGGTGCGCTCATTGCATCCCTCACGGCCTGCGCCGTGGGACCGAATTTCAAGCGCCCCGCGCCACCCGCCGCGACCGATTACGGCAAAGCGTCCGCGATGCAGGCAGCCGCACCCAATGATGTTGCCGGCGAGACGCAGCGCTTCGTCGCAGGCATGGACATTCCGGATCAGTGGTGGGCACTGTTCCGCTCGCCGGCGCTCAATCGCTTGGTGGAGCAGGCGCTCAAGGGCAACCCGAACGTGGACGCGGCTCAGGCGGCGCTGCGCCAAGCTCATGAATTGTATTTGGCGCAGCGAACCAGTTTCTTTCCGAACCTGCAAGGCAGCTTCAATGCGGACCGTTCGCAATTTCCGTCGAATACATTGACCAGCCCGACGGTGGCGCCGAATTCGACCTACACGCTGTACACCACGCAACTGACGTTGAGCTACGCGCCGGATATTTTCGGCGCCACGCGCCGCCAAGTCGAAATCGCCAAGGCGCAAGCCGACAGTGCCCGCTTTCAACTCGAGGCGACTTACCTGACCTTGAGCAGCAACGTCGTGGTCACCGCAATCCAGGAGGCGTCGCTGCGCGGCCAGATTTCCGCCACCGAGCGCTTGTTGCAGCTGGAACATCAGTTGACCGGTTTTGTGCAGCAACAGCGTCTTTTGGGAACCGCCGGCGATTTGGAACTGCTCGCGCAGCAGTCGCTCGAGTCGCAAACGGCCCAAACGCTGCCGCCGCTGCAAAAACAATTGGGACAAACTCGCGATGCGTTGACGGCACTACTCGGGCAGCTGCCATCGGACGAACCGCAGGAAACATTTCGCCTCGATGAACTCAGCTTGCCCATGGATCTGCCGGTGAGCGTGCCTTCGAAGCTCGTGGAACAGCGGCCCGATGTTCGCCTGGCCGAAGAGAACATGCACGCGGCTTCGGCGGCGGTCGGTGTCGCCACCGCGAATCTGTTGCCGCAATTTGCGATCAGCGCCGACTTGGGCTCGAGCGCGCTGAGCCTGGGCAAACTGTTCACGCCCTACACGGAGTTTTGGGACGCCGGCGCATCGCTGACCCAGACATTGTTCGACGCCGGCGCCCTCATCCATAAACGGCGCGCGGCCTATGCCGCCTTGGATCAGGCGGGGGCGCAATATCGCGCCGCTGTCGTGCTCGCATGCCAAAATGTCGCCGATACGCTGCGCGCGCTGCAAGCGGATGCCGATGCTCTCAAGGCCAGCGCCGAAACGGAGCGCGCCGCCCGCAAAACTTTGGATCTGGCGCAAAAGCAACGACAATTGGGGGCGATTGCGCTGATCGCCGTGCTGAATGCAGAGCAAGCCTACAACACAGCCGTGCTGAGTTCGGTGCAAGCGCAAGCAAACCGCTATGCCGATACGGCCGCCCTATTTCAGGCGCTCGGCGGTGGCTGGTGGAACCGTAAGGAGGAAGCGTCGCGATGAGCGAATTAGTCCGAAGGGAGAATAACGGCGGCGCGGCGACGCTCATTTTGAATCGGCCCGAGAAGCTTAATGCGCTTTCGAAGGACATGTTCGAGGCGCTCGAAGAGCATGTTGATGCCCTGGCGCGCGAGTCCAAAACCATTGGTCTTGTGATCCTGCGCGGCGCGGGCGCTAATTTCTCGGCCGGCTACGACATGCGCGAGGTGCTCGAGCACGTCAAAGCGCATGCCAAGCCGCACTTTCATTCGGAGGTCATTCAAAAGGTGGCGAATCTTCCCCAGCCGGTCATTTCCGCGGTTCAGGGTCATTGTTCCACCGGATCTTTGGAGCTGGCGCTGGCCGCGGACCTCATCGTCGCATCCGAGTCGGCGCAATTTTCGGACGTGTACGCCAGGTGGGGCCTGACGCCGATTTGGGGCTTGAGCATGCGGCTGCCGCATCGCATCGGTCGACCGAAGGCCAGCGAAATGATGTTCACCTCCCGCAGCTACACCGGTGCGCAGGCCGAAGCCATGCACCTCGCCAACTACTGCTTCCCCGACGACAAATTCGATGCGGAACTGGCCGCGCTGTGCGCCGATATCTTGGCCAATTCGTGGTACGCCAACCAGGTCATCAAGCGCGCCCTGATCGAAACCGATGGCCTGAGCCTGCACGACGCACACGCATTGGAGCTGTTCAAGAATGAAGGCTTGGCGCCGGACGCCGGCAAGCGCGTGGCGAAATTCTTCTCGGCTTAGCGGGCCGCGAGCGCCGCCCCCGAAACCGCGGCGTCGGCCGTGCCGGGCGCCGCCCGCGCCACGAGCATGGACTTGGCGAACAAGGCATGCAGCCGTCCGACACCGCGCGCCAGATGCATGAGCGAGGTGAGCAACAGCACCCCGGCCACCCCCAAGATCGGCACCGCGAAGCCGCTATCGAACAGCCATTCGGGCTGCGCCTGGGAGAAGACCTCGACGCCACTCATGCCGAACCAGCCGGCTTGGGCGAAGAGCGCGGCGATGGGTGCTGCGATGAATGCCAGGCTCACGCATAGTCCGACCACTGCAATCACGAAGTAGGTGATGCCGATGGGCAGCATCAATATGAAGTAAGCGATGGTGGTCCAGGTGCGTGGATCGCGCAGCATTTCGCCGATTCGCGCCCAAAACCCCGCAGCGCTGCCCTGATATACCGGACGTCGCGGCATGCGCACGCCGGTCATGGCCTCGATCAGGCGCCCTTCGGCCAGCGATACGACGCGGCCAATTGCCACGAACATGAGAAAGAACGGCACGCCGATGATCAACACCGCGAATCCCGCGGACATGGACAATCCCACGATGGCGAATACGAAATAAATAATTCCGGTGGCGAGGCACAGCAACATGAAGAACAACGAGGTATAAGCGCGCGGATCCAGGAACACGCCGAAGAACGCGCCTAGCTTGGACTTCGGCAGCTTGCGCGGTGTCGCCATCGCAGCCCTGACTTTGACCTCGGTGTCGCGGTACGCGCCGGCCACTTCGTCGGGTGCCCCATAAGTGGAAGCGATGAGTTCCAGCACGTCGGACTCGGACTTTTCCGGATGCGCCGCGACTTCCGCGCGCAGATATTCCTCGGCGTCATACAAGGCATCCTGAATGAGCGCGGCATCCGCGCCGGCGAGTTCTTCGCGAAGTTGCCTCAAGTACTGATCGATGGATCGTGGCGCGCTGCGGTTCATGACGAATGTCCTGTTCTTGAAGGTTCTGTTTCTATGAATCGATCGACGAAGTCGCGGGTACCCTGCCAAATGAGTTTCCACTCCGCGAGCACGCCTCTGCCTTGCTCGGTGATGCGGTAGTAGCGGCGCGGCGGTCCCGAGTAGGAAGGAACGATACGGCTGGTCAGCAAACTCCCGGCCGACAGCGCCCGCAATACAGGATAGATGGTGCCTTCCTTGAAAATGGAGGTGCCGTCGTTGGCATTCGCCAATCGTTTGGCAATTTCGTAGCCGTACAAGTCCTCGTCGGATTCGGCCAGCACCGCCAGCAAGACCAGGCCAACCAGGCCCCCGTTGAGCTCTTTTTGGAATTTGCGTTCGTTACTATCGTCCATGGGCTAATACTATATAGTTACTAATAGTATTTAGCAAATAATACTACGCACTATGCAGCACTGGCGGGGAAAGGTCTGGAATTCCTCCGCGTCTCGGGCACACTGGGCACCCTTTTATTACAGCACCGGTAGCGACTATGTGCGGCATCGTGGGCGTGGTAGCGGAGCGCAACGCGGTTCCCATATTGATGGAGGGGTTGCGCCGCCTGGAGTATCGCGGCTACGACTCGGCCGGATTGGCGGTGCTGGATCACGGGCGGCTCACCCGGGTACGTACCGTCGGCAAGGTCAAGATGCTGCAAGATGCTTTGGATGCCAAACCCATTCACGGATCGATTGGCATTGCACACACCCGCTGGGCCACCCACG
>Ga0210387_10004351_pt1 | contig 10852 bp, 6 predicted proteins | sample IncBWC7OmetaG_FD_160108 | JGI IMG/M metagenome (GOLD analysis project Ga0210387, IMG submission 160108) | Forest soil microbial communities from Barre Woods Harvard Forest LTER site, Petersham, Massachusetts, United States - Inc-BW-C-7-O ... | reverse complement strand
CGATAATGCTGGTGCGTCGCATGCGCTCAAAGCACGCAGTGCATGCCCCGGCAGTGACCGGCGCTCCCGAATTCGAGCGGGCGTTCCGAGTGCAGATGAATACTCTTGAGCAATTCGTGTTGTTCCTGCCGCTTCTTTGGCTTGCAACCGTTTATCCAGTCGTATCAGGATACTTGGCGCCTGGATTCGGGCTGATCTGGCTGGTGGGGCGCATCTTGTATGCATCAGGGTATATGGCTAATCCAGCGAAGCGCAGTTTAGGCTTCAACATCGGTGCAGCCGCGGTCCTCGGATTGCTGGTGCTGTCGATTGTTGGGATTATCCATACGTGGATGGTGACGCGGCCGGTTTGAATTTTGCCCGATGGGTCCAGGCAAACGTCTTCGACTCCGCTGCCATCGCTCATGGTGCGACGTCGTTTACCATCGATTCTCTGACGGCCAAAAGCTGGGTCTTATCGTCCTGTTGCACGTGGTAGATCGCCTTGAGGTAAGCGGCATCCCAGGGACTTAAGCCGAGCGGCGGGGCACTTTTGGGCTCGGTGAACAGGTGCAATATGCTAAGTGCATCTCCGACTTTGGCATGAGGGCGAATTTCGGCAAGTCCGTTCATGGCGACAAAAGCCGACAATTGACCGAAACTGATTCCTTTCGCCAGGCGTGCGTCGATGAGCGCGATGACTGAGGAAAGATCTCGTACTGTACCAAAGGCGAAGTGACCATCGGCCGGACAGATGGGGAGGCCAAAACTCACAGGGCAGGGAATTCCATCCCGGTCGGTCAACTGCACGTTGTACCAGACACGCACTGGAGTCGATGCGGTCACGAATCGACGGATCTTGGTTCCGGATGCGTTTCCGAACAAAAAATGATTGCGCTTGCTCCAGGCGGTAATTAACTCATCCGGCACCGATGTCACGATGACATAGAAATTGGCCTTGCAAGTCTCGGGAGCTAATGAGGCCCCCGCGGCAGTGGCAATCTGTGAGAGGCGCGAAAGCATGTACTCGCCGTCCTCACGTGACAAACCCGCCACGAGCGGACAAATCGGCGTGCGCGTTTGCCACCGCGCGATCGAATTTTCAAAGGGTGTGACGGTGATGCCATAAACGAATTTGTCTACCCGCCGCTCGAGTATGGCTCGGTCGCGCTTCGCCTTGACGGTCACCGTTTCAAGCTTTGTCCCAGATGGCTGCTCAGGAGGCTTGGCTGGCGGCTCTGCTTTGACGGATGCAGCGAGCAGCAATAGTGCAGCCAGCGCCATGCTGGCAGTAGCGCGATTTGAAGCTGACAGACGGCGTCGCAGTCGCGCCCTTTTTTCGAGTGCTCCATCTCGTTTCCGCATGGATCGTTCCTGCAACCTTCCTATGGCAATCGAACCGAGATGCGGCTAGCCTGACAATATCTGATAGGACGGTCAAGCTAGCGATGAGCAACGCGTGGAGCAACGCTTCGCCACATTAACTGCGGGTGGTCAATTTATTAAACCTGAGTCGCTGCGCTCGAGAGTGTGCTATCCGAGTTGCGCGTGGTCCGGCTCATCATCGTGGGAGCGGAAACAGATGCGTGCATCCGCTGTACGTTGCATGGCGCGTTTGTCCGAGGATATGAGTCATTATTGGTGAGCGACGCCCATACGACGAACGACCGTACGAAGTGGGGCGCTCCTACTCCGGCGCAAGTCATTCGCGCACACTAATCTTTACTGGGTGGACCAGACCGCGCCCGGTAGAACCGCCGGCGTGACTGCTACTGACAACGTCGATTTTCTAGCCCCCTGCGGTCGAGTGTTGTGAGTAAATCGCGTGCCAGTGGCGGTTCTGGTAGACGAAAATATCGCAGGAATAGATCGGTGTCTTGGAGCTCGGGTCATCTGACACCCAAGTCAAGACCGCGGTATCTCCATGAATCTTCACCTCTGCGTGATTGGGGTGTCGTTCTCGCCACCCGCGCACCTGTTTCGCGAATTCCTCCGATCGTCCGCGCCGGCGTCGGTTCTCGATCAGCGCCGCTCTTGAGAAGATGGACCCAGTCGCATCGATGGACTCGTATCCGTCCAGCAAGAACCATTCCAGAAATTTGTAGTCACCCTTAATCTCGGCATCCAGCCAAGCAGCGTCGGCCGCTTTGACTGCTTCGGACGTTCGCGCATCTGCGCGACCGTTGGCAAGTTCAATCGGCGTTTCAGCGGCGGTCGCGCCGGCTCCGCCGCACATCAGAATCCCCATAATCATTATCTTTCTCACGCCTTTTCTCCTGGAAGATGTTCTTGTGGACTAGGACCTGCGCGTCGAGGATGGGTTCAATTTTGAAGGACGATGGCTGGGTCACGCTCGTCACTCCAAGGGGTTCACGCGAGGCTCATAAATGCAACGAATCGCCGTCCAAGCGCAATGAGCGGTCTGGTTCCGGCCCATCGCTGTACTTACACTGAACCATGACCTCTGCTTCAGAAGGAGAAAAGACCGTGAAGAAAATCGCAATTACCCGCAGTTTCGCACCCACCTCGCTGGCCTCGGTGCTTTTGTGGTGGCTAAGCGTGAGCATCAGCGGTGCGGGGGCATCGAACAGCTCGGGGAACGTGCCTGCGACCGATCCGCGACTCGACATGGTTAAAGCACTCCAAGCGACCGGTCCGGATCCCTCGCTGGGCGAACAGGCGAAGGTCTTTGGACGAGTGGTCGGGACTTGGAATGTCGAATACACCGACTTTCATAAGGATGGCAAGGAAACTCACCGTTCGGGTGAGTTCATTGTTGGATGGGTTATGGATGGTCGCGCCCTGCAGGACTTCTGGATCGTCTATCCGTCGGGCGCGCGTAAGGAACGCGAAGTTTACACGGACCTGCGCTACTACGACCCGAAGTCTCGAACATGGCCATCGACCTTCTTTGACGTAGAGCATGCTTCAGTCGCGAGATTCACGGGTGGCGTGGTCGGAGACGATCGGATCGTGCTCGAAACCCTGGACTTCGATGGTACGGACACTCGGTGGTCAATCAATGATTTGCGCTCCGATTCCTTTGTATGGCGGGAGGAGGAGTCCCTCGACGGCGGCAAGACCTGGCGGTTAACGGCGGAACATCACATGAAGCGGCGAGGTGCGGTCGCGTCCGCGCAATGATTTTGCTCGCGCAAGACCTAGCTGGAATGAAGCGGTCGAGGCCGGGCTAGCACGTATACTGCCGGAGTCTTTGCTTTGAGCGGAACGATCAGATGACCGCTGGAATCGGTAGTAATCGGCATGCCGCCGGATTTGCCAAGAATCTGGATTGCCTGCAGGAATTGCCGATTAGGTTTGCCGGTGTTGATCGTCACCGTTTGCGAGGTGTCCGACACATTGATCGCAACATACGCGGTATCGTCGGCGGAACTGCGCGAAAATATCAACAGCGGGTCGCCTGGCCGGGATAGCACGTTAAGCGACCCGGTAGCCAACACCGGATTATTCAGGCGCACAATATAAAGTGCTCGGTAGAATTCCAGCAGCGAGTTAGCCTTATCGGTTTCCGCGGTGACGTTGTGGCTCGCGGCATTCAGAGCGAGAGCACGATAGGGCGGCACCGTGGAAAATCCGGCAGCGGGTCCGATGCCAGTCCAGCTCATGGGTGCCCTGAGACCCGGATCGCCGCCGAGACCATTGTTGCTCATTCCGATTTCTTCGCCGTAGTAGGTAAAGGGTGTCGCGGAAGCCAAGATCGCGATGGCGGCCGCAGTTCGGTAACGATCCTCGCGACTTTCTCCGAACTGGTTCATGAGCCGATCACCGACGTAAAAATCATGCGACTGCAAGGTCAACGGCATCCGGTCGCGATCGGGCCGATTAAGTTGGGCGATCAGACCGGGCTCGACCTTGCCGCGCACGACGCTGTCATGAATGAATGTTTGCGCGCCGAAGGCGAACGCGTGATCGCAGGCGTTTACATAAAGCTCGGGATTCTCACTTACTTCACAGATCAAGTAGCGATTCTCGTATGCCTTTACCGTGTCGCGCAGCTGCGCGACTATGCCTAAGTTTCCCGGGTTGTTGAAATAAGCATTCGGTCCATCTTCGAGCAGCATCGTCACTGCGTCCAGGCGAAATCCGTCGACTCCCTTGTTCATCCAAAATCGCATGCTGTCCTCGAGATAGGCCAGCACTCGCGGATTGCGTAAGTTCCAATCCGGCATGGCCTTGCTGAAGACTCCGTAGTACACGCTTTCGTGATTTGGGGCGCTCCGCCAGGGATTGTTTTTGAGACCCCAACGCGGATCTTCTTCGGCAATTTCATACCAATCGCGATATTGGCTGTGTTTTGTCGCGATCGCGTCCAGAAACAAAGGGTTGGTATTGGCAGAGTGATTCACGACAAAATCGATGATGATACCGATGCCGCGTTTGTGCGCTTCGCTCAGCAACAACTCGAAGTCTGCCATCGTGCCGTACTCGGGCGCGATACTCCGATAGTCCTCTTGCGCATAGCCGTGATCGTGATCGGCTGACGGCCCGATGGGCATGAGCCACAGACCCGTGACACCGAGAGTCTTCAAATAGTCGAGTTTCGAAACCAAGCCCTTCAGATCGCCAATCCCATCGCCATCGCTGTCCTTGTACGAGCGGACGAAGATTTCCATGAACGCCGCGGTTTTGGCCCAGTCGTGGGGCAGCGGGCTGGAAGGGCGCTGCACGGAAACAGCCGAAATATCTGTCTTAACTTGCGCAGTGGCTGCGCAACACAGCACCAGGAACAGGAATGAAACACGACAAATTTGGAACGATCGCGCCACAGCGAGTTAATGGGGCGGCAGCGCAGAACGATGCGTAAGAGAAAGCGTCGCGGAGTTGAATGTATCCGCAAGCGTGATTTCCACAACGCCCGACTCGGTGACGGCAAGATCGGGAAGCAGTTTACCGTCCAGTCGAGCCGCCGCGGCCCCGTGCCAATCGTGAATGCGCACGGCAAGCTGGTGCCACCAAGGTTTGAATTGGCCTTGCCGCGCTTCAAATTGGACCTCCACACCCCCTGGATTGAGAGTGCAGCGTATTTTCTGGCGCAGATAGCCGCCGTGCTCGAAGGCCATGCTGTGGCCATCATCCCAATACAGGATCCCATGACAGTTCTCGCCCGGATACACATCGAGGGTCAGCGGACCGGCTGGGGTCTCGTCAGTAGACTGCACCAACGGCTGCCGCGGAATGATGGACCCGGCGCGGATGAAGACCGGCAGGCTGGCGATGTTGGGCGTGATGTTGAGCCGCTGCCCACCGCCATTGTCAGCCGCAGGGTTGGATACTTTCTTCTCGCCCGACCAGTAGTCATACCAGACGCCCTGTGGGAGGCATGCTTCGTAAGGGCCCGGAGATTCCAAATCCGGCGAAGGCGTGATCAGGAGCGCCTCGCCCAGCAGAAAAGAAGTCGACTGATCGCAGGGCGCTTCAAGCATTTGCGGGAACTCGTAAAACACGGGGCGCATCAACGGCGCGCCGCTGCGCGAGTTGTCGTCTGCCAATGCATAGAAGTAGGGCAGCAGCCGATAACGCTCGCCGATAAATTTGCGCCTGATGTCCGTGTGGCGCGGCCCATCGACCCACAATTCCTTGCGCGGCGTGTCCTTGGCAGAATGGGCGCGGAAATACGGCGTGAAAGAGGCGATCTCGATCCATCGGGTCATCAAGTCCGCACTCGGCGCCCCAATGAAGCCACCCACATCGGAACCGCTGTATGCGAAGCCGCTCAAGCCAAGATTCAACAGCATCGAAACGGATAGTTTCAGATGATTCCAGCTGGAGGTGTTGTCGCCCGTCCAAGTAGCCGCGTAGCGTTGACCTCCTGCGAAGCTGGCGCGCGTCAGAACGTAGGCGCGCTCATCGGGTGCCAGGCGCCGCAAGCCATCGTACGTCGCACGCGAATTTTCCATTCCGTAGATGTTGTGAATCTCTGCGTGGATCGCAGTGCGCGCCGCAAATCCTGGCTCGGAGATTCTATGCAGATTGTCGAGCGGCATGGTCTTGCTGGCGGTCTTGAACAGGGCCGGCTCGTTCATGTCGTTCCAGAAACCGGCGATACCGGCCGACAAAAAGTTCTGATACAAGCCGCCCCACCAGTCTCGCGTCGCACTCCGGGTGAAATCCGGAAACACCGACGGCCCCGGCCATACTTCGCCGACGTACAGCGATCCGCTCGAGTTCTTGATGAAGTGATCGCCGGCAATTCCGGAATCGTAAGGCTTATAGCCTTGCCCCGCGGCGGCGGCGATGTGCATGTCCGTGATGGCAATCAGGTGAAAGCCTTGCGTGCGCAGATCTTTGACCAAGCCGGGAATGTCGGGGAAGGTCTGCGGGTTGCTGGTGAAAGGGCGATTGCGATCCTGGTAGTCGATGTCCATGTAGATAACATCGGCGGGCAGTCGTTCGGCGCGCATTTTCGATGCGATACTCTTGACCTCCGCGGCGGACATATAGCTGTAACGCGACTGTTGGAACCCTAGCGCCCACAATGGCGGCAGGGGTGGGCGTCCCGTCAGTTCGGTGTAGCGTTCAATGACTTGGCTCGTGCCCGGACCGTAGATGAGGTAGTAGTCGATTGGTCCGCCTGAGGAGCCGAAAGCGAGCGTTTGCGCATCCTTGTGTCCAAAGTCGAACCAGGTGCGGAAAGTATTGTCTAGGAAAATTCCGTAGCTGCCTGCTGGGCCGCCGACAGCCACGAAGAATGGAATGCTCTTATAGATAGGATCTGTCGATTCTCCGAATCCGTAAGCATCTGTGTTCCAATTGACGAAGGTCTCGCCACGGCGATCCAGCGGACCCGTCTTATCGCCCAGACCGAAATAATGTTCCGCTTCCGGCATGCGCTTACGTAAGGTGAAAGCTCCGCCGGCTATTTCAGCTGCCTTCTCGGGCGCGTCGGCGCTTATGATGTGACCGCTTAAGTCGGCGACCGTCAATCGCAGCGGCGCAGTTTCGATGCGCACGTTAAGATGTTGGGTTCGAAACTCTGTCGCAGCACCGCGTTGAGTGGATTGAATGGCAAGCGTGCGCGCGCGCAGCGCGGCAGGAACCACCCAAGAAGCGTCCTCTGCCGACTGATCGCGTAGGCTGAGGCGTACGCGCAACACATCGTCATTGAGCGCCGTGACTTCCATTTGCAGTCCGTCATCATGAGCTTTCGCCGAGTGGCTCTCGGGCTCGGAATGGAGCAGGGGAGCCGCCATCATGAGGCCGGCCAGCAGGCAAATGGATGCGGATATCTTCAAATGGCTACTCCCCGTCGGGCGCGGCTGCAATAATTCTTGATTCAAGGGCCGGTTCGATGGAACCGGCCCTTCAAGCGCATCGCCGTTGGTTCAACGCAGCCACTTGTAGTTGAAGCCGAAGAAGAAGTCACGGCCGAAGGTTTCATAGTCGCGCACGTTTTGCGGCGAGCCGGAGTAGTCGATGAACGGCGTGTTCGTAAAATTATTAACCTGCAAGAGGATGGACAAACCGGCCACCGGCCCCGATTGGAACTCGTACGATACTTGCGCGTCATTGATTTGCTCGTGACGCACGAACTCCAATGCGCGATCTCCGGCAAAGTCGGTGATCTCACCGATGTAGTTGCCGCGGTAGCGCGTCGCAATGCGGGCCGAAAACCCATAGCGCTCGTAATAACCGGTAACCTGCCACACATTCTTCGACAATCCCGGCAAGGGGATGTGGGACTCCGCTATCCCAGAGACCGTGCCGGGAATGGTGATGGAGCTATCGGTCCATGAGTAGCTGGCTTGGATACCGAAACCTGTCAGGTAGTTCGTGAACAATTCCCCAGGCAAGGAGGCGCTCAGTTCGACGCCGTCGAGACGGCCGCCGTTACCGTTGAGCGGAAGTGTTGCTGGCCCGAAAGTGCCGACGCAGACCGTTTGTACGCCCGCGCCGTTCGGCTGATTGAGCGGACAGGTTGCCGTGGACCCTGGCGGGGAGGTCGGTACGCCGACCGGCAGCGTGCCGACTTCGCGGGAGAAATCATAATTCTGGATGGTCTGATCATAGATGTAGGTATCGAGTTTCTTGTAGAACAGCGCAGCCGACACGTAGGCTTTATTGCTGAAATACTTGTCGAACGCCAAGTCCACCGCCTTTGCGCGCCAGGGATCGAGCAGCGGATTGCCCTTGGTGGTTCCCGGTTGCGCCGGGGACTTCGTTGTATCGATGCCAAACTCGTCCGACGCCGCCAGTTGGTCCATGCGAGCCCGCGCAATTTGCTTGGAAAGCGAGAAACGCACATCTGCTTGGTCCGGCAACACGAAGACCAGATTCATCGCCGGCAACACGTCGTTGTAGCTCTTGCCTACGGAGAAGGGAACCAAGTCTCCTTGGGGCGTGCCGGTCAACGCGGGGTTGAAGATATACGAGCTCGAGCTCTGGTTGGTGTGGATGAATTGCAGGCCGATATTGCCGCGCAACGTGAGATCGGGCGAGAACTCGTGATTCAAGTCACCTTTAAAATAGCCGGTTGAGACCTTTTCAAAAACCTCCCATGTCTTCCCCACCAAGAACCCCTGATCGATGGTGGGTACTACGGGCTGAAAGTAGGTCGCAAGCACACCCGGCACATTCCACGCAAGCCCGCCTGGCGTACCGGAGAATCCCAAGTTGGATGGCGGCAAAAGCAGGTTCGGCGCGACATTGATAAAGCCATTGACGGTGTTCAAGCCGGTCTCTGGTTGGATCTTGTCTTTGGTGCGATTGTCGTAATTGAAGCCGACAACGGCATCACTGAACCACCAACCGAGGTCATGGGAGCCCTCGATCTTGTATGACTGCAGCTTGTCAGTCACGTGCGGGAAGCGGCTGTAGCCACCGCCGTAGATGGTCGGGCCGACGAAGATGGTTGCAGGATTGCTGTAAGAATTGTTCAGCGCGAAAGTAGGTTGTGAAGATTCGGGCAAGAAATAGGTGGCCGTGTCGGTTACGCCGCCGATGTACTGGCCTTGAGTTTCGTAGTCCTTCTCATCGCGTGTGGCGCGCGAAAAGGCGAAATCAGTCATCACGCTCCAGGAATCGTCCTTCCAGCTATTGTTCCAGCCGGTGGAGAAGATCTGGTCGCGCGTCAGGTAGGAGAAATTGCGAGCCAACGGAACGACGTTGCTCACGGTGGCGCCGATCAACGAGCCGTTCGAGTAGGTCTCGTTCGAATACACCGCCGTGCCCGTGCAAGTCGGGCAGGTGCTGTTCGGGTAGCCGTTGAAATTGCCAAGATTCACTTCGACGCTGCGACGATCGTTGTTGTAGTTGGCATTCGTGTAATAGGCATCGAGGGTACTGGTGAACTTATCGACCGGCCGCCACTCGAGAGTGGCCAAGGACCCGTCGCGCTGGTTCAACCCGGAGCTCGCCAGCGACTTGATGCCGTTGGTGGCCATGGTCGTGCCCGGAATCCCGACCAGACCGAAGTTGCTGGCGGGCTGCCACGGATCGTAGGTGCCGAGTTCCTTGCCGACAATAGGCGTATCCAGACGCGCATACCCTACGGTTAACCCCAATGTGTGATCAAAGAATTGGTCGATGTACGAAAGGCTGAAGCGATAACCGTCGTTCTTAGAGTCCGAACCCAGATTGGCGTCGGAATTCTTTTCGCCGCGAACATTGGCGGCGAATGCGGTGTGGCCGAATTCGAGCGGCCGAGTAGTCTCAAGAGCGATGGTGCCGGAGAGCCCTTGACCAATGAGGGTCGCCTGCGTCGTCTTGTACACCACGACGCGGCTGATCAGTTCCGACGGATACTGGTCGTACTCAATGTTGCGGTTGTCGCCGGTGCTGACTTGTTGTCGGCCGTTGAGAAGCCCAGTCGCGAATTGCGGGTCAGTACCGCGAATGCTGATGTCCGAGGCGCGTCCGTCGGATCGCTGCGAAGTAAGCCCGGGTAGGCGGGAGATGGATTCTGCAATACTGGTGTCGGGCAGCTTGCCGATATCCTCCGCCGAGACGACTTCGACAATTTCATCCGATTTCTGCTTGGCTGCTATCGCGTTCTGGATGGCGGCGCGCACGCCCGTGACTGTTATTTCCTGGAGCTCATCTGCCGCCGGTGGGGGTGTACTGGCCTGTTGCGCATTGGCAAGGCTCATAAAGCTGAAGGCAATTACTGAGGCAATGACGGCAGCACGCCGCCGAGCCGGCACTTTGCCGGCTGGATCCCTGATTTTCATGGCGAAACTCCCTTAATTCTCGCGACAGTGTGTCCATGTACTACGCGGGTACATGGTCTTCTTTCGAACTAACCATCCCGTAGCGATCATACAACCACTGCACGGTTGCGCAAAGTTTTGTGAAGTACTGTCAGGGATTACACGAAGACTGGCGAGACGCGGAACCTCGCGGCGAGGTCGAGCGAGCGGACAAACGGGTACTATCTGGGTTCGGAGCACACAAAACTACGATCGAGCAATCTTTGGCTACATGGGGAGGCGAATTTCATGATGGCAACAGCAGGGACTTTATTGAGCGCCGCAGTGACGGTGCTCGGTGTACTTCTCGGTCTCTATACGATGATGCTCGTGGGCCGTATGCGCTCAAAGCATTCGGTGAATGCCCCGGCGGTGACCGGCGCTCCCGAATTCGAGCGGGCGTTCCGTGTGCAGATGAATACTCTCGAGCAGTTCGTGTTATTTCTGCCGCTTCTCTGGCTTGCAACTGTATATCCAGTCGTGTCGGGATACTTGGCCCCAGGTCTAGGGCTGATCTGGCTGGTTGGGCGCGTCTTGTATTCTTTGGGCTATATGGCAGATGCCGCCAAGCGCAGTTCGGGGTTTCTCATTGCGGGACTCGCTCTATTGGGATTGCTGGTGCTGTCGATTGTCGGGATTATCCATGCGGGGTTGGTGACACGGCCGGT
>Ga0210387_10004350_pt1 | contig 10856 bp, 10 predicted proteins | sample IncBWC7OmetaG_FD_160108 | JGI IMG/M metagenome (GOLD analysis project Ga0210387, IMG submission 160108) | Forest soil microbial communities from Barre Woods Harvard Forest LTER site, Petersham, Massachusetts, United States - Inc-BW-C-7-O ... | reverse complement strand
CGTGTCGAGCACCATCGGCCCATTGAACACCATGAAACGCTCGGCACTTAAACCCCGTGCGATCTCCTCGATGAGCTTGGAGGAGGGTAAGGATTTCACCACGATCCGAGTCGCCAGCTTTGAGCCCTGCAATGTATTGCGAACCGCTCGCATGTTCGCGTGCAAACGCGTGCGGTCAATCAGCAGCACCGGCTTGGCGATGCCTGCCTCGCGCAGCGCCTTGGAGAGCGCCAGGAAATACGCATCGTGCGCTCCGCCGTGATCGCGCTTGCGAAGAGCGAAGACGGTTGCGGCAGCGGCGATGGCGGCGCCGCCCAACAGCATGCGGCGACGGGTCCATCGATTCGGCGGGAGTTGTTTTGCGTCAAGCATGGATGAAGAGTTCCCGTAAGTAGGGATTGAGAAAGCGGCCTTGGCTGTCGAGCGACTGGCGCACATTCATGGCGTCGCGCCAGCGCGGGTAGAGCGCCTCAAGATCGCGGGCTTTCAAAGAATGCAGCTTGCCCCAATGCGGTCGGCCGCCATGCCGGCGCAGAATAGGCTCGACCTCCGCGAACAGTCGTTTGTAGTCGTCCTTGTAGTAGGCATGAACGGCGATTGAACCCGAATCTCGATCGTAGAAGGGCGACAGCCAAGCATCATCTTTGGCGATCGAGCGCAATTCCAGCGGGAAGAAAACGTCGCTGTGGTTGGCCTCGATTACCGCCAGCACTTCGAGCATCGCCGCCATCTGCGTCTCGCGCGGCAGGTGAAATTCCATTTCGTTGAAACGGACAGGCCGCTCGTTGGACAGCAGCTTCCAGCTTTCGTCTATGGCCTGCTCTTCAGGTACACCCGTGAGGGCAGACTGTGCGAGCCGGCGCCGCAGCGGCGGAATCCATCCAAACAAATCGCGAAGCCTTTTTAAGCTCATCAGCGACTCGGTGTCCAGGTCCGGTCCGCGGGGAATGACGTCCGCATCGGTGGGGTCGGTGACAATCACCGCCGAGTGCCCCGTAAAGGGCAGCGCAAAAAACTCGACCTTGCGATGCGCGGCGCAGAGGCTGTCCCATTCGGCAACGGTCTTCTCGGTGGACTGGAGAAAAGTCCGCTTGCGCACGCGATGCACCGGGGAATTCTGCAGGGTGACCTGGGTGATGACGCCGAAGGCACCCAGACCCACGCGCGCCGCGGAGAAAACATCGGGATTTTGCAGTGCGCTGCAATCGAGGATGTCGCCGCCGGCGGTGGCCAGCCGAAAGCTGCGGATGGAACCGTGCAGCGCTTGGTATTGTTTGCCCGTTCCATGCGTCGCTGTTCCGACCGCTCCCCCGAGGGACTGCTTATTGATGTCCGGCAGGCTCAACATCTCCTGTCCGATGCCGGCAAGTGCCGGCCCTAAATCCCCCAGCCGCGTACCCGCCCACACGGTTGCCATATTGGCGGAAGCATCGTGGTTGAGGATCCCGCTCATCCGGTCAAGGGAAAGAAGAGTGCCGTCCGTCGGCACCAGAGAGGTAAATGAATGTCCGGCGCCCACCGGCCGGATCGGCGCCGGTGTCTTGCGCAGCAATTCCACCAACTCATCCTCGGAGCTTGGAGCGGCGCGCACGGCAGGGTAACTGCTCGCGCTCCCCGACCAATTTCTCCAGACCAGGTTTCCCTGGCCGTTGCGTGGGGGCGGCGAGGACGGCTCTCGATCGAACCACCATGCGCGCCCAAGCTCGGTCCCGACCAGGGCCGTTGCCGCAGCGCCGACACCGATTCCAATTGCCGTGCGTCGTGTAACCGTCATTGCAACTCCCCGTTTGACATGAATGCGATCAGCGCCTCGAAGTCGGCCGTCGTGCACGTGAAGCATTGTCCGCCCGGGGGCATGCCATTGAAACCCGTCAGCACATTTCGCACCAACTCCGGCGTGCCCTTTTTCAATCGCGAATGCCACGCGGCCCGATCGCCGGTGAGAGGCGCGTTTGCCTGCGCATTGGCGTGACAAGCGCGGCAGGAATGATCGTAGAGCGCGGCCAAGCGTTCATCGGCGGGGCGCAACGTTGCGGCGCGCGCCGCTGCCTGCGCCACATCCGAAGGCGATGGTGCCGACTGGCGGCTGCATCCGCACAGCATGCAACCGAAAACGATGCTGCAAACGAGCCAGCCACGTGCACATCGAGAGCGAATGAACGAGGCGGGCATCATACAAAGTCTCAGGTCACCGCTTCGCTCGTTGCCGCAGGATAAGTGACGTAGCCCTCGGCCCCTTGCGAATACCAGGTTTTCTGATCGTCCGGATTGAGCTCAATGTTGTTCGCGAAGCGATGGGGCAGGTCCGGATTGGCCAGAAATTTCCGTCCGAACGTGATGGCGTCAGCTGCGCCTGCGGCAACGGCTGCCTGTCCCCGCGCAAGGTCGTAATCCGAATTGAGCACCAGCGGTCCCTTGAATACCTTGCGAATGAGCGGTGCCACCGGGGGGCGTTCCGACTTTCCGAATGTGCCGTTAGGTCCGGGTTCGCGCAACTCCAGAAACGCGATGCCGAGCGAATCCAGAACCGCGGCAGCGGCCGGAAACAGCGCCGCTTGATTGCTGTCGTCAACGCCTTGCGAATCGCCGTTCGGCGACAGGCGCACCGCAGTTCGCTCCTTGCCAACGGCACCCACCAGCGCCTCTACCACTTCCCTTAGCAGGCGCACCCGATTTTCGATCGGACCGCCATAGGCGTCGGTGCGTTTGTTGCTGCCGTCACGCAGGAATTGGTCAATGAGATAGCCATTGGCGCCATGCAGTTGTACGCCGTCGAAGCCGGCGTCGATGGAATTTCTGGCTGCGGTCACGTAATCGCCAATCAGGCGCGGGATTTCCTCGATGGCCAGCGGCCGCGCTTCGACATACGGCTGCCTGCCATCGTAGGTATGAGCCTTGCCCGGCGCGGTGGTCGCGCTGGCGGATATGGGCTGAACGCCATGCAGTGACGGATGCACGACCCGCCCCATGTGCCACAGTTGCGCGAATATTCGCCCGCCGGCCCTGTGCACTGAATCGGTTACCACCTTCCAGCGCGCCACGTGCTCCGGACCCCACAGCCCACCGGCGTAAGGCCAGCCGCTTCCTTCGACGGTGATCCCGGTCGCTTCAGATATGATCAAGCCGGCCGCGGCGCGCTGTGCGTAGTACGTGGCCATGAGGTCGGTCGGAACGTGGTTGCGGGTGCCGCGGCCGCGGGTCAGAGGGGCCATCCAGATTCGGTTGGGGCAGATGAGGCGGCCGATTTTGATCGAGTCAAACAGCGTGGTCATGAATTCCTTAGGAATGCCTGCGAATTGCCCCACCATGCTAGCAGGATGCATACTCCGGTTAGCTGGAATTGGTCCGGCCGGAAAGCCGCGCTTGACGGTTGAATTCGCGTTCTTCTACAAGAAATTACCGAGGATTTGCATGCATATCATGAGCCGAAACCTTGTTCTCCTGGGGTTGTTAAGCCTTGCGCTGCGCGTTTACGGAGCTGACTCAACCGTTCCCGGCCGATTTACGGTTGGCCGATACCTTGACCTGCAGTCGGCAAGCGCGCCTCAGATCTCTCCCGACGGGTCGCAGATCCTCTACACGCGGTCCCTGGTCAACAAACAGGAAGACAAGTTTGACCGGGCGCTTTGGATCGTGAATTCCGACGGTTCGCATCACCGCTTCCTGGCCAAGGGCAGCGGCGCGGTGTGGTCGGCCGACGGCAAGAGCATCGCATTTCTCGCCGAAGGCGAGCCCAAGGGCATGCAAATTTTTGTCATCGAGCCGGGAATTGCGGGGCCGCCTTCGCAGCTCACGCGGCTCACCGAGGAACCGGGCAACCTTCGCTGGTCTCCCGATGGAAAATCGATTGGTTTCACCGCGAAGGTGGCGGCTCCCGAAAAGTGGTCGATCGACCTGCCGGCGGCACCCGAAGGCGCCAAATGGGCCAACGCGCCGCGGTTTACCGAGAGATTCCATACGTGGCGCGACGGAGCGGGATTTACCGAGCACGGTTGGCGGCATCTGTTTTTGATCGCAAGGGACGGCGGCACGCCGCACCAGGTGACGAGCGGCGAGTGGAGCGTCGGTGACAGTTCCTTTGAAGTCGCCACCGGCGTCGTCTGGGAGTTCACGCCCGATGGCCGCTCCGCAATCATCGAAGGGTACAAAGAGGGAGACCTTGATCATAACGATCGGGAAAGCAATATCTACTCGGTGGACCTCGCCACCGGCGCCGCCACGCGTCTCACGAAGACGGCCGGCACATGGGTGCGGCCGGCAATCTCGCCGGACGGCAAAACCATTGCCTATACCGGAAACGCAAAGACCGATTCGAATCGCGCCATGGATTTGTGGACCATGTCGGTGGACGGGGCAGGAGCCTCGCTTCAGTCGGCAGGCTTCGAACGAGAGCCTCAGAGCCTGAAGTGGGCGCCGGACGGCAGCGCGCTCTATTTCACGGCCGAGGATCGGGGAAGCATTCATCTCTACCAGTGGTCGAAGGGGAAGGGCATTCATCAGCTGACGAACGGCGCTGAGGTGCTGACCAGCCTCACGATCGGCAAAGGCGCGATTGCGGCGATTCGGTCGTCCTTCCGTGCGCCCCGCGACGTCGTATTGATCAATCCGCACCGGCCGGAGTCCGTGCAGCAGCTCACTCATCTCAATGACGAGCTGCTGCGAGGCATCGCCCTCGCGAATGCCGAGGAGATTTGGTACGACTCCAGCGGCGGTGCGCGTATTCAAGGCTGGGTGGTCAAGCCGCCGGATTTCGATCCCAAGCGCCGCTATCCGCTGCTGCTCGAGATCCACGGAGGTCCGTACGCAATGTATAACGTGGACTTTAGTCCGCAGTTTCAGAACTTCGCCGCCAACGGATACCTGGTGATTTTTGTAAACCCACGGGGGTCGACGGGTTATGGAACCCAGTTCGAAGGCGCCATTGCCAAGCATTACCCAGGGCCGGACTACGATGACCTGATGGCGGGCGTCGATACGGTGGTGAAGCAGGGTGCGGTCGACGAATCGCGCATGTACGTATCGGGATGCAGCGGCGGCGGCGTGTTATCGAGCTGGGTGATCGGACATACGAATCGCTTCGCGGCCGCCGCGGTCCGTTGCCCGGTCATCGACTGGATCAGTATGGCCGGAGAGACCGACATACCGTTCTTCACCTACCGTTTCTTCAAAAAGCCGTTCTGGGAGGACCCGACCGATTGGCTCGAGCAGTCCTCGCTGATGCATGTGGGCAACGTCAAGACACCGACCCTGATCATGACCGGCGAGCTGGACCGGCGCACGCCCATTCCTCAAAGCGAAGAGTTCTACCAGGCGCTCAAGTATCGCGGTATTCCCACGGCGATGTTGCGCTTCGATCAGGAGTATCACGGTACGGCACAGATCAAACCGTCGAACTGGATGAGGACACAGCTTTACATGATGAGCTGGTTCCAGCGCTACAGCGGCAACCCGGCACTGCCGGCCCCACGATAAGGGCTGCGATGGCGACTATGAACTCGATGAGCCGGCGCGACGTGCTCGCGATGGGGTTATTGGCGGCGCTGCCGGGCACGCTGCTGTCGGAAATGACGCGCGCGGCAGCCGCGCCCAATGCGGCCGCCATGCACGCATTGGATCGCTTCATCACCGGTTATTGCGAGGCCATGAATGCCCCCGGGCTGACGTTGGGCCTTGCCGGCGCAGAGGGGCCACTGCGCGTCTCCTCGTATGGCTATGTCGATCTTGCGGCGAAAATTCCGGTGTCGCCATCGCATCTGTTTGAGATCGGCTCGATCACGAAATCGTTCGTGGCGCTCGTCATCCTGCAGTTGCATGAGGAAGGCAAAGTGGATTTGCAGGCGCCGATTCACGGCTATCTGCCGTGGCTCGCGATGCAGACCGATTTTGGCGACATTCTCATCCATCATTTACTGACGCATTCAAGCGGCATGCCGGATGACCCCCCGTTGTTTCCAAACTCTCCGCAGCGAAGGCCTCGGCAGGCTTTCAAACCGGGCTCGGAATTTCATTACTGCAATTGGGGTTACGATGTTCTCGGGCACTTGATCGAAAAGCTCGACGGCCGTCCGTGGGCCGCAGCCGTGAGCGAACGCATCTTGAAGCCGATCGGCATGTTGGATACGGCGCCGATCATTACCAGTACGGTGCGCCCGCGAATTGCCCAAAGCTATGTGCCCATGCATGACGATCGGCCTTATCCGCGCCACGCTCCCATCGTGCCGGCGGGCAACTTGGCGGTCGATTTTGCGGCAGGGTCGATCGCTTCGACGCCCAAAGACATGAATCTGTACATGCAGGCGCTGTTGAATCGCGGCGAGATTCACGGTCGCCGAATAGTCTCCGAGGAAAGTTTCAAACTCTTTTCCACTCGTCATATCGCTGCGCCGCCGTTTGGTCCGACGGCTGGTTATGGATATGGCATCGCGGTTGATACGCTCGATGGGCATGTCCGGCTGAGGCATACCGGCGGCATGGTGTCCTTCATGTCGGCCATGCACCTGGACTTGGATTCCCGATTCGGCGCATTCGCATCGATCAATGCGCAGTTAGGTTATCGGCCAAATCCGGTCGTACAACTTGCGCTGCAGCTGTTGCGCTCCGAGAAAGAACACACCAGGCCGCCTGCGGCTCCGCAGTTCGACGCTGCCGCAACGGTGGAAGCAGCGCAGAGCTACAGCGGCGTTTACATCTCCGGCGCCGGCAAGCGCATCGAAGTCAAAAATGCGTCGGACCGGCTGACGCTCGCCGTTGATGGGCGAACGATTCCGATGCAGCAGTCCGAGGACGGCACGTTTATCGCAGAACACGCCGGATTTGACCTGTTTCCGATCGTTTTCGAACGGGATGCGGCGTCGTCGGCGGATCCGGCTGACAGCTCGAAGCGACCCGTCACGGCGTTGTCGTGCGGGGCAGAGTGGTTTGCCCGCGAGGGATACCATGGCCAGCCGCCGCTCGAACCATCGCCCGCACTGGCTAGATACGCCGGAAAGTATTACTCGGAGAATCCATGGTACGGCGTCATCCGGGTGGTTCAGCGTCAGCGGCAATTGTGGGTCGGCGGTACTGACCCGCTGACCGTCATCGGCAATCATTTGTTCAGAGTTGGAGAGCAGGCTTCAAGTACGAGTGTTGTAGAGTTCTCGGAGTGGGTGAACGATATGCCCAACTTACTGTGGTTCGACGGTGTGCAGTTTCGAAAAATCGGCGATGTTAATTCGTGACGGGGGCAGATTGCGTGAGTTCGAAATCAGGAGCTGCTTATGAATAGCAAGGCGATCGAGCAATTGGTGTCCGATGCCGAGGAGCTTCTCGCGAAGTTGCACGACGCGAGCAATCCTGAAATAAAAAAGCTTCGCGCCAAGATCGAGGCGGGCATCGCTGAGGCAAGGCGGGGGGCCACAGAGCAAGTGCAACTCGGCACGGAGAAGCTTCGTCAGGTAACCGATTCGGTCGTCAGCTACGTGCAGGAGAATCCGTGGGTCGCCGTCGCAGCCGGTACAGCCATTGCCGTTGCTCTTATTTACGTCGCCTTTTCGGGAAGAGCCGACAGCGACGATTGAGCGGAGTGCATTCACCACTAATCGACTAAGGTTGCGTGTGCAGCCGCATTTCGCGATCATCCAGGCATGAAACTACTGCGCTATGGACCACCGAAGAACGAAAAACCGGGCCTTCTCGACAACAAAGGCGTGATTCGCGACCTGTCGGCTCACATTGATGATATTTCTCCCGAAACGGTGACGCCGAAGAGTTTGGCGCGCCTGTCAGCGCTGAATAGCGAGGTGTTGCCGGTTGTCAGCGGTAAGCCCCGGCTTGGGGTGCCCGTCAAAGGGATCGGCAAGTTCATCGCGATTGGCTTGAACTACGCGGATCACGCCAAGGAAGCGAATCTGCCGATTCCGGCAGAACCTCCGATGTTCACAAAGGCCATCAGCTGCTTGAGCGGCCCCAACGATGACGTGATGCTGCCCAAGGATTCACGCAAGAGCGATTGGGAAGTCGAGCTGGGGGTCATCATCGGCCGCACGACCCGATATGTCAGCGAAGACCAGGCACTCGATTCCGTGGCGGGCTACGTGCTTGCCAACGATGTTTCGGAACGCGCCTTTCAGATGGAACGCGGCACGCAATGGGACAAAGGCAAGGGCTGTGATACGTTCGGGCCGGTCGGACCGTGGCTGGTGACGGCAGACGAAGTCGGCGATGCGCAAAAACTTGATATGTTTTTAAATCTCAACGGCCGCCGCATGCAGACCGGCAACACCCAAAGAATGATTTTCCCCGTGCGGCATTTGATCGCCTACGTGAGTCAATTCATGACTCTGTACCCGGGCGACTTGCTGATTACGGGTACCCCACCCGGTGTGGGCTTGGGTCACAAACCCGATCCCATTTTTCTCAAGGCGGGCGATGAAATGCATTTGGGGATCGAAAAACTCGGCGAGCAGAGGCAAACCGTCGTCGCGTGGCGACACCTCGGAGATGAGACCTTGCCGTAAGGGCGACCTTGCCGCAAGGGCGGGTTTCGAATCGAAGTCATCCCTGCTGTCCGCCACTATGACGTTTTGGAAGAGCTTTCGCCGAAGGAAACGGAGCGCTAGTTCGTGGTTCCGGCCGACCGGACGGTGCCATCGATGGATGGACCCAACGCCCTGATGACTTCTCCTGCGATGTCATCTTGGACCTTCAATCCATCGTCCATCCGCCGGTCATAGGTCTCCGTCCAGACAACAAACCCGCTGTCAGCGCGCACCAAGCGGGCTGCCACGCGCATCGTGGAACCCGACTTGCGCAAGCTGCCGTCCAAAACATAGGCGACGCCGAGCGATCTGGCGATATCAGCGATCGGCACTTTTTTGCCTTTGAAATAGAACGAGGACGTGGGCGGCGGCACGCGAAGACCTGGGATTTTGCTGAGTCTGTCGATGAGCTCTTCGGTCATTCCGTCGGCAAAATACTCCTGATCCATTGATTCGCTGGTGAGATCGAGAAATGGCAGCACAGCGACCGAGTTCTGGCCCAGAGCGGCAATCGGTGTCGAGGCCGTGCGCACGTTGCCCGCGACCTTGCCATAAAAGATGTATCCAACGACCAGTGCCAGGCAGAGCGCGGCACCAGCGGTAATGAGAGACCAGTGTTGACGCTGCCGTCCGCTCTTCGCGGGCAACGGCGGCGCACCTGCAGCGTCCCAAGGGCCGACGCTCGCCACCATCCGATACCCCAGGCGCGGGACCGTTGCGATATAGGTCGGCCGCTTAGGGTCATCGCCCAAAAGGCGCCGCAGCAATGCCACTGCCTGATAAACAGAGTCCGGCGTGACGATGACGCCTGACCAGACTTGCTCGAGCAAGTCATCGATACTGACTACTTCGCCGGCGTGATCGGCGAGACAAGTCAACAATCGCATTGTCCGTGCTTCCACCCGAATGCTTTGTCCCTCGCGTGATATCTGTCCGGACGCCGGATTGACACACCAATCGCCGATCCGCAGCGTTGCTCCTTGATCCATGCGGGGATTGTATCAACAGAATGAGTCGGGCCGGCGTCACCGTTGACGCCGGCCCGAACTTGATTGCCGGCGAGCAATCGCCTGGCGGTCCTGGCGGTTCTGCCCTAGCGGTTCTGCGCTACCAGTTTCGACACCTCTGACCACTGCTCAGATGCGCGCGCCACGTTTCCCGGAACATCTTTCTTCCAGTTCTTGCGCGATTCGACATCGCTGAACATGTAGAGCTTTCCATCGACCAAGGCAAACACACGAGGGTGCGCGCCAACCTTGCGGCCTTGCGATACGCCGTATGCATCAAAGCCGCCGTACTGCGGAGCATACCGCTCCGGGTCAGCCGCGAAGGCATGCAAATGTGTGTTGGTGATGAAGTAGAACTTTGAGCCCTTGTAGTCGAAGCTGAGTTCTTTGACGCCCAGGATCGGATCCGGCGAGGGCGTAAAATACGAGAGTGCGTCGTAGCTATCCAACGCAACGCCCTTGGCCTCGAAAAAATCTCCGGCCAGCGCATAGGTAGCGGTGACGCTCAAGATCGCAACTGAAGCAAGACGAAATATTGATCGGTAAATCACGGTAGTCTCCAAGTGGTTTCGACAAAAACATCGCGAAAAATGCCTGACGCTTCGTCAGCGGCTTCGCGGGCCATGGGGTTCATCGCATCCCAACCGCGACCACGGCAAAGGGGAACAGCCCTAGCATTACTGAGAGAAATAAGGCGCTGACATTGACGAGGGCTTTCATGGGCATCTCCGGGTGGTTTTGAACCGTGGAGGCACTGTAATAGGTGAGTTGAGCCCTCGTTGAGGTGTGCGCCAAACCGCCGGTTCCACGGCGCGAGCGGCAGAAGCGCGTCGCGAACGGTATGCCGATGCGTGCCGGATGCGTCAGACAGCCGCCCGGGCGGCCAATTTGGGCCCGAAGAAGACGGTATTGCCGGGCCTGAATCCTTAAGGGCGCCCCGTAGGGCGAGTGACCGGCGCTGCGAGCTTAAGGGTTACTCAATTCCACCCAGGTCGGTGCGTGGTCGCTCGCTTTTTCCCAGCCGCGCACCTCGCGATATACGCCTGCACCGACCAAGCGACCGGCGATCGAGGGGCTGAGAAGCAAATGATCGATGCGCAGTCCGGCGTCGCGGCCATACGCGTTGCGAAAATAATCCCAAAACGTATAGATCTGCCGGTCGGGGTGAATGGTGCGCAATGAATCAACCCAGCCGTGCTTGATGAGATGCGCGAACGCCTCACGAACCTCGATTCTGAACAGAGCATCGTCAACCCAGCGTTCGGGTTTATACACATCCGCCTCGGTCGGTATCACGTTGTAGTCGCCGGCGAGTACTACGGGAGCACCC
>Ga0210387_10004349_pt1 | contig 10856 bp, 7 predicted proteins | sample IncBWC7OmetaG_FD_160108 | JGI IMG/M metagenome (GOLD analysis project Ga0210387, IMG submission 160108) | Forest soil microbial communities from Barre Woods Harvard Forest LTER site, Petersham, Massachusetts, United States - Inc-BW-C-7-O ... | reverse complement strand
GCCCCGTGTGCGACAGGCACGATGGCGGACACTGGGCCCATTTTTGCGAATTCGGACAGAACTTCGCGCAGCCAGCCTTCAATGCCCAGGTAATCCAGCGTCAATCGGCCGGCCAATTCCAAACGGAGGTTGGCGCGCGCTCGTTGCGCGACGCAATGCAATGCCTCGTTCCAAAGACTTGCTTTGGAGAATGACTTGCCGATGTCGAGAACGATGATCCAGCCGCTCGTCATCATCCTTCCGAATGATTAATTATGATTACTTTGTACCGATTTTGATTGTTTATTGCAATGTGAATTCGTATCATTTATCGAGCCAGACAGGCTCAAATCACCACCGGATGAGCAAATGACTGCGAACCCCGCGCTAACTTTTTCGGTTCCCGCCAATCGCTGGTCCGTGGCCACCGCCACCGATTTAGGCGCGGCGGAACTGCTGCTTTATCGATCGAATCTCTTGGGTTCGGATCTGACGGTCACGAATTTTGGCGGAGGAAACACCTCGGCGAAACTGAGCGAGCGCGATCCGTTGACCGGAGAATCGGTGGACGTTCTTTATGTGAAAGGCTCAGGTGGCGACCTGGGGTCGATGAAACTAGATGGTTTCTCGACGCTGTATCTCGACAAGTTGTTGCAGCTGCAGCGCCTATATCGAGGTGTGCAGCACGAAGACGAGATGGTCGGATATTTGCCGCATTGCACCTTCAACTTGAATCCGCGCGCGGCATCCATCGATACGCCCCTGCATGCTCTGCTTCCGTTCGCTCACATTGATCATGTGCACCCCGATGCGATTATTGCTTTGGCTGCTTCCTCGAACGGCGAAGAAGCGACCAAGACGATTTATGGTGACGCCGTGGGGTGGGTAGGCTGGCAACGTCCGGGATTCGATTTAGGTGTCCGCCTAAAGGAATACATTCAATCGAAACCACTGCTTCGCGGTGTGATGCTCGCGGGCCACGGTATCATCTGCTGGGGAGAAACCTCCAAGTCCTGCTACGACAACACGATCGATTTGATTACCCGCGCCGCGTTGTACCTCAATCAGGCATTGAACAAGAGGCCGGCGTTCGGCGGACAAACGCTCGCGAGTCAGCCGCCGGAAAAGCGATCGCAAGTCGCTGCATCCCTCATGCCTCGCCTTCGCGGCGTCATGGCCGGCGCCATTCCTAAAGTCGGGCACTTCACCGATGATCCCGAAACGCTGGAATTTGTCGGATCGCATGACTTCGCTGCGTTGGCAGCCATGGGAACTTCCTGTCCGGATCATTTCCTGCGGACCAAAATCTCGCCACTGGCCCTCGACCCGTCATTGGTTGCGGACGCAAACTACTTGGCGAAGGCGGTTGAAGAGTATCGGCAGAATTACGCCAAATACTATGAACGATGCGCCAAGCCCCAAGACCCTCCCATGCGGGATCCTAATCCGGTGATCGTGTTGCTTCCTGGAGTAGGACGTTTTGCCTTTGCCGACAACAAGACCACGGCGCGATTGGCGAGTGAATTTTACGGCAATGCCATCAACGTGATGCGCGGTGCGACGGCTATCGGTAGTTATGTGGGACTGCCGGAGGCGGAGGCATTCGCGATCGAGTATTGGGCTCTCGAGGAAGCAAAGTTGCGGCGCATGCCCAGGCCGCGCTCCCTGGTGGGAAGAATCGCGCTGATTACGGGAGGCGCCGGCGGAATTGGCCTAGCGACGGCGCGGCGACTTCTTGCCGAGGGTGCATGCGTTCTGATCGCGGATCGGGACGTAGCGGCTCTTACAGCCACGGATGCCGACCTCGTGAAAGCCTACGGTCGGGACATTGTGAGATCGGTCAGCTGCGATGTCACCGATGAGCAGCAAGTGCGCACGGCGTTCGACACCTGCGCAAAGGAGTTTGGTGGCTTGGATATTTTGGTGGCAAACGCGGGTCTTGCCTCCTCGGCGCCTATCGAAGAAACCACGGTGGCTCTGTGGCAGAAGAACTTCGACGTTTTGGCACAGGGTTACTTTCTCACGGCGCGGGCGGCATTTCCGTTGATGCGCCTGCAGAAGCGTGGCTCCATCATATTCATCGGATCCAAGAACGCGTTGGCAGCCACGCCGAACGCCTCGGCATACGCTTCCGCAAAGGCTGCATCCGTCCATCTGGCACGCTGTCTGGCATTGGAGGGAGCATCCTCCGGAATTCGCGTCAACGTGGTCAATCCCGATGCGGTGATTAGAGGCTCGCGAATTTGGGATGGCGAGTGGCGCAAGGAACGCGCAGACGCCTATGGGATCGATGCCGGCGGGGAACTCGAGGAATTTTATCGCAATCGTTCGCTGCTGAAACAATATGTTCTGCCCGAAGATATTGCCGAGGCCGTATATTTTCTTGCCTCAGACGCCTCAGCCAAGTCCACGGGGAATATCATCAATGTTGATGCCGGAAACGCGCAAGCGTTTACGCGTTAAGAGGAGGGGCTCGCCGTGACAAACTCAAAGAGATCCTTGGATGAAGAACTAATTGCGCGGCATAACGCATCGCGCCTCGCCGCACTCCGCGACGACTACGGGGCCTTGAGCCGCACTCTCGAACGGCGCGGCATCGCGATCGATGCCATCAAAGGCAAGGCGGGCAGACTGGAGCTGGCATTACCCAGTTGGGGCACCGGCGTAGGCGGTACTCGCTTTGCGAGGTTTCCGCTGCCAGGCGAGCCGACTTGCTTTGATGAAAAACTCGAAGACTGCGGCGTAATACAGGAGTTATGCCGGATAACGCCGCGGGTATCTCCGCATTTTCCGTGGGATAAGATTCCTGATCCCAAGGCGGCTCGCGAGCGGGCCCGGCAACTGGGAATCGGGTTCGATGCAGTAAATTCCAATACGTTTCAAGACCAAGTCGAGCAGAAGCAGTCGTATCGGTTCGGCTCGCTGACCCATACCTCCGCCGCTGTACGCGATCAGGCCGTCGCGCACAACATTGAGTGCATCCAACTGGGCAAGGCGCTGGGTTCCAAGGCCTTGACTGTTTGGGTCGGCGACGGCACGAACTTTCCGGGTCAGCAGCAACTCGGAGAATCTTTGGAACGGTACTTGAGCAGCGCACGCCTCATCTACGCGGCACTCCCGGAAGATTGGCGTATGTTCATTGAGCATAAGCTGTACGAGCCGGCGTTTTATTCGACGGTCATATCGGATTGGGGCACGAGCATACTGGCGGCCAAGGAGTTGGGGGCAAAGGCTAAATGTCTCGTGGACCTCGGGCATCACGCGCCGAACGTGAACATCGAACAAATCGTGGCGCGCCTGCATGCCTTTGGCAAATTGGGCGGATTTCACTTCAACGATTCGAAATATGGCGACGATGACCTGGATTCCGGATCCATAAACCCGCACCAGCTCTTCCTGGTATTCAACGAGTTGGTCATCGCCGAGCAAGATCGGCGCGTCGCGTTCGATCCTGCCTACATGATCGATCAATCGCACAACATTACTGATCCGGTGGAAAGTCTACTGTCCTCTGCAGAGGCCATTGCAGTGGCCTTCGTCAAGGCGTTGATGGTGGATCGTGCGTTGTTGTCGGACTACCAAGGCGCGAATGACGTGCTGATGGCATTTCGTACTTTGCGCGATGCCTATGGGCTGGATGCCCGCCCAATTGTCGCCATGGCGCGATTCGAGGCCGGCGGGGCCATCGATCCCATCGCGGCGTATCGAGAAAGCGGTTGGCGGGCGTCAAAGGCATCACTTCGCAAGTCCACGAATCGCGCCGCAGGCATTGTCTAATGATGCACGCCGAAGATCGCGAACGGACCATCCTCTCGATGCTGGAGAAGCGCGGCTTCGTTTCGTTTCGCGAGCTCGACAGGCGATTGACAGCCAGTCCCGCGACGGTGCGGCGCGATCTTGATCGGCTGGAAATGGCGGGCCGGATCGTGCGCGTACATGGCGGCGCCAAGATGCCCGATGCCGCGACGAGAAATCTTCAGGGCGTACCATTTCACGAGAACATCAAGAAAAATGCGGCGGCCAAGGCGGCCATAGGCAGGGCCGCGGCGCGCCTATGCGTGCCCGGTGAGTCGATCATCATCGATGGAGGATCGACGACGCTGCAGATGTGTCCTCATTTGGAGGGTCTGCACCTCGAAGTGGCGACCAATTCGCTGCACATTGTCTCGGCACTCCTGCCGCAGGCGTCCACGCGCATTTATATTCCCGCCGGGGCGGTGTACCGCGAACAAAACATCGTGCTCTCGCCGTTCGACGATGACGGCACCAGCCACTACGACGCATCGAAAATGTTCATCGGCGCCGCGAGCGTGGGGCCCCTCGGATTGATGCAAACGGACTTGATACTGTTGCAAGCCGAGCGCCGATTGATGGCCAGAGCGCGTCAGGTCATATTGCTGGTTGATAGCGCTAAATTTCGAGATCCGATCGGTGAGCCCGTGTGCCCCCTCAACGAAGTCACGACAGTTATCACCGACGATGGCATTGCCGGCGCGCATGCGAAGCTCGTGGAGCGCAGCGGCGCAAAATTAATCGCGGTGAGCGCCGGCTGACACGCCTTGCGTGACTTCGCTTTTTGCCCCGGCGTGGATCATACGACGAGGGTGAAAGCAGGTATCCGCAAATCCGAATTCCCGCCCTGGCGCGCCCTCGCTATGCTCGGGCGGTCCGATAACAAAGTCGGTGCGATGCAAATCGGTCAGGGGGCAGTATCGACGTGCAGACAGTGGAAATAGCGCGAGTCTCGAAGCTGGCCGCAGCAGCGGCGGCAGCGGCCCTCGTTGCGGTTTGCGCCTTGCTGGCAGGCACCGGCCAAGCGGCGCCTGCCGCGGCTGATACGCATCCTGCCTCGCGCGGCCAAACATGGGACTCTATTAAGCGATTGCCTGATTGGTCCGGAGTCTGGGCTCCAAGCAGGCCACTGCTGCCGCGAAACCCCGTGTCCGCCACTACTTTTGTGTTTGGCGGGGATGTGCCGCTGAAGCCGAAATATGCAGCAATGCGCGACGAACGCATGGCCGCCGTCCGCGGGGACAGAGGCAGGGATAAAATTCCGCTCAGCAATAGCGGTCTTTGCCTGCCGAATGGCACGCCGGCGAACATGGGGCCGGTGGCGCACGAATACCTGTTCTCTCCCGGACGCGTCACGATCTTGCTGGAAAATTCGGAAATCCGCCGAATTTGGACCGACGGGCGACCTCATGTCCCTGATGATCAGGTCAACCCCAGTTTCAGTGGCGATTCCATCGGGCATTGGGAGGGCGACACACTCGTCGTGGATACCATCAATATTTTTCCGGAGGCAGAGTTGTACATTGGGGGGCGAGTGACTGAGAAGACTCACGTTTCGGAACGCATTACCCGGGTAGGGGACCGGATGCGGATCGATACGGTGGTCGAGGATGCGGAGCTGTTCGAGAAACCCTGGGTCTACACCCGCTGGTATGACCACGAAAAAGGTCCGCCGATCGACTACAACAGCTGCACCGAAGGGGACCGTGCCAAGAAGGGCGAGGAAACGCTGCTCAACATCGACTTCAACGCGCCGAAAGAGGGGCAGCAGAAATGAGACCGATTCGATCGATAGGGGTTTTCGCCGTGCTCGCGGCAGCGGTATCGTTGAGCGTTGCGGCTCCGCCGGTGTTTGCGCATCACTCCTTCGGTCTGTTCGATATGAGCAAGACGGCCGAGGTTGAAGGCACCATCGTTAAGCTAGAGTGGAGCAACCCGCATTGTTGGCTGTTTCTGGCTTCGGGCCCGTCAGACACGGAGGCGGTCAATTACGGCTTCGAAATGACGAGCGTCGGAGAGATGACCCGACGTGGTTGGACTAAAATCTCTGTGAAGCCGGGCGACAAGGTGAAAGTGACATTCCACCCCGTGAGAGACGGCAGGCCCGCCGGCTACATGATGAGCGTGATGATGACCGATACCGGTAAGTACGTCGGCCGACCGCCCGAGGGGCTCAACGCGCCGCCGCCGGCGCCGCCGCCGCCGCCCGCGGGGTCCCGCTGATAAAGCACGCGCCGCCGCCTTTGGCGTGTACTCAAGGACAATTGAGCTGCAGGACGCGATATTCGGAGAAATCATGAGATAAAACAGTAGCTTGATTTACAATAGAGCTATGACGGGTTGGCTCGACCGAAGAATTACAAAGACGCATGCCGGCCCTGGCTCCCCATGAATTTGCATCGTCTCGACTTGAATCTGTTGGTTGCGCTCGATGTCCTATTGACCGAGCGCAGCATCACGCGTGCCGCCGAACGGTTGAATCTCAGCCCGTCCGCAACCAGCGGCGCCTTGGCGCGGCTTCGAACCTACTTCGACGATGAGTTGCTGACGCAAATCGGGCGGCGCATGGCGCCAACGCCGCTCGGCGAAAGCCTGCAGGCGAGTGTGCGCGATTGCTTGCTGCATGTGCAGGCCACCATCGACATCAAGCCGCAGTTCGATCCGCAAAACTCAAAGCGCAATTTCAAGCTGATGATGTCGGATTATGTCTCGACCGTTCTCATGCCTGCGGCGCTGAAGCGCCTGCAAGCGGAGGCGCCCGGAATCACCATTGAATTGCTCGGTAATGAAAATGAGCCATGGGAAGCCTTGAGCCGCGGCGAAATCGATTTTCTCGTGCTGCCCAAGAACTTCATCCGCGAAGGGCATCCGGCCGAAGTGCTGTTCGAGGATGAATACGTGTGCGTGTGCTGGAACGAGAATTCTCTCATCGGCGATCAGATCAGCCTGGAGCAGTGCCTGCAGATCGGCCATGTGGTTGCGCGCATCGGCACGCTGCGGCCACCGACCATTGATGCTTGGTTCTTCGAGCGCTTTGGGCACGCGCGCCGTGTCGAGGTGATCGCGACGAACTTCAACAGCGTTCCGCATTTATTGGTCGGGACCAACCGCATCTCCATCATGCATCGACGCCTGGCCCTCGCCTATAGCAAATCCCTGCCGTTAAAGATTCTACCGTCCCCGGTGACCATGCCTCGCCTCATTGAAATGATTCAGTGGCATAAATACCGCGACCGCGATCCGGGCCGAATATGGCTCTTCCAGGTGTTGAAGTCGGCGGTGGAAAGCTCTCCTTAAGTAGGGCGCCGACCATTCGGCATCGCCGAATCCTGGTATCCATAGAAACGCCTTCCCGACGAAATAGCCTCAATCTAACCTGCAAACACTGTGCCGGGCGCAATCGCGATGCGTTTGCGAGCGGCCTCATATATCAATGAAATGCGGCGTGGGGAGGAATCATGAGCTGGAATAATTATGGTATCTGGTGCGGGGCGAGCCTATTCGCCATATTCGGTTCGAGCGGCGTGGCATTCGCACAACAGGCCAGCCCCGCAAGCGAATCGCCACTGGCTGAAATCGTCGTCACCGCGGAAAAGCGCGCCGAAAAGATTCAAGACGTGCCCGTCGCGGTCACCGTGGTGACGGGTGAGCAACTCGCTGACCAACATATTTACAGTATTGCCGATCTGGCTCGAACAACGCCGGCGCTGGAAATGGTGCAGGCGTTTGGCGGACCCGGTGGCGGCGGACAAATCCGCGGCATCGGTACCAACTCCTTCAGCCCCACCGCGGAAGGTGCGGTGGGCATCGTGGTCGACGGGGTGCCGCAAGGCAATGTCAACATCACCAATCTCTTCGACCTACAGCGGGTGGAGGTGTTGAAAGGCCCGCAAGGAACCTTGTTCGGACTGACTTCCTCGGCAGGCGTCATCAACATGGTGACGGCGGCGCCGGATCCAACGAAGTTCATGGTCAGCGCGCATGTTGACTATTCGGATGATGGCCGATTCGGCTCAAATTTCGGCGAGGAAACGGAGCGCGTGGTCCTCAATGCGCCGCTGTCGAGCATTGCGGCCATCAGGTTGGCCATCTCGGACGATCGAATCAAGGGAGTGCAAGTCAATAACTTCAACGGCACGCCCGATGTGTCCACGGAATGGGGCGGCCGAGTACGCTTTCTTCTCCAGCCGACCGATGAATTTGAAGTGAACATCATCGCCGACTACGACAGACGCGGTCAGAACTACAACGACCCGCAGTTCAACTACGTATCGGCCAATCCGCCATTGACTGCTCAATTGGCTGCCTGCGGCATCACGCCCTCGTATTCGAATCAGGCGCGCTGCTCGAGCAACGCCAACGATCTCAATTACCGAAATTACGGCGCATCGGCACAGTTCGACTACCACTTGGGCTTCGCTACGCTCACCTCCATCACCGGATACCGAAAGCAAATCACTGCGCCGAGCGACTTCGATGCGCAAGGCTTAAGCTCTGCTATTCCGCAGATATTCAACGTGGGCCAGACTGCGGGGGCCAACCAATTCTCGCAAGAATTGCGCATCGCTTCGAGCGGAACACAAACGATCGACTATGTTGCCGGTCTTTTCTATTCCAACTATTCGGCGGATACCGCGTACGCACCCGGTGGCGCCTTCAACGTCGGAATCTTTCCGGTTCCTGGCGTCTTTGTACCCATCGTGCAAACGGCAACATCGACGAACGTAACCAATAAATCGGAGGCCGCTTTCGGCCAAATGACGTATCACCTCACCGATCAACTCGGCTTGATCGGGGGCTTGCGATACACGCACCAGTCGCTTTCGGACTTCACGTCCGCGAACTTGATACCGCCGGCGCTCACTCCCGCGCAATTCGGTTCGCTCACCAAGGATAATGTTTCAGGCCGCTTAGGTATCCAATACAAAATCGACCCGGATCTGACCAGCTATTTCACGGTCGTGCGTGGTTATAAAGGACCGCAAGTCACACCGGCCGCGCAAGGCTCGGCGCAACAGGTCATCGGAGCGGAAATTCCAACGGCGTTCGAACTTGGCATCAAGGGCACCGGGTTGGACCGCCGACTCGGCTGGGACAGCGACATATTTTATACGCGGGTCCATGACTACCAGGGACAATCCTGCAGCATCAACCCCGTTGGTAATTTGGTTTGCTTGGGTCAATCTGTCGATCACGTCGTCAGCAAGGGGTTCGAGCTCAACGCCTATGGGCAATTGGCCCCCGGACTGTCGATCACCGCGGGCTATATCTATGATGTCGCACAGTATCCGAGCGGCTACCAAGGTTATAACCCCAATGACTTGACCCCGCCCCCGGGCGGACATACCGATCTTTCGAATCAACAAATCGTCGGGGTTCCCAAGAACAAAGTGTCCTTGTCGGCTCTCTACGACTTTCCACTGAGTGCGGCGATTCACGGCTTTGTGAATGCTGATACTGTGTATAAATCAGCCATGCGCCTAGGTCCCACCGCCGATCCGCGCTTCGTCTTTCCGCAGAATTGGAATACCGGGCTGCGCATAGGAGTGAAGTCTCCCAACGACACCTGGAGCGCCGCGCTGTTCGCGCGCAACCTAGGCAACGATCACGAGCCGGTGACCCTATTCGGAGGTCCCTCCTTCGTACCGCCGGGCGTGGTCCCCTTCATTCCGCTCGGCGTCATTAATGGCGTTTCAGGTTGGCAAACGGTGAACTCGTTGCGGCAAGTGGGCATTACACTTGAAGCCAAGTTCTAGAAACCGTTGCCTGCTCCTAGCTGCGCTGTTACCGCCGCTATCTACGGGAACCATGGCCCTTGGTGCGCAAGCGGAGCAGGCGGATGCGCTTGCGAGCGGCTTTTCGACGCCGCCGCAATCCGCGGCGCCGCGCGTGTGGTGGCATTGGATGAACGGAAACATCACCGATGCGGGCATCAAGCTGGACCTCGAGTGGATGAAGCGCATCGGCATCGGCGGCTTTCAAACCTTCGATGCCTCCTTGGGGACGCCGCAGGTCGTTGAAAAACGTTTGGTGTTCATGACACCGGAGTGGAAGGAAGCTTTCTCATTCGCCACGACGCTGGCGGATCAATTGCACCTGGAAATGGGAATTGCTGGATCGCCTGGTTGGAGCGAATCCGGTGGTCCGTGGGTGAAGCCTGCTCAAGCGATGAAGAAAATCGTCTGGAGTGAGACGACCATACCGGAGGGTGTGCCATTTGTCGGCGTGCTGCCGATGCCGCCCAGCGTCAGCGGCCCATTTCAGAGCAAGCCACGCTCCGAGTTGTTCAGTTTCAATGGCCCGGATGCCAAACCCCCACCGGTTTTCTATGCCGACAGCGCCGTCATCGCTTACAAAATGCCGAACACGGAAAAATCTCTGCCGCTTGTCACACCCAAGCTCTCTGCGAGCGGCGGTATGCCGGATCTTGCTCTGCTGACCGACGGCGACCTCGTGAAAAGCATGAGCTTGCCGGTGGGCACCGGCGGCGAGCCTGCGTGGATTCAATACGAGTTCGGCGCGCCGCAAACGATCTATGGCGTGACTCTCGGCATCGAACATATTGGGCTGCCGCTGATCTTGGGCGGCGTTCCAGCACTTGCCGAACTGCAATCCAGCGAAGACGGAGTCCACTTCCGCAAAGTCTCCGGTGTGCCGACCGAGAGGGGCGGATTGAGTCAGGACCCCGGTCAAAATACGGTCGCTTTCTCTCCGGTGGCGGCGCGCTTTTTTAGGCTGCAATTCAGCTACCCGAAACCCGTGGAGGGTGCGCCGCCGATTGACGTCGGCGCATTAGGGCTGCCGCCGGCTGCACCGCCGGCGGAATTCCGGGTCACCGAATTCGCGCTGCACGCAGCGCCGGTGGTGAATCATTTTGAAGACAAGGCGGCGTTCGCGATAGCGCCTGATCTTTATGCGGCGGCGACCCCGGAAGTGCCTGCCGCGGCGGTCGTCGCTTTAGGCGATGTGGTCGACATCACCGACCATATGGATGGAGAGGGTCGTTTGACATGGACGGCGCCGGCCGGACGCTGGCGGGTCCTGCGCTTCGGTTATTCACTCACGGGCGCCAAGAATGGGCCGGC
>Ga0210387_10004347_pt1 | contig 10860 bp, 12 predicted proteins | sample IncBWC7OmetaG_FD_160108 | JGI IMG/M metagenome (GOLD analysis project Ga0210387, IMG submission 160108) | Forest soil microbial communities from Barre Woods Harvard Forest LTER site, Petersham, Massachusetts, United States - Inc-BW-C-7-O ... | reverse complement strand
CGAGTTTCAGGCCGAGGTAGCTGCCGATCTCTTCGCGCGTCATGCGCAGATGAAACTCGGCTGGCGAGTAGCCGCGCGACTTGAGCTTGCCCGACATGTTCAGCAGAAACGTTGCGACCCGCTGGTCGGCGGACATCGTGCCAAGCAGCATCATGAGGGTCGCCTCGCGTACGATCTCGCCGCCCATCAGTCGATGTACATGCTGCTGCATCGCCTTGACGTCGCGGCACATGGCCTCGAGAAGATGGAACGGAATGATGCAGACCTTGCTGTCTTCGATGGCGAGCGCGTCGCAGCTATGCCGACCTGAGCAGATACCGTCGAGGCCGAGCACATCGCCGGCGAGCTGGAAACCCGTGACGTGTTCGCGGCCATCACGATGCATCACGACCGTTTTGAAGGAGCCGGCCCGCACGGCATAGATGCTCTGGAACGAGTCCCCCGCGCGGAACAGCGATTCACCGGTTTTTATCGTGCTCGACGGGCAGATCAGCGCTTCGATCCGTTCGGTCTCGACCGGCGTCAGACCTTCCGGTATGCAAAACGCGTGCATCGCGCAACTCGAGCAATTGGCGCCCGCGCGCTTCGGCGCCTGCGCCGTGGCGCCAGCGGTTCCCGGCGAGGGCAAAGGGGCGTGGATGATGGTCTGGGCTTCGGATAAGTCGACGACGTCAGACATGATGTGCTCCCAGATAATCGAGACCACGTGCGCAGCGCTCGTGGGCAATCCGCTTGATCGTGTTGCAGGCGAGGTCGAATTCACTCGTTTTGTCGAAGAAATACTGCGCGCCGTTGGCGAGACACGCCTGACGGAAACCGTTGCCCGAATGGTTCGTCAGCACCATCGTGATTACCGGGGACCGGTTTTGCGCAAGACCACGCAGCAGGTCCATACCGGTGCCGCCAGTCAGATGCAGATCCATCACCACGAGGTCGGCGTCCATGGTCTCGATGCCGTCAAGTGCGGGGCGGGGCTCCTCGGCTTCGCCGACGACCCGTACGCCTTCGATCGCGGCGAAGCGCGCTGCCATCCGTTTCCTGATCGAAATCGTGTCCTCGACGAGGAAGACGCGCAAGGCTGGCAGTGAGGGGCTTGAGTTCATGGTTCGAAGTATCGGCCGCGCCATCTCAAAATAAAATCGGCGGCGAACGAGCTTGAAGTAGGGGAGTGCGAAGCAGGTGTAGGGAATTTCCTACACGCGCTTCACGACAGCAGAGTGGCCGCGCGAGCGGCGATGGCTATCTCGGTCGAGCGGGCTCCGCAATAAGGGCGCCGCGACCGCGCTAGAGGTCGTCGTCTTCCCCAAGCAGTCTGTGACGCATTGCGTAGCGCACCAGTGCGGCTTCGTGCGGCATCTGCATTTTCTCAAGGATGCGGGTTTTATAGGTACTCACCGTCTTGCTGCTGATACACAGCTCGGTAGCAATCTCAGTAAGCGTTTGCCCTGCGGCGATGCGGCGGAACACATCGAATTCGCGGTCGGACAGCCGCTGGTGGGGCAACGTGTCGGCGGGCTCGTTCAGGCTCTGTGCAAAGCGTTCAGCCATGGCGAGGCTTACATACACGCCGCCGGAGGCCACTTTGGTGACCGCCGCGACCAGTTCCGCGCTCGCACTTTCCTTGGTGAGATAGCCTGACGCACCGGCCTTGAAAGCACGCACGGCGTACTGCTGCTCCGCGTGCATGGTGAGCACGAGAATCCGCAGCGCAGGCAATTCGTTCTTGATCTGCTTGATCAGCTCGACGCCGTTGCGCCCCGGCATAGACAGATCCAGCACGAGGACCTCGGCCGGATGTGAGCGGACCAACCCGATCGTGCTGACACCGTCGCTGGCTTCACCCACTACTTCGAAGCCGTTTGCGTTCTGCAGGATATGTCGCAGACCATCGCGCACGAGCGCGTGGTCGTCGGCAATCAGCACTCGAATCATGTTTGGGTCTCCTGCTGCTGGACGGCCGCCGCTGGGAAACTGACGATCAGAGCGAAGCCGTTGCCGTGGGAAGTGTGAATTTCGACCGTGCCGCCCAGCATGTACGCGCGTTCACGGATGCCGAGCAAGCCAAAGGATTTTTCCGCTGACGGGGTCGATGCGGTGGCGCCGCGACCGTTGTCCGCGACCTCCACGACGCAGGCGTCGGCTTCGATACGCACCGTGAGTTTGACGACGGTAGCCTCCGCATGGCGGGCGACGTTGGTCAACGCCTCCTGGACGATACGGAACAGGGTGGTCGCGCCTGCCGGCGCAAAATGCATGTCGCCGACTTCGATGTCGCGATCCACGTCGATGCCATAGCGGTTCGTGAAGTCGTTGGCGAGCCATTCGATCGCCGGAATCAGGCCGAGATCGTCGAGCATGACCGGGCGCAGATCGGCAGCGATGCGGCGTACCGACGCGACGGTCACGTCGATCAGCCGCCGCATGCTCTGGAGTTGCCGCAAAAGCTCGGGTTCGGCAGTGCTTTCCAGTGCCTGTTCGACCGAGGAAACGTCCATTTTCAGCGCAGTCAGCTGCTGTCCAAGATCGTCGTGCAATTCGCGGGCAATGCGGGTTTTTTCCTCCTCGCGAACGTTCTGCAGATTGGCCGAGAGTTCACGCAGTTCCTCGCGCGATTTTCGCTGCGCATTTTCTGCTTTTACGCGCTCGGTGATGTCGCGCAGCATGACGGTATAGAGCTTGCTGTCGCCGTCGGGAACCTGGGAAATCGACGCTTCGATTGGAAACTCTTCGCCGTTGCTGCGCAAGCCGAACAGCACGCGCTGCTGCTTGCCCATCTGCCGCTCGGATACGCCCGTCACACCGAACTGTTCGACATGTCGCGCGTGCGTCGCGCGAAAACGTTCCGGAATGAAGCGCGACAGCGAGGCGCCGAGCGCCTCCGCCGCACTGCAGCCGAACACGTGTTCGGCCATGGGATTGAAGATGACGACGTTCTGTCGATCGTCGACGGTAATGATGGCCTCCATCGACGAGCGGATGATCCCCATCAGGCGTGCCTCATTGGCACTGGACAGAATACGCGCCTCGTTTGTCACGGTAGAGGCACCGCGTGCCCGCGCGATCAGGAAGGCTGCGACGGCGAAGAGACAGGCGGCAGCGACGCACGCCATCACCAAGCTGTTTTCCCTGAGCGGGCCTTCGCGCGGCGACTGGGTCGCCGACCAGAACCCTATTTCAAACGCCAGCGCGAGTGCGACAGCAACGGCGAGCGCTCCGGCAAACACGGGACGTCGCACGAGCGCCGTCACCCGCGCCCGCATTGACGAGCCGGACGCGAAGGGCGTTTTACCGTAACGGGGCATGCACGCCTCTTTGGGTGAAAGACAACCCACGGCGCCGGCCGATGACGGGCGCGCAGTGGATCACGAATGCCACGATGTTTCTCAGTCCGGTCGCGCCGGCCCTGGCGATGGGCGGCGCACCGCTTGCGCTGCCCATTTTGCGCGATTTGCACGGATCATGCCAGCGGCCCCGGTGGACGGCGAAGTGTGCCCGGTCCGCAAAGAGTACGCAGCGGGTGGGAGCGCGGGGGCGGCCGATTCAGTGGGACATCAGCACCGGGACCGTCATCGACTGGAGCATCGTTTCTGTGACACCGCCCAGCAGCCTCTCCTGAATGCGCGCGTGGCCGTATGCGCCCATCACCAGCAGATCGATATGAAGGTCGCTCAGCATATTCAGCAGGAGGGCGCCCGTCGAGATACCTTCCGCCGTGGCGGCGTCCGCGAAGCCTGCCTCGATGCCGTGCCGCGCGAGCCATGCGGCGACGTCAAGACCGGCGGGCTGGCCGCTCGACGGATGCCGCTGCACCGTCATGACCGTGACGAATTTCGCGGCCTTGATAATCGGCAGGGCGTCGGCCATGGACCGGGCGCTCTCGCGGCTGCCGTCCCACGCGATCAGCACGCTCTGCCCGAACGAACGGAACGTTCCGGCGTAGGGCAACACGATGGCCGGCCGGCCCGAACTCATCACCACGTCCTCCACAAAGTGATGGGCGATATATGACGAAGCCATCCCCGGATCGTACTGGCCGAGAATCAGGAGGTCCGCGTGGCGGGCGTGGAGGATCGCCGTTTCAACTGTCGGACCCGCTGGCGCGCGCCATTCCGCGCTCAGGCCGGCCCGCTCGCCGGCCACCAGGAAACGCGTCTGTGCATCCTTGAGGTTGGCGTTGCGTCGCATCTCGCAGGTGGGGACCCATGTGCCTTCAGCATGCAGAAAGATCGGCCGCGTGAGTTCCTGGCACACCACGTATAAGCCGATCAGATGCGCATCGTACCGGCGGGCAAGGTCGAGCGCGAAGCCGGTGCGCGCGGCGCTATGGGGGCTGTCGTCCAGGTGCACCAGCAGGGTTTTGCAGGTCATGACGGCTCCTTGACGGGTTCAGACGACGGCGTAACCTTGCTCGCGGCAGATTTGGCGCAATGCGCGCCGGTCGCTTGCGCCAGTTGCAATGCCGCGTCGAGCGCGTGCAGCGAAGTTTCGCTGCCGTCGGCTGCGACCAGGATCTGCTGGTACATGACGAACTCTCCTGAAAGAAGCTGATTGAAGGCCAGCGCTGCAAAGCGCCGGTGATTGTCAATGCGACATCAACACGGGCACGGTCATCGACTTCAGGATCGTGCGGGTTGCCCCGCCCATCACCAGTTCCCGCCAGCGGGGGTGGCCATACGCGCCCATCACGAGCAGGTCCGCACCGAGCGCGTCCGCCTCGGATAGCAACGTGTCGCCGACCGCCTTTCCCGAACCGGCATCGACGTCTTTGACCTCGACACGGATGCCGTGCCGCGCGATCACCGTCGCGATGTCTGCGCCCGGAATGCGCGGGGCCGGCTCGCCGCGGGCGCCGTTCACAGCGACGATCGTGGTGAGCCGGGCCGTGCGCATGAACGGCAGTGCATCGTGAACGGCGCGAATGGCTTCGCAGCTGCCGTCCCATCCGACCATTACGTTGTTGCCGGGTGATGTGACGTGGGTGGCATGCGGCACCAGCAGCACCGGCCGGCCAGCGGACATGACGAGGTTTTCGGGGAAATTGTCGTCGACGTACGACTCCGGATCATGCGGGTCGTCCTGGCTGGCAATCACCAGATCGGCATAACGGCCCCGAAGCGGCACGGCGAGATTGGCCGGCTCGTCGACGGTGATCCACTCGCCCGCGACCTCCGCCCGGCTCAACTCCGCATGAAAAAGACGCTCGATTGCCGCGCGCCGTTCGGCGCGCAACTGCTCATGCAATGTGTAGTACTCGGCGGTTCCGTCCATCACGTACAGCGAGCGCGGATCGGGACTGAACACGGCAAATACACCGGTTAGATGGGCGCCGAAGTGCCTCGCGAGGCGCAGCGCCATTTCGAGCCGCGGATGCACACGCTGGCTCGTGTCCAGGTGAACGACAATGGTTTTGTAGCTCATGGCAAAGCTCCGGAAATGGGTGAGTGGCGCAGGAACGCGTGATCTGAGTCTATGAGCCGGCGAGTCCGCGGCGTTGATCCAGATCAACGCCGCCGTGATGGGAGGCGACTGCAGCGACCGCGAAGGTTTCGGCGGCTACCTGCGCTGACTAGTGATCCCACAGCGTTGAGAATGTGTTATAGACAACCTGAGGATCGTGCTGTCCCTTGTAGATGTCCGGTGCGGTCCGATCGAGCCCAAGCAGCGCATATACGGCATTCTGTGCAGTGCGCACCGAGTATTCGACGGTGAACACGACATCGTCAGGCAACTCGCAGAACTGGCCGATGAAAGCGAGGTTGCACCAGCCTTCGGGGACCACGGCGGGCCGGTCGCCACGGCGGCACGGCAGGAACTGGCTGGTAATGAACGGCATCATGCACGGAATGCAGTTGGCGTGCTCAAGGAAGCGGGCTGCCTCCGCTTCCACCTTCAAATGGCCGAGAATCTCCGTGAGAATTTCCCGGCCGGCGCAGGCGGACATCGGTTTCTTGACGAAATCTCCGCTCTGGTCGACGCACAAGCCATAGCCCCAGAACACCTGTACGTCCACCGGCTGACCGATGAAATGCGGCTAATGCGGTAACACGATCGAGACGAGCCAGCTCGACTCGGGAAAAGTAATCAGACCGCCTTCGCCGGGGACATTGCCGGTCAGCTCGCGGATCAGCCGGAACAGCGTCGGGTCTCGCAGTGTCACGGTGAACGAGAGCCATTTGGACGCGTCGATATGATCGGCGAAGACTGACGGATGGCCGAATTCGGGCCGGCCGGCTGCGATGTTTTTCCACAGGCTCCAGGCACCGGTAGCGTCAGGCATATCCGGTGCCGCGGGGCGGCCCATTCCGCCCAGGCGGGACGCGGCGGTCATCGAGCCGAGCGTGACGATCACTCTGTCGGCGGCTCCGACCGGCACCTCGAAGCGTCGCAGTGCACGCTCGCAAAAGATGCCGCACACGCGGTTCAGTGGACCGTTCTCGTCGAACCGAAGATCGGTGACACGGGTGTCCGGCTCGACCTGGACGCCGTGTCCGTCCAGCCAGCGGCGTAGCGGCCGGACCATCGAGTCGTACTGGTTGTAGACCGTGCGCATGATGTCGCGCAACTGGTTGAAGCCCGCGGGCATTTGTGCGAAACGCAGCAGATACCGGCGGAATTCGGCGGCGCCATGCCATGGCTGGAACGCGAAGGTGGTGCACCACATCAGCCAGAAATTGGTCTCGAAGAGCGACGCGTCGAAGTGATCGGAAATCCGGCTGTTGCCGAGCATGATTTCCGGTTCGATTGACAGGCGGCCTAGTGTAATCAGATGCTTTTCGGCGAGCCCGTAAGCGGGCGCGTTTTCGCCTTTGCCGTCTCTCACGAGCCGCGAACTGGACGAGGTGCGGAGGGTCTCGTTCCAGTCGAAGATGTTTTTCTGCGTCACGTTCTTGCTGTCGTCCAGCGTCAGAATCAACGAGAAGAGATCGTAGGTGCACAGATAATTGCTCTCCAGCATGCGGCCGCCACGGATGACGTAGCCGGTCTCCGCATTGCCCGCACCATCAAGGCTGCCGCCGGGTTTGTCGAGCGCTTCAAAAATGATGATGTCGCAGCCGCGCACGTGGCCGTCGCGGATCAGGAAGGCGGCGGCCGCCAGCGAGGCGATGCCGCCGCCGATCAGATAGAACCTGCCGTCCTCCGCAGCCCTGCGGCCGATGTCCGCGCCCCGCGCTTGTGCGTGAATGGGGGCGGCGTTTTGCACGTTGCTTTCCTTTTCATGTTCGCCGCGATCGGACTGCGAGCGGACCACCCTCGTATAGGCAAGGGACGTTGGCCCAACATACGCGTGACGTCGGTTTTTCGATTGAGTTGGATCAAGTAACGTTTTCTGAAACGCCGCCGTGCGTCTCCAGCCACCTCTCCTTGAACCCTCCCGCAGTCGTTCTGACGGGACCGCCCCGGCGCATCTCCCCACTTTGTGATCCAAATCAAGGTTGCCGGGCTCTTCGCTCATACGATGGTTCAGCACATGGCATTCGCCAGTCGTGCCGCCGAGACGCATGCGCTGAAAGTGATCATCGAAGTATCGTGACCGGAGTGTCGTGTGGCTGATACGGTCTGGCAAATCAAACCGCGTGCCGTAGCGCGTGGCGTGCCATCACTGCATTAGTTAAACGAAATATCAGGAGCGGCTCATGGTGCTTTCCGGAAACGTTAGCGACGAACGACACTACATCCTCGTGATGGCGCGTGGTACCGGGCACGCCGCGCGTGGCCGTTTTCCACCATTGCTCGCTCAACAGAAATGCCTGCTGCCAGAAGCGGTATGGTTCGGTTTGCCAAACGCCAGTGCGAAAACGCTCGTCTGCCAGCGATGGTTCGGCGAGCGGCGTAGCGTAGTTAACGCGCGAGGCCTGAACCATGTAGCCGGCAATACGTTTCGCGTCTTGAAAGACAAGCGATGCAAGCTCCAGTTGTTTGCCGGGCGCGGCCGTGAGATGAATGAGCCAGTCGGACCAGGCCAGCGCGAGCGCGGCTGGCGACAGACCGCCGCTCAGGCAGGCGATAAAGGCTTCTTTTGCATGGTCGAGCGCGCGAAACGGCAGCGGATGTGGGAACGGGCGGCATATCCGGACTGGCTTGAACGGCGGCGGAATCGGCGCTGAAGCGTGTGTCCATCTGGATTTCCTCGGCGTAGGGTGGCGCGTCGCGTGCTGCGGCCTGGCTGTTTGCGGGACTCAATGAACGGGCTGATGGTGCAACCTGACGAAGCTGTTCGCCAAGTGCAAATCACACCGCGCGGGCCTGGTTCTGGACGCGATGGTTGGGGCAGAAACCATTTCACTCGACGACCGTAGCTGTCGGATAACCATCTACTGTTGACCTGAATCAACGCCACCGGCCACCCGACTCATAGACTCAGATCACGCCTTCGTCGCCGGCGTACGACTCCGGATCATGCGGGTCACCCTGGCTGGCAATCCCCAGATCGGCGCACCGGACACCGGAGATGGCGACGCTTATCGCGCGGCACAGCGTCAACGTCGAGGCCAAGGATATCGAAGCCCGCACCGGCGCTTCGATCGGCGACGCGCTGTTGTCGCGGGCATCCACGATGGGCGCAGATCTGCTCGTGATGGGCGCTTATGGCCACGCTCGGGGGCAGGAACGGGTGATGGACGGAGCGACCGGCACGATCCTCAAATCGATGACCGTGCTGGCGCTGATGTCGTATTGATGCAACGAGGCCTCGAGCCAGTTCCGTTCAGGAGAGTTCACCATGTATCAACAGATTCTGGTTGCCGTCGACGACAGTGAAACGTCCGCGTACGCCCTCGAAGCAGCGTTGCAGCTCGCACGCGAAACCGGTGCTAAACTGCAGCCCCTTTTTGTCGTCGAGGTCCCGTTGCTGGTTTATCAGACGCCCGGTTCCGAGCCGACCTATGTCCGCAATGCACTACTGGAGAAGGGCACACGTGTGATCGCGGACGCCGTCGCGAACATGAAACGAGCGGGCGTGCAGGGCACGCCGCGTATTGTCGAAAGCGATTTGGTGGCCAATGACATCGCCCAGTGCATACTGCACGCGGCAAGCGATCTCAAGGCCGACCTGGTGGTGATGGGCACGCACGGGCGACGGGGTTTCCGGCGGCTAATGCTCGGCAGTGTCGCTGAACGTTTTCTGCGCATCGCGCAATGCCCGGTGCTGATGATTTCGGCGCACGGCATCCATCGCGCGGAAAGCGGCGCACAGGCAACCGAATCCATCTAGATGACAATCGAGTAGGGATGCGGGATGGCCCATAACAACCGGTTTCGAAAGCAGCCCCCTTGCTGTAGGGCAGGTGATACTCGTGCTCGCCTTACTGTCGCATGGCCGTGAACGTCTGTGCAAGTCGAATGGGCGTGTATGCAGGTGGCGTAGCAATGGCATGGCAAGGCGGGTGAGCATCACGTTTGCGCGCCAATGACGTCGAATGCATTCTGGTTGTCCTTCAGTGTGAATTGACGGGCACAAAATGCTCAGTGACGTTGGTGCTGGTGTGTGCGAATGGCGAGCACGCGGAGGCATTTAAGCTCCTCGCGCCTCACGGAGACGTGGCCGCGGCCATGTGCGGCGCCGTAGTTGAAGGACGAATCTCGGGGGCTACCAACCTGAGAGCAATCTGCACAGCCTCGGGCATTGCGCAGGCACGGGGTGCAGGGATGGAGGTGTTCCTGTTAGCTGCTGAACGACTCGGCATGTTCGAGCGAAGTAGTGTCAGTCGAGCAAGATTGCAGTTCACATCGGGCGGGCATCTTCGATTCAGATGGGCACGACGTTGTACCGTCGCATGATCGACTGGGCTTCCTGGGAGGTTGCGGGATTGATGCTTCTGCTGTTCGCGACCGTCAGCCCTCTGAGGGCAATAGCGCGCTCGAATAAAGGAGAGCGATGCAGAACTGACCTGATCGGAATCGGGACCGGTAACGGAGGCCATCGACCAGCGGATTGGTATGCGCGTGCAGGAGCGCGGACCATAACTTCGTGCGCAGATAGCTGTCACCCATGAAGTTTGAGGCGGAGTCCCCCAGATCGATGAGCGGCTCATCGGCAAAGTGGGCGAGCACCAGCGCGTCCCGTGACGAAATCTCGCAAGCCCACTGGTCGGCCATCTTGACTCGTGGAACCTGGATGACGGTCCCTGCTGGCCGGATCATGTTCTGGCGGACAACAGTTTCCATCCAGCACGTCGGCAGGTCGTATCCGAGATAGAGCACACCGAACCGGTCTGTGGCGGGCAACGAAGGAGGGCAGTCATAGCGGTTGTTTCCGGCCGTACTTGGAGCCAGGGGGGCTGACTGGACCAGTAGACCCTGTGAAACGTCTCCCTAGGGAACCTTTCCAGGGCCAGCGAGAAGGTGGGATCGAGTACTGGCAACGGATCGCTCACGCCTCCTGCCCTTCCCTGAGTTCGGTCGACAATGCCTGTTTGACGGTCTCCAGCAGGGACGCACCGGGCGGAAGCTTCAGGTAGGCCATAAGTTCATCCCTGATCGCTTGCCTGGGCAGAGGCAGGTTCTCGCTGGACAGAAGGCATTCGAAGGGCCGGAGTCCGTTGAGGCTGCCGTTTGGTGTCGACAGGAAGTGATAGAGATGCCATTCATCTGTCCCCTCGGCCTGCGCAAGCAGCGCGGCCGTTGGGGCACCAGCCAGCCTCGGCTCGAGCGCCCATGCGGGAATGCGGTGCTCTCCCTCGACAGGCGTCTTTAGCGCAAAAAGCTTCTGTTCCCTGATCCGCTTGCGTACGGCGGCCTCGCGAATGCCGAGCAGCTCGCTCGCCTCCGAGGTCGTCTTGAACTCTGTCGACCTCAACAGCGACATCTTGCTTCTCAGTCCACTTTCCAGCAGTTCCTGCCAGCCTCGCTCAACGGGCATCA
>Ga0210387_10004346_pt1 | contig 10860 bp, 13 predicted proteins | sample IncBWC7OmetaG_FD_160108 | JGI IMG/M metagenome (GOLD analysis project Ga0210387, IMG submission 160108) | Forest soil microbial communities from Barre Woods Harvard Forest LTER site, Petersham, Massachusetts, United States - Inc-BW-C-7-O ... | reverse complement strand
CCCGTCGCAGCGGGGCGTAGCAAATGTAGCAAGGCGGTCCATCTGGCACTGATCGCAGCGCGACCTCCTGGAGACCATCACGCCCGGTCCCCGCGGGAACATCATCAACGTCTGTCTGGCCGGTCCGCCCGACGGACTACCAAGCATCTCCTGTCCCGACGGCACGGCCCTCCCCCTTGACTGCTCGGCCGACGGCGGTGTCGACGCCGGCGGGTCCGACGGAAGTGGTCCCGACTAGCTCACGACCGGCGGCGGCGCTTCGCGCGAGGGCGTGGCGGGGCGCTCGCGCGTGGCCTTGAGCGCACCCCCGAGCAGGATGAACGTGAGCAGTGTGACCATCAGCCCGCTGAGCAGAGCCTTGGGCTGCCAGATCGCGTTTCCCACGCCGATGAGGACGAGAAGCCCGAGCGAGCGCTTCAGAGCGGCGCGGACATTGCGCCGGGCGCGCAGCCACATGAAGCCCCAGGCGCCCACGAAGAGCAGGTTGATCGCCAGCGTGCCCACCCGCACGGGGGCGGTGAACCTGAGCGGCAGCGCCTCCAGCGCGTCTGGCTCCGCCGCCTCGCTGTCCGCCGCTGGTTCCACGGCGGCCATGGTCTCGTCCGCGGTGAGCTGGTTCATGGCGAACTGGATCGGCGCCCCGATCGCCCAGATGACCGCCAGCGCGCCGATCCAGGAGACGCCGGCGCGGATCCGGCGCTCCGCTTCCGACGGAACCGGCGGCGCGACCTCGAGCTCGCTCGCGGCGTCCATGCGTTAGTCTCCCAACCGGACGGAGACCGCGCTCCCCGTTCTCCGTGCCTCCACCAGCCGCCGGGCCAGCGATTCGTAGGAAGTGAACCTTTCCAGCGGCACGATCACGCCCCGATCGCTGAGATCCTTCCCGAGCCCCCGATCGACGTCGTCGTCTATCCGGTCGAAGAGGCCGGCGCGCACGGCCGTCGCGTGAACCCGGGTCACCGGCCCGAACAGCGGTCGCACGCTCGTCTCCGAGCGCGCGAAGGCGAACATGGGGGACAGATAGCCAGCCTCGTGCACGGCGCCGAGGGCGCGCCGGAGCTGCGACGTGGACGCTGCCCGATCGGCGACGATGACAGCGACGCCATCGAACGAGACCCCCGGCCGCAGCAAGATGAAGTTGTTCCGCAACGTCAGCAGTCGATCGCGCAGATCGTCAGCGGTCACCTTGTCCCCGTCGAGGGCGAGGCGGTCGACGAATATCTGGACGACCGGCGCTCGCTCCACGGCGTCCGGTCCGACGAGATCGGGCGTGATCGGGTCGGCCGCGAGCAAGTACTCACCGGCCGACGGCGGCGGCCAGGCGAGCTCGCTCTCGGCCCTCAACGGGCGCGCGACGATTGTCAGCCCGGCGGCGAACAGCAGCAGCAGGGCCGCGCACATCGCCTGCCGCGCGAGCGCGCGTCGCGACGAGGCCTTCGGGTCGCGGACCACGAACACCATCGCCAACGCGCCCAACCCCACGATCGTCCAACGCGAGATGAGGGCGAACCGTATCAGGTGGTCGCGCGTGAAGTCCAGAGCCGCCCGCAGCATGGTCGCCTTTCGTTCGGGCTCCACGTCCGCCAGCGAGGCGAGCTCGTGAATTGCATACGAACCGCAGAGCACGACCCCCACGAGGGTCGCCGACAGCCCCGCGAAGACGAGCGCCCCCCGCGCGGCGGTCGCCGGCATCTCGGGCTCGCTTCCGAGCGCGACGGCGAGGCCGATGGCCCACAGCTCCAGCGCGATCAAGGTCCCCACGGCCGCCATCGGGCTGGCGTTGACCAGACCATTGAGGCCGTCGGTGAACGCCTGGACCCCGCTGGCGGGCGCCCCCGCCAGCGCCCCCAGCGTGGTCATCCAGGAGGCGCGGAACGAGACGGCCGCCACGATCGGAATGAGCAGGAGCGAGGTCCCCTGGATCGCCTGCGCCCCCGGTGACAACCGGCGGCGGAGGCCGAGGACGATCGCGCAGAGCTGCGCGCCGCACACGACGAGCACGGCCGCCACGAGCAGGCGCCCGTGAGGAATGAATCCGACCGCGGCCTCGAACGTCTCCCACATGGCGCCGCTCAGAAGAACACGCGCCGCAAGACGGCGTCGATGAGGAGGACCGAATGGACGATGAAATCGTTGGCCGCCAGGGCCGCGACGACGAATGCGCCGACGAGCAGCGCGCGGACGACGACGCTGGCCTCCCAGCTCGCCGGCGGCGCGCGCTCCGTCTCCGCTTCGTCCGGCCCCGCCATTCCGAGGGCGAGTCTACACCCCGACCCAAGAGGTTGATGCGGGCGATCTGGTTGCCGGCATGTTCCGCGAACAGCCGTTCCGCGCCGGGCGGACGATCTGACCTGAACGTCACCGCCGTGCACCTCGGGTACTGCGCGGCGAGCTCGCGCATCCGCACCCCCGACGATCCGCGTGTGGATGGCGCAGGGGCGTCTCCGTCGCTACCACGCCGGCCGTGAGCTTCGGGTCCGAACTACCGAACTGGCCGAGCTGATGGGGACGCCCGCCAACTCCAACGGGGGAAACCCGAGCGAGGCGACGCCCGAAAAGGAGGCGGAGCTGTACCTCGACCGCAGGCGGCACGCGGGACGAAAACGCAGTTGACTTAATATCAACAGAAGGCTTAAAGTCTAAATATCGACCTTCGAGGAGCCGTTACGTCCCGCTGAGGCCCGAGTGCTTCTCCGGACAATTCTGGTGACCGGGGAGGTCATCTTTACGAACCACGCGCTGGACGAAATGGCACAGGACGGAATTAGCCAGGCCGAGGCGATCGGCGTTCTTCGGAGCGGGGTCGTGGAGCCTGCCGAGTTCGAACGCGGCTCGTGGCGCTACCGCGTGCGGGCGCGCCGCACTTACGTGGTGGCGAGCTTTCGGTCCGAGGCGGCCGCCGTGGTCGTGACCGCCTGGAGGGTCATTCGATGAAGTGCCCCGACTGCGGCGCCGGCTTGCGGGTCACGCGAGAGCCGCACAAGTACACCCTTCATCCGAAGTGGGCGATCACCATCGCGGACGCGGAGATTCGGCGCTGTCCGCAGTGCGGGTATTTCGAGGTCGTGATTCCGCGGCCCGATGCCCTTCACCGCACGATCGCCGCCGAGGTCATCCGGAAGCCAGCGCGGCTTTCAGGGCCGGAATTCGTGTTTCTCCGCTCCCAGCTCGGGATGTCGGCCCGGGGCCTGGCCAAGACGATCGGCGTGGTTCACGAATCGATCTCGCGCTGGGAGAACGGCGTGTTGCCGGTCTCTTCGCCGGTGGATCGGTTGATGCGTACAATGGTCGCCCTCACCACCTCGGGCGAGAAATTCCCAGTGGAGACGCTTTCGCATATCGAGGGGGACGCCGGTCCCCTCAAGCTGGTGGTCACGGTCGATTCGAAGGGCTCTTGGAGAAGGGCGGCCTAGCGGAGATGCCCGTGGATGCGCTGCCATTCCTCAAGAGATACCGCGGTGAGACGGTGGAAGAGCTGATCGCGATGGAAGGTCAGTATCGGACGGATTCCATCGTCCTGACGATTCACGACCTTCTGCTGGACAAGCACCGACTCTCGGAAACCGAGCGTACGGTGCTCATTGTTGAGGCTGTGGAACGTGAGGTGAACAACGGCGGATTCCACCAATTCTTCCTGAATGCGCCCCAGCACGTCGCCGACGTCGTGGACGCTTTGCACAGAATTGGATGTGTCGAGACCGCCGCTCTGGCCCAGGAGGCGATCGAGGCGCTTCGTCTCGAGGGCCGACCGTCGGAGGAAGCGATTCAAGCGACTATCCACGAGGACGACGACAAGCGAGATGCCATCCTCGATCGTTGTGACGAGGCGTACTACAAGAATCCCGATGGGCAGATAGGGGACAAACTCTTCGCGTACATCAAAGCGAACCGGAGCGACATCCATCTGGACTCGGCTATGAGGCGATGAGAAATGGGAAGTCTTTACATCAAAGGGGCCAAGCTCTGGGCCCGCTACAAGGACGAGCACGGAGCCTGGAAAGGCGCTCCCACTCCCTACCGCCCTGGTGACGAGGCCAACGCCCGCCGGTTCGTGAAGACCCTGGAGGCGGCCAGCGATGCGAAGAGCTCGTTCCGCAGGAGGACAACCGGTGAGCGAAGGGACCAATTACGGTCGCCGGCTACGCCGAGCGATGGGTGGCCGACCGAAAGCAGCTCGGTCTCGTCGGCGCGTGTGATGACGAGACCCGCCTCAAGATGCACGCTTTCCGGTTCATCGGCGAAATGCCGCTTGAAGACGTTCGGCCGAGGCACCTCAGAGACATGGTGCTCGCCATGCGCAAGCAGGCCGTCATGGCCCCGCGCTCGATTCGGAAGGTCTATGCCACGGTCGTGACGATGTTTCGCACGGCCGTCGCGGACGAGCTGATCCCATTCACGCCCTGCGTGCTCGCCAAGGGCATCCTTCCGAAGAACATCGATCGGGATCCGTCATTCCGGGCGAATGCCATCTTCACGCGTGAGGAAGTCCAGACGCTCATTTCCGACGTCCGGATCCTGGAGGACCGGCGCGTGGTCTACGCGCTGAAGGCGCTCGCCGCGCTCCGACACAGCGAAGCCTCCGGCCTTCTCTGGAGGCAGTACGACACCGCGTCGGACCCACTCGGCGCCCTGAACCTCGAGCGAACAAAGACGCAGGTCCCGCGCCGCGTGCCCGTCCACCCAACGCTGGCGCGAATCCTTCGCGACTGGCGGGAGGGGGGCTGGGAGCGAATCTACGGGCGCCCGCCCGCGGACGACGACTTCATGGTTCCGACGCGCAACATGACCGAGCGCCTCAGCCCGGAGTCGCAGAACGCCTTCACCCTCGACCTCAAGATGCTCGGCCTGCGTCACCGGCGCGGCCACGATCTCCGCCGCACGTTCATCACGCTCGCCCAGGTCGACGGCGCCCGCCGCGATCTCCTGGAGACGACGCACGGTCCCCGCGGGAACATCATCAACGTCTACACGACGTTCCCATGGCCGGCGCTCTGCGCGGAGGTCGCCAAGCTCCGCATCACCAAAGTAAGAACTGGGGTCGCGAAAATCGGCTCGAAATCGGAGTCCGCACGACCCGTTCTCGACGGAGAGCCGGGATCGCTTGCGACCGGTCTTGCCACCGCTCAGCGAGACTGGCGGAATCGCTGGCGAAAGAGTGCGACCCCAGCGGGATTCGAACCCGCGTTCATGCCTTGAAAGGGCATTGTCCTGGGCCGGGCTAGACGATGGGGTCCCGACGAGGGACGCGTAGTCTAAGGAAGGGACGGCAAAGCGCAAGCGCTGTCCGCTGCGCCCGCCACTATCAGGGTGCTCCGTCGCTGCGTCCGAGAAGTTCGCGGGCGAGGGCGGACCATTCGTCGGCGAGGCTGCCTTCGAACGGTGGGCTTCCGGCCTCTCGGTACCAGTAGCGGGCGTTGTCGGCGTCGCCTTCCTTCCGGTGCAGGTAGGCGTGGATGCGTGCGCCGTCTGGCGTCTCGATCTCGCCCGCCAGCTCGTGCGCGGCGGTCCAGTCACCGGTACCGTCGAGCCAGAGCGCCCGGAGCGGGGGCGGCAACTCGGGCGGCGCCGCGCCGCGCGCCACCGACGCCGTGAACGTCTCCAGCGTCACGACCCGATTCTACTCGCCCGCCGCCGCGCCGGCGATCGGGGTGCGCAGCCGCACGCCCAGGGCGCCCGGCAGGACCAGCATGGCGTCGCCGAGCTCGTGGGTCAGGAAGCCGGCACGCTCGGCCAGCGCGGCGGCTGCTGCCAGCAGGTCCTCGCCCGCGAACGCGGCCAGGAGCTGGAAGTGGCTCTCGTGCGCGGCGTGGGCGCCCGAGAGGATGCTGTCGACGACGCGCGGGCGGAAGGCGGGCGTGATGCGCAGGGCGGTCTCGCCGCGGCCGGCGAGGACGATCCCGTGGTGTTGCTGGGCGGCGCCCTCGAGAGCGCGTACCACAGTGGTCCCGACCGCCACCACGCGGCCGTTGCGCGCGCGTGTCTCGGTGACGGCCCGCGCGGTCGCCGCCGGAATTTCGTACGCCTCGGGGAGTGGCAGCGCGGCGTCGATCGCCGGATCGCCGGTCGCGCTCAGCCCGGCCGCGTGGGTGAGCGACGCCCAGCGGACGCCGCGGCGTCGCAGCGCGAGCAAGATCTCCCAGGAGAGCGGCCGCCCCGCCGACGGCATCTCGAATGCCCAGGGGCGTGTCGCGTAGACGGTCTGCACCGCCCAGAGCGGAAGATCGTGCGCGAGGTGGGCGTACTGGACCGGGCGCCCTTCTTTGTAGAGCGCGGCCCAGAGCGCGTCACCGTCGCCGTCGAAGCGCAGCTCCACCAATCGCGGCGACAACGTCGCATGTCGCCCGACCGTGGCGCCGAGCGCGCCGAAGCGGAGGCGCGCGCCCTCGGCGAGCTCGGGTGGCGGCGGGCGGTCTTCGGTGCGGATGTGCCAGTCGCCGGCGCCGAACAGCACGGCCGCGAAGTGCGAGGGAGAGCGAACGGAAGGGCGCAACGGAGACCGCAGGGGCGACGGAGAGTCCGCCTCCGCGCACCAGCCTCCGCGCGCGGCGATCAGACGCGCCTCGAGGGGACGCCCGGCCTCGTCGGTCCCGCGCAATGAAGCGGGGAGGGTGGCGGCGTCGTTGACGACCAGGAGATCGCCGGGCGCCAGCAGCCCGGGCAGCGCCGGTGTGCGCGTCTCGCGCAGCCCCGCGCCCGCGGGCGCCGCGGGATCGATCACCAGCAGGCGGACGTCGTCGCGCCGGTCGGGGTAGCTGCGCGCGGGCCTCATCGGGTCGCCGCCTCGGCGGCGCTGGCGTGCGCGGGTCCGACGCGGATCGCGACGCGCGCGCCGCTCGCGGTGTCGCTGCCGGCGAGGAGTGTCACGATCCGCGCGGCGACGCGCGCCGGGTCGGAGAGCTCGGCGCGGTTGGCGTCGGGGATCGCGTCGGCGTGCATCTTCGTATCCATCTCGCCGGGATCGACATTGAAGAAGCGCACGCCGGTGCCGGAGAGCTCCGCTGCCCAGACGCGCCCGAGCTGTTCCAGCGCCGCCTTCGACGCTCCGTAAGCGCCCCAGCGCTCGTAGGCTTCGGTCGCGGCGTCCGAAGTCACATTGATGATCGTTCCTGCGCCGCGCAGGACCATCGTCCCCGCGATCGCCTTGGTCAGGCGAAAAGCGCCCACCAGGTTGACTGCCAGCACGCGCTCCAGATCCTCGCAGTCGGTGTCGAGCAGCAGCCGCAGCGGGACCGGGCCGAGCGTGCTGGCGTTGTTGATCAACAGATCGATCGGCCCGACCAAGGCCGCGGCCTGCCCGGCGACGACGGCGGTCGCGTCCTTGTCGGCGACGTCGGCGACCACGGCGTGCGCCTCGCCGCCGGCGGCGCGGATCTCCGCGACCGCCGCCGCGAGCGGCCCCTCGTGGCGCGCGACCAGGACGACGCGGGCTCCCTCCGCCGCCAGCGCGCCCCCCAGTGCCCGGCCGAGCCCCTGGCTGCCGCCGGTCACCAGCGCCGACTGTCCCTGCAAAACCCTTCCGTTGTTGTGGCCCATGCCTGGAGGATGCCCGCCCCTGACAACACATCAACCGGCTTGCCAATACATTGGCAGAGGGTCATCTTGTTGGCCATGGCACCCGATGCCCGCGCCGGCGCGGCGGCGCACCTCGGCCGCAACATCCAGGCGCTCCGCGAGGCGCGCGGTCAGACCCAGCAGCAGATCGCGCGGCTGGCCGGCGTTCCGCGCGCCACCTGGGCCAACCTGGAGTCCGGCGCCTCCAACCCGACGCTGGCCGTGCTGGTCCGCGTGGCCCAGGCGCTTTCGGTCCGGCTGGAGGAGCTGATCGAGCCGCCGCGCGGGATGGGCCGTCTCTACAAGGCCGGCTCGCTCCCCAGCCGGACGCGCGGGCCGGTCGTGGTCCGCAAGCTGCTCCCCGAGACGATCCCCGGCCTGGAGATCGAACGGATGGAGCTGCCCCCGGGGAGCACCATGGCCGGCGTCCCCCACACCGCCGGGACGCGCGAGTACCTGACCTGTGAGCGCGGGCGGATCGAGCTTTCGGCCGGGGGTGAGACGTTCGCGCTCGATCCGGGCGACGTGGTCCTGTTCCGCGGCGATCAGCGGCATGGCTACCGGAACCCCGGCCCTGGCTTGGCGGTCGCCTACAGCGTGGTGGCGTTCGCGCCCGTCGGGCCTTGACCGACTTCATCCGGTGGCTATACTGAACAGAGGTATAGGTACACAGGAAGCCGATCGCCATGGGACGGAACCTTTCGCTGCTCGCGCACCTGCCTCGGGTCGAGGCGGACGGGGTCACGCATCGGCGTGACTGCGAGTGCGTGCGCTGCGACGCCGGCTACCGGCCGACCGAGAACGATCGGACGGTTGCGGGGCAGCGGTGGGAGGAGCGGCGGATCCGCGAAGCGGCGGCGCGGGCCCTGGCACGGCGGCAGGAGCGAGCCCGCGTACGGGCGGTCGCGACCGAGCTGGCTTTGAGCGCGGAGATTCGGACGGCGAACGCGGGGGTGCGCGCGCTGCGGGCGGCGCAGGCGCGCGCGGACGGCGATCCCCGGCTCGCGCTCCTGCAAGCGCTGCGGCGAACGGGGATGCCGCTCGCCGCCGCGCTGGTGGAGGTGGAACGCCGGAACGTCGCTTCGGTGGGCCCAGCAGGGTTCGAACCTGCGGCCAACGGATTAAAAGTCCGCAGCTCTACCAGCTGAGCTATGGGCCCGGGTGCGTTGTCGAACTGACGCGGCGGCCGAGAATACAGGACGAGGTTCGCTGGTCAAGGCCAACGGCGCGCTCAGGCAATCTGCCGCCCGCTCGGCGGTCGGGGCCAGAGCGCGTGAGCGTCAGACCGTCGGGATCACCGGCGGTGGAGGAACCGGGTCGATGAGGTCGGTGTCCTCCGACGAGGCGCGCGGCGCGATCGCGATTCCATGCGCCGCGGCGAAGCGGATCAGGCTGGCGGTGGTGCGCACGCCGAGCTTGCGGTTGATGTTCGTGCGATGGGTGTCGACCGTCTTCACGCTGATGAAGAGGCGGGTGGCGATCTCCTTGCTGCCGCTGCCGGCCACCACCAGCCGGAAGATTTCGCGTTCGCGGCGAGACAGACGGGCCAGCAGGCGATCCTCGGAACCGTGGGAGGTGTCGGTCCGCATGCGCGACGCCATGAGAGGCGAGATGTACCGTCCACCGCGGGCCACCGTATCGATCGCCACCAGCAGGTCGGCCGTCGGCTGCTCTTTGAGAATGTAGCCGTGAACGCCGACGGAGAGCGCTTCGGCGGCCGCGAACTCGTCGCGGAACCCGGTGATGATCAGCACCCGCGTCTTCAACCTGGAACGGCGGAGTGCCCGCGCCAGCTCGATTCCGCTCCCATCCTCCAGCGACAGATCGACCAGCAGAAGATCCGGCGTGGTACGTTCGACGAGGGGGAGCGTCTCTCGGATGCTGGCCGTGACGCCGACGATCTGGAGCTCGGGGCTCTCGCCGAGAAGGCAGGCAAGCGCGTCTCGCACGATCGGGTGATCGTCGACGATGACAACGCGGGTTCCAGGTGAGCTCACGCGGAACCAATCTCGCTCCGGGGCACGAAATGTAAAGGGTGTGCCACACAAATTTATTGCCCACGTAACCAAAAACGTGATTGTGCATCGCTGACACCGTCGCCCTTTGAGGGAGATACTGAGTTTTCGGTCGAGCTCGGCTTGCTGCTTGACCGTCGGAGTTCCAAAACGTTATCTCTCGCCGCACATGGTGTCGGGGCGCGAGGGGCTATGAGATCTGTGAGGGACCGTCGCTCCGATCTCTTCGATGCTCCGGGATCCGCGCGCGAGGAGAAGCTTCGTCTGCTGGCGACCGCCAGCCAGGTGCTGGCCGTGTCGTTCGATCTCTCGGAACCGCTGCGTCATGTTGCGCAACTGGCGGTGGCACGACTGGCCGATGTCGCGCTGATCGATCTCCTCGGCGAAAAGGGGGATCTGACCCGGGTGGCGATGGCGTCCGGCGAGGCTGGTCCCGAGCTGCCGCCGGCCGCCATCGGCCCCGACGATCTCGCGCTGCTGCGACGGGTGCTCAGCTCGGGCCGTCCCATTCTGCTGGGGAAGTACGCCGCCGGCGCCCAGCTGATCGGCCAATCTGGCGGCGTGGGCAGCGTGGGAACCTTTGGCAACTCTGGTCTCTCCGCGAAGTCGCTGATGCTGCTGCCGTTGATGTCGCAGAAGGGCCCGGTCGGCGTGCTCACGCTCGCCTCGACGAGATCGGCGCGGCGCTTCGCGGGATCCGATCTGGCGGTGGCCGTGGATTTGGCGGCTCGGATTGGCACCGCGATCGAGCGGGCCCAACTTTACAACCAGGCACGCGAGGCGGTGCAGGCGCGGCAGGACATCCTGGCTTTTGTTTCACACGACCTCAAGAACTCGCTGATGAGTCTGTTCTTGAACGTGGAGATGCTGACGCGCAGCGCGCCGCGCGACGAGCGGCGCCGGGGCTGGAAGCAGCTCGAGCGGATCCGCCGCGGGGTGAGCCAGATGCAGCGGATGATCGAGGACCTGCTCGACGTCGGGAGCATCGAGTCGGGGCGGCTGGCCATCGACACGCGCGAGCACGAGATCGGCGAGCTCTTCGCCGACGCCGTCGAGCTGAGCGCGCCTCTCATTCACGACAAGCGAATCGAGATCAAGATCGAGACCCCGGAGCCGCCCTTCAAAGTTCGTTGTGATCGCGAACGAATGATGCAGGTGTTTTCCAACCTGATTGGCAACGCGGTGAAGTTCGTCCCCGAACGAGGCACGATCGTTCTTTCAGCGGCGGCTTCAGGCGCGAGCGCGCTGGTGGCGGTTCGAGACACCGGTCCTGGGATCCCGCCCGCGCGACTTC
>Ga0210387_10004345_pt1 | contig 10862 bp, 7 predicted proteins | sample IncBWC7OmetaG_FD_160108 | JGI IMG/M metagenome (GOLD analysis project Ga0210387, IMG submission 160108) | Forest soil microbial communities from Barre Woods Harvard Forest LTER site, Petersham, Massachusetts, United States - Inc-BW-C-7-O ... | reverse complement strand
GCTGGCCTACTGGCAGCGCTACCCGTGGGACCTCTATTGGCAGGATACCTACAAGCTCAAAGACAATCTCACTCTAAGCTACGGGGTGCGGTACGAGTATCCTTCCGCCATCCACCAGGTTCGCAACCAGGCCACCAACTTCATTCCTGGCGTTGGCCCCGTCCTCTTGGGCACCAACAAGGTTTTGTCAATTGATACCACCAAGAGCGGCCCTTCCTCTTTCTTCTTTACCCAGGCGCCTTTTACACTGTCCGACTCGGGCACGAACGTTGACAAGAACAACGTCGCTCCTGTCTTGGGTTTCGCTTACACCCCGCGCATCGCGCCGTCGGTGTTTGGCAATGACAAAACCGTCGTCCGCGGCGGATTCCGCGTCGGCTATGACGAGATTTTCAACAATATCCCAGCGAATATGGCCTTGAATGCGCCCTTCAACATTACTACCACACAGATAGCCGGCGTTACCCAGCCAAAAACTGCAACCGATCCAAGTGGAAAATTCTCCTATGCCGTCGGTCTCAATCAGAACGTTCCTCTCGTAAAGAACATCGGCCAACCCAACGAGGTCGGCTTGGTGGGTCTGAGCGCCGAAGACCAGAACCTTCGCAGTTCTTACATTTATCAGTACAGCCTCGGTGTCCAGCGCCAGCTTGGCGGTGCATTCTCCGTTGAAGTCGACTATGAGGGTTCCACGGCTCACAAACTGGGCCTGTTCGTCGACTTGAATCAGCCTACGGTTACGGTGAACAATCCCGCTCTCCGCGGCAACGATCCCGGCAACCCGTTCGGCACCGGAAACATCCAGCGGTTCCCGAACCCCTTGTTTGGTTCCATCGGAACCGGCGTGGACATCGGCAACTCCAACTACAACAGCGGCGTCGTCACAGCCAGATACCAGGGACGCCATGGTCTCTATTTCGAAGGCTCCTATACGCTAGGCAAATCCATCGACGACGGTTCTTCCTTCTTCGGCTCAACCGGCGAGCGCGCTGGACTCGAAGACCGGACGAATCTCAACGCGGATCGTGGACCCTCGTCTTTCGACATCCGGCACCGCGCCGTGTTTGTCTACGTTTACGATTTGCCCATCGGCCCCGGCCACCGGTTTCTTGGCTGGAGCAACGGCATCAATCGCCAGGTGTTCGGCGGCTGGCAGGTTTCCGGCAACACAACAATCCAGTCCGGAACCCCGTTCACCGTATTCAACAGCTCCAACGACTTCAGTGGGTTCAACCAGTTTAATGATCGTCCCGACGTAATCGGAACGGGTCGGCTTCAGCAGAACAATTCAAATCCGGATGCCGCTTTCGACAAAACTTATTTCTCGAACTTGACGACTTCTCCCCATCCCGGCCGCTTGGGCACCTCGGGCCGTAACCAGTATTACGGCCCCGGACTGCAAAACTGGAATTTCTCGACGGCCAAGCTCTTTCCCTTGGGTACGGAAAGACTCCACCTGCGCTTTGAGGCGGACTTCTTCAACCTCTTTAACCACACCAACTTTTCCAATCCCACTGGCAGCCAGAGCAGCGTGAACTTTGGCAAAATCACATCGACCTTGGGCAGCGGCACCGCTACCGCAGTGGGCACAACTGCGGGCGTCGTCGGCGGGGGACCGCGTATTATCCAGGGCTCCCTGCGCCTGGTGTTCTGATTCGGAAATACCGCGTGGTCCGATGATAGGTACGGAGTAGCCGGCAAGCTGGAAGTACGCCGGTTCGCAACCCCTGCGCTGTCAGGCAGAAGCAATTGCGTGGAGTGTGGCGGGTGGCGTCCGCAGCCCCAGCCAACACTCCTGCCACTCGTCGAGTTTACTCTTCTGCGGTATGATGTTTCCCTTCGGAAAGCTGCCTGCGGAACGCAGCTCCGACGCGATCCATGCGAGGTAAGCCATGGCGCAGTGGGCCGCTTCATCCCCGACGTTATTCCCGCTTATTCTACGCTACAGTTTTGCAGTGTTGTCCGCGATCACCAGCGTCTTAACCCGCTATCCAAAATGTAGTTTGGGAGGTAACCGCGATGCTCACTGAGATGCGAAAAACCGGCGTCGACGTTGTCGGCGACATGCCTTGGGGCACACACTTTTGTCTCTTCTACGAAACGAAGGCGGATCTCCTCGATACGCTGGTCTCCTACTGCAAAGCTGGATTGGAGAGCCAGGAATTCTGCCTCTGGGTGGTGGCCGAACCCCTTGCTGTGGAAGATGCCAGACGTGCATTGAAACGAGATGTTCCTGACCTCGATCAATACCTGGCTGACCAGAGCATAGAGATTGTCGCGGCCCGCGACTGGTATCTCCAGGATGGCGCGTTTGACCTCAACAGAGTGATTAGTGGTTGGAACGAAAAACTCGCGCGCGCATCGGCCAGAGGTTACGCCGGCGTAAGGGTGACCGGCGATACTGCTTGGCTTGAAAAGAAGGACTGGAATGACTTCTGTGAATACGAAGAGTCACTCAACCAGGCTATCGCCGGTCAGCGTCTTGCGGTGCTGTGCACCTACCCGCTCGCTGCATGTGGAGCTGCAGAAATCCTGGATGTGGTGCGAACACATCAGTTTGCGGTAACAAAACGGCGCGGGAGTTGGGATGTTATCGAGACTGCCGGGCACAAGCAGGCTAAAGCTGAAATTAAGCGTCTGAATGAGGAACTTGAACAACGTGTTTTAGAACGGACCAGTCAGCTGACAGCTGTCAACGAAGAGCTGACAAAGGAAGTACTCCAACGTCAACTCGCGGAAGAATCTCTGCAGCGAAGCGAGGCGTACTTGGCGGAAGCGCAAAGGCTCAGTCGTACGGGTAGTTTCGGCTGGAAGCCTTCCACCGGCCAGATCGTCTGGTCGGAAGAAACTTTCCGAATCTTCCAATATGACCGATCGACGAAACCGACTGTGGAACTTGTTCTCCAGCGGCTTCATCCCGAAGACGCAGCTCCGAGGCAACAGACAATCGAGCGTGCGTCGCAGGAAGGGAAGGATTTTGATTTAGAGCATCGCTTGCTGATGCCAGATGGTGCGGTGAAACATATCCACGTTGTGGCTCATGCCGAAAGGGATGAGTCGGGCGACCTCGAGCTTGTTGGAGCGGTGATGGACGTGACGGAACGCAAATGTGCCGAGGAAGCGCTGCATGAGGCGCAGGCGAATCTGGCACGCGTTAGCCGGGTGACAACCATGGGAGAGCTGACCGCATCACTTGCGCACGAAGTGAATCAACCGATTGCCGCCGCGGTCACCAATGCAAATACCTGCTTGCGCTGGCTCACGCGCGAACAGCCAGACGTGGAAGAGGCTCGCGCGGCTGCCATGAGAATCGTGAAAGACGGAACGCGGGCGGCTGAAATCATCAAGCGAATCCGCCTGCTCTTCAAGAAGGGTACTCCGGAACGGGAGTTGGTCGATGCCAACGAAGTAATTCGAGAAATGACTGTCCTCCTCCGTAGCGAGGCAGCGCGATACGTCGTATCCATCAGGACAGAGCTGGCTGCAGGTCTACCCCAGGTCATGGCGGATCGTGTGCAATTGCAGCAGGTGCTGATGAATCTCATGATCAACGGTATTGATGCTATGAAGGGGACGATTGGCGGAGGTGAGCTCACCATCAAGTCGGAAGTCGGCGATAATGGACTGGTGATCTCGGTCAGCGATACCGGTGTGGGATTACCCCCCGAGCAGGCGGAAGATATCTTCATGGCATTCTTTACGACAAAGGATAACGGGACTGGCATGGGGCTGCCCATCAGTCGGTCGATCATTGAATCTCATGGCGGCCGCTTGTGGGTCGCCGCGAAATCCGGCCGGGGCGCAACATTTCAGTTCACACTGCCCAAAACAGTTGCGGCGCACGCATGACTCTTCGAAATCGGGGCACGAAATCGGGGGACAGACGGGATGTTCCCCGAACAATTCGTCACCACACCGTCTTACCAAACTCCGCATTCCCCGCCAACCGCCTCTATCCACTCCACTTCCCCGTCTCACGTTCGAATGATATACACTCAATAATAGTCCTTGACAGTAATGCAAATCCATGCTACCCTTCCTTATGTTCTCCTCGCGCCACCTCTTTCCATTCGCCGCCTCTCCCAACGCTCCCCACGACAAAACGCCGCGCCCCATAATATCTCTCGCAACCCATTTAGAATCAACACTTACAATATCCTCTGCAAGTATTCATTCTAAACCGCTTAGAACCACGCGCTTTTCTTTAGAATCAACACTTACAAAAAAACCCGGGGGGAGGGCAATTATTATCGTTAACCAGCGAAACTCGGGAAACTCGGCGACGGACGGGACGTTTTCCCCGCCTCCGAGCGGCCCCGCACATCAATCTCCTGCCAACTCGTCCAACCTGTTCCGCTGGAATCAAATTATCCAACCGCAGAGGAAACCATGCCCCAGGAATACATCGAGATTCGCGGTGCGCGCGAGAACAATCTCAAGAACATTGATTCTAAGAGAGGAGGCTGCTTGCCCCCAGATCCCCTGACAACAAAACCACGGCTTCCTGCGTCTAACCAATGGAGACATCAAGGCAAACGGCCATGGCACGTCCCTTGGACCACCGTCCTCTGGGACAGTAACAATCCCGGCGCATCGATTTTCCGGGGCAACTGTCCTTCATCTGCGGTGTTATACTTATTGTGGGAATCGTTGACCGGTTCGTTTGGACGCATTCGCGAAACCATGGACTTGGGATCTCAGGCATGAGCGGCCGGGAAAGTTAGGAGCAGCGACATGGGTGAGCAGGTGAAAGAAATTTTCAATTGGGCGCGGCGCCGTAAGATCCTGGCGTCGTTTTTTGTAGCATTTACCCTCGTTACCGGAATCATGATCGGCTCGGTCATTTCGGGCCGCGTTTCCGCGATGAAGACCTTTAGCGGCACGAACGCCACCCCGCTCGTGGTGCCGGACCCCATCCCTTCGGCAAGCTCCTTTTCCACCATCGTGAATCGCGTCGAGCCGGCAGTCGTCAATATCGCCACCACGCAAGTTCTCGAGAAAAAGCCCAACTCCAACAGACTGCGTCGCGCCAAGCCCCAAAACCCTAACCCCAATCCTAACGAGGACGACGATCCCATGCAGGATTTCTTCGACCGCTTCTTCGACGGCCGCCAGGACGGTCCTCCTCAAGCGGAGCGCAGCCTCGGTTCCGGCGTTATTGTTGACAAGCGCGGCTACATTCTGACCAACAACCACGTCATCGAGAACGCCACCAAAATTCAAGTCCAGCTCAACAACGACACCGCGCGCTATACCGCGAAAGTTGTCGGCGCGGACGACGACACCGATTTGGCTGTAATCAAAATCGAAGTAAACAAAGAGCTCCCCACCGCCAAGCTTGGCAATTCAGAGGGTGTTCAGGTTGGAGACTGGGTCCTCGCGATCGGCAGCCCGTTCGGCTTGCAAGCCACGGTGACCGCTGGCATTATCAGCGCAAGAGACCGCGGCGGCCTGGGTCTCGCCAAGCAATTCCAGCGCTTCCTGCAAACCGACGCAGCGATTAACCCGGGTAACTCTGGCGGCCCGCTCGTTGATCTGGCAGGACAAGTCATCGGCATCAACACCGCTATTATCACCGGCAGCCGCGGCTATGAAGGCGTCGGCTTCGCACTTCCATCGAACACCGCCATCAGCATCTACAACCAACTTATAGCCAACGGTAAGGTGACCCGTGGCTCGATTGGTGTTAGCTTCCAGGAAGATCTCGGGACCAATCCCATCACTCTGAAATCCTTGGGCGCGCCCTATGGCGTGGTGATTATGGGCGTGGAACCGGGCAGTCCCGCGGAGAAAGCTGGACTTAAAGGTGGCGACGTCATCACCAGCGTCAACGGCCAGGCCGTGAAAACCGGCAACGACCTCGTCAATCCCATCGCGCAAGCAACCATCGGAAGCAAGGTAAAACTCGCATTCGTTCGCGATCGCACGCAAAAAGAGACCACGGCAACGGTTGAAGACCGGACTCACGTTTTCCCCAACACGGCAGGCCGCATGGGCGACCAGCCTGGAGAAGCCGCGCCAAGTGAATTCGGCCTCCGCGTTGACAATCTCACGAAAGATCGCGCCCAGCGTTTCGGCGTGGAGGGCGTCCGGGGCGTCATCGTAACTGATGTGGATCCGGCGAGCTTCGCCTCGGATGATCTAGGCTTCGCCCGCGGCGACGTGATCTCTGAAATCAATCATGACCCAATAACCTCTCTGGAAGACTACCGGGCAGCAGTCTCCAAACTGAAACCGGGCGAAAATGTGGTGTTCAAAGTATTGCGACGCCAGGACAGCGACCGCATTCTGACGGTGTTCTTGTCAGGTGTCGTTCCGGCGGAGAACCAGTAGCAATTAATTAAGGGGGAGACGTTAGCGCGTCTCCCAGAGCGCCTTACACACGAAACCAATGCGAGTGCGAAAAGCGACCCATCTGGCCCTGACGCTGCTCGTTGCAGCAGGTATGGGTGTAGGCGCCGCCGCGGCGAAGGGGCAGGGCACTAGCTCTTCAAAATCACCTTCTGCACGACCTGGTTCCAAAACTCGCCACACGAAATCTACAAAAAAAGTAACCCGCCGGGAGCGAGGGCAGAAAGCCCCCGCTCCCGAGCGTATTTCCGAAATTCAAAGCGCCCTTGCCAAAGACGGCTCGTTCAGCGGTAAGCCCAGCGGCAAGTGGGACTCCGACACCGTCGACGCCATGAAAAAGTTTCAGGAGACGCACGGCCTGAATCCGTCTGGGAAGCTCGACGCCAAGACTTTGCAGAAGCTGGGTTTAGGTTCCCAAACCGCCGGCGTCGCTCCACCCATGCCGCCGGTCAGTACGTCCTCCCTCGCTCCAAACCCGCCGCCCGCTGCTCATCATCAGCAGTAACGTAGCCAGCGATAGCATCCCTTCGCATCGCCAGCAGCCTGCCAGGGTTTACCTCTGTTCGCTTTGTAAGGGCGTCTACGTTACAGGAGATTGGATAGCGCGTTATTGAGCTGAATTTTGCGCCAAGAACGTCAGCTGATCGGTCTGAGGTGTATCTGGCGCACGAACCGGCCCCTACAGGGGTGTAACGAGCCGGTCCGTGCGCTCAAGGAGAAACATCCGTTATCGTAAAGACCCCCGCGCGCCCGAAAATATTCCCGCGTCGCGCAAGCCACACAAAACAAGCGTTTTAAGCTCCAAGAGGGAAAGCGCTACATTCTCCGCTCCTCGAGTATCGCATTTCAACGCAGCTAGATAGCTCACTCCGTCGAATCCGCCCTTCGCCAAAGGCGACCAGTCGGTTAGATAGATCTCAACTGTCCAATTGTACTTGGAGGACTTCGCCAGGCAGAGCAACCATTGTCGACCGGGTCGAGACCCTTGCAGGGATACTGGCCGGGCCATTGCCCTGACCGCCAGTCGGCAAGTGGCGCGGACCGTTGGCCGGAGCGCTCGTCGGCACGTGGGAGGTTACAGGCACGGACTCCGTTCGGATGTGTATGCCAATCTTGGACTTAGCCGCAACTGGGTCGGGGTTCAGTCGTTCGATGCGAATTCCAAGCGTCCGCTCCAACTGAAAGAGTTCGGAGCGCTGTTCGCGCGAAAACAGGGTAGTTGCCACCCCGTGTCCGCCGGCTCGGCCGGTGCGGCCGACACGGTGGATGAAATTCTCCGCCATATCTGGCAAATCGTAGTTGATGACGTGCACGATGTCCTGGACGTGAATGCCGCGGGAAGCGAGGTCAGTGGCCACGAGCACGCGGTAGCGTCCCTGTTGAAAACCGGCGAGTGCTGCATTGCGTTGCGATTGCGAACGATCTCCGTGAATCATTGCCGCGGAAAAGCCATCGCGGTTGAGGCTCTTGGTGATGCGTTCGGTGCCCCGCTTGGTGCGAGAGAAGACCAGGCACCGCCCGGTTTCCTTGGCCAGCAAGCGTTGCAGCATTTCCTGTTTCCGATCGACGGAAACCTCAAATGCCTGCATTCGCACGTTCTCGGAAGGCTTCAGTATCGAACCAAACGCGAGACGCACCGGGTTCTTCAAATAATCCTTTACGAGGTGAGCGACGGATGCTTCCAACGTCGCGGAAAAACACATGGTTTGACGTTCCTTCGGAAGGATGGCCGCGATGCGCTTGATGGCAGGAAGAAAACCCATGTCCAACATGCGGTCCGCTTCGTCCAACACCAAAATACGCAACGAGTTGAAATTGAAGAGCTTGCGGTCGAGGTAATCCTCTAACCGCCCGGGAGTGGCTACAACCAGACGCGCTCCTTTGCGGATGGCGTTCAGCTGCGCACCTTCTGCCAATCCCCCGACCACCAGGCCCGCGGGCACAAGCTGGGCGCCGCGCAACGCGTTGAACTGGGCCACTACCTGCATGGCCAATTCACGCGTCGGCACCAGCACCAGCGCCGCGATTCCCGGCGTTTTGCTCTTGAGTAGTTGCTCGATCACTGGGATCAGGAACGCCAGCGTCTTGCCGGTTCCGGTTTGCGCGGTTGCGAGCACGTCCTTGCCCTCGAGCGCTTGCGGAATAGCCGCAGCTTGCACAGGGGTCGGCGTCGAAAATCGCGCATGTCCCAATCTCTCCTTCATGTAGGCGGAGATCGGTAATTCTGTAAAACTTTGCATTCGTATAGCTTTCTTGCTGGCGGGAACGTTGGCGGCGCGCACACTTTTGCGGTGCAAGCGCGGCAATTCGCATTGCCAGTCTTGTTTTAGATTACGCTGAAGACGTACGGAGAAACCTGCAGGCGGGTAATCTCAGATCAACAACTCAACTTGAGGGACCGCACAACACAACCGAGGTATTAAGCGCAAATAAAGTGTACCACGTCTTCGACTGAAATGCGATCTCAATCGTTGCTGTGCATCGTGCCAGCGTACTGCCGCTGAATTCAGATACTAAACACTGGGAATGGGGAGTCTCGAACTACGGCATAGGTCAGATCGCGCAGGCGGCCGTGGGCGCCATGAGGTCCTCTTCCGATAATCAGCAAATCGGCATCGAATCGCCGGGCAGCTTCAAGCAGAGCATCCTTGATGGGGCCGGCAACGATCCGCACCGGCGCCTGGGACCCAACTCTTCGTTGCAGATCGGCAATGCGGTCACGGGCTTCCTGTCGTTCTTCAGACTGAATTTCTTCCTCAAGGTCCAATCGAACGGGCAAACTGGGGTCCGAACCTTGGATAGCATGAACAATGTGGAGGTTACTGCGGGCTTCCGCCGCTGCTTGATGGGCGTAACGGAGAAGTCTTTCTGAGTCCTCGCCCAAGCCAATCGTACATAACCATTCGCGGTGCTCCAATGGCCGCGGAGCTATCGTCTCAGCATGTCTACTCGTCACGACCGGACAATCCACATCATCGAGTATTTTAGCCGTCGTAGAACCGAGGAGCATCCGCCTGAAAGTACCGGCATGCGTGGGCATGATGATGAGATCGAACCCACTTCTCGCGATCTGTGCGATCTCTTTTGCAGCATCCCCGGTCACAAGGATTCTGGGGTACTCCGAGAGCGGGAATTGGTGCGCAAGGAACCGATCGAGTCTCTCCCGCCCAATGATGGTCTGATCCTCCGAAATCTCGGAAGGCGGCCTTACGTAAAGTTCAAAGCCGTTGTAACTCGCAAGATCCACGACGTGAACCAACGTCACCTTGGCGCCAAGCAAAGTCGCGGCCCTCTTCACGTACGGGGCCATGGCAATGCATGAGGGCGAGAAGTCCACCGGAAAGAGAATGTTTGCGATCAGCGCCATGTGGGCCCCCTGGTAACATCGCGAGAAAATTGATTATCTCGAAACAATGCCGGGACTCCAAATCGCAGGGGGCCGACTTCGCCCCCCCGTCGCAACCGTTCGAAGATCGCCCAACGGGTGGCTTTGGATAGCAAAAAGCGTTGCCTCCGGGAGCGCGATTTGACGGTATTTGCGGGCGACTGTAGACTTTAGCTTCCGCTTGATGGTGCTCCGTGTTGAATCCCGCAGGGACAAAGAGACTAAGACACCAGCAGATCAAAGCTAATGAGCAACGGAGGAGGAAGTATGGCTACATCAGTGGCGCCCCGAGTTTTTAAGAACTTTATCAATGGGGAGTGGAAAGATTCGTACAGCGGAAAGGCGTACGAGAACCGCAACCCTGCGAACACCGATGAATTGATCGGAATGTTTGTGTCCTCGACGTCGGAGGATGTGGATGCCGCTGTGGACGCTGCTAAAGAGGCGTACAAGAAGTGGCGTCTAGTTCCGGCGCCCAAGCGCGCCGAAATTCTCTTTCGGGCGGCCGAAATTCTCGTCCAGCGCAAAGAGGAATATTCCAAGGACATGACTCGCGAGATGGGCAAAGTCCTTGCGGAAGCGCGCGGGGACGTGCAGGAAGCCATTGACATGACGTATTACATGGCGGGCGAAGGGCGGCGGCTATTTGGCCAAACGACTCCTTCGGAGCTGCCGAATAAGTTCGCCATGAGCGTGCGCCAGTCGATTGGCGTGTGCGGAATGATTACGCCTTGGAATTTTCCGATGGCTATCCCCTCGTGGAAAATGATGCCGGCACTGATCAGCGGCAATACCGTCGTACTAAAGCCTGCCGAGGATACGCCGCTGTCCTCGTATCATCTCGTGCAGGTTCTCACCGAAGGCGGCGTGCCGCCTGGGGTAGTGAACCTGGTCAGCGGCGATGGGCCGGGCGGTGGCGCGCCTCTGGCGGCTAGCCAAAACGTGCCAGTGGTTAGCTTTACGGGATCGACGGCGGTAGGAAGGCTTATTGCACAGGCCTGCGCGCCAAGTTTCAAACACTGCAGCCTCGAAATGGGCGGCAAGAACATCATCATCGTTATGGACGATGCGAACCTGGATCTCGCGGTGGATGGCGCAGTGTGGGGCGGGTTCGGGACAAGCGGAC
>Ga0210387_10004344_pt1 | contig 10862 bp, 11 predicted proteins | sample IncBWC7OmetaG_FD_160108 | JGI IMG/M metagenome (GOLD analysis project Ga0210387, IMG submission 160108) | Forest soil microbial communities from Barre Woods Harvard Forest LTER site, Petersham, Massachusetts, United States - Inc-BW-C-7-O ... | reverse complement strand
CTCACGACGACCAGCGCGAACAACGCCTTCTATCAAGTCAACGCGCAGCTCATGTACGCGAGCGGTAACCTGCTCGATAAATCGTTGGACGGCACGCTGAACGGCGCGGCGCTCGACATCCCGGGCGCAGCGACCAAACTAGCGAGCCCGTTCTCGCCCGACACCGCCAACATTCCGACTTCCGGTGCCGCCAATGCCTATGCCGTGGTGGTGGCGCAAGCCGGCGCCTCGCTGCACCGAGATCAAGTCGATACCCTGGTCATCGCCGATCTGACATCCCTCGGAAAAACCGGGCAATTGTGGACGCACCAGACCGCGACGGGCCTCACCAACAGCGGCTACGGCACGCTCCAGGGCGGCACTCCCCCCGTCGACAGCGACAATGACGGCATGCCGGATACCTGGGAGACCAAATACGGGCTCGATCCCAAGAACGCCAGCGACGCCAGCGGAGACTTCGACCACACCGGTTACACGAACATCGAGAAGTACGTGAACGGTTTGGCCGACGGCAGCTACCCCGACTAACGATCCGCGGAGCGCGCGCTCAGGACGTGGGCAGCGTCGCTTTTGCCGCGCGAATCGTGTTCTTGAGCAACGCGAGGTCGTGCTCGAACTTGCCCTTCACGCTCTTGAACGTATCGAGCGAAGCCGTGTCCCACGAGGCGAGATCGGCGGCCAATGCCTTCTGCTGAGCGCTCGCGGGTTGCAGCGCCTTCTGAAATGCAGCTTTGGCCTTGGCGGTTGCCTTGACTGATTTTGGTCCGAGCTCGGCCATCGCCTTGTTGGCGTCAGAGAGCTCCAGGTGGCCCTCTTCCTTGAACGCTTGGCGCGCAGCCGCCAGCGCGGCATCGGCGGATTTCCCCTGCGCGTCGGTGCTCGACTGCACCTTGCTCACGCAGTCGTCGAGCTTGGTTTTTGCGTCCGCGGCATCAGCCTTGAGCTGATCGACCTGTTTTTGCACGTCATCCAGCTTCTGCTGGGCCTCTTGCTTGGCTTTTGCAGCTTGGTCGTCGCATTGCTGCTGCACAGCCGCGACTTTTTTCTTCACTTCCTCCTCATTTCCGCAAGCGACGAGCAGGAGCGACAAGATTAGGAACGCGCGCATGATTGGGCCACGCTAGGAGAAGTAGCGTGGATGTTCAACCGCGAGGGAGGACCCTACGATTGACGCTGTAAATTGCCAGGGTGAGAGCACACTGACGCAATCCCGGCGCAGGCGCCGCTTTTCGGAGAGGCCTAGTTCAGTTCGAGCGCGGTGGCGCCGGAAATGTCGCGTTGTTCGGCATCCTCGGCATAGGCGACAACGCCCACAGGACGCCTATCGAAGTCGGCACCCGGCTTGAACGACCAGCTCCCGACATTGCCCGCGGCTAGCGCGCGGCTCTGGAAGCCGCGTACCACATTCACATGAGCCAACCGCTCGCCCGAATTTTCTCCGCTCTTCACGGCGCTCTCTGCGTGCGGCTCGACCAGCGCCAGATTGAGAATGCGCCCTGTCGATTCCCCGCTCACTCGGTAGCTCACCTCGATGCCGTCGTCCGTGCGGCGCGCTTGAAGCTCGATCTGGGTTCGCGACTGTCGCTTCAATGCCGCCGCAATGAGCGCGTTGATCTGTGAAGAGTCGGAACCCACGCACTCACTGTCGCCGTTCACTACGGCTTGGGGCGTGTACGTGCCGCCACTCGGATTGATGCTGGCATAGCCGCGCTGACGTTCTGAGTAGCTCGAGCTGCTGAAACGGTCGCGCCAACCGAGGTAGTTCCAATAGTCGACATGAAAGGACAGCACATAGACGGGCAGTGATGCTGATTTGGCGCGCGCCGCAACGTCGGACAACACTCGATCTGCTGGCGGGCAGCTCGAGCAGCCCTCGGAAGTGAAGAGCTCGACCACGGCCACACCGGTACCCTGCGGCGGTGTGGAGGCGCGTGCGGCAGTCGCGCCGGCGCGCGTCGCGAACGACGTGCCGACCGCTCCGCCACCGCCAACCGCAAGCTGCGGCTCCAGCGCGACTTGCGCTTCGGCTTCCGGTTGCACCGTGCGCGAGCAAGCAAGCGCAACGAGCCCAGCTGCAACTCGAACGACAACGTTAGCCATAGCGCCTGCCCCATTCGGTCAGCGAAACCCCGAGGAACCAAGCGAGCCCAATCGTGAAGTGACCAGCAGCGAGGTGCGAGCGATTCGTCAGTGGGCAGTGGAACAGCAACAGCAAATTGGCGGCGAGCGCCACGGTACCTGCGGCGAGCGCCAAAACTCGAAACGGCACCGCTGTCCCGCGGTGAAACGCCCACAAGAGCGCAAAAGAGGGCACACCAAGTAGGCTCCCGTAGGCAAAGCACGCGAGCGACCGGAGCCCGAAATTGCCGCTGAAATCGGTGGTTGGCACTTCTGGAGCAAACCACAGCAAACACGGCAAACCCCACGCGACGCAAGCCAGCAGCCAGACGCGGCGCGCAGCGCGACGCTCGACGGGCAGAGGGCGGAGAGCCGCGCGCGTGACCAGCGCGAGCAACCCGGCGAGCACGACACCAGCAGACAGGCGAAGCGGAGTAAACGAACGCCAGGGCACGCGCCCAAGCACCAGCTCGCCCAGCAAGAGCAGCGCAACCCCAGCGAGCAACAACGCCCAGCGCACGCGCGTCGAACGACTGCGCAGGTACGCGCGTACGCCGCGCTCACGTAAGATGGCCGACTCGGCGACAGCCAACTGCGCATCGACGCGCCGTGTTTCTGGCACCTCGGGCGCCGCCGTCGACAGGCGACGCCCGAGCAATGCGTCATTGAGAAACAGCTCTCCGCAATGCGGGCAGCATTTCAAATGTTCGTCCACTGACGACCCGGAGGGCACTTCTCCGGTCAAGAATCCTTGGCGAATCTCGGCACAGTCCACGGCTATCTCCGTGGTATGCCGCCCTCGCCCCAAAGGTTACGGCTCGCTTCCTCTCGCGCCTTCAACCCCTCGAGAACCCCCGGAAATCACGGTTCCGGGAGCCTGCTCCCCGACGTGTGCTCGGCGCGGTGGTGTAGAGCCACGGCCTCTCGAAAGTGCGCGAGCAATAATCGATGCCTACTGCTCAGCCCTTCTTGGCGGGCTTCTTTGCTGGAGCCTTCTTCGCCGGAGCCGGCGCGGGCGCAGCTTTCTTCGCGGCTGCCTTCTTGGCCGGTGCTTTCTTCGAGGGCGCGGCGGCCTTGGCCGGCGCCTTCTTTGCGGTTGCCTTCTTGGCAGGCGGCGGAGCCGCAGCAGGAGCCTTCATCTCCCACAGACCGAGCGCGGCACCTGCCGGGTCGATGAAGATCCCGATCGCACCCATGTCGCCAATCTCTTGGTATTCGAGCGTCGCGCGCGCACCAGCCTTCACTGCCTTGGCCATGGTGGCCTTCACGTCGTCGACCTGCACGTACGGCAGCCACGCAGTGGGCGCCTCGGGCATGGGCTTCTTCGTCATGCCACCACCCGTGCCACCGCTCACGTCGATCATGGTGTAGCCGCCCATAGCGGGCAGATCGCCAAGCTTCCAGGCGAACAGGGATTGATAGAACTTCTTGGCTTTCTTCACGTCATCAGTATTGAGCTCGACGTGGGCAAACGGATTGGGCATATGAACTCCTTGTTTCCGCGGGAAAAGTGGGGCCCCGCGCACGAGGCGGCAGACTCTCACGAGGCGCATTCGCGAGCAAGGCACTGCACCGGCACGCGCCGCTGCGATGGCGACGCCGGAGCTCGCCTCAGAAACTGAAACCCGCGGCTCGCCCGCAAAACGTGCCCGCGACCGCGTTTCCGTTTTGATTCACGGCCAGCGCGCAATCCGTAGCGGTGTAGTCGAGGGGCGGGTCGTACACGGTGCCGGTCAGGGTCAGCGAATCGCTCTGGATCATCAGCGCGGTGGGCGCGGTGGGCTGTTGGGCGAGCGTGCCAGTTTCCGTGACCAGGCCGGTCACGGTCACGCTGAAGTTCTGATCGGCGGTGGGGTCGGGCGGCGCCGCGTACGAACAATTTTTGAACTCATAACTGAGCGCAAGGGTGGAGTCCCCTTGGTCCGCGTTGGACTCTGCATCGCCGAACACGTGCACCGAGCCCACCCCTGAATCACCAAGGGGCAAGCACGGCTCTGTCTTGTCTTGCGCACCGACGGGTTGCCCCATCACGGTGAGGTTGAAGGCAAACTTCATCTCCAAGCGCAGCGCGAGCAGCGCGACGCCGTCTTGGCAGCTCTGATCGCAAGCTGGCGCTGGGGCGGGCTTGGCGCCCACGCCGCTACAGGCGAGCGACACGAGCGACACGAGCCAGCACGTGGAGCGAGCGCGAAACGTGAAAGCGATGAGTGGCTTCATTTTCAAAAACCTCCCTCGATGCCCAAGCTCGGGATCGTGATTGGGCCAATAGTCTGAGTTTGACATCCCTGTAGGGTGCACGTCGTGGAGATGGCTTCCTTACTCAAGGTGGCATTCATCCACTCCGCGACGAACGACAAATAGGCGCGTGGCCCGAGCTGCCAGCGCTTCTCGAGCCGCAAATCCAACTTGAAAAACGGGGGTAAGCGGGTGGAACTGGGGTCGGTCGGGTCCGGCGCTTTGGGCAGCCCAGTGTAAAAGGTGGCGCGCGTGCCAGCTCGCCAATTGCGCCCGAGGTTGTAGGCGATAGCAGCGTTCAACACGTGTGTGCGGTCGAAGGTAGCCACGAATTGTTGGTTGCCGAAGGTGCGGATCGAGCGCGACAAAGTGTACGACACGAAACCACCAACGCGACTAGTCAGGCGACGTTTGAAGAACAACTCGAGCCCGTACGCTTCACCATTGGTGCGCGCTTCGAGCGCGCTGATCGTGTTGTTGCTGCTGCCGCCGGCATCTGCCCCTTGCCCGCCGCCACCACTGCGATCCGTGCCCACCTTGTTTTGCATGAAGCGTGGCCCGCACGTGCCGCTGCGACCAGACGACGGCGGGGCACCAGGATCACCCGCCAGCGTATCGTCAGGGAACGAGCCGGGCGGGCAACCGTCGACCGTCATCTGCGTCGAGCCAAGCGCGTCACTCATGTTGAAGAAGCCATTGTGAAAAACGGTCGCCGTCGCTGTCGTTGCGTCACCAAAGTCGTATTCGACGCCGCCGCTTTGTTGCACCGCTAGTTGCAGCCCGCCCTGCAATCCGCCAGGTTGAAAGCCGGGCAAAGGCACGACGAAAGCGGGCGGCTGGTGCGCAATACCGAAGGTGGACAAGAGCGTGAGCCGCGGCGTCACCTCGAGCCGGGTCGAAAAACGCGGATCCACCCCGACCGCGGAATTGCCCTCGGACGAATAATAGTCCAAGCGCACACCCGGGATGAATTGCAAGCGGTCGCCCAAGTTCAAGACCAAGTCGGCGTGCGTGCCCGCGGCGAGATCGGTGCGCGTTGGAAAAAGGTCGGCTGCGCTGGTCTCCGCCGGCCCGAGCTGGCTCGTGTCGAACTGCACGTCGTAGCCGTCGAGTTGGACGTCCGATCCGAAGCGGAACAGCACCTCTGGCGCAACGCGCAGTGTCCCTTCCGAGCGCGTGCCGATCAGGCGATCGCGCACGAAGCGATTGTCCGGCAACTGCGAGAGATCGATGCCGCCCGTGACTGCGACCCGCAAGTGTCCTTCTTCCGAGAATTCATGATCGTAGCGCACGTCGACGCGGTGAAATTGCGCACCGAACAACGTGAGCGTTTCCGTCGCTGTTCGCTCACCCAAAAAGTCGTAAGAACCGAAGGAAAATACGCTGAGCGTGTCCTTCGGCGTCAGGGCATAGCTGAGTCGCCCTTGGTAGTCCCAATAGTCGAGCTTCACGTCCGAAGACAAAAGCGAGAGCAACCCCGCGGTAAAGGAGTAGCGCCCCGCCAAGAGCAACTCTCCGCGGTGCTCGTCGAACGGCGTCTCGACCAACGCGCCCGCGTCGAAGAAGCGCAGGTTGTATTCGCCGTGCAGCTCGGGCGCAGGCGGCACGGTTTCGCCCGAAACGATGCCGCCGCTGAAACGGCCGAAACGCGCCGGGTAACCCCCCGGATACAGATCAACGCGATCGATCAGCGCCGGGTGCACCACCGACGGCCCGACGCCAATGTGAAAGAGCAGCGGCACGCGAATGCCATCCAAGAAGTAACCGACGTCCCCAGGCGGAGCACCGCGAACGAAGAAGAACGGCAGACCCGAGACAATCGGCGTCACGCCCGGCATGATCTCGATCGCGCGAAATGGATCACCGAACGTGCCCGGGATTTGCCGAACCTCGGCACGCGACAGAGACGCCGTGCGTGAGGGGTCCATTTTCACACCGCGCACCTGGATCTCCAGCGGGCCGGATGTTTTCGGCGGAGGGGACTCGAGCTTCTTACCGGGCTCTGGCGACGTGCTCGGAGCTGTCTCTGGCTCGGGGGGCGGTGGCGGGTGAAACGCCACTTCGAAGCGGATACGCACTCGCACGGGCACCCCGCCACGCGTCGCCGGCAGAAAATGCCAGGTCAGTGCTGCGCTGACCGCGCGGCTCGAAAATGGTTCGTTGCTCTGATTCGGCGTGGCCGCGCTCACCGAACCATCTCGCTCGACGGTCAGTGTCAGCACCACGTTCGCGTCGCCGGTCGCGCCCTCTGGATAGGCGACCGCCAGGTCCGACATCGGCCGCGGCGCGATCGTTGGTTCGACTGAGTGCGCCGCGCTCGGCGTCGGCTCCGGAGCATTTTGCGCCAACGCGGTGGTCACGCTCAGCGTACCAAAAAGCCATAAAACACCGGCCAAACAGGCGCGAACGCGCTTGGAGCATCGCCGCATCGAGATTGCCGAAGGCGACTATTACACTCGTCGCAACCGCTTGCGAGCACGGAAGACAGAGCGACGCCGCCACCGAAGCGACGGCGCCGCTCTCACTACGAGCGTTTCGCGAGCTGCTCGTGAAGGATCACCCGCGACTGGAGAACGCGAGTAGCGCGAGCAATGCGATGAGAATCAGCAGCCAGAGCATTGGTGGCTTGGGCAATTTCTCGACCTTGCCAGGGGCTACTTCGGAGTTCAGAGCCGGCGACGCACCATCATTTTGTGTCGACATGTGTACACGAATCCATTCCACCGCTCGAGGCGGCAATGAGAGCCAATCAACATCGGGGTTGAGAACACGCCGGGACGGCGCGCGCTCAAGCGCGTGGAGGCTCTTCGGAGTTCATCCGCGGGATGCGACGCTTGGCGTGAAAGTGCGTGGTGACCCGCGCGCGCTGAGCGCGCTCGGCGCGTGGCGAAACCCCGTACGCGAGCGGCGACCGCGAGGCCGTGAAGAACGTCGCTGCGAGCGGCAGACGAGTGAGCAGCGGCGCGCGCGCAACGCGCAGCGGTGCCTCGACGCGCAACGCAGCACTCTCGACTCTCGGCGAGCGCTCGGGGACGATGCGCGATTCCGAGGCCGCGACCAACGGCGCGATCTCGATGACTCGCTGCTGCGCCGAGAGCGTGAGCAGCGCCACGAACAGCGCGCACACGCGTAGCGCCAGCGAGCGCGCTACGGCGCGAGGTCGGAGGCGATTCGGCCGGCGGGTCACGTGCAGCACGGTAGCAGCCGCACGCGCACACACCCGCCAAAAAACGGCCTACGCGAACGACGCGCGACTTTCTCTCGGCGCGCGGGCTGGCTTGGCGCTTTGAAGCGAGTACGCTTGCCGCATGCCTGCTCGTTCGCGCCGCGGACTCATGCTGATCGGCGTGCTGAAATTGCTCAAAGGGCTGGCGCTCATGGTGGCCGGAATCGGCGTGCTCTCCCTGCTGCATCGCGATGCAGCGGAGACGGTGCGCCATTGGATCGAGTACATCCGAATGGACCCGCACGACCGGCTGATCGATCACTTGCTGGAGAAGGTGGCCGGCGTGAGTCATCGCACGCTGCGCCGGCTAGGAGTGGGCACGTTGCTCTATGCGGGCGTCTTCTGCACCGAGGGCATCGGTCTACTTACGGCTCAGCACTGGGCCGAGTACATGACCGCAGGAGTGACCGCCTCATTCCTACCGCTCGAAGTGTACGAGTTCGTCGTACACCCGAGCGTGATCAAGGCCGTCGTGATTTTGATCAACGTTGCAGTCGTCGTGTACCTGGCGCTCGAGATCAAAAGAGAACGCGCATACCGGCGAGCTGACGCCAGCGAATCCACACACGCCTTGGGTTAGCGGGCGTGGCGCGCAAGGCGCGGCGCGTAGCTCAATTGCAGCCGATCTGCTGGGTGCCAATGGCGATGTCGTCGTACCAAAAGTCCGACACCGGCCCCGCATATTGCTCGAAGCCAAAGCGCAGCGTGTCGTAGTTCTCGAGCATTATGTTCGTGACGTGCAAATCAGGCACTTCCGTGCCGTTCACCCAAACGTCAATCGTGGTGTTCGGCGCGTCGAACAGCAGCTCCAGACAGGTGTAGACGTTCGCCTGGAACTGCACGCCGGGTAGGCCATCGTTGTAATAATTCTGATTCGAGAGGTAGCCGTGTGCGTCGCCGTCCACGGTCATCATGAGCATGCTGTTCATCTCACCCACACGGGTGGTGTTGGTGCCACCAGGCGCCGCGAGCGTATCGGCGATCACGAACGTATTGTGACCCGAAGTCATCGCCGCGCCGAAGCGCACGAAGGCGCGAGTATAGAATTTACCGCTCGACTGCGGCAACACCGTGGTGTCGTGATAAACGAGCAAGGTTTGAAAGCCGCTGCCGTGTATATACACTGATTTGGTACCGCTGTGCCCAGGCACACTGTCGTCGACAGCAACGGTACCGTCACCGTTGAGCCCGGCAGACCAAGGTGCGCTCGGCACCGCGCCGACCGCCGCGCTCTCGAAGTCATCGCAAAACAGCAGGCCCGGTCGCGCACCGCAAGGCGTGATCGCCGTGGCGCCGCCCACGCCCGCGGAGCCTCCAGCGCCCGCGGTTCCACCGGACCCGAGCACGCCCGAGCCCGCAGCGCCCGCGGCGCTCGAGCCGGCTGAGTTGAGCGCGCCTGCGCTCGACGTGGCTGGCTGCCCCGCACTGCCAGCCCCGGGAGAGCCGCCCGCGTTGGCTGCGCCGCCGCTGTTCGAGCCCGCGCTCGTGCGGGAATTGTCGCTGCTACTGGGATTGCTCGCGCCGCAACCCACAGCACACGTGAGCGCTGTAACGACGAGCGCTCGTTGTCGATGACTCATCATGCCGAGACCTCGTTAAGTCAGGTCGCTGAGCGGACCCGTAATATCGGGAGGATTCGGCTGCGTGCCGAAGGTATTGATATCGACGCCGAAGGCATTGGCGATGGACACCAAGATCTTGCTGTTCGTGGTCGGCGTGTACGTCGTGGGCGGGTTGTCGCCAGCACACCAGGGATCAGCCGCGGGACACGCCGCCGGCATCTTGAGCCGTCGCCCCATTCGGAATTTGCCGTTGGCGCCGCCCGCAAGTAGCGTGGGAACGTTACGGCAACTGTGCAGCGCGGGGTTGCCCATGTCGCTCGCGACGTAAATGATCGTGCTGTCCAAAATCCCGAGAGCGTCGAGCTTCTGCATCAAGAGCGCGACCTTGGAATAGATGTAGCCGTTGAACTTGGCGAGCGGCACCCACGTCGTCGGGTCACCGGGTTGGTTGATGCCGTTCGCGCCGACTGCCGAGGCATTGTACGGGTGGGCGACCGAGCCGTGATTGTCTGCCGGCAGACCCAGGGGATTGCCCGCGTACGACAAATCATTCAAAAACAGCGTCCCAAAGCGGGTCACGTCGCAGGCCATGGCCTGCGTGAGCATGTCCATGTGAGCATTCGTGATGGCGTCGAAGAACGGCTCGCCACCGTTGTACTGGCGGAGTGACGGAAATTTAGTGGCATCTGGCACGGCTGGCACTGCGCACACCGGGCCCGAAGCAGGGCCAGTGCTGAGCGTCTTCTCCAGATCGCTGAGCGCGCTCAGGTGCTGATCGAGCTTTTGTTGCTCGGTCGGCGCGAGCCCGGTGCGCAAACGATTGATGTCCCAGCGCACGTAATCGACCACGCTCTGCCCGAGCTGTTGTTGGCGCAACGCAGCGGCCACCGCCGCCGGATCCGAGCTCGTCGCCAAACCGTCGAAGAGCAAGTGGAATGCTGCGACTGGGTCGATGATCTTGGGCAGCGGCGCTCCGCCGTCCCCGTAGGAGAGCGTGAGACCAGGGTCAGTCGCGTCATTGCCGACGCCCAGGTTGACGCTCGTGATGCGCGTGTCGCTACCGAGCCCCTGAGTGACAGCCAGGAATTGATCGAGCGAGCTATTGAAGGGCTGGTGTGGCGAGCCGTTGATGCGGCTGCCCGTGAGGATGGTGCCGGCCGAGTCGTGCCCATTGGCATTCGAGAGATGATCGATGCCTTCAATGGTAATGATCTGGTTCTTGAAGCTCTTGCCGTAAGTGGCCGCGTCATCGAACGGTTGGAGCGAGCAGGTGTCGTAGGTAAGGTCGAAGTTGGTCTCGGTATCCGTCGACTTCATCGCCCAAAATTCCGCAGAAATGCCGTGCGGATGATAGATGGTGATGAACTTGAGCGGCAGGGTTTCACCCGCAGCTTGCGCCACCGAGTTCTCCAGCAAGCGCGCGAACGGGAGCGCCGCCATGCCCGCACCCATGGCGCGCAGGAAGTTGCGTCGCGTCGGACTCAAACGCCTCACTGGCCCCTCCGAATGTTGAACGTGGGGCTAGTGATGTAAGCCCGTATCGTATCGATGATGTCGCCATCCCCCGCGAAGCTTGCGCCCTTGGTCGCCGCGTTCGTCTGCGTATTCCAGAACTTGATGAAGTCGTCCTCGCTCATCTGGTTGTCCGTGTCACTGTTGCCCGCCGAGCCGCGGAAAATGTTGCGTGCGAAGCATTCACGCACCGACGGGCCCGTCGCCAA
>Ga0210387_10004343_pt1 | contig 10862 bp, 14 predicted proteins | sample IncBWC7OmetaG_FD_160108 | JGI IMG/M metagenome (GOLD analysis project Ga0210387, IMG submission 160108) | Forest soil microbial communities from Barre Woods Harvard Forest LTER site, Petersham, Massachusetts, United States - Inc-BW-C-7-O ... | reverse complement strand
GCAACGGCATCACCAATCAACAGGGTGTACAAATTCGCTCCCGCCTTTCGAACAAACCACACGACCTTCAAGCCAAAGCGGGGATTCCGGTGATGGTGCAAGGTCTGAGAAGCTTGCAGTTCCAAGATTGTGTCAAACTACTGTGTGAGAGAACCGGAGTTGTAGGCAATTTTGCACTGATCCGATGGATCCATAAATATAGACTTATAGATCCCTTAGATGTTAAGCCATCGCAAGCTCCAGGTGATATTGGTCTAAACGATGAGTGCAACAGCTGATTGGGACAATGAAAAGTTTGAGCACAATGAGAATGATCGATGAGCAACCGAACTTAAAATGACCCTCTGAGTTTACATAAACCTTTCGTCATCTGGAAGTAAAAAAATTATATAACGGTGACCTCGGAGGGTGATACACTGCTTTTATGCTATGCATACCTCGGCCGAGAAGGTTAGACAATTGACCTCAAGCAGTTGGTAGCACGCTATCTAGAAATCAAGCATTTGCCAATCCCTTACGCGACATTAGCAGGAATAACTCGCACAAGACAGTTGAACAGATAAGTATGTCACTGATGCAATTGTCCGTAATTATTACCAAGTCATCTGGCTCTGCGCGGGTCGGAAGATACAGAATTCGAACAACAAAGCAAAGGTCATTTCAATGGCGAGAGTCGAGACACGCGATATTCAAACTCCGCTTGTGTCCAAAAAGGCAAGTGGTTGTTGTCCCAAAATGGCCAATCTTTTGTGCGGCTATTGTGCTCTTCAACAATGGACTTCGACAAAACGGCAAACCTGGACCTCAATGGCGATTCTTGTACTAAAGGGCTGTGCTGGAAACACTCCCCCTTGTCTTTTCTCCCCTTGCATGTTAACGACACATCGCAACCATAGTATTTGACTGTCTGCTCTGAACCTGATAGATGACTGCTTGCCGCACGAACTCAGCCATGAATTCTACTGTCTCAAACTGTCTGTCTCTATCGATTTGTTACTGAACTACACCGACTTACTGCCTTTTTTTCCTAGTTTTTTCACGCGATGTTTTGCTCAGCCGTCAATCGCGTACTTATAGTCGCAAAAACACGCCTACCACTCCCAAGTTCCACCGTTCCTCCTCGCTCAAAGACAAATTTCTCCACATCATTCCAGAGGAAGATGAGCTTCGTGCATCGTTCTCAAGGACTCCATCTCCATCTCCAGTCGCCATCTACAGCCCCAGTCTGAGTGCAGGGGGTAGCCAATCCCTCGGTGTGAAAGCCAAGCGCAGACATGCAAATCTCAGTATCTCAGACATCAAGGTGGCAAGGGAAGTGTACGTTCACCGGGATGCCAACTTCACAAACGACGACTCCCTACTCTTTACCTCTTCCCCTCCCCGCCCAGCTCCGCGTCCACCAACCTCATCGCCAGATTCTACGTCCCACGAATCCACCACTCCGATTCCCTCCCCCGACTCCTTCCGTCTCACGTTCACCGACGTATCTTTCAAATTTCCTCACCCACCACTCCCAACTCCCTCTTCACTCTCATGTCGTACCGGCTCCGAGTCCCCCACCCCCTCCCTATCCATCTCGACTTCTTCCAGTCCCGCATCACACACCACCGGGCTTCCTATGACGCCTTCATCCTCAGATGATGAATTCCCATCGCCACGCGTCAACCACCGGCGCGTATCCATCAAACCTCTCATTATCACGAAGCACAACACCGGCTCTCCAGTCCACGACCTCTCCGCCTACACGAGACCAGAACTCCTCCAACCCTTCAAGAACCAACACGAACTGAAAGAATCAATCCATTCATGCCATGATTCCGAATCCGAATCCGAGCCGGAATCAGACTCGGAATGGTACTCACACGAATTCAGCAAAATACTCACGTTCTCCTCTCCTCTCCCACCGTCCTTTCCTCTCCCTTCCTCCCGTCCCGAATCCACCTCCTTCAGCCCCCTCCCTCCAGCAATCAAACGCAAGACTAGCAAACATATCTCAGACATCCCCGACCCCATCCTTTCACCAACTACAGACACGCCCTCCTTCCCAAGCGCCCAACTCGACCCAGCATTCCCCCGCCGGAGACGCAGTATCCCAAAACGCGCACCCCCACCTCCTCCAGTTCCCCCCATCCCTGCCCACCTCCGTTCCCAGTCTTCGCAATCGCTGTCCCTCCGCCGCCCGCCCCCGCGCATGTCTATCCCAGCCGACTTTGGGTTCTTCGACGAGGATCCAGACTTTGATGTCGAGACTGCGAGTCTCAGCACAGCAAGCGTGTACTCGCAGGACGAGGTGGACTTGGAATTCGGCGTCGACGTCCAATTCGATCTAGATTTGAACGTGCCGATGCGGCTACCGCTGTCGCTTCCCTGTTCCCCAATCGACCTCGAGGCGGATATTGCTAGTGGGCTTGAGGAGTTGAGGTTGAGGGGTGGGGCTGTGGAGAGTGAGAAGAAGGAGGAGATGCAACCTGTGACGCCAGAGACGCCTGCGGCTTCTATCGAGAAGCCCAGGGCCCCAGAGAGCGGGAAGGCGTTGAAGTCGAAATGGAGCTCCTCGACGTTGTCTTCTCTGAAAGAAGAGCATGAGCGCAGGGGTGCGTCATCGAAACTGCGGCTGTACTTTGGAGGTAATGGGATGAAAAGGGGCAGTAGGGGCAGGAAGGGAAGTTCTGCTTCGTCAATTACCCCGTCCCCTTCGCCCACGTCACCCTCGAAGCGGTTCAGACATGCCAAAGGTGTATCGCGGGATTCAGACGTGATGGTTATCGGATATGGGTATGGGCAAACGGAGAAAGGTGTAAGACGACGGGTGAGCATGAGTGGGAGCAGTGTTGCAGGAAGTGAGACGGGAAGCGTTGAGAGTGGTGGGAGTACTGGGAGTGGGTTGAGGAGAAAGCCGATTCCTGTGGAGATGTTTTTGAGGACTGCGGGCTGATACTTCCCCACGCCCAATTTCGTCTCGGATCCTCGCCACCTTCATTCACGACCATCACGTTATGCCCCACACGCCCTACTCGCATCCACTTGCCACCCCCATGCACTGTATATACCTTACCCACCTCATGGCTTCGTTTTATCTTTTTTTCCCCGCTTGACATTGGCTGTCATCACAACAACACATCACCGTTATCGTAACATCATCTATTTATCATTTTACCATCTTCGCTCATTGAATTTGACAATGCTGTAGCACCTAGTTTATATCATAACCCACGCACATCCTTGTTTTTCTAACGGTAATCATAATTTTTTGAGAATACGAATTGACCAACCTCTTGTAAATACAAGCGTGCGAAGTGACAAAGTAAAATAAAAGTACAATGAATGAAACGGAATTGTCATGAGAGATGGAAGTACATGAGGTTTGCTGATCCGAGACAGCAGATGCAAAGGATGAGAGGGGAAGAGATGGGACAATCATGTCAGTAGGATCGAATTGGAAGTAAAGATGTAAAAGGCAGTTTCACGCCCAAAATCTGTGTCGTTCTACTCATCCTCAAGCTCTTTCTGCCACGCCGCTCTGGACTTGGAGGCATGTTCCGTAACGGCGTTCGCCACGGCGAGGGCATAGGTCCCATCGTCATCGTCTATCACAAATCAGGTCAGCCAATGTGATCCCGTGAAGCATGAAAACGTACAATATTTCAACGACGCCTGCATTTCCAACGGGTTCTCAAGATCAGGCTCGAGCAGCAGGCCATAAATGAGACTGAATGTCTCTTTCAGAGTAATATCTGATGACCAGAGGCGTCCTAGTTCGGCAACGCAGACCTGTGAATATCCATCTTGTGTCAGGAAATCAAAGATTTCGAAGAGTAGCCATTCAAAAGGCCTACCTTTCCTTGCTTGGACACCTTCAGAACAAGGGTCAGAAACACTCGATGAAATATCCAAGAGGCCGAAGGATACGTACATTCGGATGCAAGATGAAGGTGACAAATCTAATCTCCGGAGGATCACGGGGATAGCCTTGAGGGAGATCACATGTGAGGAGGAAGCTCCCGCCTTTGTATGGACATTGGTCGACGTCCTTTGGCGCCTGCGATACGCCTCAACACAACTCAACTGTGCAAAAAGTCTACATGAACTTGCCTCAATAATAATCTTGAGGAATGAGATATCCCTGTCATTCACGTATACATCGATTTGAGGATGAGGGTCTGCGACGAGAGCTTTGATCTGCAAAAATATGGTCAGTGGAAGTTTAGCTGTTCTAAAAAGGTAGCCTACCTCCCGCATTATCCTCTTCAAACGATCATCGTTAGAATGAGCTTCACCGAGCGAAGTGGCTGCAGGCTTGACACTCTGTTGTAACTTTGCGTGGGCCGCTCGCCGAGGGAATCGGTCAACTGTCACAACATCAATTGGGTATAAAAGCATGTTTCCGTATTCCCGAAGTTTGATGTCAGACATGACTGGAGGCATAGTGGGTCTAAAAGGACGTTCTGCTGAGTGAAGCATTGTTTCGAGGTCCTAAGGCCAAGGTTAATAGCAATACCAATTTGAGATGCTCCACGCACGAAAATACTGAGTGCGTCAGCTAGAGATATTCGAGGAGAGAAACGATATCCGCCTGACGATGACAAGTTAGAACTCTGGACAAGGGGTCACGAGCGAGAATATTTCACACCTGTTGCCACTGAAATCGCATGGAGCGTCGAGTTACTTTGAGTACCAACCTGAACGGAATCCACAAGGACTTTGTTCTTCTGAAGAGCATAGCAGACTTCCTTAGCTGGAGTCTTCGAGCTTGTGTCGTCTCCGTCTGAAACGATAATAATTCGTTTACGGAGGTTGGGAAGATCTCGCCGGTAGTTAGCGAGGACCCCTCGAGCAATGTCGAGAGCATCATAGACTGCAGTGTCACCACTGGCGCTTACTCTGTCGAGCTGGAGGCGGAAATTCTCGAACACAGGGGTGAGCTCTTGCTTGACATTAGCTTGGTCGGAAACTAAAGACAAATCAGGTCAATTACAGCAAAGACGTCTCAGGTGACGACCACCTACACGTGACAAGCCCCAGAACCAAGGAAACCGACGTATCAAAGGAACTCTAAGAGTGAGGTAAGTAGCGAACGGAGCACTGATGACATTTGCCTACCGCCCGATTGAGGAACACATTAAAGAGCTCTTTGAGTAGATGTAATCGGCTCAAATGCCAACTAGCCTCCCGCTCCTGTTGTGCTCCAGATGGGGACCAGAACCATGGTTGGCATTCGAATGTGAGGGGCTGGCCGAAATTGAACATAGCGAAGTCTTGAAGGTTAGCTTCGCTATTGACAATCGTCCCTCGTCGAACACCATCCCCAGATTTCTTAAGACCGTGCCTATAGATTGAAATTAGTACTGGCAGTCAAATGGGATGAGGACACGGACCAGAGCATAATATCTGACAAGCGACCAATATATCGGGCGTGGATGTAGCTAATAAGGGAGAGGGAAGACGCATCTTTCGGAAGGAGAATCTTCTGTGGCGATTGATAGCCCAGGAATTCAACATTAATTTCATATGGGCGGCGAGAATGGAGAATAGTTCTTGAGATCTCGATGACGCCACCATGAGAGAGATAAGTAAAGCCGAGTGTGACATTGGCCGAATCAGTCAGAACAGCCTTCGACTGAGATAGTCGAAGGGTAAACGATGAGTACCTCGCCCTTGTTACTCGGTTGACGAGGGAGTACAGAGTTCTAGTGGTTGTGGTTGTCAAAAGACGCCAGATCGTCTCCTTGCCTTCGTGTTGCAAGGTCACTTCGATAATATTATCAGTATCTTTTCCTTTACCCTTCTTAGATGTCGCCTTTTCCTTAGGCAGAAGGTCGCTTCCTGACGTCTTGAAAAAAAATAAGTGAAACGTGGCTCAGATTAGGACACAGATAGGCATACCCATTTTGCTACTGCTTGCCTGATTTTCGCTGGTGAGGAAAGTGATGGCACGAAGTGGCCAGTAGGCCACTCTGCTTGTGATTCAAACCATGATTTCGAGTCTTCGTTAACGAATGTAGCCTTGTCGGGTGCATTCTTTGGACGGACAGGATCGAGAAAGAGGTCCCCAGTTCTGAGGAAAATAAGTCAGGATAGTCCAATCCAGGCCAGACGGGATTCGCAACTCACCGCGGATCAATGAATTGTCTAGGTACGTCATAGGGCTCTACTCCGACCTTCTCACTCACCACTAGATCATCCAACAACTCAACGAGATGGTCCACGAGAGCCTCTTGCTGATCAGAGCTAGCAGCTGCAAAACAAGCAAGCTGTGAGACAGGTTAACTTTCGAAAGACATTAAAGAGATCTAGCTAGTGCACCGGAACCATGGTTGTCCTATCACTAGATCGAGGACTGCCCTCAAACACGCAAGTCAATCTCAAGACATCCCGACGAGCCATGGTCCCGAGGTGGAATATGAGATCCTCTGGCGAAGACTCGGAATTATCCGACTCGACAGAACCATCGTCACCACTGGAGTCACCATCCAGGTAGGCCTTCCAGGCCCAGTGACAGCTCGGGTGCTGCTCATCCAAATACGTCTTGGCTAAGAGTAGATGTGAGATGGGGCAGATTCCTCATTTGGCGACACTCACCTTTGAGAAGAATCAGACTGTCAGGAAGATCCTTAACAAGGGTTTCCACAGCCTTCACGGATTCCACATCTGGGTCATATTCCTTTTCATTGGGCGCAGGGATTGCAGAACGGCTGACGCCCGAGCGTTTGTTCATGGACTCGCTAAGGTCAAGACACAGGACTATGGCCTGTTGGAAAGAGCATAGCTTGGTGACATGAAGAGTAGCGAGACAACGACCAGCGTACCTCGTCGGGCGGACGGGACAGAGCTGAAACGCCGCCAAAGCTATCGACTTGCCAGGTATCTTCGATCTTCCTGACCGCGATCACTTTTTCAAGTGCATGGCTCACGTCATTCACATCAACTTCAGTATCCCCTCCGTTGCTGAAGGTCACGACTGCATTAGTAATGTTGCAAGATAACCGAAAATAGGGGACGGACGTTGGTCTGAAGAAGTTGACATCACGCGTTGAGCCACATCCTCTCCCAGTAAAGACAGCGAGCAGACCCTAAGATCAATGAATATCAGCAATACCGTAACATCATAACCAAATACACATGCTAACTTACTTCCTCATCCAAGACAATCTGAGGAGCAATGACATTGACAGACTTGAGCTCCAAAGGTCCTCGAGTGACGAGGTCCGTTTCGTTCGCGCGTCGGACGGCGACAACAAAATCACGACCCAAACTATCGAGACTGTAAGAGCATGATGGAGGCGGCATGTCAATCTTTTCGACACGAAGAGCAAGGGTTGACTTGGAAGGCAGGGCTTGGCAGTGAGATAGAAGCTGCCGGAGGGGATCGCTGTCGCTTAGTTCCGTTACAATGGCTGAGCCTGTGGCAGAAGCGGGACGATACAATTCTCCTCCACGCTGACGAAGAATTGACAGCCCTCTCTGGACGATGACAGAATCCAAGACTACCGGGTCCGTAAGTTGCTTATGAGAAACCGCGCAGATAAGAGAGATGTCGTCGATTGACCGGATCGCTTGGGTAGGGGATGGGGCGTCCCTCGCAGTTAACAGGTGAGCGAGGAGGATGCGTATCTGTTACCTTGGTAATTAGCTTGGACTACGTGTGAAAGGAATCGAGTTGGCTCACAGCTTCAAAGCGACGGGAAGGGTCACTGGTAATCGCAGCCGGACCGCGGGATGCGAAATCATTGAGTGCGTGAAAAAGAGCCTCAGCGAGGGCGGCTCTCTCCTCCGGTCGTGGAGTTCTATTGATGAACAAGATTCCCACTGGATGTAGCGGTAGGTCTGAGTGAATGACAGGGGTCAAAAATGATACCGAACTCACAAGCTCGAACTGCAGGCGGGAAGCGTGTAACGGCATACATAATAGCCAGAACCTTCTGTTCTCCATCGATCCCTTTCTGAGCTACAGAGTGAGCCAGGAGGTAAAGCGAGGAGAGCAGAGCAGCCATCCCTCTGGAACTCTGCAGAACACTCGGCTGCCATGCAGCATCCGCTAGATACATCCCCTGCTTTGACGCAGTCCCGCGCTTTGAATCCGCGGTCTCTGCTGCTGTGTCATTCTTCCTCTTGACAGCATACAATACAACAACCGAGGGCGGTATTTTCCCCTCGAGGTTCACTGTCGGGGTGAAAAGTTGCTTGAGGCTGGTACATCCACAGGCCACGATTGGGGACTGAGACGTGTGGAAGTCGACGAAAAAGTTGTGAGCATTGGTACTTCGGGTCTGCGATGTAGAAGTCTTCCCGGGGAAGAGTTCGAACCGACGATAGTTTTGGTTGGTGTGGGTTGATGAGGGGCAGACACTGACGAGTGTGGATCGAGTGAACCGAACAGTCCTGTCGCGATGTGTGAGTGTTCTAATGCACAGAGATTGATGGTGGAGAACATACTCATTTGTTGGGTTTCTGGAGTGAAGCCTTAGGGAGAGTCCCGGAAGTGCAAAATTCTTATTGATAAGAAAGGCTTCTACCACAGAGAGGACGGTATCTGTTGTGAGGCGAATGGAAGGGCCTTCGGGGAAGCCTTCCTCAGGAACGGGAATCGGGACTTTGTCAATCTTGTCACCATCCCATGCAACAATGAGGTGAAGTTGGTCCATGTCAAGGACAGCGGCCTCCCTGGGAAACACTTCAGGCAGGCAGCCCGAGGGACAGCCCACTACCACTTCATCTTTCCGCGGACCAAGGCAGTGTGCATGGTGGAGGTGACCGCAACCAGCATTCTGCGGAAGAAACATTATGTCAGATACGGGAAGTTAATCCATCAACACAAATGAGAGAATTACCTGGACTAACGGACAGTAGACCACAGATCCAAATGCAATGTTTGAATTATTGGCGCGATCCATACATGTAGGGCATGGGAATCCTATTAGGAAGTTTAGCAGCTGACTTCAACGCCATGGCGAACCGATTGCTCACCTAACGCGTCTTCGCAGACAGAGCAATGCGGCGGTAGATGCCCTGTCCCTCCCCCTGGATATAGGACAATATTAGGGCAGAAGGCGACAATATGTATGCAACGACATCACCGTTCAGCTTGACGTGGGAGTATGGGCATTCTGCATTTGAGCAGTTCGTTCCATCGAGTGTGAATCGGCAATGCAGAGTCGAGAACAGACCATGCTGTACAATCTCTTGTGCAATGGCGCAGCTGCACGCTCCTTCTTGGTCATGCTGGCAGGTCTCATCGTCGACCAACATGTCATCTTCTGATGCCCAGTCAAAGACTCGAGCCGCCTCCCTCTGAAGAGCATGCTGTGAAAAACAAAGTGAAGTTCTCGTCTTGGGTGTTTGAAATGCATGTTACCCACCAGAGTTGTGTTGCCACTAATGAATTCGCCTTCGAAAGCGAGGACGCCATTCGTGGGCTCACTAGAATCTTTGGGGGTCTCCTTTGCGTGATTCCGAGCGAGTTCAGCGGTGACGAGTCGAACCTGCATGCGACAAGGTTCATCCGGTTGAGCAATGTAAGTTGTATCGGGATAGCCGTGGGGGGCAGGACGTGGTTCGGAGCGTGAGCTTGAGGAACTGGCAGGATTCAATTTTGGTGTGGATGGTTTGGCAGTCACGATCTCTCCATCGTGAATCACTTCAACCCCACTATAACAGAGCCAAATTGAGCAGAAACAACACGAGACTTGAAGATTGCATCTTACTCTTGACCCCGAAGCTCGAATCCACCGGCAATCTCTAAAGTCAGTGTGTCCTCCTGATTCAAAGTTGCTGCTATCTCTCTTGCCAGTTCAGCGTTGGTCGCATCAGAATCAATTGAGACCTTTCAGCAGAAAAAGTTTGTGAGAAAACACACCGACGCCAGCATAACAAAGAAGCTGTAATGGGCGCGTACAGTTATTCTTTTTTGGCGTTTGTTATCGACTTCGGGCTCAAAGACAACCAACATTCGTCGCTTTGGAGGCATGATATAATGTATCTGATGTCAAAGCTTTGGAAAACCGAGGAAGTCAGGCTATAGTTTGCAGACGTTCAAAGGATAATTAGTAGACGCGCAACCGAGTTAAGAGGCGCTTGGGCGCTCGCACGTGCAAGGACCGATACAGGAGACAAACCGGGAATTTTTTCGAAGAGCGGCGATATCCCTACTGTGATGATATGCTGTACTATCGCGACAACTACGATACTCAGTAATAACCTGAATATTTTGTGTCACTGAAAGCAAACTGAAAGGTCTCGCTCTGCTTGAGCGTTTTGCTTGCGGTTATTAGCTTGTAGTCTCTCGGTCAAATACATCCAAATATAAAATTACTGTCCAGTTTTGGTCACGGCTCCAACCTCATCTTCTGGACCCCGCCCATGTTTTCACCAAAAAGTTAAATCCAGGAAGTATACCAGAGCTGCAAGGATATTATTGTAAACTATCAATAATTTACACTCAATTTACTGGATAAATGACACCCGGGCCCCTCCGACGGTATGGGAGTGACATTAATTTCGCTGACCCTCCCACGATCAACAACCCAATCGATCGCCTTCTCACGACAGCCAAAAGCTTTAAAGCTTTACCTTCAACATGCTGACGTTAACAGTATTTGCCAGTAACATCAGGAATATCACAAATTACTTACAGCTCTTATTTGTCTGAGAACTGTCTTGACAAGTCTTATTATCGTCTGGTACCTTATATCAGTCTTGAAACACCTCGCACGGTCTGACTTTCATTTTCTGTAAGACATTACCTTGCTTGCAAGGTTTCTCGCACCCCCACAATGAAGCCACTTTTCGTCCAACCCGGTTTGTTCCGCGTTTTCCCGTATGTCTCCGGGCCTCTCACTCTTACTTTAAGTGCATGCACATTGCAT
>Ga0210387_10004342_pt1 | contig 10866 bp, 8 predicted proteins | sample IncBWC7OmetaG_FD_160108 | JGI IMG/M metagenome (GOLD analysis project Ga0210387, IMG submission 160108) | Forest soil microbial communities from Barre Woods Harvard Forest LTER site, Petersham, Massachusetts, United States - Inc-BW-C-7-O ... | reverse complement strand
GGTGGGAGCAATTATAGTCCGCGCGTAGGTACGACACGCCGGCGCTGGCTATCGTCGCGCGGCCGGGCCGCCGGGCAAGGTCTTGGCGGGCGCAGTGAGGGGTCGCCCGGCGTCATACTTTCCGGTCAGGTCATTCCAGCGAATATGCAGCATTTCCTGAAACATGCGGAAACCGTCGACCAGGGGATTGATGCGCGTATCGCCGCTGTGACCCCAGGCGACGGAGACTTCCTGCACCTTGAATCCGAACTTGCGTGCCAGAAAGAGAATCTCCGGATCGAAACCCCAGCGCTCGATTTTTTGCAGCGGGAAGATAGCCTCAACCGCCGGTCGCTTGAAGGCTTTGAATCCGCACTGGGTGTCTTTGAATTGCAGGCCGAGCGTCATTCGCAGCAGCAGGTTGAAAATGCGGCCGACGAGCTGCCGGTGCAGGGGCTGGCGCTGGGTCTGGGTTTCGGCGCGCAGCCAGCGGGAGCCGATGGCGATGTCGGCACCGTTTGCCAGAGCCTGAAAGAGCTTGGGTGCTTCTTCGATGGGCGACGAGAGGTCGGCGTCGCTGAACAGCACAATTCGGCCGCGCGTATGCAGCATGCCGTTGCGCACGCTGTATCCCTTGCCGTGGTTACCGGGATTCTCCACCAGGTGCAGCATGGGATCCTTCACGGCGAATGATCGAACAATGTCCGCCGTGTTGTCGCGGGATCCGTCATTGACGACGATGACCTCCGCGTCCCACGCCTGCGCGTGCACGTAGGCGAGCACCTTCTCAAGAGTCGCGCCCAGGCGCGTGCTCTCGTTGTAGGCCGGAATCACGATGCTGTAGATAGGCTCCAAAGCAGTTCTCAGTTCTCAGTTCTCAGTTCTCAGTTCTCAGTTCTCAGTTCTCAGTTCTCAGTTCTCAGTTCTCAGTTCTCAGTTCTCAGCCGAACTTGGATGCAGAAACGCGGCTTCGTGATTGTACTTTGTCGTTTCAGGATTGTGGAAATGAAGTAGCAGGCCTTAAGGTCTGAGCTCTTGAGTCTGGGTCTGAGGTTTGTAAGTCCGAATCAAGGCCGGGCGTCTGAGAACTGAGAACCGGGTTCTCGGTCCTGCCTACGCCACTTGCCGCTGCTGCTCCAGCATCGAGAAGTACTCTCCCACCAGTTCGGCGTCCCACAGCCCGCGGGCGGCTTCCTGGCGCATGGTCTCGGCGGCTTGCTCGTGGGTCAGGGGCGGCTTGTAGGAGCGCGCGGTGCGGAGGGCGTCGTAGACATCGACAACTTGCAGGATGCGGGGGAGCATCGGAATGTCCGGCCCCACCAGGCCATCGGGATATCCCGAGCCGTCCGTGTGTTCGTGATGATTGCGGATAATAGGCAGCACCAGGCGCAGCGAATGCAGCGGCCGGCAGATGTTTTCGCCCGTAATGGGATGCAGCTTCATGATCTCCCACTCGGCCGGGGTGAGGTCGCTGCCTTTCTTCAGAATCTCATCAGGCACGGCGATCTTGCCCAGATCGTGGAGGTATCCGCCACGCTTCAGTGCGACCAGGGAATCCTGGTCCAGGCCCAGGTGGCGTCCCAGGTCGGCCGCGCGGACTGACAGGCGCTCACAATGGCCTTCGGTGTAGGGGTCGCGTCCCTCGACGATCAGGCCCAGCGTGCACAGGACGGAATCGGCATTCTCCAGTTCGTCGGTAAACTCTTTCAGCCGCAGCAGCGACTTCACTCGGGCGACCAGTTCCTCGGCCAGCACAGGCTTGTTCAGGAAGTCATCGGCTCCGGCCTCGATACCGCGCACCTTGTCGCTGCTGTCGGTCAGGCCCGTGATCAGGACGAAGGGAATCAGGCGCGTGGCGGGATTGTCCTTCAAGCCGCGGCAAAGTTCGTAGCCGGACTTTCCCGGCATCATCACATCGGAGAGGATCAGGTCGGGCAGCAGGCGGCGGACTTCGGCTTCGGCCTGCTCAGCGCTGGCGGCGGTGACTACATCGTATCCGCGCATGGTGAGCAATTGGCTCATCAGCCCGGCAATGCTGGGCTGGTCATCGACGACCAGGATGCGGGGAGCACGGCGGCGCGGTAAAAGGTCACCCATATATCGATAAGAACCATCTGCGCTCCTCGAAGTTGCCTGTGCAACGGACTGCGACGAATTGCCGGAGGAGGGCGGAAAAACCATGAACCAGACACCTCAATTCTACTTCATTCTGCCGCTTTCGCCGGGCCAGGCCCAAGCTTTCTGGCACAGTATCATCTTTTCTGTGGATTGAGATATTCCCAATCTGGCACGTCCGGATTTGCGAACACGACGAAACTCTTGCGTCCGGCACCGCCTGTGCCTACCCTCACTGCATGCGATGTTGCATGCGGTCAATTCTGCGGATATGGCTCACGGTCATAGCGTTGAGCGGCATCGTGTTCACCGCCACGGAAGCGTCCGCCAAACTTCACGTGATTTCGTTCGGGAAGTGGACCTCGGTGCAGTGGCTTCCGGGCACCGGCACTGAAGGCGAGAAGCCGCTGACGCTCAAAATCCGCGCTCTGCTCGTCGATGGCATCGTCAAAGAGTATGTGCTTGGTTCGCCGCATGAAGTGACGGATCGATTGTTTGCAGTGCGTCGCGTATTTCGTTTGAATGACAGCCTGCCCGAAGAATCCGGCACGCACTGGCAGTGGCAGCGCGGAGGCTGGCTGCTGGTCGATCGATTGACCGGACACATTGCTCCCGTTAACCTTCCTGACTTTGATGCCTTTTACTCCGCCGCGAGTTGGTACCGGGATTATGTCGCCTACTGCGGAGTCTCCGATGACGGGAAGAAAACTTCTGCCATGGTGGCGCAGCTGAGCCGGCGCAAGCCGGTACTGAAGAAGCCGCTGAATGACGGGGTTCCTGACGAACGTGCTCCGGACTCTGCTTGTCCACCGCCTGTATGGCAGCGAGGCCCAATGCGCGTCAGCTTCGAGGCAGCCGGCGGCACGCGCCAGACCTTCGCCATCCGCGGCCACGTGGTTGATCTGGTGAATGATGCGGAGGAGGATGAAGAAGGGTCGAAGTAGGGAGGCAGGTGTTAGGTCTTAGGCCTTGGGTCTTAGATCGCAGCCCCAAGCCAAGGCCGAAGACCCATAACCCAAGACCCAAGACCTGAAACCGAAGACCTAGTCTCCCGCCGCTTCCACCGCCGGCAATTCCTCCGCCACCGTTTTCTCTTTCACCTTCGCGCTGGTGACGAGGATGACGGACAGGATCACGATCGCGCTTCCGGCCAGAATGAAGCGGTCGACCCGCTCGTGCATGATCAGCCAGCCCAGGAACACCGCTACGACCGGATTAACGTAAGCGTAGGTTGAGACCTTCGACGTGGGGACGTGCTCGAGCAACCAGATGTAGGCCGTGTAGCCGATCCAGGAACCGCACACGACCAGGTAGCCGACCGCGCCCAGGCCGCGGGCGGTCCACTTCACGTGCGAAAGATCGCCGGCGAAAAGCGCGAAGATAAAATTTCCCACGCCCGCTGCGACGATCTGCCAGCCGGTGGCGCTGAATACGTCCATGCCCGACTGCCAGCGCTTCGACAGCACCGAACCGAGGGCCCAGGTGAACGATCCGCCGATCAGGCTGATCGAAGCCCAGAACTCGCGATGTCCCATGCTGCCCGACTGCAACTGCGGCCACACCAGGACGAACAATCCCAGAATGCCCAGCACCAGACCAGCCTTGCCGCGACCTGAAATGTGGTGATCGCCAAGAAGCAGGGAATCGAGCACCAGAAACCACAGCGGCGTGATGGCGATAATCAGCGCGGCCAAGCCCGACGACACCGTCAGTTCCGCATAAGAGAGCGTGAGATTGCCGCCCATCAGCAACAGCAGGCCCACGATCGCGGCCAGGGCGATCTGTTTCGGCGAGTACAGAATCCTGCGTCCGGTCGCCGCGCAAACCGCCAGCATGACCACACCGGCAATCGAAAACCGCAAGCCGCACATGAGCGCCGGAGGGATCGTCTGCACCGCGATATCGATCCCGAGATAGGTCGAGCCCCAGAATAGATACACCAGTCCGAAGGCAAGAATCACCATCCACCGTTTTGGGCGTTGAGCAGATTGCATTGCCATAGGAGAACAACGGGCGAAACTACAAGATATCAGACGAACTCGTAGGCAGGTTGGATTCTAAAGTTCAGAGCGTGTAGACCGCGGACGAGGGCGTCCGGGGCTCCATGAGCGCTAGGCCGACGCCTACTTCAGCTTTTCGTACTCCGCTTTCGCGGTCTTCAGGATTGGGACGTCGGGGTCGGCGTCTTTCCATGCGGCGAAGAAATCCTGGTAGGCGGTGCGGGCTTTTGCAGATTCTCCCTCGAGAACAAAGGCACGGCCAAGATTAAGGTGGGCCAGGGGATATTCCGGGGCGAAGCCGGCGGCGCCGCGGTGATCGAGGATGCGTTGAAACTCGACCGCCGCTTTCGCGCCGTCGCGCATTTTTAGATAAATTATGCCCCGCAGATAAATCGGACTAACCCCTCCGCCGTGGGGTCCGATGCCCAGTTCGTGAGGGCGAACCGCTTCGAGGGTGGCGATCGCTTCAGAGAGCTGGTTTTTCTCGAGTTGTTGAGCCGCCTTGGCTTCAGGGATGGCGACCGACTGGAGGAAGCGGTTCTCGGGAAACTCATGTTCGACGGCGACAGTGAGAGCCGCTGATTTTTGAGCATCTCCAATGATCGCCAAAGTTCCTGCGGCCAGGGCGCGGGCATCGGGATCGTTGGAAAGCGCAAGCGCCTGGGAAGCTTTCTGGCGGGCGTCGGCGGGATAGCCATATAAGGCGTTGGTATAGCTTTCCAGAGCCAAGAAATCGGCGGCCAGGTCTTTGGCTCCCATGTTCATGCTGGACTGGTTCGCTCGCAGCCACAGTTCGCGCGAGGCCTGGATCTTGCCTTCAGCACCCTGCCAGGCGGCGTTAAAGAGGAGCAAGAAAGGCTCATTGGACGCGCCTTTTCCAAGGTTCAGTTCATGCTCGTAAGTGGCGCGGTCGCCCCGCATGTAGGCCAGGTCGGTGAGTACGAAGTGCACAGCGATGCCGTCCGTCTTTTCGGTCTCGGCCTGTTCGGCGATGGTCTTGGCCTCATCGAACCGGTTGAGGCCCTCATAAGCCGAGGCCATGTTGTCATAGGCGTAGGGATCGCGGGGATTGATGCGATGGGCCTGGCTAGCCAGATCGAGCGCCTTTTCCGGCTGCCCCAGTTCGGAGTAGACTAACGCCGCATTTTCGTAGGGCACAGTATCGCGGGGATAGGTTTGGCGCCACTCGGCGTAAACCTGCGTCGCTTTTTCCTGATCGAACGTGACTTCAGTATAGTAATGCGCCTGAATGTACAGCTTTTCCCGCTCGCTGGCGCGATCGCGCAGGTCATAAGCTTTGCGGACGGCCTGAGATCCCTCCGCGGCCCGACCCATATTGTTGGAAACGACCCCGAGCGTCGCCCAAGCCATGGCAAAGTTCGGATCGAGTTGCACCGCTCTTTTCAGGTAAGGAACCGCGTTGTCCTCCTGCATTTTCTGGTGCTGTTCGTTGCCCAGACTGAAGGCTTGCAGCGCTTCCAGCGATGAGGTTGTCGCCTGATCGAGCGGTTTGGCGAACTGCTGCACCGAGGCCAGAGACTCGCCCATTTTCTGCCGAAGGTTGGAAGCGACTTTGTCGAGCGCCTTCAGCACCTGTTCTTTGCTATCGACTTCCACCTGTTCGCGGGCCAGCGAATCACCGGTGCCGCCATTCAGCGCCGCCAGCGTGACCACGTAGTGATCGCCCAGGCTGGCGATGGTGCCGGTCAGCATTGCCTTGATTCCCTGGCGCTGGCAGATCTCACGGGCGACGTCGTTGGTGATGCGCTCGTCGCCAGGCCGGCCCATAAGGCGAAGAGCCTCGCGGATCTTGGATTCGGGAACGATGTTCAGATACGGCGATTGTTCCAGTTGCACCGCCAGCGCCTGTTTCAGTGTCCCATCGAAAACCGCGTCGCCGGTGGTGTTGACGAAGTCGGCCAGCAGCACGCTGTCTTTCTCGGTGAGCTTGGCCGAACTTCTGGAACGGAAATACAATCCTCCCCCGACCAGCACAGCCAGGACGATCACTCCGGCGACTGCGAGCGTGGTGAAGGATTTCTTTGGCGCAGCCGCGCCGCTTCCCCCGGCGGAGGAAACTGCGGTGGCAGACGCCGAGGCAGATACAGAAGAAGACGCTGCCACCGACTGTGCGGACGCTGAAGGCGGTGCAGGTGCGGGCGTGCTTACTGCAGACGGACCTGGCTCCGCGGCGGCCGGCACCGATCCAGAACTATGCGCCACGGCGCGTCCGCTATCGGTATCGCGTTTCAGGCGCTGCAGGTCGGCGCGAATGTCGGCCGCGCTCTGGTAACGCAGGTTGCGATCCTTTTCCAGCGCCTTGTTGATGACGTCTTCCAGCTTCGGCGGCAGGTCAGGATTCAACCGGATCGGCGAAACCGGAGCCCGGTCGAGAATCGCCTGAAAAATGACTGCAGAAGTTTCTCCACGAAAGGGCAGCGTTCCGGTCGCCATTTCATAGAGCACGACGCCGAACGAAAAAAGATCGGTGCGGGCATCGAGTTCCTTGCCCTTGGCCTGCTCCGGCGACATGTAGGCGACCGTGCCCAGAGTCGAACCGGGACTGGTGAGGTGTTCTTCAACCGCAACCGCCGTAGGTGCGGTCACGTCGGGCGTTTCTCCTGCCGCCGGGCCGCCGGACCCGGAGCCGCCAGCCTTCACCTTGGCCAATCCGAAATCTAGAATCTTGGCGTGGCCGCGCTTGGTGACAAAAATGTTCGCCGGCTTGATGTCGCGGTGAACAATGCCACCGGCGTGCGCCGCGTCGAGTGCATCGGCCATCTCGATTCCGAGAGAAAGAATCGACTCCAGTTCCATCGCCCGGTTGCTGATCACATGCTTGAGCGTGGACCCGTCGAGGAACTCCATGACCAGAAAGGTGCGGCCCTCCTCTTCGCCGATGTCATAGATGGTGCAGATGTTGGGATGATTGAGCGCGGACGCGGCCTTGGCTTCACGCCGGAATCGCTCCAGCGCTTGGCGATCCTGGGCCAGATCTTCGGGAAGAAATTTGAGTGCGACGAAGCGTCCCAGGCGCGTGTCCTCGGCCTTGTAGACCACGCCCATGCCGCCGCCGCCGAGTTTTTCAATGATCCGGTAGTGCGAAATGTTCTGATCCAAAAATGGCTCCGCAGGGAGAAGCAGCCATGCTACGGTCCGAACGGGTGGAAGTCAAAGAGACTTCACCGACCAGGTGAGGGGCTTAAGAGATGCACCACTGACAGCCGTTATTCGATCACACGACGGCGTTTAGCGACCGTAGATTCGGCCCAACCGGTCTCGACATTAACCGTGCCAATGAGTGAAATCGCCTGTTCTCGACAGTTAGATGATTTTTCGAGGTTATGGCGGACCGCTATCCCGCGCTGGACACGACAAAATCATGGGGTGATCTTGAAGACGGTGCCGCAATCGCAGGCAGAACCGGCTCCTCCAAAAATGGTCGTTCCGTAAAGAACGCCCCATCGATCCATAACCAAACCCGATTCTGGACTCTCACCGTCTGTTGGCCCTCCGGTAAAGGTGTGTAAGAGCGTTTCACCGCCATCGGTTTGTCCAATTTCGAACACGGTGCCCATGTCAGCCGCTCCACCCAGTTCGGTTACGCCGTAAAGATTGCCCCGTTTGTCGCGCACCAGACCTCCGAGTGGTGCCTGCCCATCTGCAGGCGGCCCGGCGAACTTGTACAACGGCCGTTCGGACCAACTGTCATCGGTGTTTTTCCTCAGCTTGAAAACCACGCCGCATCCGACGGAACATTTCGTGCCACCTGTCGACACGTCGAGCCCACCCTGAATCGTGCTGCCGTAGAGATTGCCGTTCGGATCAATTACCACGCCCCCAATTGGTATGCCTCCGTCACCCCTCCCGGTAAAACTATACAGAACATGTTCAGTCCAGGTTCCGTCCCCGTTCGGTGACACTTCATACACGGTTCCCTTGTTAAAGGCTCCGCCAATCTCGGTAGTCCCGTAGAGGTTTCCCAACCCGTCCACGACCAAACTCCCAGAGGGGTTAACGCCATCCGGCATTCCACCAAAGCTATACAGCAACGTCTCTTGTCCCTGGATCACTCCAAACACAGTTCCGCAACCATAGCTCGGACAGGCAGGCGGTATGGTTCCGCCGCTGCCTTGCACCGTAGTGCCGTAAAGATTGCCGGCATCATCTCGAACGACGCCGCCAGCGGGGGCGACACCATCGAGGCCGGTAAAGCTGTGTAAAACGGTCTCTTTGCCTTTGTATAGTTGGAACACCGTTCCGCAACCAGCAGCGTTACATCCGGCTCCGCCGCCCTGCTGCGTAGTGCCGTAGATGATGCCCTTGTATTGCGCGATCTGGCCGCTGGGGCGTACTCCGTCGTGTCCCTTACCATGCAGGCCAAACAGGTACAGCAGAGTCTCCTCTCCGAAAGTATCGATCTCAAACACAGTTCCGTAGTTGGATCCCACGCCACCATAGAACGTTGTGCCATAAAGATTGTCGTCCTTGTCTAGGACCAACGCGCCATAAGGAGTTTCGCCGTCGTTGTTGGCACTCGGGAATGAATGGAGCAAGGTGAAGGTCTGGGCTTGCGCTGATGGGGTTGCGGCGACCACCAATGCGAGCGAAAGGAATGCCACTGCGAACATCACCGATCGCGACCGTTGTCCTGAGTTCTTCATGGGGGTTCTCCTCACCGATTGGCGGCAACATCGGGGCCGTGCGCAATTGTGCTATCACGCTTTGAGGCCGAAAGAGGGGAGTAGCGAACAGGGGACTGCAGCCTCGGGACAGAACTGTACCACGTTTTGCACGCCGGTAGAATCGGCTCATTCGATGGAAGGTTGTCGCAGTTGCTGATGTAACATCGGCATTTCACTCATTGACCCTAAATGAGCGTAATCGCCTGTTTACAACAGTTGGGGAAGTTCGTAAGCTGTGATTCGAGCGTCCTGACAACTATCCATGCAGCCAGAGCACGACGAGATAGCTTTCGACTGGATTCGCAGCGGACGCACTGAACTGGAAAAGTCCAAAACGCTCGACTGGGCTGGAAATCTTGTCTCTCATCTAATGCCCCCGGTTTTTGAGACGTACGCGAAGGTTCTCCATCGCATCGACGTACACTACGACTTCATCGACAAACCACTCTCTGCACCGGAAAACGCAATTCTGAGGGTTCCATCTTGTGAACCTCTGAAGTCTTTCGTGGAAGGTCGTAGGGCAGAATCAAGGGGAGCCAGAGTTCGGTGGAACGAACTGGCCGAGTTGCTGAATGTCCCGTTTGCTCCGACGATAAATCACGCATGGTACCGAAACAAGCTGCAAGACCCATGGTGTTGGCCCAGACTTCTTCGTGGTCCAGACGACGGCTACCTGAGCGAAGAGGAATGCCAAGCACTCGTCTTGACTCTGAAATCTGCGGCAGGAAGCGAAGACTGTTTTTTCCGATTCTCGGATATTCCGTTCTATGCGCCCGTTAACTCTGGGAAGGCACAGTTGTTTAGGGGCACTTTGGACGCAGTTTGTGAGTTTCAGAAAGAGAGACGCCTCTGCTTTGAGTATTGGTGGCCCTCCGACCAGAGTTGGTGTGTGTGCTCCGACTACGACCTGCCCTTCACAATCATTGGCGGTCGTCCGAATCTGGTATCCGCCCTTCTGCTGAACAAGGTTCTTGAGTGCGTTCAAGTGACACCGCAGACTCGCATCGACGTCTTCGCGCCTATGCCGTAAAACAGCCAACCGTACGCAACTGTCGTAACATCGCCATTACACTCATGGGCCTGCGTGCCAGGAGTTGGACCGATTCCGTCATGTCCACTCGTTACCAAAGGGGGTTACGGATCATGCTGTATTCCGGCTATAATGACTTAGTGATGTTGATCGATCCTGATGCTGCAGAACAATCCCAATTCGCACCTGCCCGAGTGCTGGCTGCACTGCTTAGTGTGTCCGCGGCGCTACCGGGCGAACTTGCCTTCGCGTTTACGTCCTAGTCTTTTCGGCAGCGACTAATCCCTAAAAATCCTTTTGTCTGATTCGTCTTGGCCTACGTTCGCCTGAACCAGGGCAGCGTGTTTCAAGATTGCAGTGACTGACAACTGGCAACCGGCAACTGACGGCTGCCCCGGAGGATTCCATGACACCCACAACCGCGACCGCCACCATCGGACCAAAGATCAAGACCGCCCTGCCCGGGCCTAACGCCAAGCGCGTGCTCGAGGGCGATGAGAAATACATTTCGCCGTCCTATACCCGCTCCTACCCGCTGGTCGCCAAGAGTGGACGCGGCATCGTCGTGACCGACGTCGACGGCAACGAGTTCTTCGATTTCTCCGCAGGCATCGCTGTGACTTCAACCGGCCATTGCCATCCTGACGTGGTTGCCGCCATTCAGAAGCAGGCGGGCGAACTCATCCACATGTCGGGCACGGATTTCTATTACGAAAGCATGGTGGAACTCGCGTCGCGGCTGTCGAAGATCGCGCCCATGCCGGGGCCGCATCGCATTTATTACGGCAACTCCGGCGCCGAGGCCGTCGAGTGCGCGCTGAAGCTGGCGCGCTACCATACCAAGCGGCAGAATGTGATTGCGTTCTTCGGCGCGTTCCACGGGCGCACCATGGGCGCGCTTTCTCTGACGGCGTCAAAGCCGCAGCAGAAGCGGCGTTTCGCGCCTCTGGTTCCGGGCGTGACCCATGTCCGCTATCCCGATGTGTACCGCAGCGGCAGCACGCTGAGTCCGGAAGATTTCTCTCTGAGCTGCGCCCGCTTCATCGAAGAGAAACTG
>Ga0210387_10004341_pt1 | contig 10868 bp, 5 predicted proteins | sample IncBWC7OmetaG_FD_160108 | JGI IMG/M metagenome (GOLD analysis project Ga0210387, IMG submission 160108) | Forest soil microbial communities from Barre Woods Harvard Forest LTER site, Petersham, Massachusetts, United States - Inc-BW-C-7-O ... | reverse complement strand
TGGTGTTGGTCCGGTCATCCGTTACCTCGAGTCGCTGCCTTACGCGGCGGAACCGAACTGCAAGCCGAACCACTACTACATGCTCAACAACACCAACCCGGGCTTCCTGCCGAACGGCGCGCTCTCGGGTGGCAACAACCTGCCGCCGTCGCCGGTCAGGACGATTGGTGACGAACTGATCGAGAAGAACATTTCGTGGGCCTACTATGGCGGCGCGTATAACGACGCCGTGGCGCTCTCGAATGAAGCGGTGGCGGCGAACCCGACCAACCCGAACCTCTCGGCCGCGGCGGTTGCCGATCCGGCTCACGCCCTCGGCGTGGCGTACTGCCAGATCTGCAATCCGTTCCAGTACGCGACCTCGATCATGGGCAACCCGACGGTGCGGGCGGCGCATATCAAGGACACCGCCGACCTGATCACGGCGATCCAGAACAACGAGCTGCCTTCGGTGTCGTTCGGCAAGCCGGACGGCCTGCTCGACGGTCATCCGCAGAGCTCGAAGGTCGACCTGTTCGAAGCCTATGTCACCAACGTCCTCGGAGCGCTCGAAGCCAATCCGAAGCTGAAGGCGGAGACGGCCGTGTTCATCACCTGGGACGAGGCCGGCGGTTACTGGGATTCCGGTTACACCCAGTCGATCGACTTCTTCGGTGACGGACCGCGCATCCCGATCCTGATCCTGTCGCCTTACTCGACCGGCGGCAAGGTCTACCACAACTACGGTGACCACGTGTCGGTGCTGAAGTTCATCGAGCGCAACTGGGCCCTCAACCCGCTCACGAACCGCAGCCGCGATAACCTGCCGAACCCCTCTTTCTCGAAGAACAATCAGTATGTGCCGACCAACAGCCCGGCGCTCGCTGACCTGTTCGACGCGTTCGACTTCAACAAGGCTGTCGACATCTCCTACACGGAGTGATCGAGACCAGGGGATCACGGCGTAACGTGATCTAACGAAACGACGCCGATCGGACTGTGAAGTCCGGTCGGCGCCGCTGTTTATTCCCTTGAGAGTTCGTGATGATCAAAAGCGTGATATTCGGCCGCCTGTGTCGGGCGGCGTGGCTTGGCGTTGTGGCATTGGGTGTGCTGAGCGGCTCGGCTGCGGTAGAGGCGCAGCAATTCTCGGCCGATATTGTCTGGCAGCGCGGGGCGGCGGCTACGCCGGCGGGCCGGCTCCGCGTCCTCGACGGCAAGGTCAGGATCGAAACGCCGGAACTTGCCGACGGCTTCTTTCTGGTTGATACAGCGACACCATCAGCCTATTTCGTGCGGCCCGCTGCGCGCATTTATATGGATGCCCGGCAGTCGAGCGAGCTCACCCGGTTGCTCATTCCCGTGGATCCGGACGGGCCATGCCGGCAATGGCAGGCCATGGCGCATCTCGCAGGGCTGGCAGAGCAGGGCGACTGGCATTGCGAGCAGACCGGTGAAGAGGAGATCGACGGTCGTCGCGTGGGCGTTTTTCATGCCGTGACCGGATCAGGAGAACTGTTCGGCTGGATCGATCGGGCGCGAAAATTTCCGCTGCGGATCAAGACGACGGACGGCAGCATCATTGTGCTCGAGCAGATCAAGGACGAGCCGCAAGCCGCCTCGCTGTTCGAACCGCCATCGAATTTCCGCAAATTCAGTCCGGAAGCGCTGATCGAGCAGATCAAGCAGAGCGACGTCTGGGTCGCCGGCGAAAAGGACAAGGCGCGTCCTTGAGCCAACAAGCGCAGGCGCGCGTCACAAATCGGCAAAGGAAGTCGACAATATTGCACGCGCGTGACACGCGCTTCCCCGTGACATCGGAGATTTACCTGAATGGCAAGGACAGGCGTTTGGATGCTTGCTGCTGCGCTCGGCTGCATCATGATCGCTGGCCAGCGGCTGGCCGCGTTCCCGCTCGATGGCAGCCAGACGGTGCTGCCGGCCAGCACCGAGCTGAACGAGGACGTGCTGCTCAAGCCGCGAGAGGCGTTTCACAGCGAGCTCAACCGCGGCCATAAATCCTATCTGGTCAACCTGGGCGATCTCGCCTTCAATTCGCCTGATATCCTCGGCGGCGTGGCGCGGCAGGCCGGCATGAGCTGCGGAACCTGCCACGTCAACGGTGCCAACAACGCCAAGTTCTACATGCCCAAGATGTCCGGTCATCCCGGCACTTTCGACACCACAGGGCCGCTGTTCAATCCCAAGGCCGACAATCTGATCTTCGATTCGGTTCGCATCCCGAGCTTGCGCGGGGCACGCTTTCTCAGCCCCTATGGCCATGACGGCCGCATGGCCTCGCTCCGGGATTTCGTTCACAACGTCATCGTCAATGAATTTGCCGGTCCTGAGCCGTCGCTGGCGATGCTCGACGCTATCGTCGCCTATATCCAGGATATCGATTTCCTCGCCAATCCGAATCTCGGGCCGGGCGGACGCCTGACGCCGGTCGCAATGGACAGCGAGAAGCGGGGCGAGACGGTGTTCTTCAAGCCATTTCCGCACAACGCCGAGCTCTCTTGCGCCAGCTGTCATGTCCCCTCAGGCGCCTTCGTCGATCACCAGCAGCACGACATCGGCTCCGGCGGCCTGTTCAAGACGCCGACGCTGCTGAATGCCAATTACAACGCGCCTTACTTCCATGACGGCCGCTTCGACAGCTACGAACAGGTCGTGGCTTATTTCAACCACGGCTTCAATCTCGGCCTGTCGGAAGCCGATCAGCAGGATCTCGTAGCCTATCTGCAGGCGGCCGGCGCCGGTGCGGCGCCCAACGAAAACGAGGGCTACCTCGCGAGCATGAAGGAGCTCAACGATTTTTCGAATGCGCTGGGAATCGCGATCGCGAACCACGACAAGGACGTGATTGCGCTTGCTGTCGACACCATCGGCGGCGAGCTGCGCGACCTGACGGAGCAATATCCCGATCGCAAGGACACAAGCGTGTCGGCGGACAGCCTCGGCCAGCGCATGATCGCGCGCCAGGCGCTGAAAGAGCAGGTGATCACCCTGCGGCGTATCGGCATGGCCGCCGCGGAGGACCGCTTCGAGGATGCAACCGCGGACTTTGGTATCTATCGCGAGCGGATGAAGGTCGCGATTCCGACCGCTTTGTACAACGCCGAGGATTGGTCGCTGTTCAATCGGGGAGTCCACGACGCCCATTATACGGCGCTCAGGCAGGCGCTCGCATCGCGGCAGAAGCGGCAATAAACCCGATCCCAAAAGAATACGTCCCCGGCTTTGAGACCGGGGACGTATTTGGCTGGACCAAGTCTCTGGCTTAGTGGCCGAGCGTGGCCACGACCGAGCCGTTGTCCGGATTGAGGAACAGCCGGCGCGGATGATCCTCGGTGCGGTGGTCGAAATCGAACATGTTGTCGATCGGACCTGCGATGGTGTCGAAGGAAGCGCCTTGCTGAATGCGCTCGCCATTCAGCCAGTTGTCCTCGACGAACCGCAGCACCGACGACTGATCCGTCAGCGTGTGGTCGACGAAGTTGCGCTTGGCAAAGGGCGAGATCACGAGCAGCGGCTGGCGGGTGCCGTAACCGCAACGACCCCAGACGGGCTGGCCGAAGGTGCCGTTGAGCGACTGGCTCGGCGTGTGCCGATCCTGCTCGAAACCGTTGCTGCTGTTGCAGACGCCGGGTCCGTCGAGCACATCGAGCGACGAGTTCGCCGACGGATTGACGATCGGCGGCATCTGGTGGTCGTACCAGCCGTCGGAGTCGTCATAGGCGATGATGATCGCCGTATCCGCCCATTCCGGGCTCTGCTGCACGGCATTGATCACGTTGACGACGAAAGTCTGCTCGTCAGTCGGATCGGAGTAGCCGGCATGGCCGTCCTGGAAGGCGGGAGCCTTCAGGAAGCTGACCGAGGGCAGGTTGTGGGCCTTGAGCGCAGCAAAGAAGTCGTTGGTGTCATATCCATGGTTGGCCGGCTCCTTGTTCTTGGTGCCGGGGATGAAGCTGTGGCCGATCGCCGCGACCGAGCTCGGCCGCACGTGCATCGCATTGGCGGTCGACGTGTAGTACTGGAACCAGGCGTGGTGCGGGATGTAGTCGGTCGAACCGGATCCGGCCACTGCGCCCGGCGCGGTCGGATCGGTCTGCCGCTGGCAGTCGGTCGTGCCATTGGCATTTTTGACGGTCAGGTCAAAGCCGCCCATGAACGAGCCCCAGGTGATGCCCTTGTCGTTGAGCATGTCACCGATGTTGCGGCCGGCCATGGTCACCTGGTCGACTCCCGTGGAGCACTTGTCGCCGATCGGATCGGCATCACCAATCAGGGTGATGTTGCCCGCGGTCTGGGAAGCATCACCGAAGGCCTCGTGGGTGGTGTGAAGCAAGGTGCCGGTGCCGCTGAGGACGTTCTGCGTAGCCGAGAAGCCGTTGGTCTGACCCGAGATCAGGTTCAGCGCGCCCGGCGTCGAGGGACCGAACTGCGACGAATAGCTGTTGTCGTTCAGCGCGAAGTCCTGGGCGTAGTTCCACATGGCGGTGACGGTGTTGCCGTCGAAATAGGCCATGACGAGACCCTTGGTGCCGATGCCGGCCGGCGGCGGACCCGCGGTGCCGGTGAAGGCCGGGAAGCCGTCCATGTTGGCGTTGTTGTAGGCGGCTTGCTCGGGCTGTTCGTTGTGGCCCTGGTCGGCGGTCAACGCCTGCGCAGCCGTGAGGCGGAACGGGTTCGAGGCGTTGACGCCGTTCGATACGGCAGCATGAGGCGGTGTCGGGCTGACATTATTAGGAGCCGCCGGGTTGGTCGCGACGCTGTTGGGATTGTGGTTGATGAGATCGACGCCCTTCAGCGGGGAGAAGCCGTGGTTGACGTCGAGCGGGGTATTCAGGTTGTTCACGACGGGCGTGAACGGCTTCGCATTGAACGGTGTTTCACCCTGCTTGTTCAGCGCGTGCGGATAAGTACCGAAATAGTGATCGAAGGAAATGTTTTCCTGGAAGATGACGATGACGTGCTTGATCGGGGTTGCGGTGCGCACCCCGTGATCGTGGTCACCGTCGTGATCGTGATCGTGGTCGCGGTCATGGTCGTGATCGCGGACGAAGTTGGAATCGCCGAAATGGCCGTGGTCGTCGTCCGCAACCGCACCCGCGCCCATCAGCGCAAGGGTGAGAACAGAAACAAGACCAAGAGATTTAGAAAAGCGCATTGAAAGTTTCTCCCTGGTGGGTCCTTAAAAGACAAAGAGATGGGATTGACGGGACGGTCGCCCCCGACCCGCGCCGACTGTTTCAGAGCCGCACTACAGCAGGACGAAAAAAATGTGACGCAGGATTGAATGGTGTGGAGGGCGCGGCGAAGCGCATCGGTACGACAGTGATCGTGTCCCGATTCTGTTCGCCGCGTGACAATCCGACTTGGGGCGGGGCCGCGCGACAAATTTCAAGAGTTTGTGGCCAATGGCTTGCCTGTCATAAAAGGTTTGTAAGCGTGTAGTGCAGGCTAGGTCCGGCCAACCCTGGCGAGTGGCCCGTCTCGCAGGAGACGGGCCACTTAATGTTCCCACGAGGTCAGAGCCCGCCTTGTATCCTACCGCACTCTCGGGCCACCGTTGGGGTGAGCCGCGTCGTAAGTAGCGCGATAGCCACGTGCAATCGACCGAACGCCTCGCCCGATATCGTCATAAACATCGTCCGGCAGGTTCGCGAGCGACACGCGCAGCGACCATTCGGGTGCGTCAAAGCCGCCGCCATTCAGCAGCACGATGCCATGGGCCTCGGCCAGGCGGAAGGCAAGATCGAGCGGGTGGACGTGCTTCTTGAGGTAGTCGACGGCCTCGTCGCCGATGTTCTTGCGGGCCCAGAACTCGAAATCGATGAGCGCGTAATAGGCATCGTAGTTGGGATTCGGGCTGAGCTTCTCCCGCAGGCCCAGGCCATCAATTAGCGACCACAGCCGCTTGTTGACGATCTCCATGCAGGCGGCTTGATATGCCTTCTTCTCGTCCAGCATCTCCGAAAGCGAGAACAGGCTCATCATCACCTGTTGCGGCAGCGACAGGCCGGCGGTGTGGTTCAACGCCACATCGCGGCTGTCAGCGACAATGCGGTCGATGAGCTTGAGCTTGCGCGGCTCGAGCGTCAGCGGGCCATACCGCTTGTCGAGCGCCTTGATCGCCGCATCGGGCAGCTTGGCGATCATCTTGTCGAAGATGTTGTCCTCGTGGATGGCGATCGCGCCGAGCCGCCATCCCGTGCAACCGAAATATTTCGAATAGGAATAGACGCCGATGGTGTTGTGTGGAATTTCGCCCAGCAGCGAGCGGAAGCCGTGCACGAAGGTGCCGTAGACGTCGTCGGTCAGGATCATCAGATCGGGGCGCTTGGTCTTGACCAGGTTCGCCAGTTTGCCGACCGTCTCCTTGCTTAGCGCCATCCCCGGCGGATTGGACGGATTGACGACGAAGAAGGCCTTGATCTTCGGGTCCTCCAGCTTCTTGATCTCGTCGTCGGTGAACTGGAATTTGTTTTCCTGCGGCGCCTTGATCTGGACGACCTTGAGGTCGTAATCCTCCAGATGCGTCATCTCGATGTAGGGCGTGAAGATCGGCGTCGCCAGCGCGATGGTGTCGCCGGGAACGAGCAGGCGGTTGGCCTTCAGCGACTTGAAGAGATAGCACATCGCCGCCGTGCCGCCCTCGACTGCATAGATGTCGAACTTGCCTTTCGGCGGCGGCTCGCCGCACACGGCCCACATCAGATATTCGTGCACGATCTTCTCGTTGTGCACCAGCATGCGATCCGGCACCGGATAATTGTCACCGATGATGGAATCGACGAGCTCGTGGACGAAGGCGTCCGGCTCGAAGCCGAACTTCTTGACGGCGAATGGCACCATCTCCTTCAGGAAGGGGGCGCCCGGCATGTCCTGGTTCTTGGCGAGCCACTTTTCCAGCCGCGCCGCGATGCCGTTGGCCTGGGGCATGCCGCCGATGCCGGCCGGATGATCCATCACCCGCTTGCTCTCGGTGATGGCGAATTGCCCGAGCAGGAAAAAGCCTTCGCGCGGCGTCGTCGCGATCCAGTTCGGATTGCCGCGTCCGGCGTTGAGAAACGCGGACTGCGTCCGTTTCGAAGTCGCCTTGGCGAGGTTGATCAACTCGTCCTTGATCTCGAAGGGGCTCAGCGCTTCGAACTTCTTTAAGGTCAGCAGATCGGCCATTTCATGCTCCCAAGCTGTGCAGCCGGTTGGATCGGACCAATCAGGTTGCGCCGGCGGGCACGCCTGATCCTTCCTCGACTTCGCGAGCATCGGGGCGGGCGCGCGTGGAGCCTTGATCTATCTCAAGGGGTCGACGCTTCATCTATCTCAAGGGGTCGACGCTTCGCGCGAGCACCGCGCCGCGGAGCGATTGACATAGATCAACACACCTGCCGGTGCGTCTCGCCTGATGCCGCCGATGCACGCCCAGGTCACGCCGGTGGTTCTGCGCCGCTATGTCGCTGTCGGGGCTGTAGCAGATGGGCGCCGATGCCTCGGCAAAGCATGAATGGGTGAAGTCATGATCAACTGGTTCTTCCAGACGCTACGCACATATCCGGAAATTGCGATCTTCCTTTCCCTGGCACTCGGCTATTACTTCGGCTCGTTCACGTACAAGGGGCTTGGCCTTGGCGCCGTAACGGCGACCCTGATCGCCGCCGTCATCATCGGCCAGATCGGGATCACAATCGCGGGGCCGCTGAAGCCAACCTTCTTCCTGATGTTCCTTTTCGCCATCGGCTACGGCGTCGGACCGCAATTCGTGCGCGGCATTGCGCAGGACGGTGTTCCGCAGGCGATATTCGCTGCCGTGGTTTGTGTGTTCTGCCTGGCCGCCGGCTATCTCGGCGCCAAGATAGCCGGTTACGATGTCGGATCGGCGGTCGGACTCTATGCGGGCTCTCAGACCATCTCGGCCTCGATGGGCCTTGCGACCGATGCCATCAACCGTCTTGGCTTGCCGCCGGACGAAGCGAAGAAACTCCTCGATAGCATGCCGGTTGCGTATGCCGTCACCTACATATTCGGTACGATCGGATCTGCGATCGTGCTCGCCCTGATCGGCCCTGCGTTGCTCGGTATCGATCTGGAAGCTGCATGCAAAAGATATGAAGAGGAGCACGGCGGAAAGAAGCAGACAGGCGGCCCCGGCACCGCATGGCACCAGTTCGACCTGCGCGCCTTTCGCGTTCGCGAACGCGGGCCGGTGGTCGGAAAGACGGTGCAGGAAGCAGAAGCCCTGATCCCCGAGCAGCGGGTGTTCATCCAGCGCATTCGGCAGAATGGGCAGATCAAGGACGCGACCGCCGATACGGTCATTCATGCCGGCGACATCGTGGCCGTCGCAGGTCGGCGCGACGTGCTTGTCCAACTGATCGGCGAGCAGGCGGAGGAGGTCGACGATCGTGAGCTCCTGGCCGTGCCGATCGAAGGCGTCGATGTCTACGTCACCAGCAAGGACGTCGACGGCAAGACGCTGGAGGAGCTGGCGAAGCGACCATCCGCACGCGGCGTGTTCCTGCGCAAGATCACGAGGGGCGCGATCGCGATCGAAATTCCGATTCTGCCCAACACCAAGATCAACCGGGGCGACATCGTCACGCTTGTCGGCCGCACGCCCGACGTCTCGGCGGCGACCAAGATGCTGGGCCGGCCGGATCGCGTGACCGATATTGCCGATGTCGCCTTCATCGGAGCGGCGATTGCGATCGGCGCGCTGATCGGCGCGTTCGTCTACAAGATCGGCAGCGTGCCGCTCACGCTGTCGACCTCCGGCGGCGCACTGATCTCCGGCCTGTTCTTCGGCTGGCTGCGCTCCGTGCATCCGACATTCGGGAGGATTCCGTCGCCTACGGTGTGGTTCATGAACTCGGTCGGCCTGAACGTGTTCATTGCGGTCGTCGGAATCTCCTCCGGTCCGGGATTCGTGGCCGGCCTACAAAAGCTCGGCTTCAGCCTGTTCCTGTGGGGTGTTGTCGTCACGACCGTGCCGCTGATCCTGGCGATGTATGTCGGCAAATACGTGTTCAAATTCCACGACGCCATCCTGCTCGGATGCTGCTCGGGCGCGCGGACCACAACGGCTTCGCTCGGCATGATCAATGATCGCGCCAAGAGCCAGATTCCTGGGCTTGGTTACACCGTTACTTATGCGGTCGGAAACACGCTGCTCACGATCTGGGGCATGGTGCTGGTCATGCTGATGGCATAGCAGCGGCTTCGCCATGTTGACCTGGCTGGAGCAATCTCTGGTCCGCTATCCGGAGCTCGCGCTGTTCCTGGTGATCGCCGCGGGCTACTGGATCGGAAGTTTTCGGATCGGAACGTTCAGCCTCGGCCCGGTCACCGGCGCGCTGTTCGCCGGCTTGCTGGTGGGCGACTTCGCGCATGTGCCGGTCTCCAGCATGACCAAATCATTCCTGTTCCTGTTATTTCTGTTTGGAGTGGGTTATTCGGTCGGCCCACAATTCGCGCAAGCCATGAAGCGCGACGGGCTGAAGCCGATGCTGCTCGCCGTTGTGGTGTGCTTCACAGGGCTTGCGACGGCGATCGTGGTCGCCAGGGCGCTACAGCTCGACCCCGGCTTTGCCGCCGGTCTCTTGTCCGGCGCGCTCAGCCAGAGCGCCGCCATGGGCACCGCAACCGACGCCGTCAATGGATTGGCCATCTCGGAGGAGCAGCGCGCGCTGTTCGTCTCGCACATCGCGGTGGCCGATGCGGTCTGTTACATCTTCGGTTATGCCGGCGTGATCCTGTTCGTTACCCAGATCGCTCCGGCGCTGCTCAAGATCGACCTGCGTAACGAGGCGCTCAAGCTCGAGCAGGCATTGGGAATGACCCGGGCCAGGCCGGGGCTGGCCTCCGCATGGCGCAAGTTCGAGCTGCGTGCCTATCGGCTGGACGAACAGTCGCCGCTCGTCGGCCTGACCGTTGCGGCCGCGGAGGCGCGGATGCCGGAGCAGCGCCTGTTCATTCACCGGCTCCGCCGCGGAGATCGCGTCCTTGAAGCGGCATCCGAAATGCGTCTCGCAACCGGCGACGTCCTTGCGATTTCGGGTCCCCGTCAGATCATCGTGGAATTGATCGGATCGCGGGCCGACGAAGTGGAAGACAGGGAACTCCTCGACATTCCCTTGATTGCCGCGGACGTGTTCCTGATCAATCGGAAGATCGCCGGGCTGACACTGGAAGACGCCTCGCACGAGAGCTGGGCGCGCGGTCTCTATTTGCGCTCGCTGCGTCGTGGCGATCAGGAAATTCCTGTCGCTGCCGGCGTCATCCTGCAGCGTGGTGATCTCTTGCGCGTCGTCGGCCCGGTAGACGTCGTGCAGAACGCCGCCAAGAATATCGGCGTCATCGTCGCGCCCAGCACCAGCATCGATTTCATCGTGCTGGGGCTTGCGATCTTCTTCGGCGGCCTCGTAGGCGTTCTCCTCAGTTTCTCCGTCGGCGGCGTCAAGATTTCGCTGAGTACGAGCGTCGGCACGTTGCTCGCCGGGCTTCTGGTTGGCTATCTCCGCACGCGTCTGCCGCATTTCGGCCGGATCCCGGACGGCGCCATCAGTCTGATGACGTCGCTGGGCCTGGCGGCCTTCGTCGGGCTCACCGGGATTCATGCCGGACCGATTTTCCTCGCGGCGCTGCGGGAGTCGGGCATCGGCCTGCTGCTGGGGGGAATGGCGGTGACCTTGTTGCCGCAGATCGTCGGCTTCTGCTTCGGCCATTTCGTGTTGCGCATGAACCCGATCCTGTTGCTCGGTGGCCTGACCGGCGCGCAGACGGTGACTGCGGCGATGGCCGCGCTTCAGGAACGCTCGGGAAGTGCTGTGCCGGTGCTGGGTTATACGCCGGCCTATCCGGTCGCGAACATCCTGATAACG